>JADMIO010796619.1_pt1 | contig 17770 bp, 15 predicted proteins | sample 8958161 | NCBI WGS metagenome assembly JADMIO01 (sample SAMN16585339, study PRJNA669376) | soil metagenome | isolation source: Crop rotation soil | place: USA: Cullars Rotation, Alabama | collected 2011
CTTTCCCGGGTTCGCCCGCCGGCCTCAAGGAGACAAGTATGACGAGCGTAATCGACGCCGGCCTGGTCGCGGACCAGAATGCGAAGCACCACGCACAACTGCAGGCCGACTATGACGCATTGGGCGGCATGCTGGATCGCCGCGGCCTGGACATCGAACAACTGACCGCGCTGGCGCAGACGTTTGCCGTGGCGGTGCCCAGCTGGGGCGCCGGCACCGGCGGCACGCGCTTTGCCCGCTTCCCGGGGCGGGGCGAGCCACGCAATGTGTTCGAAAAGCTCGAAGACTGCGCCGTGATCCATCAGCTGACCCGCGCTACGCCGAGCGTGTCGCCGCACTTCCCATGGGACAAACCGACCGACACCGCCGAACTGCGCGAGACGGCGCGCGCGCTGGGCCTCGTGTTCGACGCGGTCAATTCGAACACCTTTCAGGACCAGCAGGGCCAGGACCAGAGCTATAAATTCGGCAGCCTGACATCCAACAGCGCCGCCGTGCGCGCCCAGGCCATCGCCCACAATATCGACTGCATCGAGGTCGGCCAGGCCATCGGCTCGAAGGCGCTGACGGTCTGGGTCGGTGACGGCGCCAACTTCCCGGGCCAGCACAATCTGCGCGGCGCGCTCGAGCGCTACCTGGACAGCATGCGCGAGATCTATGCCGCGCTGCCGTCGGACTGGAACGTGTTCATCGAGCACAAGCTGTTCGAGCCGGCGTTCTACGCGACCACCATCGCCGACTGGGGCACGAGCTTCGCCTGCGCCACCGAGCTGGGGCCAAAGGCCAAGTGTCTGGTCGACCTGGGCCATCACGCGCCGAACACCAACATCGAGATGATCGTGGCGCGTTTGGCGCAATTCGGCAAGCTGGGCGGCTTTCACTTCAACGACAGCAAGTACGGCGACGACGATCTCGATTCCGGTTCGATCAACCCGTTCCAGCTATTCCTGGTATTTAACGAACTGGCCGACGCCGCTAAACGCGAGGGCGACGCGTTCAATCCGGCCTATATGCTGGACCAGTCGCACAACGTGACCGATCCGATCGAAAGCCTGATGAGCAGCGCGGTCGAAGTCCAGCGCGCCTTCGTGCAGTCGGCCCTGGTCGACCGCGTGGCACTGGCCGGCCTGCAGGAGCAGAACGACGTGCTCGAAGCAGCGCAGACGCTCAAGCGCGCCTTCCGCACCGACGTCAGCCCGATCTTGGCGATGGCACGCGTGCGCCTGGGCGCCGCCGCCGACCCGGTGGCGTGCTACCGCGCCAGCGGCTACCGCGACCGCGTCGCAGGCCTGCGGCCCGTCAAGCCTGGCGCCAGCAGCAGCGGCATCGTCTGACCCATCGGCGCCTGCGGGCGCCGATGTCCATTTCTACCTACGAGCAGGAGCAGCAAGCCCATGAGCAACCACGCCACGCGCGCCTTCCGCATGAAACTCAAGGCCGGCAACGAAGCCGAATACCGCCGCCGGCACGATGCCATCTGGCCCGAGCTGGCCGCACTGCTAGGCGGCGCTGGCATCCACGACTATGCGATCTTCCTCGACGAGGCGACGCTCGATTTGTTCGCCGTGATGAAGCTGCACCCGGAGCACGACCTGGGCCCGCTGCCACAGCATCCGGTGATGCGCAGATGGTGGGACTACATGGCCGACCTGATGGAAGTCGAGCCAGGCAACCGGCCGAAGGAATGGCCGCTGACCCAGGTGTTTCATCTGGCGTGACTTTCTGAACTTGACGCGGCGTGATGTGCTGCAGGAAGTGGCCGGAATCGGCCGGAATCGGCCGCTCAGGAAGCAAGTACGCCGTCAATCACGAGAACTGAAAAGACAGCCAGTATCAGCCATAACCCGGTACTTACGAGTACATACCGTTTCGCACTGACTGGACCGAGGATAATCAAGATCAGGTCGGCTAGCATATTTCTTCCTTCAGTTTTCCCAGCAGACGAATGGGTTGTTCACGGCCCCCTGTTTGTGGTCGCTCTCCGGCGTGGCCGTGCTAAATCAGGGACGCAAGAACCATGACCGTCAGTGCGAAGCCTGCAAACGCGCCCAGCAGACTAGCCAGCAGGGTGCGCGTCCACAAACCGGTAGCCAACGCAGTAAAAAAAAGCACGTTGATCGCAATAAGCCCGAAGAGCGGTAACGCATAGCCGATACCATCCCCAAAATTCCCAAATTCCACTGCCATTGCACCGGCGACAGTAATCGCCGGTGCTGCGCAAAGCCAGCCGAAAAAGGCTTTTGTCGAAAACTGTTTGGACATCGCTTCTGATTTTTGCATAAATGGAGAGATGGGAAGAGCGGCTTCGGGGCATCGATCAGAATATGACTCGATAGAATGGCAAGCAGAAGGCGAGCTGCATCAACGCCAAGCCTGCTTACTTGTTTGGATCGACAGCCAACGGCAATCCAAGCTGCTTACGGCAACTATTGCGCATGGCCAGCTCTTCGGCGTTCGATTGCTCCAGAGTACCTGGTGGCGCTTTCCCCGGATTAGCCTGCATGTATTTCATCGCCTTCTCCGACCGAACCTTGAACTTGGCCATGAAACAGTCACAGTAAGCAGGCAGCTTCGCATTGCCCTTCAGATCCCATTCGCCGAACGGCTTGGGCATATCCACCGACATCAAGCAACCATTGGGGCCTGCCAGGTCCTGAATCGTTGGGGCCTGCGCCTGCGCCTGTGACAGAGGCAGAATGGCACTTGTCAACATAGCCGCGACGGAAAAATACGACGAAAATCTTTTATGCATGGTGGGTTCTTTCATGATGGAAGGAAGAAACTAACGCTGCGCTACTGCCGTTGACTGGGCTTGGCCGTTTTTCCGGCGTCTGGTGGAAAGCAGCCATTCAAATGATCCCAATAGAGAGTGCAACCATTGCAGGTATCATCATGTCACCATCAATGCGCTGTCCAACATAGACACCCCCTAGGCCCATCAGAAAAGCGCCCATCGCAATCAGCAATTTGGATAACATGCAATCTCCAGTAGCTGTTATGGAGCGCAGTATACTTTCGACGAGAAAGTTGTGTCGATATCGATTTGGATGAAAATCTGCTCGTAGTCGATATCACCGGTATCGTGCGGATCGTGTCAACACTCTGCGACCCACTGCTCATAATAAGCGAAATGATCGTTATAGCTAGACTCGCAGCCGCAGCAACTGCAGATTTCGAATGCGCATCGCAGGTCTTCAGTTGACTAACCCGATACCAGGGCCACAGCCGCAAACCCTCCATTATGCAATCAGCATGATGCTCGCATTTTTAGCGACGATTTTTTCAGCCTGCTTCACAAGATTTTAGATTGTTTCCACCTAATCGCCACTATTTGTTTGATAATGAAATTATTGTTGCAAATATGAATTAAGGTCTTCGGATTAATATGTGCAACGTGACTAACTTTAAATCACCGGAAAATTATCAATGGCACTTGTAATCAAGAAATGGTACGCCAACACGACCAAGAACGAAGATGGGAACTATGTGCACCTGATTGGGCGCGAGGCCGGTCTGTTCGCCTGGCTCCTGTCAGTCATCGGCATCGATCCTACGACGGAAGTCGAAATCCGGGACACGATGATCGTGTTCACTGCAGGCTCCCTGTCTGGCAAGCAAAAGCGCGTCATTCCGATGCTGTCGGTCTGCTCGGCCTATTATGGCTACGCCAAGCCATGGCAAATGGCCCTGGTGCTCGGCCTGCTCCTGACGCCAGTGTTTGGAGCCGGCTTGATTATCGGTCCACTGTATTATTTCCTGAACAAGGAACTGACGGTGGGTATCGTCGAGAACTCGAGCTGGATCGGTGGTTTCGCGTTCAAGCGCTCCGTGATCGAGGGCCAGAATATCGATGAACAACAGGCGTATCAAGTCATCGACATTATCCGCAGCCTGATCGAAGCAAAGACGGCTTGAGGCGTGCTCCGGTCCTGTGCACGCTGCCCCCACGAAGTCCAGGGCAGCAACACAGGACATGGCCGGTTTTGACAGGCAGCGCCACTCAGCCGGCGCGATCGAGCAATCCGCGCCCGCGCAGCCATTCCTCCGCCCGGCGCGGCCACAGCGACGCGGTGCCCAGTCCATCGCGCATGCCCATGCCGTGCGAACCCTGCTCGAACAGCAGCATCTCGGCCGGCACCTTCACGCGCGTGAGCGCCTGGTAGAACAGGATGCTGTTCTCGACCGGCACCGCCTGGTCGGCCTGGGTGTGGATCAGCAGGGTGGGCGGGGTGCGCGCCGTCACCTGGCGTTCGAGCGACATCAGTTCGATGTCACCCCGGCTGGGCGCGGCGCCCAGCAGCGCCTTGCGCGAGCCCACGTGCACGGCCGGGCCGTCCATCGTGATCACCGGGTACATCAGCATCAGAAAATCGGGCCGCGCGCTGACGCGGTCGAGCACCGCGCCGGTGCGGCCCAATGCATGGTCGAACAGCGTGCCGGCGCTGGCGGCCAGGTGGCCGCCAGCCGAACTGCCCATCACGCCGATCCGGTCAGGCCGCACGCCGAAGCGGGCCGCCTCCGAGCGCACCAGGCGCACGGCGCGCAGCACGTCCTGCAGCGGTGCCGGGTGGCCGAAGTCGCGCATGCGGTACTTGAGCACAAAGGCGGTGACGCCGAGCGTGGTGAGCCAGCGCGCGGTCTGCTCGCCCTCGCGGTCCATCGACAGGCGCTCGTAGCCGCCGCCGGGGCACACGATCACGGCCGTACCGTTCGGGCGATCGACCGCCGGCAGGTAGACCGTAAGGTCCGGATCGATCACTTGGCTGACACGGCCGTTCTCCGTCTTTTCGGGCCCGAGGCCGGCGCGCATGCCCGGCACGCCCTCGGGCCACAGGGGCAGCACGGTGGGCGCGGCCGCGCGGCCCTGCAGCGGAATGGCGGCCGCTAGCATGCCGGCGCCGATCGCGTGCAGGGTGGTTCTTCTGGAGGCATACATCGCGTCGTCCTTTCGATCAGCGCGCCGGCGCGCCGCGCTTGAGCCAGGCGGCCGGCACCGGCACCACGACGATGTTCATCGAGCGGCCGTCTTCGGCCAGCATGGCGGACTGGATCTGGATGCGGGTGCCGTCGGCATTGAAGGTCGGGTGCGGATGGTCGGCGGCCGTCGTCTTGTGGCCGGTGGTCAGCATCATCATTTCGCGGTTGCGGCGGTCGATCAGGTAGACGCTGCGGCTGAAATCGTCGCCGACGGCAAAGCGCCCGTCGCTCGAGCCATGCACGTGCCACAGGCCACTGCCCGATTCGGTCTGGCCGACAATCTGCATCTGGCGCGTGCGCAGGTTGACGATCGCCAGGCCCGTCGGCTTTTCGCGGGTGCCGGTGACGCCCCAGCCATCGTCCTGGCCGGGGTTGGCGCCGGCGACGCTGGTGGCAGGGCCGGCGACCGCGGCGGCCGCGCCGGGAATGGCGCGGTGGCCCATGATCGCCATCGCCACTTCGTCCTTCGAGATCACCGCTTCGTGCGTGACCCATTCGTACGACGCTTCCGGGTACAGCGGGCGCAGGCCGGTGCCGTCGGCGCGCACGGTCCAGGTGCGCTGCGGCGACTTGCCGCCGGTCTCCCAGCAGAACACGATCTCGCCCGGGTTCCACAGGTTGGCCTGGATGTGGCCGACCTGGAACGGCACCGAGACCACGTGTTTGACTTCGCCGGTGCGCACGTTCAGGCGCGCGATGCCCTGCGGGCCGGCGCCCATCTGGCGCGGGCCGAACGCCGCCTCGATCTTCGTGCCAGGCGCGAGGTGTTTGGCGGCCTGGCCGGGGCCAACCTTGAAGTAGACCCACTCCTCGTCGGCGTCGAGTGCGAGATCGCCGCCTGCTTCCAGTTCGGCCGGCAGGTTCGAGACCACGCGCTGGTACGTCGCCGCCGGCTGCATGCGCTTGCTGGCGCTGTCCGTCAACACCCGCGCCAGGTTGGTCTCGACGATCTGCAGGCCGCTATCGGCCTTGCGCATGTAATACAGCTTCATCGATTTGCGGGCCAGGTTCAGCATGCCGGTGTAGCCGCCTTCGGTCACCTGGACCAGGTCGCCCGTCTGCTCATTGACCGCCAGCGCCTCGCTGCCGGCCAGGGTCGAGCGGAACACGAGCCACTTGCCGTCCGACGTCCATTGCGGGTGGGTCGGGTAGATCTTCGAGTCGCCGTGCGGTTTGCTGGTCAGGAAGGTGAGCATCGTGCCGGTGACCGGGTCCTTGACGAGCTTGCGCTCGGACGGGAAGCGTTTGCCGATCTGCGCGGATGCATCGGTACTCAGCAGCAGCGCGACGGCCAGGCCGATCGCGGATAGGGAAAGAGGGCGCATGGGAGTGTCTCCGTATTGTGGATGTTGTCCGCTCATTGTTGCAGTACGTATTGCTCAATTCCAATCAGTTTGTTGATTCTTTCTGCGGTTTGACTGCTGCTGCCGGCAGCGCCGCATAAAATCCGCCTACAACAAGGATATGGAGACCCTGACGATGACACCCCTGCGCGCCCCGTATCGCCTGCTTGCCTTCGTGCTTGCCTGGCTCTTGCTGGCCAGCGCCGCGGCGCGCGTGCAGGCGCAGGTGCCGGCGGCAGCCGTCAATACGGACCCTGCGCGCGCCCAGGTCGTGCTGCCCGAGCCGGCCAATCCGGCGCTGCCATCGATCATCCTGATTGGCGACTCTACCGTGCGCAATGGCCACGACGACGGCCAGGGCAAGGGCGCGCAAGGGCAGTGGGGGTGGGGCAATCCACTGGCGGCCCACGTCGATGCGTCGAAGGTCAACCTGGTCAACCGCGCGGTGGGCGGGCTGTCGAGCCGCACCTACATCAGCAGCGGGCACTGGGCGCGCACGCTGGCCCTGGTCAAGCCGGGCGACATCGTGATCATGCAGTTCGGGCACAACGACGCGTCGCCCGTCAACGACGACAAGCGGGCACGCGGCTCGATCCGCGGCGTGGGCAACGACGTGCAGGAGATCGACAACCTCCTGACCGGCAAGCGCGAAACGGTGCACAGCTACGGCTGGTACCTGCGCCAGTTCATCGCCGACACGCGCGCGAAGGGCGCAACGCCGGTCGTTGCCTCGCTCATCCCGCGCAAGGCCTGGATCGACGAGGGGCCGGAGCAGGGCACCGTGCGCCGCAACGGGGCCGACTATGCCGGCTGGGCGCGCGAAGTGGCGCGCAGCGAACAGGTGGGCTTCATCGACCTCAACGAACTGGTGGCGCGTCGCTACGACGCAATGGGCCGCGAGGGCGTGATGGCGATGTTCCCCGCCACCGTGCCCGAGGAGCGCATTCACACCAACTGGGCCGGCGCTGCGCTCAATGCGCAGGTGGTGGCGACCGAACTGAAAGCCCTGGGCGATGCGCGCATGGCGGGGTTCTTCAAGTCCGTGGACGATGTGCGGCCCGTCGTCGACGCGCGCACCGTGCGCGATGAGGCGCCGCGCGACCCGGCGCTGCCGACCCTGTTCCTGGTGGGCGACTCCACCGTCAAGAGCGGCGGCCAGAACGGCGCGATCGGCTGGGGTGAGCGCATCACGCCGTGGTTCGATACGCGCCGGATCAATGTGGTCAATGCCGCCATCGGCGGGCGCAGCAGCCGTACATTCTTTACCGAAGGGCGCTGGGACCGGGTCGTCGCCCAGCTCAAACGCGGCGACGTGGTGCTGATCCAGTTCGGCCACAACGACGGCGGGCGCATTGGCGACCCGGCCTCGAAGAACCGCGCGTCGGCACCCGGCACCGGGCCTGATACGGTCCAGGACATCCGGCCCGACGGCAGCAAGGAACAGGTGCACAGCTTCGGCTGGTACCTGGCGCGCTACGTGGCCGACGCCAAAGCAAAAGGCGCGACCGTCATCATCGCCTCGCCGATCCCACACCGCGACAAGTGGCAGGACGAGCGCGACTTCGCCAATTTTGCCGACTGGGGCCGGGAGGTCGCGCGCAGCAGCGGCGCCCACTTCATGGACCTGACGCTGCTGGTGTCGGACGCCTACCGCGCCGTTGGCGCGGCCACGGTGGATACCTTCTTTTCCGACGCACGCACCCACACGAACGCCGCCGGCGCCGAATTCAATGCGCGCCAGGTTGTCGCCGGCCTGGCTGCATTGCCGGGCGACCCGCTGCGTCCGTACTTCGCGGCGCAGCGGGTTGCCCGGCAGTGCGACACCTGGGGCGAGCGAGGTGCGCTGCTGCACCGGGACGATTTCGACGGGCCGCTGACGGGCTACATCAGTGAATACGCGAGAAAGCCAGGCAACGTCGTCGCCAACGTCGATGGCCGCCTGCTGCTCGATGTCGATTCGGGCGCCACCGTCTGGCTCGACAAACCGCTGTCGGGCAACCTGCTCATCGCCTACACGCGCAGGGTGGTAGTGGAGGGCGGGCAGAACGACCGGCTGTCGGACCTGAACCACTTCTGGATGGCGCAGGATCCCCATCGCGCCAGCCTGTTCACCCGGTCCGGCGCATTCGAGGAGTACGACGACCTGGACCTGTACTACGCCGGCATCGGCGGCAACGACAACACGACCACCCGGATGCGCCGCTACGGCGCCGGCAAGCGCGAACTGGTCGGCGAGCGCCTGGCGCGGACTGACCTGCTCGAGGCGAACCGCGATTACCGGATCGAGATCCTCGTGCGCGACGGCTGCACGCGCATGCGCGTGGACGGCCACGACCTGTTCACCTATCACGACCCGCGGCCCCTCACGCGCGGGTATTTCGGTTTTCGTACCACGTGGTCGCGCCAGACGATCGACGGACTGACCATCCATCACATCAAATAACAAGGAGACTTCACCCATGCATTCCCTCAAGCCGCGCCAGACCCTGATGGCCATTCTCGTCGCGGGCCTGTTCCCGTTGTCCCTGAACGCAAGCGCGCAGCACGCGCCGCCACCGCAGGAAAAGGGACCGGCGCCAGCCGACGCCATGCTGCATGCGCTCGAGGTGAAGTACCCGACGCCGTACCGCGCGATGGACGCGGCCGAGATCAAGACCGTGCTGGACCGCGTGTTCACGTACCTCGAGCGCACCACGCCCGCGGAACTGATCGACAAGACCACGGGCGCCGCCATCACCGATGCCGCGACGGCCAATCCGAACGCGGTGCTCAAGCCGGGCGACTTCCGCCTGAACAGCTATGAGTGGGGCGTGACCTATATCGGCATGCTGGCCGCGGCCCAGGCCACGGGCGACGCACGCTACCAGGACTACGTCACCAAACGCCACACGCTGCTATCGCAGCTGACCAAGGCCTATCTGCCGGGCGTGCGCGCCGATACGGCGAACTCGCATGCGCCGATCAAGGGCTTTTTGAACCCGCACGCGCTGGACGATGTCGGCGCGCTGTGCCACAGCTTCATGAAGTCGAAGGTCGCCGGCTCAAAGGTCGACTACAGCCAGATGATCGGGATCTGTGGCGACTTCGTGACGAATAAGGAGTATCGCCTGAAAGATGGCACGCTCGCGCGCGGCGGCCCGGATGGCAAGGGCGGCCGCAAGATGCGACCGCTGCCGGACACCCTGTGGCTGGACGACATGTTCATGGGCGTGCCGACCATGGCGTACCTGGGCAAGACGACGGGCGACACCAAATACTACGACGACGCCGTGCGCCAGGTGCAGCAGTTCTCCAAGCGCATGTTCAATCCGAAGCTCGGCATCTACATGCACGGCTACGTGGAAGGCATGCGCGATCATCCTGAACTGCGCTGGGCGCGCGCCAACGGCTGGGCCGTGATGTCGATGGTCGAGGTGCTGGAAGTGCTGCCGAAGACCCACAAGGGCTACAACATCGTGCTCGAGCAGCTGCGCGCGCATATCCGTGGCCTGGCCGGCTACCAGAGCCGCGACGGCTTCTGGCACCAGCTGATCGACCGCAACGACACCTACCAGGAAACCTCGGCCACCGCCATCTATTCGTACGCGATCGCGCGCGCGGTCAACCGCGGCTACGTCGATGCGGCGATGTACGGGCCGATGGCCAACCTGGCCTGGAATGCGGTGGCCAGCAAGGTCAAGCAGAATGGCGAAATCGAAGGGATCTGCGTTGGCACCGGCATGGCGTTCGACCCGGCCTTCTATGCCTATCGCCCAACCAGCGTGAAGGCAGCGCACGGCTATGGCCCGACACTGCTGGCAGGCGCCGAAATCATCGAGATGAACAAGAAGTTCAAGTTCGGGCTGAACGACAGCGGCTTGATGTTCCAGGGCGGCCGCGACTAATCCTGCGAGGGCTGCGCGCCCTCGCAGCTTCCATGCTCAGGGCGCCAGCATCCTGAGTCGTTCGACCAGGCTGACCGGCGCCGAGAACGCGGTCCCGTGCCGCATCTTTGGCGGAAAGCGCATGCGCGCGCTGACGTCGTCCCACTGGCGCATGTCGCGCGAACGCAGCGCGCCGTAGTGCCCGGCGGTGTAGGCGTCGAAATACAGGATCACTTCGTCGCCCACCTGCAAGCCGCTTGGCCCCTCGGCCCACAGTCCCGGCGGCGTGATCGGCGCGCCCAGCGGGCCGAATGGCCCTTGCAGGCTGTCGGCGGCGGCGACCTGCAGGTACTTCTTCGGCGGATACCGCGTCTCGTCCTTTACCACCAGCCAGTCGCGCCCCAGTGCCTGCACGAACGTGGCGTCGATCACCGAGAAGCCCGGCTCGTAGAACAGCGTCGTGGGCGTGAAGCTGGTGAAGTCCTTTGTGGTGGTGGCATAGATGCGGTGGTTGTACTTCTTGTCGCCGGCGGCGTCGCCTTCGGCCTCGGTCTGCGGAAAGCGGCCGGGAATCGTCGACGCCCACAGGATCAGAAAGTGCCCGCGCGCCGCATCGTGAATGATTTCGGGCGCCCAGGCGTTGAGCGCTCGCGGCTCGTGTCCCATCACCGGCAGGTCGCGCTGGGGCGACCACTGCACGAGGTCCGGCGAGGACGCGTAGCCGATGCCGGTATCGTTCCAGCCGCTGGTCCACACCATGTGGAACATGCCGTCCGGCCCGCGCGCGATGCACGGGTCGCGCATCAGCCGGGTCTTGCCGACGGTTGGCGTCAGAAAGCTGGCGCCACCGCGCAGCGCGTCCCACTGATAGCCATCGCGGCTGGCGGCAAAGTGCAGGCCATCGGCGCCGTTGCCCAGGAAGTACGAGAACAGATAGGCCTGCTCTTCACCCGCGCGGGCGCTGCCCTGCATCCCAGCGCAACCGCCAAGCAGGCCGCCGGCCAGTAGGCCCAGTGCGCGCCGGCGCTTCATTGCGTACTCCCTTGCGTGCGCCCGTTGGCTGCCTTGGCGCCGACGGGCGGATTGCCCTCGTCGCCGAGGGGCCGCTGCTCCGTGCGGCGCGGGCTCGGTGGCACCGTGAAACGGGCCACCGGATCGGGATGGGCCGGATCGAACCGGAATTCCGGCACCAGGTGCACCGCGAGCGGAATGCCAGCCTGGCGCATGCCCAGCGCAATCGCCTTGGCTATCAGGTAACTGCCGTAGCTGTTGTGGTGTGTGTTGTCCAGCTTGCCCGGTGCGGGCGACGCGAAGGCGGCCTTCGATCCTTCCACGCCGAGCGCGCCGTAGATCGTCTTGCTGTACGTGTTCAGGTCGATGAACGGCACGCCCAGTTCACGTGCGCTCTGGCGCGCCGCTTCGGCGTAATCGGTCAGCGAGGGCTTGACCTGGCCGGCCTCGTCGAAGGCGCGCCGTTCCACGGGCGAGACCAGCACCGGCAGGCCGCCACGCGCCCGCACCGCGTCGACGTGGGTCTTGATTTCGGCCTTGTAGGTGGTAAACGGCCCGCTGCGGCCATCCTTGATCTGCTTCTGGTCGTTGTGGCCGAACTGCATCAGCAGCGTGTCGCCCGGCTGCATCATGCTCAGGATCTTGTCGAGGCGGCGGCGCGCCAGCGAATCGCGGTAGGTTTCGCCCGATTGCGCATGGTTCGAGATGGCGACACCGGGCCCGAAGAAGCGCGGCAGCATCTGGCCCCAGCTGTTGAACGGCTCCCCCGGCTGGTCGCTGACGGTGGAGTCGCCCAGCAGGAACAGCGTTGGCACCCTGGCCGGTACGATCTCCAGACGCTGCACGGCGGTTGGGCTGCCATTGAATTCCAGGGTCAGACGCCCGTCCCAGTTCCAGGCTTCGGTCTCGGTCTCGCGCGGGGCTTTGAGGTCGACGGCGCCGGCGGCGACACCCGGCACGGCGGCGATGCGCGGCGTGCGCACGTTCACGACAAAGGTACGCACGACGTTCTGGCCGGGGGCAGTAAACACGTTCTCGAGCATCAGGCGGCGCAGTTCGGACTTGACCGTCGTCGCCGTTGCGCGCCCGTCGTCGCCCAGCACGACCGTGACGGCGTAGTTACCTTCGGGGAGGTCGACTGAAAAATAGCGGGCGCCGCGTTCTGCACCGGGCTCGAAGCCGTAGCCACGCGCCGTGTCGTAGAGCGTGCCGGGTGCAACTCGGGTATGGCCCGCGGGTGCGGCAGTGTCACCGAACACGAACCGGGTCGGCGTGGCGGCATACGCCTGCGTGGCCAGCAGCGTGGCCACGGTGAGACTCAAGATACGGAAATGGTCAGTCATGGCAGTGACATCGGATCAGGTAGGTGGCAGCGCATCGCCGATCAACGCCAGGTTCTGGATCGCCGCCAGGCCCCATTGCGCGGTGTCGTTGGTCGTGACCCACGGTACCTCGGTGACGGGATTGAGCGTGGCAGGGCCGTCGACCTTGCGCGCCACCAACGGCGGATAGGGCCGGGCGGCACTGGCAAATTCGCTCCAGGCGCGGCGCGCCAGTGCCGGGTCGTTGCGCTTCCAGGCGGCGTACGCCGTCAGGCGCGAGTGCCCGATCACGAGGACGTCCGAGCCGCCATGCGGCTTGCCCAGGCAGCGTGCCTGTTCTTCTTTCGGCGCGCTGTACAGCGCGCAGTAGTCGACCCAGGCGCGCTCGAAAGCCTTGTCGCCCGTCAGGGCAATCAGCTCGTCGAATATTTCGACCGCCCCGAACACGGCATTCAGGTGCGAGGCCTTGACGGTGTCGCCCGCCATATTGTGCAGGCGGCCGGTCTCCGGTTCGTAGCCCATGCGCTCGGCGCTGAAGAAACCGTGCGGCATGGCTGCGATGTCGCGCATGCCGGTCACGAGTTTGTCGCGGTAGCGGGTGTCGCCGCTGCGCTCCCATTCGGTGAGCCAGTTCTTTCCAGCACATTGGGATCCTAAGCTTAGAATTCCACGTGGACAAGTTGTCGCGGCCGCTTCTATAGTGTCACCTAAATACTAGTGACTCCAGCGTAACTGGACTGGCCACAGTTAGGCCGCAAATGTAATCACACTGGCTCACCTTCGGGTGGGCCTTTCTGCGTTCGCGAGTGGACCCGATAAGCTCATGGAGCGGCGTAACCGTCGCACAGGAAGGACAGAGAAAGCGCGGATCTGGGAAGTGACGGACAGAACGGTCAGGACCTGGATTGGGGAGGCGGTTGCCGCCGCTGCTGCTGACGGTGTGACGTTCTCTGTTCCGGTCACACCACATACGTTCCGCCATTCCTATGCGATGCACATGCTGTATGCCGGTATACCGCTGAAAGTTCTGCAAAGCCTGATGGGACATAAGTCCATCAGTTCAACGGAAGTCTACACGAAGGTTTTTGCGCTGGATGTGGCTGCCCGGCACCGGGTGCAGTTTGCGATGCCGGAGTCTGATGCGGTTGCGATGCTGAAACAATTATCCTGAGAATAAATGCCTTGGCCTTTATATGGAAATGTGGAACTGAGTGGATATGCTGTTTTTGTCTGTTAAACAGAGAAGCTGGCTGTTATCCACTGAGAAGCGAACGAAACAGTCGGGAAAATCTCCCATTATCGTAGAGATCCGCATTATTAATCTCAGGAGCCTGTGTAGCGTTTATAGGAAGTAGTGTTCTGTCATGATGCCTGCAAGCGGTAACGAAAACGATTTGAATATGCCTTCAGGAACAATAGAAATCTTCGTGCGGTGTTACGTTGAAGTGGAGCGGATTATGTCAGCAATGGACAGAACAACCTAATGAACACAGAACCATGATGTGGTCTGTCCTTTTACAGCCAGTAGTGCTCGCCGCAGTCGAGCGACAGGGCGAAGCCCTCGGCTGGTTGCCCTCGCCGCTGGGCTGGCGGCCGTCTATGGCCCTGCAAACGCGCCAGAAACGCCGTCGAAGCCGTGTGCGAGACACCGCGGCCGGCCGCCGGCGTTGTGGATACCTCGCGGAAAACTTGGCCCTCACTGACAGATGAGGGGCGGACGTTGACACTTGAGGGGCCGACTCACCCGGCGCGGCGTTGACAGATGAGGGGCAGGCTCGATTTCGGCCGGCGACGTGGAGCTGGCCAGCCTCGCAAATCGGCGAAAACGCCTGATTTTACGCGAGTTTCCCACAGATGATGTGGACAAGCCTGGGGATAAGTGCCCTGCGGTATTGACACTTGAGGGGCGCGACTACTGACAGATGAGGGGCGCGATCCTTGACACTTGAGGGGCAGAGTGCTGACAGATGAGGGGCGCACCTATTGACATTTGAGGGGCTGTCCACAGGCAGAAAATCCAGCATTTGCAAGGGTTTCCGCCCGTTTTTCGGCCACCGCTAACCTGTCTTTTAACCTGCTTTTAAACCAATATTTATAAACCTTGTTTTTAACCAGGGCTGCGCCCTGTGCGCGTGACCGCGCACGCCGAAGGGGGGTGCCCCCCCTTCTCGAACCCTCCCGGTCGAGTGAGCGAGGAAGCACCAGGGAACAGCACTTATATATTCTGCTTACACACGATGCCTGAAAAAACTTCCCTTGGGGTTATCCACTTATCCACGGGGATATTTTTATAATTATTTTTTTTATAGTTTTTAGATCTTCTTTTTTAGAGCGCCTTGTAGGCCTTTATCCATGCTGGTTCTAGAGAAGGTGTTGTGACAAATTGCCCTTTCAGTGTGACAAATCACCCTCAAATGACAGTCCTGTCTGTGACAAATTGCCCTTAACCCTGTGACAAATTGCCCTCAGAAGAAGCTGTTTTTTCACAAAGTTATCCCTGCTTATTGACTCTTTTTTATTTAGTGTGACAATCTAAAAACTTGTCACACTTCACATGGATCTGTCATGGCGGAAACAGCGGTTATCAATCACAAGAAACGTAAAAATAGCCCGCGAATCGTCCAGTCAAACGACCTCACTGAGGCGGCATATAGTCTCTCCCGGGATCAAAAACGTATGCTGTATCTGTTCGTTGACCAGATCAGAAAATCTGATGGCACCCTACAGGAACATGACGGTATCTGCGAGATCCATGTTGCTAAATATGCTGAAATATTCGGATTGACCTCTGCGGAAGCCAGTAAGGATATACGGCAGGCATTGAAGAGTTTCGCGGGGAAGGAAGTGGTTTTTTATCGCCCTGAAGAGGATGCCGGCGATGAAAAAGGCTATGAATCTTTTCCTTGGTTTATCAAACGTGCGCACAGTCCATCCAGAGGGCTTTACAGTGTACATATCAACCCATATCTCATTCCCTTCTTTATCGGGTTACAGAACCGGTTTACGCAGTTTCGGCTTAGTGAAACAAAAGAAATCACCAATCCGTATGCCATGCGTTTATACGAATCCCTGTGTCAGTATCGTAAGCCGGATGGCTCAGGCATCGTCTCTCTGAAAATCGACTGGATCATAGAGCGTTACCAGCTGCCTCAAAGTTACCAGCGTATGCCTGACTTCCGCCGCCGCTTCCTGCAGGTCTGTGTTAATGAGATCAACAGCAGAACTCCAATGCGCCTCTCATACATTGAGAAAAAGAAAGGCCGCCAGACGACTCATATCGTATTTTCCTTCCGCGATATCACTTCCATGACGACAGGATAGTCTGAGGGTTATCTGTCACAGATTTGAGGGTGGTTCGTCACATTTGTTCTGACCTACTGAGGGTAATTTGTCACAGTTTTGCTGTTTCCTTCAGCCTGCATGGATTTTCTCATACTTTTTGAACTGTAATTTTTAAGGAAGCCAAATTTGAGGGCAGTTTGTCACAGTTGATTTCCTTCTCTTTCCCTTCGTCATGTGACTTGATATCGGGGGTTAGTTCGTCATCATTGATGAGGGTTGATTATCACAGTTTATTACTCTGAATTGGCTATCCGCGTGTGTACCTCTACCTGGAGTTTTTCCCACGGTGGATATTTCTTCTTGCGCTGAGCGTAAGAGCTATCTGACAGAACAGTTCTTCTTTGCTTCCTCGCCAGTTCGCTCGCTATGCTCGGTTACACGGCTGCGGCGAGCGCTAGTGATAATAAGTGACTGAGGTATGTGCTCTTCTTATCTCCTTTTGTAGTGTTGCTCTTATTTTAAACAACTTTGCGGTTTTTTGATGACTTTGCGATTTTGTTGTTGCTTTGCAGTAAATTGCAAGATTTAATAAAAAAACGCAAAGCAATGATTAAAGGATGTTCAGAATGAAACTCATGGAAACACTTAACCAGTGCATAAACGCTGGTCATGAAATGACGAAGGCTATCGCCATTGCACAGTTTAATGATGACAGCCCGGAAGCGAGGAAAATAACCCGGCGCTGGAGAATAGGTGAAGCAGCGGATTTAGTTGGGGTTTCTTCTCAGGCTATCAGAGATGCCGAGAAAGCAGGGCGACTACCGCACCCGGATATGGAAATTCGAGGACGGGTTGAGCAACGTGTTGGTTATACAATTGAACAAATTAATCATATGCGTGATGTGTTTGGTACGCGATTGCGACGTGCTGAAGACGTATTTCCACCGGTGATCGGGGTTGCTGCCCATAAAGGAGGCGTTTACAAAACCTCAGTTTCTGTTCATCTTGCTCAGGATCTGGCTCTGAAGGGGCTACGTGTTTTGCTCGTGGAAGGTAACGACCCCCAGGGAACAGCCTCAATGTATCACGGATGGGTACCAGATCTTCATATTCATGCAGAAGACACTCTCCTGCCTTTCTATCTTGGGGAAAAGGACGATGTCACTTATGCAATAAAGCCCACTTGCTGGCCGGGGCTTGACATTATTCCTTCCTGTCTGGCTCTGCACCGTATTGAAACTGAGTTAATGGGCAAATTTGATGAAGGTAAACTGCCCACCGATCCACACCTGATGCTCCGACTGGCCATTGAAACTGTTGCTCATGACTATGATGTCATAGTTATTGACAGCGCGCCTAACCTGGGTATCGGCACGATTAATGTCGTATGTGCTGCTGATGTGCTGATTGTTCCCACGCCTGCTGAGTTGTTTGACTACACCTCCGCACTGCAGTTTTTCGATATGCTTCGTGATCTGCTCAAGAACGTTGATCTTAAAGGGTTCGAGCCTGATGTACGTATTTTGCTTACCAAATACAGCAATAGTAATGGCTCTCAGTCCCCGTGGATGGAGGAGCAAATTCGGGATGCCTGGGGAAGCATGGTTCTAAAAAATGTTGTACGTGAAACGGATGAAGTTGGTAAAGGTCAGATCCGGATGAGAACTGTTTTTGAACAGGCCATTGATCAACGCTCTTCAACTGGTGCCTGGAGAAATGCTCTTTCTATTTGGGAACCTGTCTGCAATGAAATTTTCGATCGTCTGATTAAACCACGCTGGGAGATTAGATAATGAAGCGTGCGCCTGTTATTCCAAAACATACGCTCAATACTCAACCGGTTGAAGATACTTCGTTATCGACACCAGCTGCCCCGATGGTGGATTCGTTAATTGCGCGCGTAGGAGTAATGGCTCGCGGTAATGCCATTACTTTGCCTGTATGTGGTCGGGATGTGAAGTTTACGGGAAAG
>JADMIO011014779.1_pt1 | contig 17763 bp, 14 predicted proteins | sample 8958161 | NCBI WGS metagenome assembly JADMIO01 (sample SAMN16585339, study PRJNA669376) | soil metagenome | isolation source: Crop rotation soil | place: USA: Cullars Rotation, Alabama | collected 2011
GGTCGCGGTGACGACGCCTGACGACTGGAAGCCCGGGTCGATCCGCAGTACAGCGCGGAAGCTCGCGAGCAACAGGCCCGCGCCGATGAGCAGCACGAAAGCGAGCGCCACCTGACTCGTTGCCAGCGCGCGGCGCAGTCGGCCGGTAGCACTGCCCGCCGTTCCACTGCGGCCGCCTTCGCGGAGCGCTTCGCCGAGGTTGGTGCGTGGGAGCTGGGCGACAGGAACGAAGCCGGCGAGCAGGCCGACCGCGATCGCGAGAACGACGATCACGGTCACGGTCTGCCAGTCGAGGCCGATCTCATCTCCACGGGGCAGCAATTCGAGATGCAGCGCACCAACGGAACGAAGGATCCACGAGCCGACAAGGATGCCCAGCGCGCCTCCGACGACCGTCAGCACCGTGGTCTCCGTCAGCAGCTGCCGCGCGAGCCTCGGGAGCTCCGCGCCTAACGCGTGGCGGGTCGCGAGCTCACGCGCGCGCCCGGCAGATCGGACGAGCGTCAGGTTCGCGAGATTCACCGCGCCGACCAGGAGCACCAGCAGCACGCCTCCCCAGAGCAGGTACAGCGTCGGCCGCACGTCACGCGTCACCAGGTCCGACAGTCCTGTAACGGACGTCCGGAAGCCGGCGTCGCGCAGGATCGTTGTCCATTGCGGAAAGCGCTGGTTGTTGCGCGCGTTCAGGGCATCGATCTGCTGCTGCGCCTGTTCGATCGTTGCCCCGGGCTTCAGCCGCGCGATGTTCACCCAGTTGTTGCTGTGGCGAAACGCGTCGCTGTTCATTTCCGGCCTGAACGCCATTGGATAGAACACGTCAATGTCGTTCCAGAGGTACCGGAAGTCGGGCGCAAGGATTCCCACGACGCGGCCCGGCGTGCCATCGACTCGAATGTCTTTCCCGATGATCGAAGAATCTCCTCCGAACTGTCGCCGCCAGAATCCGTACGCCAGAACGACGCGAGCGTTCTGTCCCACTTCGCCTTCCTCGGGCAGGAACGTTCGGCCCAGAAACGTTCGCGCCCGAAGGAGCGGGAAGAACGACGGCGTCACCGCCAATCCAGGTACGCGCTGCGCACCATCAGCGAGTCCGAGCGTGGGGTTCCGGCGCACGTACAGCGCCTGGGACTCGAAGACCGTCATCTCGCGGAGCCGGTCGAAGTAGTCCGGAACCCCTGCTGATGTGGCGTCCGGTCCCGCCGTCACGAAGCCAGCTTTCGGGTAGAGGTTGGCCATGAGGACGATGCGGTCCGGGTCCTCGAACGGCAGCGGCTTGAGCACCACGGATCGAACGATGCTGAAGATCGCCGCGTTGGCCGCCAGACATACGATGAGCGTGAGCAGCGCGGTGGCCGTGAACGTGCGGTCGCGCGAAAGGCTCCGGGTGGCGATCCGAGCGTCGCGGAGGATTTCGGAGGCCCAGAGAGCTGGCGTCATTGTTGGTCGACAGGCTTGTTGCGTGACGGCCGGAAGGCCAAGATTTGCATGGACTTTGTGGACCTACGGCCGCCCGTCGAGGGCGGTTTCGACGGCAAATCGTTAGGTCGAATCGACCCTTCAGCAATCCGAGTCATGGCGCCGATGAAGGTGGCCGCGCTGTACGACATTCATGGCAATCTTCCCGCGCTCGAAGCGGTGATGGAAGACGTCCATCGCGCCGACGTCGACCTCGTGGTGATCGGTGGAGACGTGGTGCTTGGCCCCATGCCTCACGAGACGCTCGAGTATCTGCTCGCCACGCGGCTTCCGCTGCAGTTCATCCAGGGCAATTGTGAGCGCGAGATGCTCACGCAGCTTGCCGGCGGCGATCCGACGAGCGTACCGCCTGCGTTTCGTCAGATCATGAAATGGGTGGGCGACCAGCTGACCATCCATCAGAGAGAGTTGATCGCATCGTGGCCGGTGGCGCTTCAAGTCGAGGTCCCCGGGCTGGGTGATGTCTTGTTCTGTCACGCGACGCCGCGTAGCGATACCGAGTGCTTCACGCGCCACACGTCCGAAGAGCGGCTTCGCCCTGTCTTCGATGGGCTCGATTTCGCGGCGGTCATTTGCGGACACACGCACATGCAGTTCGATCGTGTGGTGGGGCGAATGCGCGTGATCAACGCGGGAAGCGTGGGCATGCCATTCGGCGAACCGGGCGCGTATTGGCTCTTACTCGGCCCCGGCGTCCAGCATCGGCAATCGACGTTCGATCTTGCTCGGGCCGCGCAGCGCATTCGGGAGACGGAGTACCCGCAGGCACAGGAGTTCGCCGCGCATAACGTGTTGCAGCCGCCGAGTGAGGAGCGGATGCTCGAGGTGTTTGCGAAGGCGGAGATCAAGTAGCCGGCGTGGTCATCCGTCGCTGCGCTCGGGATCGTCGTCCCGAGCGCAGCGAGGGACCGCGAGCGTGGACGCAGGGAGCATTGTCATTCCGAGCCGTCAGGCGAGGAATCGGTTTGTGGCAGATCTCCCGCTTCGCTCGGGACGACAGCGCTCTACGCATATGACTCACTACCGCTTCGACTCCGCGTACAACCTCTTCGCCAACGCGCGTAGATCCGCTGATGCCAGCTGCTGCGTCGTCAGCGTTCGCGTCACCCACGCATCCTCACCGACAGTGCGACGAATGCGAAGCTCTCGCGTGGTGAAGTCCCCCTCGATGTTCGCGACGGGACTGCGGTGATCGGCCTGAAATTCCGCGAGCACCGCGGCGAAGAGCTGGGACCATCGCGTCACCAGCATCTGTTCCGCCGGCGACAGTGGTCCTTGCCTAACGTCATTGCCCTGCACGATACCCTCCTGCGCCAGCATCGAGCGCCCGATTGCCGAGAGTGGTGGTAGCCACTGCGCTGCCTGTGCCCCCGTGACGCCGGCAGTCAGCACGATCGCACCGACGACCGCAACGATTGCAATCAGGCGACTGGACCGGGAAGGAATGCGCGTAGTCATATAGGTAGCCTCGCGTTCGAGATTGTTGGATCGATCGTCGCGCGATCGGCGCGCCGTTCAGTGTTCGAGCGTAGAGACGTTCGCCGCTCGGGGAAAGTTCAATCGCGTCGATTGAACTTTTTCGAGGTCACCAACGTCTTTACGCCGAACCAGGGTTGGACCGGCCCCGTCTGACAGGCCATGAGCGAACCTCGCACGGTGGAAGCAGATAGGCTTTCGCTGCACCTGCTCGTCTTGCGCTGCCAGGCGGGTGATGAGCGCGCGTTCGTCAAGCTCATGGATGCGTTCGGCAGCAAGACACACGGCTATCTGCGCGGGCTCGTTGGCGAGGACGCCGACGACGTTCAGCAGGAGGTCTGGCTCAGCGTCTACCGCAGTATCAGCGGGCTCGCGAATCCTGGCGCGTTTCGCACGTGGCTGTTTCGCACGACACGTCACCGCGCCGTTGATTTTCTTCGAAAGCGAAAGCGCGAGCGAGAGCTCGCTGACGACCTTGCACACGAAACAATCGAATCGGACGAGGAGAGCAACGACACACCCTTCTCGCAGATCGATGAACCGACGCTCGACGTGGCGCTCAAGGGCATTCCGCCGCCGCAACGCGAAGTGTTGCTGCTCCGCTACCGCGACGACATGAGTTACAGCGAGATCGCGCTGGTGGTGGGGTGTCCGATCGGTACGGTGCGCACGCGGCTGCACCACGCGAAACGACGACTGCAGGAACTGCTCACGCGAGGCGAATCATGACGAAGGTGACGACGACTGCTGCTTCCAAACAAGCTTGGGAAGCGATCGAAAACGAGCGGCGACGCGACCGCCTCATTCGGCGCGTGAGCGTCATCTCGTGGACTATCACGTTCTTGCTGGTGTGCGTGCTCGGCGTGGTGGTCTGCATTCAAGTCGTTCAACTGGCGAGAGGTGCGGCGGTGGGCGCCCTGCCGTGGATCTCCGTGCTCGGCGCGGCCATGCCCCTCATCATCGTTCTTGGAATACTCAGCGTGCTCGTTGCGACGCTGAGTACGATCGGCATCTTTTTGAGGCTTCGAACGGCGAGCCTGGCGGAGATTCAACTTCGCCTCGCCGCGATCGAAGACATGCTCGGCGCAGACGGCGACGCGGGGCAGAGGGGCGGCCGTTGACGTCGCATGGACATGAATCACGACAAACGCTTGGAGGCTCCTATGAAGTTCTCCTTCTGTTCTGTTGTTGCCGGACTCCTGCTCGCCTCGAGCACTGCGGCTGCGCAATCCATCGCCGGCACGTGGGATGCTTCGGTGACCACGCCTAACGGCGGTGGCAAGCCAACGTTGACGTTCGTGGTGAAGGGTGATTCGGTGTCGGGTACCGTGAAACGACAAACCGGTGAGGTCGTCCCGCTCAAGGGCACGATCAAGGGCAAGGATCTCACCTACACCTACACGATCACGCAGAACTCGCAGTCGATTCCGGTGATCGTGAAGGCGAAGGTGGCGGGTGACTCGCTCAGTGGCACGATGGATTTCGCGGGTGGGCAGATGACGGGCGAGATCACGGCCAAACGTCAGCCGAAGAAGTAGTCAGGCGGCCATCTCCGACTCCTCGACACGATCCGTCGCGGCGTTAGGCTGCTCGCCGAGGAATTCGACCCACACCTTCTTGATGGCTGGGTAGTGCTTCGTGGCCTCGACGAGATCGAGGAAGCAGCCTAACGTGCGCTCGAGGCGTTCCTGCAGCGTGGCGTCCGACAGTCGATTGTCGGCCGACCACGCCTGGTGCGCCTGGGCGAGCGAGAACATGTCGGGGTAAACGCGCGTCCCGAGGTGCTCGAACGGAATCCGGAGCGCCCAGAGTCCGCGGTTCCCGCCAACCATCGACGGCGACGCGGACATGAGCAACGCTTGCTTCCCGTTGAATGGCTGCGGCCGCAGCCTCGACGCCCAGTCGATGAGATTCTTGATCGCGGCCGGAATCGATGCGTTGTACTCGGGCGATGCGACGAGTAGTGCGTCGGCCGCCCGCAATCGGTCGCAGAATCGGTTGGCGCCTTCCGGCACGCCGCTCTCGATCTCGATATCCTGGTCATAGAATGGGCAGTCGAAGTCCTTCATCTCGGCAAAGTCCACAGACGCGCCCTTGGCCGCCACCAGCGTTGCCGCATAGGCAGCCAATCGATTGTTGAGCGACTTGCTCGAGAGCGATGCTCCCAGCACGAGCACTCGCAAGCTGCGGTCCGTATTCGCCATGTTCACCTCTGAGTGATTTCCTGCAATCGAGTCACCGGAGACGCCGACTATGCCGTTGTCGTACGCCTACACTGCCATTCCCGACCAGGCGATCCCACGGGCAGCGGAACCGCTCGTGCAACATGCAATCGACACGTATGCCAGCGAAACGAACAAGGTCGTCTCGGTGTGGCGAGAGTTTCGCGACGCTGATCTCACGTATCGACCACACGACCGAGCGACCACGGTGGCCGACATCGTCAAGCACCAGTTGCTTTCCGAGCGTCGCTTCTTTGGCGAATTTCTCTCGGCGCCGGAGCCACCGGCTAGCGCTGTGTTACCGCCGTCGATGACGGTGGCGTCCGCAACCGAGCGAGTTGTTTCGCTCGCCGTGCCGCGGCTCACGTTTCTCGCAGCGCAGCGAGCAGAGTGGTGGCTCGAGACAGTCGGGTTCTTCGATGTGAAGCGCACACGCGCGTGGATCTTTTGGCGACGCGTGTTGCACACGGCGCACCATCGCACGCAGCTAACGGTCTACCTGCGGATGATGGGCAGGCCGGTGCCCGCTACCTACGGCCCGACGGCGGACGTGAAATGGGACGGCGCTGACGCGACGTACTCGGTGGAGGCTGCGGCGAGGAAGTGATTGTCTCGATTCACGGACCTTGGGACATGATCCTGGGTCATTCGTATCGCAGCGCCACGTTAGGGTCGATTCGCGCAGCGCGATACGCGGGCAGCCAACCTGCCATCAGCGTCACCAGGGTCAACGTCACGATTGCAACGACCAGGGTGACCGGGTCGCTCGGCTTCACCTCGTACAAGCGACTCGCGATCAACGAACCAGCGACTACCGCCAACGGAGTGCCGAGCAAGAGGCCGACGATGACGATGCGCGCGGTATCATAGAGCACCATACCGACAACGGCGCCCCGCTGAGCGCCAAGCGCCATGCGCACACCGATCTCGTTCGTGCGTCGCACCACGCCATTCGCGATGACGCCATACAACCCAATGCCGGCGAGGAGCAACGCAAACGCACCGAGCCCGACCGATAGCGTTGCGATGGTTCGCTCCTGAGCGAGCACGTCGTTCAACTGCTCGTCGATCGTGTCGACGCGAAGAATCGGAAGCTGCGGATCGAGCTCGTGAAGCACGCGTCGCACCGTGCTGGCCACGGCTCTCGGGTCACCGGAGGTACGCACGGCGATGCACATGTTGCGCAGCAGGTTGGGATACTGCCGATAGCTCACATACCAGATCCCGCGACGATCGCGCGGGGTTCCGTGCTTCGTGTCTTTCACGACACCGACGATCTCGACCTGCGCCTCGCCTGTCCCGATCCGTCGGCCAACCCCGCCCTTCTCGCCAAAGAAGAAACGGCTCAACGTCTCGTTGACGACCGCGACCTTCGGTGTCGCGGCAACATCCCGCTCGTCGAGAGCTCTCCCCTGAATGATTGGCATACCAACCGTTTCGAAGAAACCGGGCGTGACGCCATCCCGCATGAGTTTCAGCCCCGGTCTTGAAGCGAGCCCCTCGACGGTCAGGAGCTCGCTCACCATACCCTCATCCTCGCCCTCGAGGACCCCGTGATTCGTCGCATTGGCCGAGATCACGCCGGGAATGCGTGACACCGACTCCAACACGGTATGCACGAACTCAGGGACGCGTTCACCCGACCGTCCCGTCTGACCGGGCGTGGTCCAGATGAGCAGCAGGTGACTGCGGTCGACGCCTAACGGCTGCGATTGCAGCTTCGCGAGTGATCGAACGAACAGGCTGGTCACGATCACCAGCACAAGGGTCAACGCCACCTGCGACACGACGAACATCCGCCCCAGCACCGCCCGCCTAGGCCCCACGCTACTCGATCCGCCACGACCAATGAGCGCGGACGCGAGGCTGCTACCGGCGCCGCGGACAGCAGGCGCAAGACCAAACAGCACACCGACGATCAGTGACAGTGCTGCGCCCAGCAGGTACGTCGGCCACTGGGGAAGGACGCTCAACGACACGAACGACGATTCCGCCCGTGCGTCCATCTGGACGGGTCCGACCGACGTGGTTTGCGAGAGGAGAAGCGTCCCGCCGACGGCGAGGGCCATGCCTAACGCGCCGCCGATGACGCCAAGTATCACACTCTCGGTAAGCAACTGCCGCACGAGTCGACCGCGACCGGCCCCAATCGCGAGGCGGATTGCCATCTCGCGCGCCCGTGCATCCGTGCGCGCCAGCTGCAGCCCCGCGACGTTCGCGCAGGCGATGAGGAGCACGCTGCCAACGATGGCGACGAGAATGCCAAGCGCCCGAGCGACCTCATCGCGAGATCGTGAGTAGCCATGCTCGATTGGCACGAGCAGGAACGGATCCTCGCGAAGATTTTCGATGAACTGTGGAGTGGCAGCGGAGCCGGCGAACGCGATCTCGTTCGCCTGGTACGCTGCCTGGATCGCAGCCTGCGCCTGAGGTACCGTCAGGCCGGGTCGCATCCTCCCGATAATGCGAAGCCAGCCGTTGTTTCGTTCGAGCAACCCCGGCAGCTCGAGCATCACCTGGGACTGCATCATGGCGGGAAACCATACATCCACGGGACGCCCGGTCGCATCTCCGGTGAAGTCCGGTGCGGCAACGCCGATGATGGTGTAGGTCGTCCCGTTGAGACCTAACGTGTGGCCAACGACGTCGGGCGTGCCACCATACCGGCGTCGCCAGTAGGCACTACTCAGCACGGCCATTGGATGTCCGCCCGGCGCTCGGTCGTCGTCCGGCGAGAGCATTCGGCCAACCGCCGCGCGCACGCCGAGCATCGGAAAGTAGTTGCCGGACACGAGCGCAACGCGAACGAGCCCTTGGTCTACAGACTTCCCGTCGATGGTCACGTTCGACCGATCGAGCGGTGAAACCACGGCGACGTCCTGGAAAACCGAGTGGAGCTCCTGAAACCGCTTGAACATCGGGTACGATCCGCCGTGCGACGAGACGAGCTGTTCCGGATTCCGTACCGGGAGCCGGCGGAGCAGGGTGGACTCGAGCACCGCAAAGAGCGTAACCGCGGCACCGAGACCTAACGCGATAGACCCAATGGCGACGGCTGCGAACGCCGGCCGTCTACGGAGCGATCGAAGCGAATACCGAACGTCCTGACGGATCTGTTCCACCCAGCTCCATTGCCACGAGGCGCGCGCCTCCTCTGCCACGGACGTCAGGTTTCCAAATTGGCGAACGGCGGCGTCCCGCGCCTGGGCCTCGGTCAACCCGCGGGCGAGGTTCTGCCCAATGGCTCGGTCGATGTGCGCGCGAAGCTCCTCGTCGAGCTCGCGGTCCCTGGCGGATCGTTGGAAGAGGCCGAGCAGTCTGACCACGAAGCGGTGGAGCACGCGCGCTCCTATTGAATGGTAATAGGAACGTTGCAATCCAGTCCGTGAGCCGTCAAGACGACGGTTTTCGTTTCCTATTCAAAACCCGCGCGTCAGGTGATGGCTCGCAACCGCCGAGGGTTGTTGCGGGTAGTAAAGGAAAGAAAGGTCTTCTACGTGCGGCCAGGAGTTGGCCGCCATTCGCTGCATCCAAGATGTCTTCCCTGCCTTTCTTCTTCGCGACAGGCATCGAGAATAGCTATCCGACGCTGCGCTCCGGCGCTCGTGTCGATCAGATGGAGAAGTGTGGGCACTATGCCCGTTGGGAGGAGGACTTCGCGCTCGTGCGCGAGCTCGGCCTCAACGCGCTTCGCTACGGCCCACCTTACTACCGAACTCACATCGCGCCCGATCGCTTCGATTGGGAGACAGCCGATGCCCCGATGCATCGACTGCGCGACCTGGACATCGAGGTCATCGCGGACCTCTGTCACTTCGGCGTGCCAGATTGGCTCGGCGGATTTCAGGATGAGGCATTCCCCGTCCTGTTCGCGGAGTACGCTCGAGCGTTCGCGCATCGGTACCCCTGGGTGCGCTATTTCACGCCCGTCAACGAGATCTTCATCTGCGCGAGCTTCTCGGCGTTGAGAGGTTGGTGGAACGAGTGTGAGTCGTCCGATGCGACATTCGTTCGCGCGCTTCGAAACTTGTGCATGGCGCACGAGCTCGCCGTCGAAGCGATTCTCTCGGAGCGACCGGACGCGATCATCGTCCAGGGTGAATCGATCGAGAACTTCGAGCCCGCAGGTCGCGGAGCGGTCCGAGAAGCCGACCACTTGAACGGCATCAAGTATCTCTCGCTCGATCTCACGCTCGGCCGTGAGCTGGCTCCGGGCATGGCCGCGTATTTGAATGAGCACGGCGTGTCCTCGAACGAGCTGAGCTTCTTCAGAGAGCGTCGCGCTGCCGGCCAGCGATGGCTCGGCATGGATTACTACACGACCTGCGAGCATCGCGTCGCGTCAACCGGACGCTGTACCACATCGAAGAGGGGCGTGGGATTCGCTGCGCTCGCTACGCAATACTATCGGCGCTATGGGATTACGCTCTTCCATTGCGAAACGAATCGAGTTCATCGTCATGCAGTGGCGTGGCTCGACGAGCAATGGAGCGACATCCTGCATCTGCGCGGGAAGGGAATTCCGGTTCGTGGCTTCACCTGGTACTCCCTCACGGATCAGATCGACTGGCAATACGGACTTCGTGAGGAACGCAACCATTTGCATCCCATCGGTTTGTTCGACCTGCAGCGTCGGCCGCGACCGGTTGCATTTCGCTATCGCGAGATCGTCAACCAATGGAAGGCGGTCTTGACCGCCGACGCGAGCGTCCAGCAGTTGCGCGCCGAAGCGTAGCGGCTCCCTCACGGCCGACGCGGCGCCGACGCGGCGGTCGATCGGATAATCGTTAGGCAACGAGAACGCACTGGTTTCACAGTTCGCGAGCTCGGTCGTGGGCATGTGAATTGCCCGGCGTGGTGACGCGTTCGTTGTTTACCACGCTCATCGACGGGACCCATGCCGCACATCTCGCCAACGATTGTTCCACCGACCCATCCGCGTCCGCTCATCGTCCACAGTCACTTGCGGTGGGACTTTGTCTGGCAACGCCCACAACAGATCCTGTCGCGCTTCGCGTCCACGCGTCCGGTGCTGTACGTCGAAGAACCAGTCTTCGCCGATGATATTGGCCATGGGACACTCGATGTATCGCGGCCCGCACCCGGTATCTACCGCGTCGTTCCACGGCTACCAGGCGAGTTGCGTGGTTCGAACGATGACGCCGAGGAGGCTGTACGCACGTTGCTCCTTCGACTGATCGGCGAGCAAGGATCGCTGGCGCATCGGTTCGACAACCCCGTGCAGTGGTTCTATACACCGATGCCCGCGCGCGTGATGCTCGGCGCCTTCTCAGAGTGCGCAGTTGTGTACGACTGCATGGACGAGCTCGCACAGTTCCGCTTTGCACCACCGGACCTCGCCGATCGTGAGCGAATGCTGCTCGCGGTTGCAGACCTCGTGTTTACCGGAGGTTCCAAGCTTTACGAGTCGAAGTCCAGGCATCACCGCAACGTGCACTTCTTTGGGTGTGGGGTGGATGCCAACCACTTTGCGCTCGCGCGGGACCCGGACACACGAGTTCCACGAACGCTGTGGAGTGTCGCGTCACCGGTGCTTGGCTACTTCGGTGTCATCGATGAGCGTCTCGACTACGACCTCATCGCGAAACTCGCCGACGCGTTCCCGGACGGGACGCTCGTATTCGTTGGCCCGCTCGCGAAAGTTCACCCGAGTGAGCTTCCACGGCGGTCGAACATCCTGTGGCTAGGGCAGCAACCGTACGCGTCGCTCCCTAGCTACGTGAAGGCGTTCGACGTTTGCCTGATGCCGTTTGCACTGAATGAGGCCACGGAGTTCATCAACCCGACGAAAACGTTGGAGTATCTCGCGGCTGGCAGGCCGGTCGTGTCCACGGGAGTGCCTGACGTCGTCCGCAACTTCAGCTCGATCGTGCGCGTTGCGAACTCTCCCAGTGAGTTTGTTCGAGAAACCAAGCTCGCACTCGTGCCGGACGCCGATCGCGTGGAGGAGGGGATAGCGCGCGCTCGAGCGTCGTCGTGGGACGCCATTGTTGCGCAGATGGATCGGCTCATTGTGGCGGCAGCCGATTCCTGGCACCCGAACGCAGCACGGACGCTCACGCAGCCCGTTGAGCGGATCACCGTCAATCGAAGCCGCTTACCCGGCAAAGGCGCCGCGACGGCCAGCTGAGGGTTGGCCGTGGACGCGAGTCGTCTCGAGGTGTGGGCGGGGATCGAGTGCTCCCTGAATCGCATCAACGATCGGTATGTCGATCAACTGGAACGCGGCGGGCACTACGACCGACCCGACGACGTGGATCGTCTGGCCGCGCTTGGCGTGTCGGCCGTGCGGTTTCCGGTACTCTGGGAACGCATCGAGGAACTTGGGGGTGAAGCCTGGACGTGGGTCGACGATTGTCTCGACCGACTTCGACGTCATCGGATAACCCCGATAGTTGGCCTCGTCCATCATGGGTCGGGGCCTCGCACAACGGCCATCACCGACCGGACTTTTCCTGAGCGGCTCGCGCGCTTTGCCCGGACGGTCGCGGAGCGCTATCCCTGGATCGATCGATTCACGCCGATCAACGAACCGCTGACGACTGCGCGATTCGCGACGTTGTATGGCCATTGGTACCCGCACGCGCGATCGTCACGCGAGTTCGCGCGCGCGGTGATGGTGCAAGGCAAGGCGATTGTCGCTGCAATGCGGGCAATCCGTGCGGTCACGCCTCGCGCGCTGCTCGTGCAAACGGAAGACCTCGGTAAGGTCTATTCGACCGACTCGCTTGCCTATCAAGCCACGTTCGAGAATGAGCGACGCTGGCTGACGTTCGACTTGTTATGCGGCCGAGTACGAGGCTCACACCCGCTTGCGGGCTTCCTCCGCTGGACGGGGATACCGAATCGCGAGCTCGACGAGCTCGCAGAGTCCGCCTGTCCACCAGATATCATCGGCATCAATCACTACCTGACCAGTGAGCGGTTTCTCGATGATCGCGTCGATGGGTATCCGGTCCACACGCACGGCGGCAACGGTCGCCATCGTTATGCCGATGTAGAGGCGGTTCGCGTTCTGCGCGACGGCATTGCCGGCCCGTATCGACTTCTTCGAGAAGCGTGGTCGCGTTATGGGCGACCGATGGCGGTGACAGAGGCGCATCTCGCGTGTACGCGCGAGCAACAGTTGCGCTGGCTCGATGAGGTGTGGGGCGCGGCGGTGCAGCTGCGCGAGGAGGGTGCGGACGTACGCGCCGTGACGGCGTGGTCGGCGTTCGGTGCGCACGACTGGGCGTCGTTGCTCACGCGTCGCGACGGCATCTACGAGCCCGGGCTCTTCGACGTTCGGTCACCGCGCCCAAGACCAACGGCGCTCGCCCGGATGGTGAGATCGCTCGCGCGGTTCGGCACGTATGACCACCCAGTACTTGGTGCACCGGGTTGGTGGCAATGCGATGAACGGCTGAGTTATCCCCCCGTTTCGATATCGACGTTAGGCAGCACAGGCAGCCGCAGGTACCGGAGCGCCTCACGTCCGCTCATGATCGTTGGGTCGACGGGAACGCTCGGGTGTGCGGTGATCCGGGCATGTCAGGCGCGGCACATCGCGTATCGCGCGCTCACGCGGGGCGACCTGGACATCGCCGACCCGGCTGCGGTCACCGCCGTGATGCGACAGCATCGCCCGTGGGCGGTCGTGAACTGCGCCGGATTCGTTCGTGTGGACGACGCCGAGCATCAGCGGAGCGCATGTCGTCGCGGTAACGTCGATGGCCCAGCGGCACTTGCCGATGTTTGCGCGACGCTCGGATCGCGACTCGTGACCTTCTCGACAGACCTGGTATTCGACGGCTCGAAGCGCGCGCCGTACGTCGAGACCGATCGAGTTCGTCCGCTCTGCGAGTATGGCAGAACGAAGGCCGAGGCCGAGACGCGAGTGCTGGACGCGTATCCGGACGCGCTCATCGTGAGGACCGCTGCGTTCTTCGGTGATCATGACCAGCACAACTTCGTGACGCAGACGCTCCAGGCGCTCGTGGCTGGCCGGCCGCAGGTCGTGATCAGCGACGTCGTGGTGTCACCCACCTACGTGCCTGACCTCGTGGATGCGATGCTGGATCTTCTCATCGATGGTGAGCGCGGCGTGTGGCACCTGACGAGCCAGGCCGCGGTCACGTGGGAGGAGCTGGCACGCCTCGCGGCGGACAAGGCGGGGATCAAGACGTCGACGTTATGCCCCGTTTCCGTGGACGAGCTCGGGCTCCCGGCGCCCCGGCCGCGCTACTCGGCGCTGGACAGCGCACGTGGAACGTTACTCGGGTCGCTCGACGAGGCCCTGTGGCGGTACGCCAACGGCCGATCGTGGGAACGATCGCACGAGTTTCAACATGCCTAACGTCGCTTGTGGGAGGACTGGTCGATGACGCAGGTGCAGGTCGGAGCGACGGGCGAGGGCCCGAAGATCGTGATCATTGGTGCAGGGCCGACGGGTCTCGCTGCAGGCTATCGGCTGCGTGAGCTAGGCTACACGAACTTCACCATCCTGGAGAGTCGTTACAGAGTGGGTGGCCTGGCGTCGTCGGAGCGGAGTCCAAACGGATTCATCTACGATATTGGCGGCCACGTCCTGTTCTCGCACTATGAGTACTTCGATCGGCTCTTCGACCGGCTCATGGGGGACGAGTACCAGGAGCTCCTGCGAGAATCGTGGGTGTGGATGTTCGATCGATTTCTCCCGTATCCGTTTCAGAACAACATCAAGTATCTGCCGCGCGAGGTGGTGCTCGAATGTCTGCTCGGCCTCATCGAGGCGCAGAAGCAGCCGCTCGACAAATCGCGGTTCGCGAACTTCGAGGAGCTGATCTACGGCGTGTTCGGCGCAGGCATCGCGAAGTACTTCATGATGCCGTACAACTTCAAGGTGTGGGCGCATCCGCCGCGGATGATGAACAAGGAGTGGATTGGCGAGCGTGTGGCGACACCACCGATCGAGCGAGTTCTTGGCAATGTGATTCTGGATCGGGAGGATGTGTCGTGGGGGCCGAACGCGACGTTCAAGTATCCGCGCTTTGGAGGCACAGGGGAGCTGTTCGAGCGGATGCGTCCGTACGTCGAGGATCAGTTGCGGCTCTGCGCCCACGTGGTTGCGGTCGATTGCGATCGTCGCGAAGTGGTGTTGGCCGACGGAACCCGCGAGTCGTTCGATGTGCTGCTCTCGACGATGCCGCTCGATGTATTCGTGAAGTCACTCACGGGTTGCGTGCCGGACGCCGTGCGAACGCAGGCCGCCAGACTTCGGCATTCCGGGTCATTCATTGTCGGCGTTGGCATTCGTCAGCCGTGCCCATCGACCAAGTGTTGGATGTACTTCCCGGAGGACAACACGCCGTTTTACCGGCTCACATACCTCTCGAACTACTCGCCTGATGTGGTGCCGGATCCGTCCACCCACTATTCGATTTTGGCGGAGATATCGCACTCCGACCTCAAGCCGGTGGATGCGTCCTCGGTGGTCGACGAGACCGTACAGGGGTTGGTGAATGCGCGAATGATCTCGGAGTCCGACCGGTCGGATATCGTGGATGCCCACTTAATCGAGCGAAGCTACACGTACCCGACGCCCTCGCTCGAACGGGATGAAGTGCTCGCCGCGGTACAACCGTGGCTCGAGGCCCAGGGGCTGCATTCCCGCGGCAGGTTTGGGTCGTGGCGTTACGAGGTTGGGAACATGGATCATGCGGTTGCCCAGGGTGTCGAGTGGGTGGATCGGGTGATCCGCGGAGAGGTTGCCAACGAGTTGACCTGGCAGGGTAAGCGCGGGTGTTGATCGCGGTCCCGGCCGCAGGCAGGTCCGGCTGATGGGTTGGAGTCGCAAGCAGTGGTTCCGCGGTCTTGCGGCGAATCGTCCCCGGATTCAGATCTAGTCCTATCGGTGTCTGGCGCTGTTTGGTCACGATTACGGCGGCCTCGCCATCTGCGTGCGTGCGCGTATGCCCGACCACTACGAGCTCTCCATCCCGCGCCTAACGCCGGCGGATCGTCAGGCGCTTCTCACACGAGCCGATGAGGCCCGGCAACGCGCGCGGGCCGCGGCCAATCGCTGTGGCGAACTGCTGGCTGATTCGACTCGCCGAATGCAGCAGGCCGCACGCCTTCGCGTGGAGTCGGCGACGGTGCGGGCAGAGCTCGAGGCGGCGGTTCGCGCCTACACGCAAGTGCTGCGGCGCGTCGAGATGCCGCCCGAGCAGGCGCTGATGCTGGTCAAGGAAGTCGTGACTACCGAGATCAGTGGCGTCAATTCCGCCAAGCGGACGCTCATGGAAGATGTGGCGCGGTGGTGTATCGACGCGTACTACGCCGCCTAGCGGTCGCTTCCCCCAATCGATCCAACAGCGTAACGCGTTAGGCGTCGCGACAGGGATGCGGCCGTCCATCAGGGACGAGCCGTCTGTGAACGGTCCGTCACACGAAGCTTGCGCGCTGTCAAACAGAGTTCATATTCTCGACATTGTCTATCAAATATTCCATGCTCGGTGAACTCGAACAAATCGTCCTGCTGGCTGTCCTCCGGGTGGGGGACGGCGCGTACGGCGTCCCTGTCCACGACGAGATCGTGCGTCTGGCGCGCCGCGATCTGACGCTTGGCACGGTCTACAAGACGCTGTCGCGCCTCGAGGAAAAGGGGTTGGTTCGCTCCTACGAGGGCGATCCGACGCCACAGCGCGGTGGGCGGCGGACCCGGTGCTTCGCGGTCACATCGGCCGGGCAAAAGTCGCTCGAGTCGACGTTCACGACGTTGCGACGCATGGCTGTTGGGCTGGACGTGGGACTCGAGCCGTCATGAGTGCGCTTCCGTTTCGTCTGATCGAACGATTCCTGCCGTCGGCGTCCGCCGATGCGGTCGTTGGCGATCTCATCGAGCGCGACGTACGCGGTGGCCGGCTCTGGCGCGAAACCATCGTCGCGATTTGGCACCTTCGCGACCGCACCCCAAAACAGGTTGAGGTCATGTCCTCCTTCTTGTCTGACCTACGACTCGCCGTGCGCCTTCTGGGCCGCGCTCCGACGTTCGCGTTCACGGCGCTGGTCACCCTTGGCGTCGCGATCGGTGCGACGACGGCGATCTTCAGCGTCGTCAATCCCGTCCTGCTGCAACCGTTGCCCTATCGCGAGCCTAACGGCATCGTGGCGGTCTGGGAGCGCTCGCGCGATGGGGGTCGCGACAACGTCGGGTTTCAGACGTTTCGTGATTTCGTCGAGCGATCATCGACGCTGGAGACCGCGGCTGCGGTCGGCGACTGGCAGCCAACGCTCGCCGACAAGGAGAACTCGGAGCGCCTAACGGGTCTCAGGGTATCCGCCTCCTACTTCAAGACGCTGGGTGTGCAGCCCGTGCTCGGGCGGGATTTTCGCGCCGATGAAGATCGGACCGGTGTCCCGCGGGTCGTGATTCTGAGCTACGCACTCTGGCAGCGTCGCTTCGGAGGCGATCCGGCGATCGTTGGCAAGACGCTCGACATGGGTGGCACGCCTATGGAAGTTGCCGGTGTCATGCCGGCGGACTACGAGGACGTGGTCATGCCGCAGGCGAAGATCTGGCGCGTGCTCGGTTACTCGGTCACGGACCCGTATGCGTGCCGCACGTGCCGCCACCTCCGGATGGTTGCCCGGATCAAGCGGGGGGTTGATCCAGCGCGCGCACAAGCCGAGTTCACGCGAATTCACAGTCAGATGCTGGCCGAGCACCCCAAGGAATACGCGTCCGTTGGCGCGCTCGTCATCCCGCTCAAGGACGAGGTGACGCGTCAGTACAAGCCGGCGATACTCGCGCTCGCCGCTGCCGTTGGGATCATGCTCATCATTGCCATTGCGAACGTGGCGAATCTACAGCTGGCGCGGCTCGTGAGGCGTGATGAGGAGTTTGCGATTCGTACCGCGCTCGGCGCCAGCTCGCCGAGGCTCACTCGGCAGCTGTTGACGGAGGCGTTGTTGATCGCCGTGCTCGGCGGTGGCGCAGGCGTGGTGATTGCGGCGCTGGCCGTGCGGGCGCTGGTGAGTCGATTGCCGGTGAGCCTCCCGCGCATCGCGGCGGTGCATCTCGACCTCGCGGCGCTCGGCGTCGTTGCGGCGATCGTGCTCGTGCTGACGCTCGTCGTCGGTCTCGCCCCTCGGCGCGGCCGCCGTGTGTCGAATATCGCCGACGGGCTCCGCGCCGGCCGCCGCCTAACGGGCACTCGCCAGTCCGCCATCCGGGCCGGCCTCGTCGTCATGGAGCTCGCGCTCGCGCTGATGCTCCTGGTGAGCGCCGGGTTGCTGGCGCGCAGTGTCTCGCGGTTGCTCGATGTGGACAAGGGGTTCGACGCGAGTAACCTCCTGACGCTCGAGATCAACTCCACGGGTGCAGCCTACCCGGACAACAACGCGGTGTTCGCGTATCACGACCGCGTGCGCGAAGCCGTGCGCAATCTGCCGGGCGTGGTGAGTGTTGGCGTGATCAATCAGCTGCCGCTTGGCGGCAATCAGGATTCGTACGGCGTCAGGGCTCAGGACAAGCCGACCTCGAATCCCGAGATGGTGCCGTCCGGCGATCGGTACGTCGTGTCCGCGGATTTCCTGAAGACGATGCGCA
>JADMIO011260395.1_pt1 | contig 17761 bp, 15 predicted proteins | sample 8958161 | NCBI WGS metagenome assembly JADMIO01 (sample SAMN16585339, study PRJNA669376) | soil metagenome | isolation source: Crop rotation soil | place: USA: Cullars Rotation, Alabama | collected 2011
GTCGCGCCCGCCGCGCCGGTGGACTTGCTGCCGCCCGCGCCGGTCGTCGCGCCCGCCGCGCCCGTCGTGCCCGCGCCCGCAGCCCCGGTGGCGCCCGCCGAGCCCGAGCCGTGGCCCGCGGCCCCGGTCGTTCCCGCGCCGCCGCCGTCGGGGGTGGTGTCGAGGTCCACCGATCCGCATCCGTGGATGGCGGCGAGCGCGAACAGGATCGAAAGCGAAGCCAGTTGAGCGCGAAGAGTCATCAGGGCTCCTTGCGTAGACGCGGGCACAGATCCGTCCCCGTATTGTGCGCCCGTCTGCGGGGAACCGATCGAACAAACGCCTAGAGCAGAGCGTCAGAGCGGCCCGCCGGTGAAGGCGTGGGCCTTACATCGCGCCCGGCCTCAGGCGGCTATCTCGGCCGCGAGGTCGTACTCGGCCGAGTGCGTGACGCGCGCCCGGACGAGCGAGCCCGGAGCCGGCGCGCTGCCGTCGGCGCCGCCCTCGGGGACCGAGAGGTACACCTGGCCGTCTATTTCAGGCGCCTGGCCCTCGTGGCGGCCCATGAGCAGGTACTCCGACTCGTCCGACGGTCCCTCGACGAGGACCTCGAGCGTGCGGCCGCGCAGGGCGCGCAGCTTCTTCTTCGAGATCTCGCGCTGGATGCGCAGCAGCTCGCGGCGGCGCGCGTCCACCTCCTTCTGCGGGACGCGCTTCGGCAGCAGCGCCGCCACGGTGCCCTCCTCGCGCGAGAAGTTGAAGACACCCACGCGGTCGATCTCGGCCTCGCGCACGAAGTCGCAGAGGCGCTGAAACGCCTCCTCGGTCTCGCCGGGGTGGCCCACGATGAACGTCGTCCGCAACGTCACGCCCGGAACGCGCGCCCGCACGCGCTCGCAGAGATCGCGAACCTGGCGCTCGCCGTACCCGCGGCGCATCGCCTTGAGCACGCCGCTGTCGACGTGCTGGATTGGCACGTCGAGGTACTTGGCGACGCGCGCCTCGCCGGCCATGACGTCGAGCAGCTCGTCGGTGCACACCGTCGGGTAGGCGTAGTGCAGGCGGATCCAGCGCAGGCCGTCGACGGCGCCGAGCATGCGCAGCAGCGAGGCCAGATTGGGCGCCCCCGGCGCCTTGGCGTTCGGCAGGTCGGTGCCGTACGTCGTGAGGTCCTGCGCGACCAGGCAGATCTCCTTCGTGCCGCCTTCGGCGAGCGCGCGCGCCTCGCGCACGACGGACTCCGGATCGCGGCTGCGCTGCGGGCCGCGCAGCTTCGGGATGATGCAAAACGCGCACGGACGATCGCAGCCTTCGGCGATCTTCACGTAGGCGGTGTGCGTGGCCATCGACGGCCGGCGCGGCGCGATGTCGTCGTACAGAAAGCGCGGCGTCTCTGCGACGCGCACGCGGCGGCCCGCGCCGCCGATGGCGTCGTTGATCTCGCCCACCTCGTCCGTGCCGAGGAAGTGGTCGACCTCGGGCATCTCGTCGGCGAGCTCCGTCGGATAGCGCTGCGACAGGCAGCCCGTCACGACGAGGCGCCGGCAGGTGCCCGCCTCCTTGTGCCGCGCCATCTCGAGGATCGCGTCGATCGACTCCTGCTTGGCCTCGCCGATGAAGCCGCACGTGTTGACGACGATGACCTCGGCGTCCTCGGGCGCCGCGACGATCTGATGGCCCGCGCCCGTGGCGTGGCCGAGCATGACCTCGGTGTCGACGCGGTTCTTCGGGCAGCCCAGTGAGACGAAGTGGACGTTCATGACGCGAAAACGCGCCAGTCTAGGCGCTCGTCACGGAAACGCCAACACGTTCGCCTGGCCGAAGTTCTTTATGAGCACGGCGACGTATTGCCGCACGACGTCGCGGCGCGCCACCACGGCGTCGATCTCGGCGGGCGTCAGGATCTCGTAGGGGGTGCCGGTCTCCTCGGCCAGGATCTGCTCGAGCGTCGGCACGTTGATGCGTTCGAGGGCCGCGTAGGTCGACTTCGAGAAGCGCTGCGTCCTGAGCAGCACGTCGCGCGTCTTCTGGTTGCCGCCCGGCTCGACGAAGAAGGACATCGTGTTGTCCATCAGATAGAGCTGCTTGCCGTCGGGCGACATCTTCATGTTCCCGCCCGAGCGTCGATCCGGGTTGGCGGTGAGGAAGTCGAACACGACGCCGTCCGAGAGCTGCGCCGCCATCGCGACGTGCTCGGCCGGGATGCGCTGCCCGAGGGAGAGCCAGGTCTGCGCGAGCCGCTGGCCCTCGGGCGTGTCGAAGCCCGAGTCCTTGATCACGGGGATCCAGTACGAGGCGGTGCCGAAGGCCTTGCCGCCCGGGCCGAAGAGCGTCTCGGCCTGGATGCGGGGCAGGTCCTTGACGCTGTCGGGGTGGAGGTGCGTCAGCAGGTCCTCGCGCGAGACGGCGCGCGGCGCGGCCGGCGGGACGGCGTTCATGCCGAGCAGCCGGTTGAGGCGATAGGCCGCGATCTCCTTGCGCGGGATGGTCTGCAGGTTCGTCTGCGTCGGCTTCCACGCGGCGCGCGAGCCGTCGGCGAAGTCGATGCGGAACGAGAGCGACGAGCCGCCGTGGTTCACCTTGAAGCGCACGATGGGCTGCGTGCGCACGCGCGCGAGGAGCAGCTCGTCCGACATGCCCATGAAGTTGCCCGACGCCTCGAGCGCGACGCGCGGGTCGGGGAGCGTCGAGAGGTCGCGGCGCGCGCCGAGCGGTGACGCCGGCGCGTGGCTCTCGATCGTGCGCGACGCGAGCAGCTGGCGCCCGTGGCGCGCGCCGAGCACGGCCGCATAGCCGCCGCCCGCGACCATCGTCGCGGCGACCGTCATCTCTGCCAGCACCAAGCCAGGTAAACGCATGGGTTCGAGGCGCGCCCGGCGGGTATTTTACCGCAGAAATCGCGGCATTTCCTGCTACCGTACGCGCCTCGCCATGTCGACAGCACCCGCCTTCGTCTGCTCCATGTGTCGCAAGCCCATCGCCGTGGGCGCCAGGGTCATCAAGTGCTCGGTCAGCACGTGCAACTCGGGGCGGGTCAAGCTCGTCTTCTGCTCGGCGTCGTGCTGGGACAGCCACCTGCCCAACGCGCGTCACCGCAGCGCCTACTTCGTCGAGGACATCGCGCGGCGCGAGTAGCCCCTCAGGGCGACGCGTCTACGGCGTCCTTCAGCGCGTCGGCGATGACCGACTTGCGCGTGAAGCCGAGGAACGTCGCCTGCACGCGGCCGTCCTTGCCGACGACGAAGAGCTGGGGCAGCGCGCGCACCTTGTAGAGGCTCTGGGCGCGCCCGTCGTCGGCGACGACGTTGTACGAGACGCCGTTTTCGCGCAGGAACGCGCGCAGGTCGTCGGGCGCGATGTCGCCGTCGGAGTTGACGCCCAGGAAGGTCACGCCGCGGCCCTTCCACTCGGCGTTGAGCTGCTCGAGGGCGGGCATCATCTGGCGGCAGGGCGGGCACCACGTGGCCCAGAAGTCGAGCACGACGACCTGTCCGCGCAGCGCCGACAGCGCGATCTGCCCGGGCTGCCCGTCGGCGCGCGGGAGGGTGAAGTCGGGCGCGGGCTGGCCGGTGCGCACGGGCAAGAGCGAGCCGAGGTTGCGCGACGCCCAGACGGCGTTGCCCGTCAGGCCCACGCCCGCGATGACCGCGAGGGCCAGGCCGGCGCCGAAGGCCGCGCGGCCCGGACGAACGATGGCGGGCGCGGGGAGGTTGCGCGCGCGCGCGGCGCGCACCGCGAACACGAGCGCGACGAGCGCGGCCGCGGCCGCGGGCAGCTCGCGCACTGTCCACGGCCACGTCTGCGCGCCTGTCACGGACTCGTACACGCGGACGAGCGAGCGCACCGCGAAGTACGGCGCGTAGCAGGCGGCGCCGAGCTCGAGGTCGCGCGCCGAGTCGCGACGCGCGCCTGCGAGCGCCGTCACGATCGCGGCGGCCGGCAGCACGACGAACGCCGCGCTCTGCAGCTCGGCGGCCGCGACGCGCGCCACGCCCCCGAGCGCGCCGCCCGCCGTCTCGACGCCCGTGAGCAGCGCCTGCAGGACCTGGGCGAAACGAAAGGTGAGCGCCCCGATCGCGACGAGCCAGAGCGCGTCCGTGAGCGCGCCACGCTCGCGATCGACGCGGGCCATCGCGTCGCGCGGCGCGAGGAGCAGCTGTCCCACGCGGCCCGGCAGCGCCCAGAACGACCCGGCGCTCACCGGTTGCGCCCGTAGATGAGGGACAGGCCCTGCAGCGTCAGCATGTCGTCGCACTCGTCGATCGTGCGCGCCTCCTTGGCGATGAGCGGCGCGAGGCCGCCGGTGCCGACGACGCGCGGCTGGAAGTCGACCTCGGCGCGGATGCGCTCGACGATGGAATCGACGAGGCCCGCGTAACCGAACACGAGGCCGGCCTGCATGCTGGCGACCGTGTTGCGCCCCACGGCGGTCTTGGGGCGCACGATCTCGACGCGCGGCAGCTTGGCGGTCGCGGAGAACAGCGCGTCCGCCGAGACGGTGAGGCCGGGCGCGATCACGCCGCCCGCGTACTCGCCGCGCGACGTGACGACGTCGAACGTGGTGGCGGTGCCGAAGTCGACGACGATGGCGCCGCCCGGCCAGCGCGCGTGCGCCGCCACGGCGTTGACGATGCGGTCCGCGCCCACCTCGCGCGGGTTCTCGTAGAGGATGGGCATGCCCGTCTTCGTGCCGGGCCCGACGACGAGCGGCTCGACCTTGAGGTGGCGGCGGCAGAGCTGCTCGATGGGGAAGAGCACGGGCGGCACGACGGACGAGACGACGACGGCGCGCACCTCGGACAGCGACAGGCCCGCCAGGCGGAACAGCTCCGAGAGCAGCGCCGCATACTCGTCGGCGGTGCGCGCCGCCCGCGTCTCAAGGCGCCAGTCCGCGTGCAGCGCCCCCGTGCCAGAAGGGCTGAGCGGAAACAGGCCGAGGGCGATGTTGGTGTTCCCGATGTCGATCGCGAGGAGCATGGCCGGCGGCGTCCCCCGTTAGGGTAACATGCTGCCCGATGGAAGCCGGCTCGACCGCCGATCCAGCGCGCACGCGCGCTCAGAAGTCACGGGCCGCGCTCACGCTCGGCCTCCTGGCCGGGTTCGCGTTCACCGTCTTCGCGGCGCTCTGGCTGCTCGACTACTTCGTGCTCGGCGCCGGGAACCACCTCAAGGGGCCGGCCAGCCAGCTCTTCGACTTCGACGCCGAGACGATGCAGAACGCGCTCGGCAGCCTGGCGCAGGTCATCGCGGCCGTGCTCGGCATCGCCATCACGGTCGTCTCGATCGTCGTGCAGCTCGCCGCCAACCGGTACACGTCGCGTGTCACCGACATGTTCTTCCGCGACCGCACGAACCTGGCCGTCATGGGCTTCTTCGTCGTGGCGTGCATCGAGGCGCTGTGGGTGAGCTTCGGCGTCACGCGCAGCTACGTGCCGCTCGCGACGATCACGGCGACGCTCGTCATGGCGACGACGAGCCTGCTCCTCCTCGTCCCCTACTTCGCCTACGTGTTCGACTTCCTCGACCCGGAGAAGGTGATCGCGCGCATCGGCGCGCAGACGCTCGAGAACGCCGCGCCGCACAAGCGTCCGGCGCAGCCGGCCGACGCCGCGCAGACGGAGGCGCGCCAGGCGCGCGCCGTGGGCGGCCTCGAGCAGCTCGCCGGCATCGCCATGAACGCGCTCGCGCAGAAGGAGAAGACCATCGCCTCCGACGCCACGGCGGCCCTGCGCACCGTGCTCGTCGACTACCTGCCCGAGAAGGGCGGCCTGACGCCGGCCTGGTTCGCGCTCTCGCGCACGCTGCGCGCCCACCCGGACTTCGTCGCCATGGCCCCCGACTCGCTCGACGAGCTCGTGCGCGACCGCGCCTGGCTCGAGTGGCTCGGGCTGCGGCAGATCCGCGAGGTGTTCAGCGAGGCGCTCAAGATGCTGCCCGAGATGACCCACGTCGTCGCGATCGACACGCGCTACGTGGGCGAGGCGGCGATCGACGCGCGCGACCGCGAGGTCCTGGCCCTCACCATCAAGTTCTTCAACACGTTCATGCGCGCCTCGCTCAACGCGCGCGACGTGCGCACGAGCTACAACGTCCTGCACCAGTACCGCCAGCTCGCCGAGTCGATGCTGCGCGTCCCCGGCGGGGCCGTCACCTGGCTCTCGAGCGCGCTCGAGGACGTCGCCAACCACTTCAAGTACTACGCGCAGCTCGCGCACAACCTGGGCCTCGGCTTCGTGACCGAGACGGCGGCCTACGATCTATGCGCGCTGTGCGAGCTCGCGAGCGACGGCGTCGCGCCCTCCCACGATCGCCTGCTCTCGATCTTTCTCGAGATCGACAAGGAGGCCGAGACGACCGCCGAGGAGAAGGCGCTGCGCGGCGTCCGCAAGGCGCAGGCCAAGCTCGCGACGTTCTACCTCCTGCGCGGCCACGCCGCGCACGCGCGCGCCATCTACGAGGACATGGCCCACGAGTCGCCCGAGCGCCTGCGCTCGATCCGCGACGAGATGTTGGCCGTCACGTCGAAGCAGTTCTGGGAGGTCGCCGACCGCGGCACGAACTTCGACTACATCGACGAGGCGCGCAAGGAGAAGCTGCGCGAGTTCTTCGCGCAGTTCGACGCGCTCGCGAAGCTCCCCCCGCGCGCCAAGGGCACCGGCCCGTACCGCGTCACGGGTCCCTAGAAGAAGATCTTCGAGACGATCCCGAAGATGGGGATGAGGATCGCGAGCGACCAGGCCGTGTAACCGAAGAAGCTCGGCATGCGGACATGGTGCTGCTCCGCGATGGCCTTGACCATGAAGTTGGGGCCGTTGCCCATGTAGGTGACGGCGCCCATGAAGACGGCGCCGCACGAGATCGCCGTGAGGAGCTCCTGCCCGATGGGGTGCGCGGCCAGGGCGCCGAGGTTGTCGGGTGAGAGCGCGCCGGCGCCCGCGCCGCCCGCGACGCCGGCCGCGAGCGAGGCGAAGGTCAGGTAGGTGGGCGCGTTGTCGAGCACGCTCGAGAGCGCGCCCGAAGCCCAGAAGAACTGCCACGGCTTCGTGATCCCCAGCGTCGCGCCGCGCTCGGCCAGGAAGGACATCGCGGGCACCATCGTCACGAAGACGCCCACGAAGACCACCGCCACCTCGACGATGGGCGCCCACGAGAAGCGGTTGGCCTCGTGCACACGCGCCGCCGTCGTCTTGAAGGACAGCGCCGCGAAGCCGAGCGTGCCGACCACCTGGACGAGGGCGCGCACGGGCCCGTCGCCGAAGAGCCGCTCGCCGCAGGCGCCCACGAAGAACACGACCACGACGATCCCGAGCAGCCAAACGAGGTTGAGCGCGCCCTCCAGGCGCAGGGGCCCCGCGTCGTCCGCCGTGGGCTTTGGCGCCGCGGCGACGCGGCGGGGCGCGGGCCGGCGGCGCTCCCGCGCCAGCACGAAGCCGTCGATCGCCGCGAACAGCGTGACCAGCGCGCCGTTGACGAGCGCCCACTGCGGCAGCAGGCGCAGGGTCCACGTGAACGGCACCCCTCGCAGGAAACCCAGGAACAGCGGCGGGTCGCCGAGCGGCGTGAGCAGCCCCGCCCCGTTCGAGACGATGAAGATGAAGAAGACGACGACGTGCGTGGCGTACGTGCGCCGCTCGTTGGCCCGCAGCATCGGCCGGATGAGCAGCACGGACGCGCCCGTCGTACCCACGAGGCTGCCGAGCACGGCGCCCGCCGCCAGGAACGCCGTGTTGACGAGCGGCGTCCCCGCGAGCGCCCCGCGCAGGCAGATGCCGCCGGAGATCGTGAACAGCGCCGCGAGCAGCGCCATGAAGGCCGCGTAGTCGCACGCCGTGTGCCCGAGCAGCGCCACGCCCCCCCTGCACGTGAACAGGTAATAGAAGACGGGCGCCGACGCGGCGAGCGCCACGACGAGCTTGTTGCGGTTGCTCTCCCAGAAGCGGCCGAGCACGATGGGCGTGAGCGCGATGAGCAGCAGGTAGGCGACGAAGGGCGCGACAGCCCAGAGCGGCGTGGCCGTCATTGTCAGTGCTGCAGGTAGAGGGGCACGCTGCTCCTCTCGATGAGACCGCGCATGGCCGACTGCTTGAACAGGTGCTGCAGGCGCGAGTGCGCGAACGCCCCCATGACGATCACGCCCGCGCCGAGATCGCGCGCCAGCTCGAAGATCGCGTCGGCGTTCGACAGGACGGAGACGACGTTGTACGGCCGCGCGTAGATGCCCGCCTCGCGGAAGATGTGCACGCCGCGGCTGGCCATCTCCCAGGCCCTGGCGCCGTCGTCGTCGATCGTCGCGACGTTGACGTCGCGGTCGGCGCAGAGCCCGCTGGCGGCGAAGCTCGCGGCAGCGCGCTTGACGGCGCCGCTGCCGTCGAAGGCGACCAGCACCTTCTTGCCGAGCGACTCCGTGCCCTCGGGCACGAGCAGCACGGGCCGTACGCCCTTGCGCAGGATCTGGTCGCGCGTCTCGGGATCCTCGCTCTCGGTCTGGAAGCGGAAGTTGGCGTCGCGGCCCACGACCGTGAGGTCGTGCGCCGTCATCTTCTCGAGGATGCTCGACGCGGGCCGCCCCACGACCTCGAACGTGCGCGCCGCCACCTCCTCCTCGCGGCACCGCCGCTCGAAGAGCGCGATCCAGTCGGTGGCTTGCTTGCGCGCGTCGGCGAGCAGCGTCTCGTCGCGGTCGTGCTTGTACGCCGCGGCCCCGATGCCGACCGCCGTACCGGCGCGGATGTCGGGCTCGTCGACGATGGCCAGGCCCGCGAGCTTGGCGCCCAGCTCCTTGGCGAGGCCCAGCGAGACGCGCGTGGCCGCCTCGCTGCTGGCGGAGCCTTCGAGGCAAACGAGGATGTCTTTGATCATTTTGGTCAAAAAAAAAGCCGGGGCTCGGCCGGCCCCCCCTGGCGAGCCGAGCCCCGGCGTGCGGTGTTGCGGTGGTTGGTCTCTGACTAGCTGCCCTGGAGCGCCGGGATGGCTGCCTTGGCGGCGGCCACCTCGGCCTGCGGCACCGACTCCACCGGCACGGGCGGCAGGAACTCCGGATAGGCCGGCATGCCCATCTCGGGGACGTCGAGGCCGGCGATCTCGACCTCGGCCGGCACGCGGTTCGAGCCCAGGATCTTGCCGATGACGTAGAAGGCCAGGCCGCCCACGAGGATGTTCCAGCCCGCGCCCGTCACGACCTCGACGAGCTGCGCGACGATCTGGGTGTGGTCGCCCGCGATGAGGCCGCTGACGCCCTTGCCGGCCACGCCGAGGTAGTCGGTCGCGCCGACGCCGTTCCAGCCCGCGCCGTAGCTGCCGTCGGCGAAGATGCCGACCGCGAGGACGCCCCAGGCGCCGTTGACGCCGTGGACGCTGATGGCGCCGACCGGATCGTCGATCTTGACCCTGTCGAAGAAGAAGACCGCGACGACGACGAGCACGCCGGAGACCGCGCCGATGATGAACGCCGAGACGGGGCTCACGAACGCGCAGGGCGACGTGATGGCCACGAGGCCCGCCAGCATGCTGTTGCACATCATGCTCGGGTCGGGCTTGCCGTAGCGGATCCACATGTAGAGGACGCCCGAGAGCGTGGCCGACATTCCGGCGAGCATCGTGTTCACCGCGACGATGCCGATGCGGCCGTCGCCGCCCGCCAGCGAGCTGCCGGCGTTGAAGCCGAACCAGCCGAAGGCGAGGATGAACGTGCCGACCTGCACCATGGGGATGTCGTGCGGCAGGATCGGGTTGACCTTGCCGTCCGCGCCGTACTTGCCGATGCGCGGACCGATGAGGTACGCGGTGATGAGCGCGAGCGCGCCACCTTGCAGGTGGACGACGCCGGAGCCGGCGTAGTCGACCGCGCCGTGGCCCAGGCCCACCCGGTAGCCGAGCTGCGCGAGCCAGCCGCCGCCCCACACCCAGCACCCGAAGATCGGGTAGATGATGGCGCCGACGACGATGCTGAAGAGGCAGAAGCTCTTGAAGCTCCAGCGCTCCGCGCACGCGCCCGTCACGATGGTCGCCGTCGTGTCCATGAAGACCATCATGAAGAGGAAGAGCACGATGGCGCCCGCGTCATAGCCGTTGCCGGTCAGGCAGAACCCGGTGGTGCCGAGGAGGCCCCAGCCGTGGTCGCCGTTGACCGCCGACCCGAACGTCAGCATCGAGTGCAGCGTGGGCGTTCCTCCCAGCGTCACGGGCCCGCCGATGGCCGTCCCGTTGAGGCCGCCGCACATGAAGGCGAAGCCGCACACGAAGAAGCCGAACATGCCGAGGCCGTAGACGAGGAAGTTCATCGAGAAGGTGTGAGACGCGTTCTTGGCGCGAATCAAGCCCGTCTCGACGAGCGCGAAGCCCGCCTGCATGAACATGACGAGGAAGCCCGCGATCAGCGTCCACACGAAGTTCACGGAGAACAACCCGTGCGAGGCCGACTGCGCGACGGCGTCGACGGCGATCGCGAGATCCTTCGTCGTGGCCTTGGCGGGGTCGGGCTTCGTGTAACCCGGAACGGTGTAAGCCGTCGGAGTCGTCTGGAACGCGCCCGTCTTGTCGGGCACCGGGTCGTCCGCAAAGGCGCGCGCGGGCGTCATCGCCGCGAGCGCCGAACCGAGCGCAATCAATGCGATCCAGCGAGCCAATCCTTTGTTTCGTTTCACGTTTTGCATTTTCTTCCTTCTCGTTTGTTGTCCGCTTTTCACCACGAAACCCGTCCGTCGACCTTTCGCCTCAAACGCACGCCCCACGCCGCTCCCGCCAACGCGCCGATCTGCATCATCAGGAAGAAGACCGCAGAGCGCGCCGCCATGCCCCCCATGAGGAAATACGTCGCGGCGGTAATGACCAGGATGACCGCCTGCGTTTTTGCGAATGTCTTTTTGTATTGCTCCCACATCGCGAACGCCTTTCGTTGAGACCGACTGTTCATTGATGGACAGCCTAGTCAGCGCGTGTTGCCGCCAGGTTTCGCGACGTACGAACTTTCGTTAACTAACGATCGAGGGATGGTTCAGAGGCGGCGGCGGCGCGCGCGCCGATACAGCGTCGAAACGTCGACGCCCAATATCGTGGCGGCTTGCACCTTGTCGCCCGCGGTCTGACGCAGAACAGCCTCGACGTAACGATCCGTGACGTCCTGAAGCGAGAAGCGCGCCGCGGCCATGACGTCGGCGGGATCGCCCGGCACGACCGGCGTCAGCGCCGCGCGCGCGGCCGCCGCGTCGATCTCGTGGCCGTTCGTCATGACGACCAGCCGCTTCACGATGCTCGCGAGCTCGCGCACGTTCCCCGGCCAGGAGTAGCCCTCGAGCACGCGCTGCGCCTCGGGCGTGAGCCGCACGCCGCTGTCTCCGTTCGTCCGAAGCCGCGACAGGAAATGCTCGACGAGCAGCGGGACGTCCTCGCGCCGCTCTCGAAGCGGCGGAACGCGCAGCGGGATGACCTCGAGGCGGTAGAAGAGATCCTCGCGGAAGGCCTTGGCGCGCACGAGGGCCGTGAGGTCCCTGTTGGTGGCGGCGATGAACCGCACGTCGACGAGGCCCGCGTCGCCGTCGCCCGCTCCGGTGAGCTCCCCCGACTCGATGACCCGCAGCAGCTTGCCCTGGAGCGCCAGCGGCAGATCGGCGACCTCGTCGAGGAAGAGCGTCCCCCCGTCGGCCGCGTCGCGGAGCTCGCCCTCGAGCATCCCGTCGTGCAACGCGGCGCAACTGACGGCCACGAAGGCGGAGTCCGCGCGCTCGCTCTCCGCGTGGATGGCGCGCGCGACGAGCTCCTTGCCCGTCCCCGTCTCGCCGAGGATGAGCACCGGGCTGCTCATGCGGCTGACGCGCCCGACGGTGCGCGCCAGCTCGCGCATGCCCGGGCTCCCGCCCACGATCCCGCGCGCGGCGAGCGCGTCGCCCGACGCGCGCGGCGGGCGCTTGCCCTCGGCGACGCGTCGCTGCTCGAGCGCGCCCTCGAGGACCGCGCGCACCGCGCCCATCCTGAACGGCTTCGTGATGTAGTGATGGGCGCCGCGCTGGATGGCGTCGACGGCGCTCTCGACGGTCCCGAAGGCCGTCATGAGGATGATGGGCGTTATGGGGTCGGCCCGCTGGATCTCCTCGAGGACGTCGATGCCGTCGCTGCCCTCCATGCGCAGGTCCGTGAGGACGACGTCGATCGCCTCGCGCGCGAAGAGCCTGAGCGCCTCCCCAGCGCCCGTCGCCGTGTGGACGCGCCAGCCGTGATCGCCGAGATACCGCTCGAGCGCCGCCAGCATCTCGGCGCTGTCGTCGACGACGAGGACGCTCCGCTCAGCCATGGCCCCCCGCCATGGGCCACAGGAGCGTGACGACCGTCCCCTCGCCGACGGTGCTCGCCAGGGAGATCTCGCCCCGGTGACTGCGCACGATCCGCGACACGATGGCCAGCCCCAGCCCGGTCCCCTCACCCCGCAGCTTCGTCGTGAAGTACGGATCGAAGACCGAGTTGAGGTGCTCCGGTGGAATGCCGGCGCCCCGGTCGGCGACCTCGATCCTCAGGCAATCCGCACGGCCGGGATCGCGCGACGCGGAGACGCGCACCGTCCCCGCGGGCGGCGAGGCGTCGCAGGCGTTCGTGAGGAGGTTGAGGATGACCTGCTCCAGCTGATCGGCGGCGACGGCCAGCGGCGGCAGGTTCGCGGGCGCGTCGACCGTTACGGAGATTCGCTTGCCGCCGAGTCGCCAGCGGAGCAGATCGACGGCGCGCGCGATCGCCTCGGAGGGCGATTTCTCCGAGAGCTCGACCGGCTGGTCGCGCGAGAACTCGAGCACGCGCCTGATCGTCGACGAGATCCGGTCGATCTCCCCCACGATGGCGTCCAGATCCTCGCGGTCCTCGCTCGCGGCGCGCCGCTCGAGCAGGCGCTCGGCGCGCACGCGCACCACCGACAGCGGCGTGCCTATCTCGTGGGCGATCCCCGCGGACAGCACGCCGACCGTGACGAGCTTCTCCGCCCGAACGAGCTGGCGCTGCAACATCGCCACCTCGTCCGCAGCGTGCAGGCGGGCGCTCAACACGGCGGCGCTGGCGTTCTGACGCAGGATGAACAGACCGACGGTGAGCATGGCCGTCGCGACGCCGATGCTCGTGGCCACGAGCTGCCGCAGGAAGGTCCGCTGCCTGACGTCGATGTCGGCCGCCGCCGCGACGACCGCCACCGACCAGACGCCGAACGACGACGCGAGCGCGGGAGCCGCGCCCACGACGACGCGCGCCGGCATGCCGAGCCGGACGAGCTCGGGGCGCGCCTCGGCGATGTCGTCCACGTGCCCGGCCGCCACGGTCTCGGCGAGCTGCGTGTTCGCCCGCGTCCCCGGCCGCAGCAGACCGCATTGCAACGGCCGTTCGCAGCCCAGCCACGCCGCGCCGCTCGGATCGATGACGACGAGATCCCGCGAGCCCGTCGGACGGCGCGCGATGGCCTCGAGCAGGAGCGCGCCGTCCGACGCGATCACCACCGCCTCGCCGTTCCCCACCGGGGCCGCGTAGAGATAGAAGGACCGCCCGTTCCTGAGCGTCGTCGGTCCGAGGTGCGCCTCCTTGCCGGACGAGGCCGAGGCGGCCGCCAAGGCCTCGCCCGCCGCCACCAGCGCCGGGGCGACCTCCACGCGGTCCTCCGTTGGATCGACGGCGACGATCGGCGCCCGCCCCGGGTGATAGAGCACGATGGTTCGGTAGTGCTCGACCACCGTCACCAGCGCCGCGAAGGCCGCGAGGATCACATCGTCTTGAGCGCGACCGCCGATCGATTGATCGCGCGCGCCCCGGGTGAGGGTCGCCGCGAGCCGGGTGTCGCGAACGAACCAGTCGAGCGAGACGTGAAGCGCGGCGGCCGTGTCCTTGGCGATCTGGGTCTCCGCGGCCCGGAAGTCCCGTAAGGCCTCGGCGTCGGCTCGATGCACCGTCCAGATCGAAACGGCGAGCACGCCGCCGACGAGGGCGACCATGATCGCGACGAGAGGTACGCGCCTCACCCACTGAGTCTACCGGGGGGCCCCCGCTGAGCAGCGCGTGATCGGCGTTCAATATCCATTAGTTACGCACACTCCATGGACTGGAAACCTGGCGTTCACATGCGACAGGCAAGATGCCTGTCAACATGCAAGCGGCAGCCAGCTATCCCCGGGCGGGCGGAGTCGTCGTCCCGTCGTGTCTCGTTCGGGCCGGGCTCGCGGGCGCGGAGGTCGTCGCGTGGCTCCGCCGATCGCACCGGCGACTGCCTGCCGACCTGCTCACCCTCGAGCTGGCGGATCCCGCGACCATCCTGCGCTCGTGGGTGATCGGGCAACGGACGCGCGGCTCGCTCGAGCGGCTGCTCGGGTGCCCGGACGGCGCGTCGGCGCGCACCGTCGGGGACTACCTCGCGGCTCCGTGGCTGGGAATGCACGGCCTCGTCGACTTGCTGGCTGCCCGGGAGGAGCAGGAGCTCGCGGCGCCGAAGCGCGCCGAGGCGCCCATCCCGCCGCCTGCGCCGGCGCCCCCCGTGGGCGTTCTACGCCGGGGCGGAGCCGCGGTCGTGATGGCCCGCGACGAGCTCGCCTCGGCGGAGGCGCTCGTGAACGGCGCCACCCAGTTCGTCTTCCACTGGGGCATGTGCTCGCTCAATGCCCTCGTCAGCCGGATTCACGTCTTGACCGGGCAGCCCCTCAGCGTGGCGACGGCGGAGCGGATCTTGACGACCATGCCGCGCTTTCGCTGGCTCGACCAGGGCTCCGGCTGGTTCTCGTTCGCGGGCTCGGGGAGCCGCCTGCGGCAGTCCCTCGACAAGATCTTTGCGCTGACGGAGCGGGTCCTGCTCCGGGACCTCCGCGTGGCGCTGGCGAAGCAAATCGAGCTCCTCGCGACGGTCCCGATCGACGCGCTCGAGACCTACCTCGCGGCGGTGGCCGGCTGCGACGTCGCCGACGGCTGGGTCTGCGCGCCCCGCTCCAACGAAACCGTCCCGCTCGGCGGCGACGAGGGGGCCATCGTCGCCATGCTCGAGAGCAAGGGAGGCGAGCTCGCCACGCGCTCGCTGCGCGAGCAAGCGAGACGGCGAGGCCTGCGGGCGCCCGCCGTGCTCCGCTTGCTGCGCACGTCGCCGCTCGTGCTCGAGCGCGCGGGGCGGCTCCGGCTGGTGGGCTCGCCGCGGCAGCGCCGGTCCGCGCAGGCGTTGCCCGCGGCCCCTCGCCCACGCCCACTGTCCATGGCTTGACGGGACCGCGGGGACGGCTTCACCATCGCAGCATGCGAATGCTCTCGACGGTGATCGCCGCGCTCTCCTCCTATGTCCTCGTCGCCGGATGCGGCGGCGGCCTCAAGTACAAGGTCGACGACGGCGCGATGGACGCCGTGCCCGCCGGCGAACGGCAGGGCGTCTTCCAGGCGCAGAACGAGCTCGAGATCGCCAAGAGCGAGACGCGCACGGCGCAGAGCCAGCTCGACGCGCTCGAAAAGGACCGCGACATCGCCAAGACCGAGAAGGAGCAGGCCAAGCTCGAGGTCGAGAAAGCCACCGCCGAGGCCGAGCAGGCGATCGCCTCGCGCAACGAGAACCTCTCCGCGTCCGCCAAGCACAACAAGGACGCCGCCGACGTCGGCGTCAAGTGCGCCGACCTCAAGATGGAGTGGCTCGACGAGAAGCAGGACTGGCTCAAGGCGAGCCGCAACGCGGCCGACGCGCACGTCACGGCGGCGCAGGCCAAGGTCGAGCTCGAGAAGGCGCGCGTCGCCCAGAAGAAGGGCATCAAGCCCGACGGCGACTTCAACGTGAGCAACTACGAGGACCAGTACAAGGACGCCCAGAGCGACTACGAGTCGGCCAAGAAGAAGGCCTCGTCGGAAGAGAAGGACGCGAAGGACGCCGAGCAGAAGTGGAAGGACCTGGTCGCCCAGCACCAGAAGATGAAGGGGTGAAACGCCGCTGGTACTCGCCCCGGGGGTGATCTACTCTGTATGAACGCCGGTGGTGAACCGGTAAGTATGGGGAATCCTTGAGTACGAGCGGAACAGGCGGACGTGACGCCTTGGTCGCCGAGGCGGCCGCTCAGCAAGAGGCCGAGGTGCAATCGGCGGCTGATTCGTCGGCCTCGGAGCCGATGGGCGCGCCCGAGACGCCGCGCATCCTCGTGGTCGACGACGAGAAGGTCATCCGCGAGATCCTCGCCGACTTCCTCAACATGGAGGGCTACGTCGTCCACACGGTCGAGGACGGCGTCGAGGCGCTCAAGGAGCTGCACCGCCGCAGCTACAACCTCGTGATCTCGGACCTCAAGATGCCCAACATGGGCGGCCTCGAGCTCATCCAGAAGATCACCGAGGAGAGCTTGCCCGTCCTCACCGTCATCATGACGGGGTTCGGCACCGTCGAGACGGCCATCGAGGCCATGAAGCGCGGCGCGTACGACTACATCCTCAAGCCGTTCAAGGTCGAGGAGGTCATGCACATCGTGCAGCGCGGGCTCGATCGCCAGCGCCTCCAGCACGAGAACATCCGCCTCAAGGACGCGCTCTCGATCTACAAGATCAGCGAGGCCATCGCGACGTCGCTCTCGGTCGACACCGTGCTCGACCTCGTGCTCGACGCGACCATCGACACCGTCGACGCCGACGTCGTGAGCCTGCTGCTCGAGGATCCCAAGCAGGAGGGCCGCTTCACGGAGCGTATGCGCAAGGTCTCGCAGCGCGCCGACGCCGCCATCGAGGCGCCGACCCTCAACCTCGAGGAGGTGCTGCCGCTCTTCAACGAAGACCGCCCGCTGCTCGTGCACGGCAGCCGCTCGTACCGCTTCCTCGCCGCGCCGCCCGACCTCGAGCGGCGCCTGGTCTCGTTCTGCAGCATCCCGCTCAAGCTCAAGGGCCGCATCATCGGCATGCTGAACGCCTACAGCTACACGCGCGGCAACAAGTTCTCCGAAGGCCAGCGCAAGATGCTCTACGTGCTCGCGAGCCGCGCCGCGTTCTCGATCGAGAACGCGCGCCTCTACGAGAACCTCGTCGACGCCAACAAGGATCTGACGCGCGCCAACGTCTCGCTCGAGGAGAACTTCAAGCAGACCATCATCGGGTTCGCGCACGCGCTCGAGGAGTCCGACCGCTACACGCGCGGCCACTCGGAGCGCGTCGCCACCTACGCGCGCCTCATCGCCATGGGCCTCAAGATGAGCGGCCCCGAGATCGACGTCGTCGTGAAGGTCGGCCTCATGCACGACGTCGGCAAGATCGGCGTGCGCAACGACAAGCTCAACAAACCCGGCAAGCTCACGCCCGAGGAGCTCGCGATGTTCCGCTCGCACCCCGCGAAGGGCAAGCGCATCCTCGAGCCCATCCCCTTCATGCGCGACATCGTGCCGGGCTGCTACTGCCACCACGAGGCCTGGGACGGCTCGGGGTACCCGCAGGGCCTCATGGGCGGCAACATCCCGCTCATCGGCCGCATCGTCGCCATCGCCGACGCCTACGACGCCATGACCTCCGATCGCGCCTACCGCAAGGCGCTGCCGCACGAGATCGCCTGCGGCGAGATCGAGCGCTGCATGGGCGCGCAGTTCGATCCCGAGATCGTCCCCGTGTTCCTCGCGCAGATCGAGGAGTTCAGGAAGGTCGAGTCGATCGCGGGACGTTTCATCCCGCGCTGAGGTCCGGTACTCTCCTCCGCCAACCCGTTGGCTAACCTGTTGGGAGGAGGAGACATGGACAAGGTGACCTCGAGAGCTCTGATCGCGCTGTCGCTGCTGGTGATCGTTCCCGTCGCGCTGGCGCAGAAGCCAGACGACAAGAAGCCCGCGGCAGCGCC
>JADMIO011298096.1_pt1 | contig 17760 bp, 18 predicted proteins | sample 8958161 | NCBI WGS metagenome assembly JADMIO01 (sample SAMN16585339, study PRJNA669376) | soil metagenome | isolation source: Crop rotation soil | place: USA: Cullars Rotation, Alabama | collected 2011
GCGACAACTTGTCCACGTGGAATTCTAAGCTTAGGATCCCAATGTGCTGGAAAGAACCGCCAGACCCGCCAGCTGGGCGAGCGCCTGGCGGTCAACACCGTCATCCAGGGCACGGCGGCGGACATCATCAAGATCGCGATGGTGCGGGCCCACCGGGCGCTGGCCGAGGCCGAGCTGGCGACCCGGCTCATCCTCCAGATCCACGACGAGCTGCTGTTCGAGGGCCCCGAGGGCGAGGCGGAGCGGGCGAAGGAGATCGTGTGCGCAGAGATGGAGGCGGCGTTCGAGCTCGACCCGCCGCTGGCCGTGGACGCCGGGATCGGACCCAACTGGCTCGAGGCCAAGTAGGGACGCCGAGGATGGACCGGAGCCTCGCCGTCGTCCTGACCGCCTGCGTGGGCGGGCTGATCGCGCTCCAGGCGCCGATCAACTCGATGCTGGGCAAGTCGGTCGGCACCTGGCAGGCGGCGGCGGTTTCGTTCACGATCGGCACCGTCGTGCTGGTCGCGATCGCCACGGCGGCCGGGGGAGGGTGGGGCGACCTGGGCGAGGCCCGCCACCTGTCCTGGTACTACCTGGGCGGCGGCGTGCTCGGCGCGGCCTACGTCACGACCGTGCTGGTCACCGTGCGCTCGCTGGGCGCCGGCGGCGTGACCGCGGCCACGATCGCCGGGCAGCTGACGATGGCCATCGTCGTGGACCAGCTGGGGATCCTGGGCGTGGAGAAGCAGGCCGTCAGCTGGCAGCGGGTGCTCGGTGTCGTTTTGCTGACAATTGGCACGTTTCTCGTGGTTCGCGACTGAGCGGGCCTATGCTGTCGCGCTCCCACCGACCTGGAGGCACGTTGCAACCGAACCGGACTTTCCTCGCCGCCGTGCTGGCCGGCGCCCTCTCCCTCGCCCTCGCGGCGGCGGGCTGCGGCAGCAGCGACGACAACGGCAAGAAGAAGAGCGACCAGCCCGCGAAGGGCGAGAAGGCCGCCCCGACGCCCGCGGCCCCGCTGTCGGCGGTCCTGCCCCCGTTCAACCGGGCCATCGCCACCCAGAACTGCGGGCTCTACGCCCCGCTCGCGCTCACGTACACGCGACCCCCGCAGGCCAAGCCCGGCAGCCCGCCGATCGGCGGTCCGGCCAAGGAGTGCGACCACTACCGCGCCCTGCTCTCGAAGTTCCTGCGTGGGGTGCGGTTCACCAAGGCCCAGCAGTACGGCACGGCCGGCATCGCGCAGGGCCCCGGCCCGCGCCAGGGCAAGTACTCGAACCACACCGGCGTGTTCGTGCTCGACTGGGACCGCAAGTACCGGTTCTACCTGACCAACGCCTCCGATCCCCAGATCGGCACCAAGCCCAAGTCGGGGACGGACTTCGGGAAGACGGCCGAGACGTTCGTCAAGGCCGTGCGCGACCGCGACTGCGCGGCGTTCCGGCGGGTGACCAGCCCGGCCGGCGGCTTCTACCGCGGCGTGAAGTCGCAGCAGGAGGCGTGCAACGCGGTCTTCAACGGCCACTTCCTGGCGCCGCAGCTGAAGGCGGATCCGGCGGCCAAGGCGTTGAAGCTGGGGGAGACGCTCGACTTCGGCTTCTACGGCATCGCGACGAAGCTCAACTACTACACGATGGTCATGAGCACCCGGCCCGACGACGCGGGCGCGCAGTTCAAGGGTCGCGATCCGGTCCTGGTCATCGACTACTTCCCGAACTACCCGGTCGCCTGACCACATGGCAGAATAGGTCTCGGAGGGACGAATGGCCGAGGTCACGCACGACGTAACCGGCGGCGAGCGCCGCACCGGCGGCGACCGCCGCCAGAGCCCGGAGGGACGCCGGGAGGAGGATCGCCGGATGACCCGGGCGCAGACCGCCTGGGCCGCGGCGTGGGCGATCGTCGCCGGGATCGTCGTCCTGTTCCTCTTCCTGACCGTGATCGGCTCGGTCAACCCGGACAAGGCCCCGGTCGCCTCGGTCATCGTCCTCGTGCTGGCCGTCGCCTGGCTGGCGCACGCCTGGCAGCGCGTGCTCGCGGGGGGCTCGGTCTCGCGGCCCGATCGCGAGCGCCGCGGGTTCTGAGGTCCCGCCCGCGTGGCGGAGACCGTGACGATCCCGCGTCGCTTCAACGGCCCACCCGACTTCGGCCACGGCGGCTACTCCTGCGGAGTGGTGGCGACGCGGGTCTCGGCGCAGGTGGCCTCCGTCTCGCTTCGCCGGCCTCCGCCGCTCGACATCCCGCTGGCCGTCCGGCGCGGGGAGAACGGCCAGGTCGCGCTGCTGGACGGCGACGACGTCGTGGCCGAGGGCGAGCCCGCGCAGCTGGACGTGGAGGTGCCGGAGCCGGTCGGGATCGAAGAGGCGCGCGCGGCCCGGAGCCGGAATCCCTGGCTCAAGAGGCACCCCTTTCCCACCTGCTTCGGCTGCGGGACGGAGCGCGACCGTGCCGAGGCGATCGCCACCGTGCTGGGGCAGGTCGCCGGGCGCGACGACCTGGTGGCGGACACCTGGGTCCCGCAGCCCGAGTTCGCGAGCGACGACGGGCTGATCGACCCCCTGTTCGTCTGGGCGGCGCTGGACTGCCCCAGCGGCGCGGGCGCGATCGAGCCCGACACCGGGCCGCACGTCCTGGCCCGACTCACCGCCAACCCCGGGGTCGCGCCCGTGCTGGCCGGCGAGGAGCACGTCGTGATCGGCTGGCTGCGCGACAGCGACGGGCGCAAGCGCTGGGGCGGATCGGCCCTGCTCACCGCCTCGGGGGAGGTGTGCGCGGTGGCCGAGGGGCTGTGGATACAGCTCCGCGACCCGGCCACGCACGGGGCGCGGGTCTAGGCCGCGGCGAGCACCGGGCGCGTTCGCGCCGGCGCGGGACCCGCGAACTCCGGCGGGGCGATGTTCAGGTAGTGGCCGAAGGCCCAGTCGGTGAAGCGCTTGTGCTCCAGCGCCCGCATGAAGCGCGTCAGCGCCCGGGGCGGCACGCGGGGAACGAGGTCCTGCACCCGCTTCATCGCCTCGAACTTCCAGCGGTGCGACTCGCAGAACTCGTGGTAGCGGCGCAGCGCGTCGCTCTTGGCGCGCCGGCCCTCGACCACGGCCCGCAGCTCGCGGCCGCAGGCGATGCCGAAGTAGAAGGCGGTCCGGATCCCCTCCGCCGTGGTGGGGATGCAGTGGCCGGCGCTGTCGCCGGCGAAGAACACGCCGTCCTCCGTGGCGGGACGGATCCGGTGGGGGATCCAGTTGCCCTGGTAGCGGACGGCGGGCACGTTGAGGTCCCGGGCGAGCTGGACGGTCTCGCGCTTGACGGGGGGCCGGGGATCGAACGAGCCCACGCCCACGCGCATCTCGCCGTCGGCGGGAAAGCTCCAGGCGTAGCCGGCGCGGACGTAGGAGCGGTCCAGCCACAGCTCGAGGTCCTCGCCCCGGCCGTGCGGGTGGACCTCCAGGCCCCGCGACAAGAAGGCCTCCGGCGGCTGGACGTTCTCCCCGGCGCCGAGGATCCGGCGCCAGCCCAGGCAGTCGACGATCAGCGGCGCGCGCAGGTCGCCGCGGTCGGTGTGGACCACGTCGCCGGTGCGCCCGTCGACCTTCGCCGTCTCGAACTCCGCGTCGGCGCCCTGGGCGCGCAGCAGCCCGCACAGGGTGCGGTAGTCGAACGTGGAGAAGGTCCAGGGCAGCTGCCAGCGCACGCTGCCGTGGGGGGTGTGGGCGACGAGGTCGGGAAACGTCTGGTTGATCGACTCCTCCAGCGCCATCGCGCGCAGCCACTCGGTAGGGATGCCGCAGGCCGACGTCTGGCGCTCGCCCACCTCGTAGCGGTCGATCAGCAGCGTCCGGGCGCCGGATCCGGCCAGCTCGCGCGCCACGGCCAGCCCGGCGAAGCTGGCGCCGCAGACGAGGACGTCCCATTCCGAGTCCAGCGGCGTGCGCGCGGCACCACGCTTGGTTTCGCGCTTCGGCATCCGCGAGGATGATACGTCGCAAGTCCGGTTGCGGATGACGAGGTAGGCCGCACCTCCTTCGGTAACCTAGGCCGTTCATGGCTGAAATGACCGCGACCAGCCCCGCCGACGCGAAGGTCGTCGAGGGGTCGGACGGCCTCCTGCTCGAGATCAACGGGCAGGTCGTCCCCAACTACGACGCGACGATCCACCCGTTCTCCGAGGGCGACGTCGTCACGGGCAAGGTCGTGCGCATCGACGCGGACGAGGTCCTCGTCGACATCGGCTACAAGTCCGAGGGGGTCATCCCCTCCAACGAGCTGTCGATCCGCAAGTCGGTCGATCCGTCCGACGAGGTCGAGATGGGCGAGGAGGTCGACGCGCTCGTCCTCACCAAGGAGGACCAGGACGGCCGGCTCATCCTGTCCAAGAAGCGCGCCCGCTTCGAGAAGGCGTGGCGGCGCATCGAGGCCGCGGCGGAGTCGGGCGAGCCGGTCAAGGGGACCGTGATCGAGGTGGTCAAGGGCGGCCTGATCATCGACCTCGGGGTGCGCGGCTTCCTGCCCGCCTCGCTGGTGGACATCCGGCGCGTCCCGCACCTGGACGAGTACCTGGGCACGGAGATCGAGTGCAAGGTGATCGAGCTCAACCGCTCGCGCAACAACGTCGTGCTGTCCCGGCGCGCGGTGCTGGAGGAGGAGCGCAAGGAGCAGCGCCAGGAGATCCTGGACAAGCTCCAGCCCGGCGAGGTCGTCGAGGGGACGATCTCCAACATCGTCGACTTCGGCGCGTTCGTCGACCTCAACGGCATCGACGGCCTGATCCATATCTCCGAGCTCTCGTGGTCGCATGTGAACCACCCGAGCGAGATCCTCAACATCGGCGACACGGTGCGGGTCAAGGTGCTCGACATCGACCGCGACCGCCAGCGCATCTCGCTCGGCCTCAAGCAGACGCAGGAGGACCCGTGGCAGCGCGTCGTCGACACCTACAACGTGGGCGACGAGCTCGAGGGGAAGGTCACCAAGGTCGTGACGTTCGGCGCGTTCGTCGAGATCCTCGACGGGGTCGAGGGCCTGGTGCACATCTCCGAGCTGGCGGCCCACCACGTCGAGAACCCGCGCGAGATCATCAACCCCGGCGACGTCGTGCGCGTGAAGATCCTCGAGATCGACGACGAGCGCCGGCGGCTGTCGCTGTCGACCAAGCGCGTCGAGGGCCAGATCCTGCCGATCGGCGGGTCCGGCGCCGCCGCGCCGAGGGCGAGCCCGGCGACCTCGACAACGTGCCCGACCTCGGCCTCTCCGAGGACGTGTTCGCCGAGGCGCCGCCGCCGGAGGCTCCGGCCGAGGGCGACGCCGCCCCCGTGGCGGAGGCTCCGGCCGAGGCCGCGCCCGCCGAGGCCGCCGCGGCGCAGGCGCCCGAGGAGGCGCCCGCTCCGGAGGCCGGCGGCGAGGAGGCCGCTCCCGCGGAGGCCGCTTCGCCGGAGGAGGCGGCTCCGGTGGAGGCCGAGGCTGCGGAGGAGGCGGCTCCGGCGGAGGCTCCCGCTGCGGAGGCGCCGGCTGAGGAGGCGGCTCCCGCTGAGGCGCCGACTCCGGAGGCGCCCGCCGAGGAGGCGCCCTCCGGGGATGCGCCCTCGCCCGAGGCCAACGGCGAGCCGCCGCAGCCGGGCGCCGAGGCGCCGGCCGAGGAACCCTCCCAGACCTAGGGCGAATGCCTCCGTTCATCGGCCTGACCGGCGGAATCGGAGCCGGGAAGTCCGAGGCGCTGGCCGCGCTGGAGCGGCTGGACGCCGCCACGCTGTCCACCGACGCGGTCGTCCACGAGCTCTACTCCCAGGCCGACGTACGGGACGCGGTCGTCGCCCGCTGGGGGGAGGAGGTCGCGCCGGACGGCCGGGTCGACCGTGCGGCCGTGGCGCGGGCCGCGTTCGCCTCTCCGGAGGACCGCCAGTGGCTGGAGGAGCTGATCTGGCCCCGGGTGGGCGCGCGCATCGCGGCCTGGCGCGAGGAGATCCAGTCCCGCGAGCCCCCGCCGGCCGCGGCGGTGATCGAGGTCCCGCTCCTGTTCGAGTCCGGCATGGCGGACGCCTTCGACGCTACCATCGCCGTGGTCGCGGACGAGGCTGTGCGCGCCCGGCGCGCGGGCGAGCGAGGCCACGCCGCGCTGGACGAGCGCTCCGCGCGCCAGCTCACGCAGGACGAGAAGGCGCGCCGGGCGACCTACACCGTGGTCAACGACGGCTCGCTGTCGGAGCTGGAGGAGAAGTTGTCGGGGATCCTGGCCAACCTGGGCGGATGAGCCGGCGGACGCTGGTCATCCTCAGCCTGGCCGGACTCGTCCTGGTGGCGGTGGCCGTGATCGTGCCGCTGGCGCACCGGGCGGTGCGCGAGGTCACGCTGCCGCTGCGCCACGAGGACATCATCCGCCAGCAGGCCCACCGCAAGCGCCTGGACCCGGCGCTCGTCGCCGCCGTGATCTTCGCCGAGTCGAAGTTCCGCGACCAGACGTCGGCCACCGGCGCCAAGGGCCTGATGCAGATCCAGCCCGAGACGGCGAAGTTCATCGCCCGGCGCTCCGGTGGGACGGCATTCGAGATCGCCGACCTGGGCACGCCCCAGATCAACATCCAGTACGGCACCTACTACCTGCGCTACCTGATGGACCGCTACGGCGACAACAAGGTGCTCGCCGTGGCCGCCTACAACGGCGGGGAGACCAACGTCGACCGCTGGATCGTCGAGTCCGGCCGGAAGGGGAAGGCGTTCGGGATCGAGGACATCCCGTTCCCCGAGACGCGCGCCTACGTGAACCGCGTCCTGAAGGCCCAGCGCGACTACCGCCGCGAGTACCACGCCGAGCTGGGCCTGTGACCGCCGGGCGCTAGCGCCCGGCGGGGGTGTTGCTGCGCACCCGGACGCGGTGCTCGCAGAACTGGATGCGGTCGCGGAGGTCGACGCGGGCGAAGTCGGTCTCGGTCCCGCAGTCCACCGTCTCGGCGACCCCGTCGACGGAGTCGATGCGGTCGCGCCCGCGGAAGCCGAACACCCGGTCCTTGGCCGGGCCGCCCGCCAGGTCGTCGTCGCCGACGTCGCCGTCCAGCTCGTCGCGGCCGCTCCCGCCGCGCAAGGTGTCGTTGCCCGCGTCGCCCAGCAGCACGTCCTCGCCGGCGTTGCCGGCCAGGAAGTCGTTGCCCAGCTCGCCGAGGAGGAGGTCGTCCTTGGCGCCTCCGATCAGCCGGTCGGGCCCCGGGCCGCCGCTCACGGTCGCCGCGAGCCCGGAGATCCGGGCGCGGTCCGCGCCGTCGCCGAGCTTGACGTTGGCGCTGCGGAAGGCGCCGTCGCAGCGGGCGGTGTTGGCGTCGACGGTGACGCATCCGGTGACGGGGGCGCCCGCGTCGTGCACCGTGACGGCGGACTTCGTGGCCGTGACGGTGACGTTGTTCTTCTCCCCCGCGGCGGCGCGGTACGTGACCTTCGTGCCCGTCGCGCTGACCGTCGCGGCTTGCGCCGGCGCGGCCGCTGCCGCGAGCGCCGCGGAAACGGCGGCGACGAGGAGGGTGGGGCGGGGGCGGTGGGTCATGGCGTCGGCTTGAACACGGGGGCGGGGCGAAGGATTCTGAGGGGTGCGGCGGATATTGCTCCTCAGAGATGCAAAATCCGCCGCACCCCCTCGCGGAAGGGCTGCGGGGCCCCAACCGGGCCGGTCGGGCGCGGGCGATACCCTGGGTTCGTGCCGAAATTCGAGCTCGATGGCGCGTTTGTGCCCACCGCGGACCAGCCCGCGGCCATCTCGTCGATCGCCGAGGGCGTGCGCGCGGGGGAGCGCTTCACCACGCTGCTGGGCGCGACCGGGACCGGCAAGACGATGACGATGGCGGGCGTCGTGCAGGAGGTGCAGAAGCCGGCCCTGGTCATCGCGCACAACAAGACCCTGGCCGCGCAGCTGTGCAACGAGTTCCGCACGTACTTCCCGCGCAACGCCGTCGAGTACTTCGTCAGCTACTACGACTACTACCAGCCCGAGGCCTACGTCCCCAGCCGGGACCTCTACATCGAGAAGGACTCCTCGATCAACGAGGAGATCGACCGCCTGCGGCACGCCGCCACGGCCTCGCTGTTCGCCCGCCGCGACGTCCTGATCGTGGCCTCCGTGTCCTGCATCTTCGGCGTCGGCTCACCCGAGACCTACGAGGAGAACATGCAGATCCTGCGCAAGGGCGACTTCGTCGAGCGCGACGAGCTCCTGCGCAAGCTCGTGCGCATGCAATACAACCGCAACGACACCGCGCTGGGCCGGGGAACGTTCCGGGTGCGTGGCGACACGCTCGAGGTCTTCCCCGCCTACGCCGAGACCGCGTTCCGAGCGGCTTTCTTCGGCGACGAGGTCGAGCGCCTCCAGCACTTCGACCCCCTCACCGGCGAGCTGATCCTCGACGACCTGGAGCACGTGGCGATCTGGCCGGCCACGCACTACAACGTCAAGGAGGGGACGATGGACCGCGCGGTGGCCGAGATCGGCGCCGAGCTCAATGCCCGCTGCGCGGAGCTCGAGGCCGAGGGCAAGCTGCTGGAGTCCCATCGCCTGCGCCAGCGCACCCAGTACGACATGGAGATGCTCAAGGAGGTCGGGTTCTGCTCGGGCATCGAGAACTACTCGCGCATCCTCGACGGCCGCGAGCTCGGCGCGCGCCCGTACTGCCTGATCGACTACTTCCCCGACGACTTCCTGTGCTTCATCGATGAGTCGCACCAGACGGTGCCGCAGATCGGCGGCATGTACGAGGGCGACCGGTCGCGCAAGCAGACGCTCGTCGACTACGGGTTCCGCCTGCCCAGCGCGCTGGACAACCGGCCCCAGACGTTCGACGAGTTCATGCAGATCACGCCCCAGCTGTGCTTCGTCTCCGCCACTCCCGGGGAGTTCGAGCGCTCCCACTCCAGCCGCATCGTCGAGCAGATCGTCCGCCCGACCGGGATCGTCGACCCCGCCGTGGAGGTGCGCGAGACGCGCAACCAGATCGACGACCTGATGAACGAGGTCCGGGGGCGCACCGAGCGCGACGAGCGCGTGCTGGTCACGACCCTGACGAAGAAGATGGCCGAGGACCTCACGGACTACCTGCTCGAGGCCGGCTTCCGCGTGCGCTACCTCCACTCCGAGGTCGACACGCTGGAGCGCATCCAGATCATCCGCCAGTTGCGGCTGGGCGAGTTCGACGTGCTGGTGGGGGTCAACCTCCTGCGCGAGGGCCTGGATCTCCCGGAGGTCTCGCTGGTGGCGATCCTCGACGCCGACAAGGAGGGCTTCCTGCGCGGCGAGACCTCGCTCATCCAGACGATCGGGCGCGCGGCCCGCAACGTCGAGGGGAAGGTCCTGATGTACGCGGACAAGGAGACGGCGGCGATGCGCGCGGCGATCTCCGAGACCGACCGCCGGCGGGAGATCCAGGTCGCCTACAACGCCGAGCACGGAATCACGCCGGAGACGATCGTCAAGGGCATCTCCGACATCGCGGAGTTCATCCAGAGCGAGGCCAAGGTCCCGCGCGGCCGGCGGCGCAAGCGCCAGCGCGAGCACGAGATGAGCGCGGAGGAGATGGAGAAGCTCATCGTGGAGCTCGAGGAGGAGATGCTGGCGGCGGCCGACGAGCTGCGCTTCGAGTACGCGGCCAAGCTGCGCGACGAGATCCGCGACCTGCGGCGCGACCTCGACGAGGTCCGCGCCGAGCAGGCCCGCGCCTGACCGCTTCAAGGTCTTCCGATACCCTCCCGCCGACTGCAAGCGCTCGGGAGGATTTGGAGTTGGCCTTCGACCGTCAGGACATCGAGAGAAGAGACTTCCCCATCGGCCGTCGGGGCTACGAGCCCGAGGCCGTGGACGCCCACCTGCGCCGGGTGGCCGAAGAGGTCGAGGAGCTGCGGCGGGCCGACCGCCCGAGCACGGCCACCCTCGCCTCCGCGGCCGCCGACCAGGTCCGCTCGATCGTCGAGGCCGCCGAGACGACGGCCTCCGACATCAAGCGCCAGGCCGACGACGAGGCCGCCGGCACGCGCGCCCGCGCCCAGGCCGACGCGGAGAAGAGCCGCGCCGACGCCACCGAGCAGGCCCAGCGCCACGTCGCCGCGGTGCAGGAGGCGACCCAGATCATGCTCCAGCGCGTCGACGCGATGGAGTCGGAGCTCGGGGCCCTCGTCGAGAGCCTGCGCACCGGCGCCAACCGCCTCACCGCCGACCTCACGCTGCTCCAGGGCAACATGGGCGAGCTGCGGACCGTCTCCACCGGCGAGGAGGCCGCTCCGGCCGTGGAGCGCGAGCCCGACCGGCCGACGCGGGTCGAGGCGGCTCCGGAGCCCGAGTACGAGGAGGAGCTCGAGGAGCTCGAGGAGGGAGGGGAGGTCGAGGAGTCGGAGGACGACAGCGAGGGCGCTCGCCTGATCGCGCTGAACATGGCGCTCAACGGCACCCCCCGCGAGGAGACCGACCGCTACCTGGCCGAGAACTTCCAGCTCGCGGACCGCGAGACGCTCCTCGACGAGGTCTACGCGCGCGTCGGCTGAGGCTGTCTCCTCGCCGACACGCAGTTGCGCGACGCGTGGGTGTGAGCCGGCGCGATTCGCGCGCCACGCGTAACACGCCGAGTGCCACGCTGGGTGGGCGGAGCGTGAAGCGGCAAGGCGCCGCGCCCAACTGCCAATTGTGGCGGTCGAAGTAGCTCTTCGACTGGGGTTCGAGTCCCCCGCGCTCCGCCGCCCACGCCGAGAGTGGCCCCGTTGGCAAGGGCCACTCGGCGGCGTGCTACCTTCGCAAGGATTGGCAGTTGGGCCCGGGGTAGCGCCCCGGCCGCAGTCCACGGCCCGCCTCGGCGGGCCGTCGCGGTTCTGAGGACGGGGAGATTCCCGCACGGTGCGGGCACGGGCCATGGGAACAACCGTTCGCCCTCCTAAACTAGGGCGGACGCATGACCACCCAGGACCGCATCACCGTCTCGGGCGCCCGCGAGCACAACCTCAAGGACGTCTCGCTCTCCATTCCGCGCGACGCGCTCGTGGTCATCACCGGCCTGAGCGGGTCGGGCAAGTCCTCGCTGGCCTTCGACACCATCTACGCCGAGGGGCAGCGGCGCTACGTGGAGTCGCTGAGTGCCTACGCCCGCCAGTTCCTGGGCCAGATGGACAAGCCGGACGTCGACTCGATCGAGGGGCTGTCGCCGGCGATCTCGATCGACCAGAAGACGACCTCGCGCAACCCGCGCTCCACCGTCGGCACGGTGACGGAGATCTACGACTACCTGCGCCTGCTCTGGGCGCGGGTGGGCAAGCCGCACTGCCACATCTGCGGGCGGCCGATCGCCGGCCAGTCGGCCGAGCAGATCATCGACCATGTGATGACCCTGGACGAGGGGACGCGGTTCATGGTCCTGGCGCCGGTCGTCCGCGGCCGCAAGGGCGAGTACGGGAAGCTGCTGGAGGAGCTGCGGGCGGAGGGGTTCTCGCGCGTGAAGGTGGACGGCGAGGTGCGCCTGCTCGAGGACCCGATCGAGCTCGACAAGAAGTACAAGCACGACATCTCGGTCGTGGTGGACCGTCTCGTGATGCGGCCCGAGGTGCGAAAGCGCCTGGCCGACTCCGTCGAGACCGCCGTCTCGGTGGCCGACGGGCTGGTGGACGTCGAGCTGGTGGACGACCCCGACGGGCGGGTCCTCACGTTCTCCGAGAAGTTCGCCTGCATCGAGCACGGCCCGTCGATCGCCGAGCTCGAGCCGCGGATCTTCTCGTTCAACTCGCCCCACGGCGCGTGCCCGCGCTGCACCGGGCTGGGCTCGCAGATGGAGATCGACCCCGAGCTGATCGTGCCCGACCCGTCGCTGTCGATCGGGGAGGGGGCGATCCTGCCCTGGTCCTCGTCGTCCTCCAACTACTACGACGAGATCACCAACTCGATCGCCGAACGCTACGAGGTCGATCTGGAGGCGCCGTGGGAGGAGCTGCCCGAGGACGAGCGCGACCTCTTCCTCTACGGCACCAACGGCGACAAGCTCTACATCTCCTACCGCAACCGCTACGGGCGCAAGCGCTCGTACACCACCCGCTTCGAGGGGATCGTGCCCAGCCTGGAGCGCCGCTACCGCGAGACCGACTCGGAGTACTCGCGGGAGAAGATCGAGGAGTACATGTCGGTCCGGCCGTGCCCGGAGTGCAAGGGCGCCCGCCTGCGGCCCGAGTCGCGCGCGGTGACGGTCGCGGGGATCAGCCTGCCGGACTTCACCCACCTGTCGGCGGAGCGGGCGCTGGAGTGGATCCGCGGCGTCGAGCTGTCCGAGGTCGACCGCCAGATCGCCCGCCTGATCCTGCGGGAGATCGAGGAGCGGCTGGGCTTCCTGTGCAACGTCGGGGTGGGCTACCTGTCGATGGAGCGCGCGGCCGCCACCCTGTCGGGCGGCGAGGCGCAGCGCATCCGGCTGGCCACGCAGATCGGCTCGTCGCTGGTCGGCGTGCTCTACATCCTCGACGAGCCCTCCATCGGCCTGCACCAGCGCGACAACGCGCGCCTGATCGCCACGCTGGAGCGCCTGCGCGAGCTGGGGAACACCGTGATCGTGGTCGAGCACGACGAGGGGACGATGCGCGCGGCCGACCATCTCGTGGACCTGGGCCCGGGCGCGGGCGAGCACGGGGGGCGGGTGATCGCCGAGGGCACCGCGGCGCAGGTTGAGAAGGTCGAGGAGTCGCTCACCGGGCAGTTCCTGGCCGGTACGAGGCGGATCGAGGTCCCCCGGCGCCGGCGTCGCCCCGACGGCTACGTACTCGTCGAGGGCGCCGCGCAGCACAACCTCAAGAAGATCAACGTGAAGATCCCGCTGAGCGCGTTCGTGTGCGTCACCGGCGTCTCGGGGTCGGGGAAGTCGACCCTGGTCAACGAGATCCTCTACAAGGCCGTGGCCAACCGGCTGCACCGGGTCAAGCAGCGGCCGGGCGCCCACCGGCGCATCTCGGGGCTGGAGGCACTGGACAAGGTGATCTCCGTCGACCAGTCGCCGATCGGACGGACCCCGCGGTCCAACCCGGCGACGTACATCGGCCTGTTCGACCAGATCCGCGAGCTCTTCTCCAAGACGCAGGAGGCTCGCGCGCGGGGCTACAAGCCCGGCCGGTTCTCGTTCAACGTCAAGGGCGGGCGCTGCGAGGTGTGCCGCGGCGACGGGCAGATCAAGATCGAGATGCACTTTCTGCCCGACGTCTACGTCCCCTGCGAGCAGTGCCACGGCAAGCGCTACAACCGCGAGACGCTGGAGATCCGCTTCAAGGGCCGCAACATCGCCGACGTGCTGGAGATGCCGGTGGAGGAGGCGGTCGAGTTCTTCGCCCACATCCCGAAGATCCGCCGCCGCTTGGACGCGCTGAACGACGTCGGCCTCGGCTACATCCGGCTCGGGCAGCCGGCCACCACGCTCTCCGGGGGCGAGGCGCAGCGCGTGAAGCTGGCGTCCGAGCTGTGCAAGATCGCCACCGGCCACACGCTGTACATCCTCGACGAGCCGACGACGGGGCTCCACTTCGCCGACATCCAGCGCCTGCTCGAGGTCCTCCAGCGCCTCGTGGACCAGGGGAACACCGTCGTCGTGATCGAGCACAACCTCGACGTGATCAAGACCGCCGACCGCCTCATCGACATGGGCCCCGAGGGGGGCGAGGGCGGCGGCGAGGTCGTCGCCACCGGGACTCCCGAGCAGGTCGCGGCCACCCCGGGCTCCTACACCGGCGAGTTCCTGCGCGGGCTCGTCGAGCCCGCGGCGCCGCGCAAGCGGGCGGCGCGGCGCAAGGTCGCGGCCGCGGCCTAGCCGGCGAGGGCGCGCGGCGCCGGCGGAGGCTGGGACTGCTCCGGCACCGGGGGAAAACGGCGCCGAGGTCGTGGTCGGGCGGCCCCCGGCGTGGTCTGCCTTCTCAGTTAATTCCCCCGGATGCCGGACAGCCCAGCCTCCACCGGCGGCGGGCCGCTGCGCTGCTGACGGGCTTGCTCCCGAGGGCTCTCGAGCCAGAGGCTCCAGATCGGCTGGCTCACCACCGGACCGGCGTGGGCCTCGCCCACCCGTCGACGGAGGGCGGCATGTCCGGCAGCCGGGGGAATTAACTGAGAAGAGAGATCCCGTCGGGTCTAGGCGTCCACGATCACGGCGCCGTTTTCCCCCGGTGCCGGAGCATGCCGAGCCTCCGTCGACGCGCGCCCTAGCCAACCCGGTCGCACGACCCGTTGCAGCGCGGAGGTCAAGTGGCGTCAGGCACGAACCGATACAGCCATCGTGCTTGCGACCACCATCGTCCTCACCACTCTGATCGCCCTGTGGGGCGGGCTCATCCCGCTGCACCGGCGGCGGCAGCGCGTCGACTGACGCGGCCGTCCGCCGGCTTGCGCCGCCCGGCGATCACCAGCAGCTCCTCCTCGCGCTGACCCGGCGCGAGCAGGCCTCGCGCCTCGAGCATCTCGGCCCGCGCGCTCAGCCGCGGCCCCAGCGCGCCGCCGCGGCGCACGCGCACCGTCGCCTGCAGGCCGGCGTCTTCCAGCCGGTCCAGGGTCTCCGCCTCGCCGCACACCGAGGAGTGGATCATGAGCAGCGTGCCGCCCGGCGCGAGGGCCCGCGGCGCGGCCGCGATCAGGCGGTCCAGCAGCAGGCGGCCGACGCGGCCGGCGTCCCAGGCGCGGCGCGCGCCCCGGCGGGGAAGGGCGTCGTCGGCCGCGGGGACGTAGGGCGGGTTGGAGACGATCAGGTCGAAGCGCTCGTCCGTCACCGGCTCGAGCAGGTCGCCGCGGCGCGCGTCCACGCGCACGCCGTTGAGGCGGGCGTTGAGGCGCGCCGAGAGCACCGCGCGGCGGGAGACGTCGACGGCCGCGACGCGCCGCGCGCCGGCCAGGGCGGCGGAGATCGCCAGGTACCCGCTGCCGGTGCACACGTCGAGCACGCGGGCGCCGGGCGCAAGATGCCATGCCTGCTCGGCCAGCAGGCGGGTATCGCTGAGAGGACGGAAGACGCCGGGTATCGGAATGATGCGCACCGGCCCTCCGTCTAACCGGGAAGCCATGACTCCAACCGCCCACGAGCTTCGCGCCGCCTTCGACACGCCCGCCCCCCTGACCGTGGGCGTGGAGGAGGAGCTGATGCTGCTGGACCCGGAGACGCTGGATCTGGTCCCGCGCGGCCCGGAGGTGCTGGAGCGCCTCGACGGCGACCCGCGCTTCAAGCTCGAGCTGCCCGCGTCGCAGCTCGAGATCGTCGCGCCGCCGCTCCCGGACGCCGCCGCCGTCGCCGACTTCCTCCGCGCGGCGCGCCAGGACCTGGCGGAGGGGACGACCGGCCTGGTTCGCCCGGCCGGCGCCGGGCTGCATCCGTTCGCCTCGCCCCAGGGCGAGCTGAACCCGGGCGAGCGCTACGAGTTCACGAAGCGCATGTACGGCCCTGTCGCCGTGCGCCAGCTCGTGTGCGCGCTCCAGGTCCACGTGGCCGTGCGCGGCGCCGACCGGGCGCTGGCCGTGCACGACGCGCTGCGCTCCTACCTGCCGGAGATCTCGGCGCTGGCGGCGAACTCGCCGTTCTACGAAGGTCGCGACACGGGCATGGCCTCCGCCCGGCCCAAGGTGGCCGAGCTGCTGCCGCGGCAGGGGGTGCCGCCGGCGCTCGGCAGCTGGGAGGCGCTCTCGGCGGCGCTGGACTGGGGCGTGCGCGCGGGCGCGATGCGCGAGCACCGGTCCTGGTGGTGGGAGCTGCGGCCGAATCCGGCCTTCGGCACGCTCGAGGTCCGCGTTCCGGATGCCCAGGCGCGCGTCGAGGACGTCGCGGGCGTGGTGGAGCTCGTCCGCGCGCTCGTCGTGTGGCTGGCCGCGCGTCACGACGCCGGCGAGCTGCCGCCGCCCGCGCCGACGTGGCGCATCGAGGAGAACCGCTGGTTCGCCGCCCACCGGGGGTTGGAGGGGGAGCTGGCCGACCTCGAGACCGGGGCGCGGGTGCCCACCCGGGACCGCCTGCGCGGACTGATGCGCGAGACCGGGGCCGGCCCCGTCGCCGAGCGCCTCCTGGACTCCGGCGGCGGCGCGGCGGCCCAGCGCGCGGCCGCGCGCGAGGGCGGCCCGGAGGCCGCGGCGCGCGACCTGGCCGAGCGTTTTCTCGCCTAGCGGCGGCCTTGCTCCGGCGTGCGTAGGGGCCCCTGACTCGGGGTAGACCTCGCGCGTGGTCGCACTGCCCACACCCCGCGGAGAGACCTCCGAGCTCGTGCTCCGGGCCCTCGCCGGCTCGCCCGGCCCGGTGCCCGCCCTGAGCATGCCCTCGCCCGCCAACCCGCTGGCCGACGAGGACCTCCAGCTAGCGCTCTACCTGTGCTACGAGCTGCACTACCGCGGCCTGCCCGGGGTGGACGACGCGTGGGAGTGGCAGCCGGCGCTGCTCGCGCTGCGCTTCGGGCTGGAGCGCCAGTTCGAGGGGGCGCTGCTCGAGCGGGTTCCTCGCGCCGAGGAAGACGTGGCGGTCCACGAGATCGACCTCGCGCTGCGGGGCATCGCCGAGGCCGACACCGGCCGCTCGCTCTCCCAGCGCATCGAGCGCGACGCGAGCCTCGACGAGGTGCGCGAGTTCGTCGTGCATCGCTCCGCCTACCAGCTCAAGGAGGCCGACCCGCATTCGTGGGCGCTGCCCCGCCTGGCCGGGCGCTCGAAGGCGGCGCTGGTCGAGATCCAGGCCGACGAGTACGGCGGCGGGCGGGCGGAGCGGATCCACGCCCAGCTGTTCGCCTCGGCCATGGACGCGCTCGGCCTCGACTCGACCTACGGCGCCTACCTCGACCACATCCCCGGCATCACCCTGGCCACGGTGAACCTGATGTCCCTGTTCGGGCTGCACCGCCGCCACCGGGGAGCCATCGTGGGCCACCTGGCGCTGTTCGAGATGACGTCGTCGATCCCCAACGGCCGCTACGCGGCCGGCCTGCGCCGGCTGGGCGTGGAGGAGGAGGGCATCGAGTTCTTCGCCGAGCACGTCGAGGCCGACGCGGTGCACGAGAACGTGGCCGCGGTCGACCTCGCGGGCGGCCTGGCCCACGACGAGCCAGCGGTGGCCGGCGACATCCTGTGGGGCGCCCGGGTCCTGGCCGAGCTCGACCGCCGGTGGTGCGACCACGTGCTCGACGCCTGGGACGTCCGGTCGACGTCGCTGCGCCGGCCGCTGCGCGCCCGGGAGGCCGAGCCCGTTGCCTGAGCGCGAGCCGGAGGTGCCGGTCACGATCACCCCGTACCGGGACGGCCCGCTGCTCGTGCGCGGCCCGTTTCGCCTCGAGGACATGCACGGCCGCGAGATCCCGGTCGGGCGCGAGACGATCGCCCTGTGCCGGTGCGGCAAGTCGCGCATCCGCCCGTTCTGCGACGGCAGCCACAAGCTCGTCCGCTTCCGCGCGCCCACGGGCCGCGAGAACGGCCGGGCATAAGATGCCCGCCTGAGCGACCTTCGGCTCTATTTCCAGAAGTGGCGCTGGTACCAGCGCAACGAGCTCCCGTGGAACCGCCTGCGGATCCACCGCGAGTTCGCCCGGCGCCAGGCGTTCGTGCGCTGGCCCGTGCACGGCAACGTCCTCGAGGCGCTGCGCGAGGGGCGACTGGAGGTGGGCGCGCACACGCTGCTGGAGCCGGACGTCTGGATCACCGCGCCCGGCGACGCGCGGGTCCGCATCGGCGAGGGCTGCTTCCTGAACATCGGCGTCATGGTGGCCTCGGTCGAGCTGGTGGAGATCGGGGACCACTGCATCTTTCCAGCACAGTGGGATCCGAAGCTTGGAATTCACGTGACTTGAAGTCGCGGC
>JADMIO010970589.1_pt1 | contig 17759 bp, 14 predicted proteins | sample 8958161 | NCBI WGS metagenome assembly JADMIO01 (sample SAMN16585339, study PRJNA669376) | soil metagenome | isolation source: Crop rotation soil | place: USA: Cullars Rotation, Alabama | collected 2011
TCCAGTAGCAACTCCAATAGCAACTACAAGCTATTCAGTGACTGTAAATAATTCCTTTGGATGTAGCGGCAGTGCAACTGTTACTGTTAGTGTAAATCCGCTTCCTGTCGTCACAGTATCGCCTGATACGAGCGTTTGTTTAGGAGCAAGCATGCAATTATCTGCAGGTGGTGGTGTGCAATACTCCTGGAGCCCTTCGACTGGATTAAGTAATTCGAATGTATTTAATCCTGTCGCCACACCTGTTGCTGTAACCACATATAGTGTAACTGTTACCGATGCAAATGGATGTGTAAATCGCTCGGCTACGAAGTTGAGCCTGGATTCAATAGTGGTTAATGTAAGTTCAAACGCTGCAGTTTGTATGGGAGCAAGCACACAAATTTCTGCAGGTGGTGGAGTAACTTATTTGTGGTCTCCTTCTATGGGATTGAGCAATCCTTATATTGACAATCCTGTTGCAACTCCTGCTGCCACAACAAACTATACTGTTCAGGTCACAAATGCAAAGGGATGTAAAGGAAGTGGTGCGGTAACTATTGGCGTTAATTCGTTGCCTATAGTGAATGTTGTTAGTTCTCCGTCAACAATTTGCCCTGGAGGCAGTACCCAGCTTTCTGCATCAGGCGGAGTTCAATATGTATGGTCGCCTGATCCAAGTCTAAGTAGTACAAGTGTTTTTAATCCTGTTGCCAGTCCGTCTGTAACTACTGCTTATACAGTAACTGCAACAGATATCAACGGTTGCATGAACAGGGGAAGTACTACTGTTTTAATAGGCACCCCGCCCATCGCTAGTGCAGGACCTGATACATCTCTTTGTGCAGGTGAATCTATCCAATTGAATCCTTCAGTTCCTACCTCGGGCTTAACCTTTTTGTGGCAGCCATCTCCAAGCCTGAGTAATTTAAATGTCCCTGACCCTGTTGTAAATCCAAGGGCTACTACAGCTTATATTGTATCAGTCTCAAATGCCTCGGGCTGTCCCCCACTTATTGATACGGTAATTGTAGCTGTCCATCCCGCACCACCAGTGAATGCAGGCAGGGATACTTCGATTATGGCTGGCTCGTCTGTAATACTCTTAGCAGCAGGAGCAGGTTTAAGTTACCAATGGACTCCATCAGAGAACCTTAGCTGTAGCAACTGTAATACTGTTGTTGCAAGTCCGCTGCAAACCACAACTTATGTTGTTGAGACAACGGATTATTACGGCTGCAGAAACAGTGATACAGTACTTGTAGAAGTTGATGATATCCTAACCTTATATGTTCCTTCAGCTTTCACACCGGGTAATAAGGATTTAGATAACAACTTTTTCAACGCTTATGGAATTGGAATATTGCAATTTGAATTTTATGTCTTCGACCGTTGGGGTACGTTGTTATTTGAATCAAATGATCCGCAGTTAGGCTGGGATGGCTCATACAAAGGCATGGAAGTGCAGCAGGATGTATATGTTTATCTTGCTAAAGCTAAATCCATTACAGGAAAGAGTGTTACCAAAACAGGTTCTGTTACTGTAGTGAAATAATTATTTTGCCAGTTCTTTCGCCCTTTCACAGGCGCGTAAAATACCTTTCTGAATATTCTCTCCGATTTCTTCCTGCTGAAATATTGTAAAAGCTGCTTCAGTAGTTCCCCCTTTTGAAGCCACAGCTTTAATCAGTTCATCAAGCGATTTTCCCTGGTCATTCACTAAGTGAAAGGAGCCCAGCATAGTCTGTTTCACAAGTGTTGCAGCTATATGGCTGCTCATACCCATCTTCATTCCGGCTTCAATCATGTTTTTTAAAACATAAAAGAAGTACGCAGGGCCGCTGCCGCTCAAGGCAGTGACGGCATTAAGCATGTCTTCATCGTCAAAAAAAATAGTTCGTCCCGTTGTAGCAAGCAGGTTTTCTGCGCGATGAGTTTCTTCTTTCTTTAATCCGTCAGAGCAAACATAGCCTGTGATACCCATTCCAAATTCAGCAGGAGAATTAGGCATGGCACGAACTACTTTTTTACTACCCAATCTTTCTGAAATGTACTTCATCGTAATCCCTGCCATGATGGAAACCACGACATTGTTTTCTCCAATTAAATCCTTTAAATCTTCTGACAATTCATCAAAGTCCTGTGGCTTGACGGCAAGTATAACAATGTCGCTTTCTTTAATCTTTGGATCTTTCACTGTAGTGACAACTCCTGTTTGCAGTCCTTTCAACTGGTCTCTTCGCTGATCATTCTTTTCAGCAAGCAATAAATTTTCTTTTGATACAATATTGTATTTCAAAAAAGCGCGGGCATATATAAGCCCCATGTTTCCACAGCCTGCAATGGTAATTTTCATAATTACTTATTCATTATTTCTGTTTGTATCCTGATAGACTCTTCATGGATAAGATGATAAAGCTTCCTCACCATCTCTTCGCTTAGCCCCATCATTTTTCCATTGGCCACACGGTCTTTCATAATTTCTTCCCAGCGAGTAGCTTGCAGAATGGTAACATTATTATCTCTTTTATACTTCCCAATTTCCCTGGCAATCTTCATACGCTTCATCAGCAGTTGTAATATTTCATCATCAGCCTTATTAATGTTCGAACGTAGCTGGGCAAGTTGATCAATGAACTCCTTATTCAATGAAACATGTTCACGAATGACGAGGCGCAAAAGCATTTGTTGTAACTCCGCAGGAGTGAGTTGCTGCTTTGCATCGCTCTTTGCAATGGAAGGAGTGATATGCGTTTCAACCATCAGCCCGTCCATTTCCATATCCATTGCCTTTTGAGAGATATATGGAATCAATTCCGTATTGCCGCAGATATGACTTGGATCGCAGATAATAGAAAGAGATGGAAATGTAAGTTTAAGCTCAACAGCTATTTCCCAACTCGGAATATTTCTGAATGGAGTTTGCTCAAATGAATGGAAGCCTCTATGAATGGCTGCAATCTTCTTAATTCCTGCCTGGTAAATGCGCTCAATAGCCCCTATCCATAATTGCAAGTCGGGGTTGACAGGATTTTTAATCATCACCGGAATGTCAACGCCCTGCAATGCATCTGCTATTTCCTGAACAGCAAAGGGGCTTACAGTCGTGCGTGCGCCAATCCATAATATATCAACACCATGTTTCAGGCAATCTTCCACATGCTTTGCATTCGCCACTTCAGTAGTGACCTTCATGCCTGTTTCCTTCTTCACCGACTGCAGCCATTGAAGGCCCTCAGTGCCGATGCCTTCAAATGCATTAGGCCGTGTCCTTGGCTTCCAGATGCCTGCGCGGAAAACGATGGAGGAATCAATATCTGCGATAGCTTTTGCAGTTGACAGAACCTGTGATTCACTTTCAGCGCTGCATGGCCCGCTAATCACAACAGGTTTGGTTTTTCTGCCTGTCCAGTCTGCTATAGGAGTAGTATCAAGTAAATTTTTCATAACTATAATTCAATCATTTCAACACTTTTCTAATCTCATTTGCTTCTTTCATAAAACCGGAAAGCTCATCGGTGTTTTTATCGTCCAGCATTTTTCGAAAGTGTAAAAGGTTACGGATATATTCATCCAAAGCCTTTAAAATATTAGTTGAGTTCTGTTCCATAATAGGCTCCCACATGGATGGTGAGCTCTTCGCCAGCCGCGCAGTAGAAGCAAATCCGCTCCCTGCAAGGTTTAAAATATTTTCCTCTTCTTTTTCAATATCTAAAACTGTTTTTCCTAATGCAAAAGCAATGACATGTGAAAGATGCGATACATAAGCCAGGTGAATATCATGGTCTTTTGCATTTGTATAAATCACTTTCATATTAAGCACAGTAAAAAGTTTTTCCACTGTTTCAAGCGCATCAGTATCGCTCCATTCCCTTTCACAGATAATGGAAACCTTATTGTCAAATAAATTTTGAATTGCTGCTGCAGGTCCTGCATTTTCTGTACCTGCAATAGGGTGTGCAGCCACATAACGATTGCGGTTCTTATGGCTTCTTACTTTACTGCAAATAGACTCTTTTGTACTTCCCATGTCAACAACTACAGTACGTGCGCCAATTTTATCCAACACGGTGGGTAGTAAATTGCGAAGAGCATCAACGGGAATGGCAATAATAACAAGGTCTGTATCTAAAGATTTCTCCAGCGATTTTATTTCATCTGCAATGCCGAGCCGTAGCGCTTCTGCAGCATTTTTTTCATTTGCATCCACGCCGGTGACATGAGTGAGAAACTTCCTTGCTTTTAAATCTTTTGACAAGGAGCCACCGATTAATCCTAAACCAATAATGGTTGCTTTCATACAAATTGATTCCGGTTTACTGTTTACTTCATGGAGTTGTTACTATGATTAAACTAAAAAAGCGAGTCACTTTGGGACTCGCTTGGCAATCTATATTATGCACATATGCTATTCCCCTGACCCTTTGCAAAAGGCGTAATAAAACGAAAAAGGATACGGGCGATAAATCATTTCTTCAAAATCCTTACAAAGAAAGTGAAAAAACACAGACGTGGCTTAAGCAATTTTTTTCAATATACTTCCTCACTCTGTGGTAAAACATCACTATTCACGCAGATTTTGTGCTTAAATATGTTCATTAGATGAAGTTTTTATTGGTATAGTATTAGTAATGGTAGTGCAGAGGAGTTCTAATAAAATGAATTATTGGTCTACTCTATAACTTTAAATTATTTTAATTATGGGAAATCTGCTTTATGTAATAGCTGTGATTTTAATAATCGCATGGCTAATTGGATTTGTAGGGTACAGTGCAGGCGGATTAATTCACATTCTGCTAGTTCTGGCAGTTATTTCAGTCCTTATCCGTTTAATCGGTGGAGGCGGAAGAACTGTGGTGTAATGGTCGACCCTAAAAATTATTTTCAACAACGACCGTAAATTTTTAAAAGAGCTTCTAAAGAGCTAAGTTCATTTTAATTGAATCTAATTCTAATTCTAATGAATTTAGTAGTTTAGGGGCTCTTTTTTTTATACCCTTGGAGTCTTCTTAACAAAATATTTAATTTAATTGACACTATAATATCATTTCCGCAAAAAAGCGCATTTTTACCATCTTTTAGGCCATTTTTACCTCACTCATCTTTGCGAAATCGAATCTCATCTCTGCGGAATTGAATATCGCCTCAGCGAAATTGAATCTCCTCTTTGCGAAATCGCATCTCATCTCTGGAAATTGAATATCGCCTTAGCGAAATTGAATCTCCTCTTTGCGAAATCGCATCTCATTTCTGCGAAATAGTATCTCCTTTCAGCGAAACGACATCTCCCCTCCCCGAAAAGGCATCTCCTTTCAACGAAACGTCATCTCCCCTCAGTGAATACTATCTTCTCTTAACGAAATATATTATGGCCTACAAGCCTTTCGCCTTATTCCAATAAACATCCATTTCCGCCAATGTCATCTCACTTAATTTAAGACCTGCTTTGGCAGATTCCGTTTCAAGATATTGAAATCGCTTAATGAACTTTTTGTTGGTCCGTTCCAGGGCTTCTTCAGGATTAATTTTTTTAAAACGCGCATAGTTGATTAATGAGAAAAGCAAGTCGCCAAATTCTTCCTGCGCTTTTTCATGGTGTCCCGCTTCCGCTTCATCTTTAAACTCCTGGATCTCTTCTTCTACTTTCTCCCAAACCTGCTCCGGTTTTTCCCAGTCAAAGCCAACACCTCTTGCCTTCTCTTGTATGCGCATGGCCTTTACTAAAGATGGTAAGGATTTAGGCACTCCTTCCAGCGTTGACTTACTGCCTTCTTTCAGTTTCAATTTTTCCCAATTCTTTTTTACCTCTTCTTCATTGGTCACTTTCACATCTCCATAAATATGAGGATGGCGGTGAATGAGTTTATCGCATTGAGCATTCAGCACTTCAGCAATATCAAATTGCACCCCTGTTTTCGATTCGCTTGCAATCTTTGCATAGAAGAGAAGATGCAGCATTAAATCTCCAATCTCTTTTTTAATTGCAGGTAAATCCTTATCCAAAATTGAATCAGCCAGCTCATAAGTTTCTTCAATAGTTAGGTGGCGCAACGACTCCATCGTTTGCTTCATATCCCAGGGGCACTGGGCGCGGAGTTCATCCATAATGGTTGCCAGGCGTTCAAAGGCTTCGGAGCGGGAAGACATAATGGAAATTAAGAGTTAGGAATTAATAATTAAGAATTAAAAATGCGACATTTATACAGTTACATCTTTAAGCCAGCTTTTATTTGCCAGGTACCATTCAACAGATCTTTTCAATCCATCATCAAAGGAAACTTTAGGATACCAGTTTAAAAGCTGTTCTGCTTTTGAAATGTCTGCCCATGTTTCTTTTACATCAGCTTTATGGAAAGCTTTATTATCAATGATTGCCTTTTTACCCAGATACTCTTCAATCTTTGCAATCATATAAGTTAATGCAATCGGATTTTTTCCTCCTCCAAGGTTGATGATTTCATAACCGACATTTTTTAAAGCCATTACTGTGCCTTCGGCAATATCGTCCACATAAGTAAAATCTCTCGATTGGCTTCCATCGCCAAACAACTGCAGCGGACTTTCTTCATCAATCCATTTTATAAATCGGAATACACTCATGTCAGGCCTTCCTGCAGGGCCATAGACGGTGAAGTATCTAAGAACACTAACATCCAATCCAAAAAGATAATGGTAGCTGTAAGCCATCACCTCTCCGGCCTTCTTAGATGCAGCATACGGAGAAATCGGAGAGTTAACCGGAAGCGTCTCCACAAAAGGCATTGGCTGGTTAGCATATAACGAAGAGGTAGAAGCAAGTACCATCTTATTGACTGAATACTTGCGCATCATCTCCATTAAATTCAGTGTGCCTACTGCATTGGTAGCCATATACACATGAGGGTTCTCCATACTATACCGCACACCGGCTCTTGCTGCAAGATTGATAACGGCATCAAACTTTCGTACAATAAAAATTTTTTCCAGTGAAGCCATGTCTTCGATATCGGCTTCGTAAAAGCGAAAGTTGGGAAACTGCTCTAACTTCTTCAGGCGGTATTGCTTCAATTTCACGTCGTAATAATCGTTCATGTTGTCAACACCTGTCACTTCTACACCTTGTTCTAAAAGCAATTGTGCTGTCTTGCTTCCGATAAAACCAGAAGATCCTGTAAGTAGAATAGAAGTCATAAGCGGCAAAAATACTTTTTACTGTTGACAATAAGTAGATGATAGTTGTTAGTACAAAGTTGACAATTGGTAATTAACATTTGACAGGTACTGAACCCTTATTCTTTCTTTTGCGCAATAGTTGATTGTTTATAGTTGATAGTACTGCCTAAAGTGTTGTAATAGTTATCAATTATCAATTGTCAATTATCAATCGTCTTTGACTCCTCTTCGAAAGCTTGCAGGCCAGACAGCCATCTACGGATTAAGCAGCATCATTGGGCGCCTGCTCAACTATCTTCTTGTTCCTCTTTACACCCGTGTTTTTGATCCTGCAGACTATGGAATTGTCACCCAGCTTTATGCTTATGCTTCATTCCTAAGTATTGTTTTTACATATGGCTTGGAGACCGGATTTTTCAGATATTCTGAAAAACATAAAGGCAATCCTTCGGTCTATTCCACTTCATTGATATCTATTATCGGTAGTTCATTACTAATTGCTGCGGCAATCATTGCTTTTTCTTCTCCCATTGCTTCTTCAATGAACCAGGGCGGGCAAACTCACCAGACTCTTCCAAAATACATCAGCTATTTCGCCGCCATACTTGCTTTAGATGCAATCAGCGCAATACCATTTGCAAGGCTTAGGCAGGAAAATAAGGCACTGCGATTTGCAGCTATTAAAATAAGTTGGATTATCATCAACGTTGCACTAAACATTTTCTTTCTGATTATTTGCCCAAAATTATATGAAGAGAAATGGCATGATGTGATAGCTACAGTTTATAGCCCTTCAGTCGGCATAGGGTATATTTTCCTTAGCAACTTCATTGCAAGCATAAGCACCTTGCTGCTTTTATTGCCTGAAATTTCAAAAATCAAATCTGGGTTTGACCAATCTCTTTGGAAGGACATCATGATTTATTCCCTTCCGCTTATGGTTTATGGCTTTGCTGGAATGATCAACGAAACCTTTGACCGTATCCTGCTGCCTTATTTACTGCCGGATAAAACAACAGCCATGGATCAGCTTGGTATCTACGGAGCCTGCTATAAGATTTCAATTTTAATGACCCTCTTCGTTCAAACTTTCCGGTATGCAGCAGAACCGTTTTTCTTTTCACAAGCTTCTAAAGAAAATGCGCAGCACACATATGCGCGCGTCATGCATTACTTCATTATTGTAGGTGCTTTTATTTTCCTCGGAATAATGATGTACATAGATGTTGTAAAATATTTTGTAGGTGAGAAATTCCGCTCCGGCCTTGCAGTGGTCCCCATACTTTTAATGGCTAACTTATGTGTCGGCATTTTTTATAATCTCTCCATATGGTTTAAGCTCACTTCAAAAACACAATGGGGCGCGCTCATGTCAGTAATTGGTGCCTGCATTACTTTACTTTTTAATGTTCTTCTTATTCCCATCATGGGGTACATGGGTGCTGCATGGGCTACTTTGATTTGCTATGCTGCCATGATGGTAATGTCTTATTTAATCGGACAGAAACATTATCCCGTAAACTATTCACTCCGCACATTCTTCTTCTACATTTCTTTGGTTTTAGTGCTTTATGGAATCAGCGAATACATCCGGTATTTAGTTCAAAAGGAAACCATCATTTTAGTCATCAATACGCTGTTTATATTCCTCTTTATAGCAGTCACTTACATTCTTGAAAGGCCCAAAAATTCCTACATTCGCGTCCCTTGAAAACATTCATTGGACATTAGTATTTACAATGCACCAATGACCAATCCCAATGACATTAGTAGTTCGCGTAATTAATAAATCCAAACATCCGTTGCCCTCTTATGAAACCATTCACTCTGCCGGAATGGATTTAAGAGCCAACCTCGAAGTTCCTATTGAGTTAAATTCTCTTGAGCGAACTTTAGTTCCCACAGGTCTTTTCATTGAATTACCTGAAGGCTATGAAGCCCAGGTCAGGCCTCGCAGTGGACTGGCTGCAAAAAAAGGTGTCACTGTCCTTAATTCTCCCGGCACTATTGACGCTGACTACCGCGGCGAAATCAAAGTAATACTCATCAATCTTTCCAAAGAAAAGTTCATCATTCAGGATGGCGAAAGAATTGCCCAGATGGTAATCTCCAAACATGAGCATATTGAATGGGAAGAAGCTGTTGAATTGATTGAAACGGGAAGAGGCGCAGGAGGATTCGGTTCTACAGGAAACAAGTAAATAGGCGAGAAGCGAAATGAAGATTATTATTCCAATGGCCGGTGCCGGCAAGCGTATGAGACCTCATACGCTCACTATTCCAAAACCTTTAATTCCATTAGCCGGAAAACCTATTGTTCAGTGGCTTGTTGAAGATATTAGTAAAACCTGTAAAGAAAAGGTTACCGATATTGGCTTTGTAATCGGGCAGTTCGGGAAGGAAACAGAAAACCGCCTTTTAAAAATTGCAGAAGCTGAAGGTGCGAAAGGGCAGATATTTTATCAGCATGAAGCGTTGGGCACTGCTCATGCAATTCTTTGTGCTAATGAATTATTGAAAGGAAAAATAATTGTTGCCTTTGCTGATACACTGTTCCGTGCGGACTTCCGGATGGATGAAAACAACGACGGTGTCATTTGGGTTAATAAAATAGAAGACCCCCGAATGTTCGGAGTTGTGAAGGTTGATGCAAACGGATTCATAACTGATTTCGTTGAGAAGCCCCAGCACTTCGTTTCTGACCTTGCCATCATCGGTATCTACTATTTCAAAGATGGAGAATTATTGCAAAAGGAAATGCAATACCTCATCGACAACGACGTTAAAGAAAAAGGAGAATACCAGTTGACAAATGCCATGGAGAATATGCGAATTAAGGGCGCGAAGTTTATTCCCGGAAAAGTAGAGGAGTGGCTTGATTGCGGAAATAAAGACGCAACCGTTTACACTCATCAGCGTGTGTTGGAAATGCATAAGAATGAATTTAAAATTCCTTCGAACCTGAAATCTGAGAACTCCGTAATCATTCAGCCAAGCTTTATCGGCAATGAAGTGGTGTTGAAAAATTCAGTAATTGGTCCTTATGCTTCTATTGGAGATAAATCAGTAGTTGAAAATTCAAACGTCAGTAATAGTATCGTGCAGACTAACTGCCGCATTAAACAGGCAAACATTACCAACTCCATGATCGGTAACTTTGCAGACTATAGCCGGAAAGCAGAGGAGTTAAGCCTAAGTGATTATTCTGCCTTTCAATAATTCAGAAAGGCTCATTTGATGAAAAAAATAATTTCCATTTTTCTTATTGCCGTTTTGCTGTATTCTTGCAAAAGTTCGCAGCAGGCTACCACTGCGTCAAAGGGAAGTAAGCTGACTGATGCACAGCGCGCCGATGTGTCATACCTTTTTTTCAATGCCAATAAGGAAAAGATATTAGGCAATCTTGGTAACGCTGCAGAGTTATTTGCTGATGTTATCCGCAAGGACGGCTCAAACAGCGCCTCCATGTATGAGCTTGCAAATATTTATACGCAGCAAAAGAAATATAAAGACGCTCTGTTTTTTAGCCGCAGTGCTTATAGAATAGATCCAACAAATGTCTGGTATGGTTTGTCCTATGCCGACATCCTTCAAAAAAATGGCAAGTTCGATGATGCCTCACAGGTGCTCGAACAGTTAATCAAAGACAATCCTGAACGCATTGATTTTTATTTTGAACTGGCTTCATCACAAATTTTTGCAAACAAGTTTAATGACGCTATCAAAACCCTGGATAGGGTAGAGGCCAAAGTAGGAATCAATAAGGAAGTCATTCAACAGAAGCAGCGGCTTTACATACAGCTAAAGAAAACCGATAAGGCCATTGCCGAAGTTCAAAAGTTAGTTGATTCAAATCCGCGCGATGTGCAGGCTTACAAAATGTTGGCAGAGCTTTATCAAAACCTCGGACAAAAAGACAAGGCGCTGGAAACTTACAAGAAGGTTCTTGAAATGGACCCTGACGATGCCTACATCCATCTCTCTCTTGCCGACTTCTACCGCAGCAACGGTGAAAAGGAAAAGTCCATTGAAGAGCTGAAGAAATCTTTCTCCAATAAAAATCTTGACATTGATACAAAGGTTCAGATTCTTGCATCTTATTATAACCTCATTGAGCTTCATCCTGAATTAAGAGAGCAGGCGCTCGTCATGTGCCAGTTGTTGCTCGAAGCTCATCCTGATGACAACCGCGTTCATGCCGTGTATGGCGACTTTTTAAAACAAGATAAGCAATACGAAAAGTCCCGCAGCGAATTCCGCGAAGCGATAAAGTTAGGCTCCAAGGAATTCTCCGTCATTCAGCAAATTCTTTTTCTTGATAGTGAATTGAAAGACTGGGATGCCGCCATCAAGGACAGCGAAGAGGCCATGAGCACCTTTCCTGATCAGCCGCTGGTTTATTTATTCAATGGCATTGCGCTGGTGCAAAAGAAACATTACAAAGAAGCCATTGATATTTATAATCGCGGGCTTAAAATGATTGCTGATGACAAGCCCATGGAAAGCCGCTTCTACACAAGCCTTGGCGATGTGTACCAGGAAATGAAAAACTTTCAAAAGAGCGATGAGAACTATGACAAAGCCTTAGAGCTTAATCCCAAAGAGGCAAACACACTGAACAATTATGCCTATTACCTCTCTCTCCGTGCCGACAGGCTTGAGAAAGCAGAGCAGATGTCAAAGCTCTCGAATGAGTTAGAACCCAACAGCTCTTCGTATGAAGACACCTATGGCTGGATAATGTATAAGAGCGGCAAGTATAAAGAAGCCAAAGAGTGGATTGAAAAAGCCATGTCGCACGGCGCCGATAAAAGCGCCACTGTCCTTGAACACTACGGCGACATCCTTTACAAAACCGGCGACACCTCAAAAGCATTTGAATATTGGCAAAAAGCCAAAGACGCCGGCGATGGTGCCTCCGAATTTCTTGATAAAAAGCTGGCCGAAAAGAAACTCTTTGAATGATGCACGATTCACAATTCACGATGCACAATTATTTAAAGAAGATTATCTCCCTAAAATCATTTCCAAAATTGTGCATCGTGCATTGTGCATTATGCATTGCGTTAACGGCCTGTCACACCACCAAAAAAGTCTCCGAAGTACCCCTTCCCGTAAAGCTCAAGGGAGAAAATGTCATCCAGCTTTTTGATTCCGTCCTCACTCACCAGTTTAATTACACCTCGCTTACGGCCAAAGCAAACGTGCAATATCTGCCTGCACAAAGTGAGGCCCAGTCGTTTGATGCAACCCTGCGCCTGTTAAAAGACAGCGCCATCTGGCTTTCCGTCACGCCGCTGCTGGGCATCGAAGTGGCGCGCGTGCTCATCACAAGGGACAGCCTGCGCATCCTCGACCGCTTCCATAAAACCTACATGGTGCGCGATTACACCTTCCTAGAAGATTTACTAAAAACAAAAATCAATTTCGAAATCATACAGGCCGTCATCGTCGGCAACTATTTTCCATATTTAAAAAATGAAAAGCTACGCTCGGTATATGAGGACTCCACGTTTTTAATACTAAGCACCCTCACCAAGCACCAGGCAAAGCGCGTGATGGAAGATAAAGACGTCAACAAACCCATCGTCCAGGATTTCTGGATCGACGGCAACTACAAAATCCGCAAGTCACTCATCACCGACGACAAACTCGACCGCACCCTGCAAGCCGACTACACCAACTTCATGAACCTGAACGAAGCCAACGCCGCCCAGCCGCCAAAACTTTTCCCAAGAAATATCGAAGTCTCCGTAGTTGCATCACCGCCATTAAAAATAAAAGTCATCTACGAAAAGGTAACTGAAGAACCAACTACCCTTCCCTTTACTGTTCCTGAAAAATACGAGAGGAAGTAACAAATAGCACGCAGTGGTTATGGGCAGGTAGCTTTCAATTGGTAATTATTTAGATAAATGAGCAACTCGCTCAAGTAAACGGATAGCCCGGGCACGTGTGCAAGCAATTGGTTCAGGTGTACGAGTGGCTGGTTTAAGTGTACGAGTAACTCGTTCAGGTGTACGGTTACCTCGTTCAGGTGTACGGGTAACTCGTTTAGGTGTACGAGTAACTCGTTCAGGCGTACGAGTAACTCGTTCAGGCGTACGAGTAGCTCGTTCAGGTGTACGAGAGGTTCATTTTAATAAAATTAAGCTAAAAAGCTTATTTGTAAATAATTAATTAATTTAACAAGTCTTGAATTCATTAAAACTATGTCTATGTTTCTTGACTAACGATGCTGACTTCGATACCGAAGATCAGTTTAAGAGTTGATGTTTAGAGTTTAAACCATAAATCATAAACTTTAAACCCCATTAGCCCTTTCTGTAGAAAATCTCAATTTCCAAACAGATTCTAATCCCTCAATCTGTATAAACCCTGTAAATATTTTTTCTAAAAATGTAAGAAAAACAGCTTCGCACATAAAAGTTTTTAATCATACAGTCTAAAAATAGCACTATTGAATTTAATTCTAACAAAATCTTCTGTAAGAACATAGGTGTGTTTAGCAAATCTTCCCCTAATGGCCGCCGTAAGTTTGCTTTATAAATAAATAAATGTTCTCATGAAGAAAAAATTATTATTAATCGTAGCGATCGCCCTTGTCGCTTTACAAAGTAAGGCGCAGTTATCTGATGAGGAGTATGCTTATGTTACCATGGACCTTCAGGGTATCTTAAACTTGACGATGACCACCGATCCAACGGTGAACTTCACGTTTAAGACCATTCCTGAATATGAAAATGGTATCATTAAGTTTAACGCCACCAGGCTTTCAGTAGATGCTACTGTAGCGTGGGATTTGTTTGCTTATGCCAGCACTGATAATTGGGTGCAGGTAGAAGCTTATTCTACTAACGGTCAGGCAACCTTGCCGGCTGAAATTCTTGAAATGCAGTCTGTCAATCCAAATGCCAGCAGTGCTCCCGAGACTTTTGACGCCCTGGTAAGTTTAAAAGGTTTGACTAATTCCGGTGTTACAGGGGGTGTGCCTACGGCGGCTACTCAGTTCATGGCCGGTATGGTCGGTACTGCTGCGGGTCAGTCGTATAATCCCGGCTCTGCTTCTGCAAATCCTGCTACTAACCAGTTCAGGGTTCACTATCGTTTGAAACCCGGCATTCCTGCCAGCTTCCCTAATTCAACGGTAGCTTTAGCTGCTCCGGCTTTTGCCCAGGCGGGTTATTACTATCTTGAAGTTGTTTACGCTTTAGTGGAAGACCTTTAGTGGTGATGAGTTATGAATTATGAGTGATGAGTGCTGAAACTCATAACTTATAACTCATAACTCATGACTTTTTAATGCTTTTTCTTACAAAAAGAGTCCCGGTGTAATGTCGGGACTCTTTTTTTAGAACCTCTACGCAGAATAACCAGTAGGAATATAATGACTAGAAAGATTCATTTTAAATGAACATTGAATAATGAAGAATGAAAAAATAATAAGTGTAAGATGGTGGATGAAGCTTGTCTTCATTCTTCATGCTTCCTTCTTCATTATTCCTGCAAATGGTCAGTCCGTGAGCTTTGAATTAAAAAGTACGCCTTCAATAGATGTTACTTTCAATACCATTGAAAAATACAGAACGGGCATTCTGCTGCCGCATGCCTTAGAGCTGAAAGTAAACAGCATAGGCTACCAATGGGATTTATATGTTGCTGCCACAACTACTGCTGCTGGAGATTGCAATGTGCTAAGCACGTACTCCACCAGCGGAACATTGCCGGTGCCGGTAAGTGTTGTGCAGGCAAGGATTTATAATACAGGAAATACTCAGCAATCGGGCACAAGCTTCTTTCCTCTCACTGACATTGCTATGCCTACCTATATCATTGGCACTGCCGGCACTGACTCAGCAGTTAGCTGCGCTGACTCGGTTAATCTCGGCACCAACCAACCTGGCTCATATACCTCCGACCCACAGTGCTATCGCTTTAATGTGGATTTAAAAATAAACCCCGGTTTCAATTATCGCCCCGGCATGTATGGACTTAGGGTGGATTTTATAATCATCAGGGACCTTTAAAAAAGTTGAAAAGTTGAAAGTTGAGAATTGAAAAATTGAAATGAAGAATGTAGAATTAAAGGAGATGAAAAGCCTTAGGTGGAGTAAGTTACTCTGTCTTGCTTTGTATTTCTTTTTTCTATTCACTCTTTTACTCATTCACTCATTCACCAATTCCGTTTCCGCTCAACGCGTAAATGTAAATTTCAAGGAAAAGCAAACCTTACAAAAGAGCAACGAACTTGCCTCTAACATGTTGCGGGTGGTGAATAGCACGACTAAGAAATTAAATTTCTCATTAGCGTTAAACCTGCCTGATGGCTGGACCAAAGTGGGAAGCAGCAACACTGAGTATAGCCTTGATGGAGGTGATTCAGTATTCATACCTGTAAGGCTTATTTTTAAAGGAAGAGATGAGGGTGATATCAGCTATATGGTTGTGGCAAGCCTTATCTCAGAAGCCAACCACGTGCAGTTTGCATCTGCCTCATGGTCGCTTCAAATCAAAAAGGAATCTGATTGGATTGCCAGTGTAGATAAAACGGAAGCCTTCTTTATAAATAATTCAGATACATCTTCTTTCAAAATTAATATTCAAAACACCGGCAACTCAACAGAATGGCTAACGGTGAGGTTTACTCCACACATGCAATTACAGGTAGAGTCCTTGCTAAAGAATGGTGAGACCAGGCCGGCAGGTGCTTTCATAAATGTAAGCCTGTGGCCGGGCCAGGATACTTCATTGTATTTTATTGTAAAGCATGTTGAAGCGCAAAAAACAACAAGCTCTAAATCCTATTCCCCGGGTGAAAATCAAACCAGGTCTTCTGAAAAATACCCCGTGCGTGTGTTAGTGCAGGCGCAACAGAAAGATAATATCCAGAACAGGGTTTGGAAAACAACGGTTGATTTTGTGCGTACTTCTAATGAAGCGCGGTTTAATGATTTCAATCGCGCCGTATTGCCACTCACCGTTGAAATGAACATGGACAACTTTTTACAAAGTGCCGCAGTGCTTAATTTCAATTTGTATGGTAATGCTTCTTTAAAAGGTTCACGTACGCTGTCTTATCGCTTCCAATCCTACTTCACTGATCAGTTTTTAAATACAAAAGCATATAAGGGCAACTATCACTACCTCGGATATTTTACTCCTAAAGGCGGAATAGAAGTTGGAAACATCACAGGCTGGGGAGGCTTTGGTCAAACACCGTCAGGCGTAGGTACCAAGGGCGAATATAAATTCGGTCAGCATAAAGTTGGTCTATTTTATATTCAGAATCCGGAGCTGTTTAGAAATCCTTCTGTTCGCTCAGAGGGTCTTAACCACCAGGTCGAATTCAAAAGCTTCACAGTTCGCAACTATTACCAGCATCAGCAAAATGAACTTTATAAAACAAGCAGCGACCTTGCCATCACTGGCGCTGATTTCAGGTTAATGCGCAGGCATCAGTTTTCAATTCGTGCAGGCGGCTCCAGTGAAACGCATGGCGGTGCCTTAGTTCCATTCTCAACTCAAGGCGTAGGCGGCAACTTTAATTATGCCGGCAACTACAATGATTTTAATTTCAGGTTATCTTCTTCCTATGGTTCCAAATATTATACGGGCTATAGGGGAATGGCTAATCTAAATTATAATCTTAGCTATAAAGTAAACCCTAAATACACATGGACTCTTAATAATGCCTTCTATCGCCAGAACCCTGTTTACTTTGATGCTGCCGGCCTTCCATTGCGCAGGTTTAATAATCGCACGGACCGCTATGAGTTAATGTTGGGAATAAGAGATATTCCGGCAACTACACCCGGCATTCGCAGCGAAGCAGATAATTCTGTGGGAACAAGTAGCTATAATCTGAAGGCCGCCTATTACTACGATGACCTGATGAGCATTCGTTATTATACCCGCGGCTTTGGTGCGGATTATCGCACCATGGCTTCTATGAGTTCAAGATTTACTGTTTCTGTTTTTGGCTCCTACATTAAATTACCTGATTATCGTATCCCGGATTATTTCACTGCCCAGGTTCGTGCAGGATATCATCTTGGTAGCCTGAGTACAAACATCCGCTACTACTACGGTCCTTACCAGGCTTTTGAGCAGCTTCAGTTTGCAACTTATGGAATTAATCATCAATCAATTTTCATTAATTCATTTTATGGATTTTGGATAAAGAAGGATCGAGTTTCTATGGAACCTTCGTTGAACTATAGCTACGAAAGTTTATATAAAAGAACACGTCTTAGCCTGCGACCGGAATTAAATTATTTTTCTCCCGGTGGATTGAAGTTGAATGTTTATGCAGAATACATCATCAACAAACAAAAAATCTTCAGCCTTACCAATACAACACTTACAGACAATGTAGAAGCTCCAGTTGCCTATAAGAATCTACTGCTGGGACTAAGTCTTAAAAAGAGTTTTGGAATTCCATTGCCGGGGAAAAAATATGCTACTGCACAGGTAGTAGTATTCAAAGATTTGAATGGCAATATTGAACAGGATAAAAACGAACAAGGTCTTGAAAACACGCTTGTTGTAATTAAGCCTGTGTTGCCTGAGGCGAAAGACAATGAACAGCCCGACTACAATTTTGAAACGTCCATTTCTGAGCGCGGCGA
>JADMIO011011169.1_pt1 | contig 17758 bp, 14 predicted proteins | sample 8958161 | NCBI WGS metagenome assembly JADMIO01 (sample SAMN16585339, study PRJNA669376) | soil metagenome | isolation source: Crop rotation soil | place: USA: Cullars Rotation, Alabama | collected 2011
ATATATTTCACCCCTTCGGGGTTGCTGCGATGATTTTTTACGATTGTGCTATTCATATTAAACCTCTGCGGGGTTTAGATTGAAAAACGTCCAAACGATATATTTCACCCCTTCTGGGTTGCTGCGATGATTTTGCCCTTTGTGCTATTCACATTAAATCCCTCCGGGATTTAGATTGAAAAAACGTCCAAATCCCTACGGGGTTTAGATTGAAAAACGTCCAAACGATATATTTCACCCCTTCGGGGTTGCTGCGATGATTTTTTACGATTGTGCTATTCACATTAAATCCCTACGGGGTTTAGATTGAAAAACGTCCAAACGATATATTTCACCCTTTCGGGATTGCTGCGATGATTTTTTACGATTGTGCTATTCATATTAAACCCCTCCGGGATTTAGTTGATAAGTCGATAGAGGTAACTAAGCACTTAATTTTTGAAGAAGCCTGAAGGGCTTTAATATAACCCCTAAGGGGTTGAATTGTTACACCGGGCAGAAATAATAAAAGAAATTGAATCCCTGCTGCACATATTTCTTTTGACCCCATTTCATTTGTGATCACTTTAATATGCTACATTTAATTTTCCCCCCGCCTGATTACGAACGTTCCCATTGAACAGTTACCATTTATTCACCTAAAATCAAACAACATGATGAAATTTCTCACAGGACTTATGTCTCTAATTGTATTAGTGGCGTGCAATAACAAGGCAAGCGACACATCAAAAACAAACTCCGACACTTCGGCAGCTACTACCGCTGAAGCAAAGCCCGCTGAAATTGCGGATGCCAAATACATGGATTATGGAAAACGTTTTCTTGCTTCTTTCTCAAAAGGCGACATTGACGGCTGGCTTAGCGACTGGGCCGATAACGGTGTTTTCGTTTGGAATAGCGGCGATAGCCTGTCCGGGAAAGCCGAAGTAGCCAAATATTGGAAAAGCCGTTGGAGCGGCCTGGATTCTATCACGTTTATGAATGAAATCTGGTTACCTATGCAGGTAAATAAGCCTCAAAGCGTAGAGCAACCCGGCGTCTGGTTATTGGGCTGGTATATGTTCAATGAAAAATTCAAAAATGGAAAGAGGGTGGTAGAATGGGCGCACGATGACCTTCATTTTAACAGTGATGGCAAAGTGGACAGGCAGATTCACTATGTAGATATGGCCCCTATTAAGGCAGCCATGATGAAGTAACAATAAACAACTCTTTGGAAGGCACAGTGGCACCCATTGTGCCTTTTCTTTTTTGATCTATTTTCAACCTGTATTTTCACCTTTGATTCACCGCCATTCCAAATCGCGAATCAACATTGAGACAAACGCAAACTGGCTGGTGATCTGAAGTGACTGGAACAACTGGTTCCATAAAAAACCAATATGGAGACACACGCACACGAACTGCATAGAACACCCGGCCATGGATGGAAGCATTACCTCTTTGAATTTTTTATGCTTTTCCTGGCAGTCTTTTGCGGGTTTTTGGCCGAAAATTTAAGAGAAGGCCAATTGGAACGGCAACGCGAAAAGGAATACATGAAGAGCCTTTTCGAGGATGTGATAAAAGACACTCAGAACATTCGATCAACCATTAATGCCCAGCGAACCCACGTAAAGGGAAAGGATTCTTTGATTCAATTGATTAATAAGGGAATTAACTCACCTCAAGATCATTTGGCATTTTACAACCTCCATTGGAAATATGTAGGCTATGTTTTTACCGTTGCTTTTTCAAAGAGAACACTGACCCAGCTACTCAACTCGGGCGGATTGCGGTTGATAAAAAATAAAAAAGTTTCGGATGCTATTGCAGTCTATGCAAGTAAAGTCAATGAACTGGAAATGGTTGAACAACCGGACAATTCTCACCAGTCGAATGAGACATTAATGGAATCGAAAAAATTTATTGATACCAGGTATATGAGGGCCATTCCTGCCGATACAATGGCATCTCTGCCCTTCATAAGCCCGGTGGTGAGGAATAACAGCCCGGATGCACTGAAGGATTTTTCATTTGTGCTTGAATTGGATAAGGAAAATACCATTGTAAGAATCGGACTCCTGAAAAGACAATTAATAGATGCCGAGAATTTGTTACAATTATTGCGCAGTGAATATCAAATAAAAACCGAATGAATATGCCTATGGAAGTACACAAGCATCCGCACGAGGTTATGCATAAAAAGCGATGGGGCGAGTATCTGCTGGAATTTTTTATGTTATTTCTTGCTGTATTTCTCGGATTTGTAGCGGAAAATATTAGAGAAAACCTGGTCGAGCACAGAAGAGAAAAGAAATTCGTAAAATCCCTGATAGCAGATCTCAGCGACGATGTTCATCATCTTGATGGCATGATCGCCAATGAGCAAACCGGCCTTAAACAATTAGATACACTAATTGCACTGCTGGAAGATCCGGCGCTGGCAAAGCAAAAAGGAGATGAGATATATTATATAGCCAGACAAGGACCCAGGGAGTTCCCATTTCCTGTAAACAGTCGCACATTAGATCAGCTAAAGGGTTCCGGCGGTTTTTTATTCATACAAAATGTGGAAGCATCTAACCGGATAATTAACTATTATAGTCAATATTCACAGGTCAAGCTTCTTGAAAACAACTATGACCGGGAATTTGACAATTATAAGAGGGTGGCCGCCAAGATTTTTGACCCGGGTATTTTGAGACGGCAGGAAAATAATGCGGGGGAAATCATACGAAGTAATGACAGCCCATCCCTGTTGACTTATGATAATCTTGTACTGAAAGAATTGGGATTTTCTGTAGTTCAGATGTGTGGTTCCAGGCGCTTTAGATTAGGTTTGTTGCAGGCGCAAAAGCTCCAGGCGGAAAAACTGGGATCTTATTTACAACAGGAATACCGGTTTAAGCCGGAGTAGACTGGTATCATCGAAAATATATCGCTTGCCAAACAATAGGGAAATTCGTCTCGAAGGTGAAGTACCAAATAATTCCGGAACTAATTAAAATCGAAGATTATCAAATCCGATAAAGCATGGAAGTTCACCATCATCCTCATGTTGAAAAGAAACGATTCAGGGAGTATTTCTTTGAATTCTTAATGATATTTCTTGCAGTAACGCTCGGCTTTTTCGCTGAGGGTTTACGGGAGCATTTAAGCGACAATAAAGTACGGGAAGGATACATACAATCACTAACGGAGGACCTGATTGCCGACACGGTTAAAATGGCGGATATTATTCACTTTGACGATGCGAAGATAGCCGCGCTGACGACTATGAATTCCTGCTATGATTCGGTTACCCGTAACTGGAAAGAAACAAACTGTATTGGCTTGTTGATTAAGTATTCCAAAGTTAACCGGCCATTTTTACGAAATGACAGGACCGTGATCCAATTGGGGAATGCGGGCGGTTTCAGATTATTGGAAAAGGAAGACGCAGACAGCATCCTGACCTATGACAGGCAATACAGGGCACTTCACGATTTTGAATCCACCGTTTACCAGGAGGCGCAGGACAATGTCAGGAATACCTTGAACGAGCTGGTCGATTTCAGGATAGCATCCCCTCTGCAGGAGGTTTCTGGCTCTATGGGAAATGATACCGGCCCCAGTGTTCCGAATGGGTCCCTGCTGTTTTCAAATAGTCCGGGTTTACTCAATAAATGGTTTAATCAGTTAGAATTGTATCTACGGGTTATGAAAGCCCAAAGATCCTTATTAGGCCAATTACAGGCCAGAGCTTCGAGACTGATTTATTTTTATACAGACAAATACCATCTTAGATAATGGAAGTTCATCACCATCCAAAGGTCGAAAGGAAAGGGTTTAAAGAGTATTTTTTAGAATTCCTGATGATATTTCTGGCGGTCACCCTGGGTTTCCTGGCCGAAAATATACGGGAACATTTTTCAGACCATGCCCATGCCCGGCAATTAACAGGCCAATTGATTGAAGCCTTGAAACAGGACACCATTAACCTGAATAGAAATATCGAGCTGCAGAAAAGATTGATGGAAAATGCCGATATCCTGTTTACGCTGCTGCAGGAGCCGATGGAAAAGGTTGATTTTGGAAAAGTTCAACTGTATATTGATTCCTGTTACCGTACCACTTATTTCACCCCTTCTTCGGGGGCCATAACTGCCATCAAGAATTCGTTGCAGTTGAAACCATTTGCTCAATCCCGGATCATAACGTACCTGACCCATTATGAAGAGGAGCTCGCCGGGACCAAGGCTATAGAAAATTACCAGATACAAGGACTGAAAGAATATTTGGAAACATTTATTGATAAGCATTTTACGCCCGTCAATGTGAGGTCGATATTGTTCAATGACTCGGTCACAGAAAACAAATTACGAAATGTAACGTCGGCCGACCTTTCACAACTAGCAGTAGATATATCAATAGTGGAAACGTACCAGGGTACCCTGAAACATCACTATGAAAGAATTAAAGATAGTGCGATGACATTCATCCAATATCTCCGTGATGAATACAAATTGAAAGAGTGAAAAAAGATTTTTATCAAATTTGTGCATCCTAGATGCTCTTAAAAATGACTCATGGAAGTTCATCATCATCCGCAGGTTCGAGAGAAAAAGTTCAGGGAATATTTCCTGGAGTTCTTAATGATTTTCCTGGCAGTAACCATGGGTTTTTTTGCAGAAACGATAAGGGAAGGGATTACGGAGCATGACCGCGCCAGGATATATGCTTCATCCATGTTAAAAGATCTTGAAGCCGATACAGCACAGTTGCAATACTACAGGGACTATTTTAAGTATGCCGTAAATAATTTCGACACACTAATGCTCTTGCTCGACAAGGGAGATCCCAAAGACATTCCTTCAGGAAAATTGTACTGGTACGGTCTTTTTGGTGCGGCGCATGGAAATTTTATTCCTAACGATGCTACATTCCAGGAAATGAAAAGCTCAGGTTCCCTTCGCTTCTTCAAAAATAATGTTGAGAATGAAGTGGTGAAATATGACCGGTTGTGCCGCAAACAAATCACCATTGAGCAAATGAATGAGGGTCTTTATACCGAGGCTCGAAAATGCCGGGCTTTGTTTTTTAATTTCAAGTATATCGAAGCAGCCAACAAAATATACCTGGCCAACCGCGTTCAATTTGATCAGCGGAAGATCGACTCTTTCCAGGCAAGCAATCCGCCGCTGTTAAATACGGATAAAACTCTCTTTAATCAATACGTGGAGTTGTCCAGATCAAGGTTTATGCGAAACTTTAATTTAGGAGGCGCAGATTCACTGCTCCGGCAGGCTTCTTTACTGATCGGTATGTTGAAAAAAGATTACCGTTTACAGGATGAGTGAAAATTGATGAACATGGAAATACCTCATCCACATCATATTACGCACAGAAAGAAATGGGGAGAGTATCTATTGGAATTCCTGATGATATTTCTCGCCGTATTTCTTGGTTTTATTGCAGAAAATATAAGGGAGCATATAGCTGAACGCCGACATGCTGAAGATTATGCAAAGAATTTTTTGATCGATCTAAAAAATGATGTGAAAGATATTGACCAGGCCATGCGTTTTGACAGCCTGACAAATCTTATGATTGATAGTTTGATCCTTTTTGTAAATAATGTTCCACTGCCGAAAAACGCTGCTTATTTGTACTACCTGTCCCACCTCGCTAACTGGACGTATACTAATGACTGGAACAAGGCGACCTTAAACCAATTGATATTTTCGGGCAATCTCAGGTATTTTACCAATGAAAATTTGGTAGCGAAAATAAATTATTACAATACACTTACGTCTGAAATCTCGTCCATACAGGAGCTTATCAGGGATCAAAGAAATAAAGGAATGGTTTATGGTGATGATATTTTCCGTTCAAAATATCAGATGTTGATATCTGAATTTAGTATGGATGATGTTTTATCGGGTTTGAAAAAGGGTTTTATCGATTCACTGGAAAATTCGGAGATGCCGCTTCAAAATAGTGACCCTGGTCTTTTGAATCACTTTTCAAATGCACTTATGCATACGAAAGGAAACCGTAGTTTTTTGTTGGTTCAACTTTACCCGAAAGCCCGGCAGGAGGCCTGGGAAATAATGCAGTTATTGATCAATGAGTATAAATTGAAATAATAGAGAGACATTTTTTAGCGACTATCGTCGGCTACAGAGTTCCTAAAAGAAATCAGTAGAGAGTGCATTAAAAATGAAGCATGGAAGTACATCATCACCCGCAAGTAAATCATGAAAACCATCGGGCGAAGAGATTCAAGGAATATTCCTCGAGGTTATTATGATATTCCTGGCTGTATCCCTGGGCTTTTTTGCCGAAAGCATAAGAGAGAGCATCAGTAATCGGGAACACGCTAAACTTTTGACGAAGCAATTGCTCAGAGATCTTAGGGCGGACACTACTAACCTGCAGTCATCCATCAGCTTTGAACAAGAACGTCAACGAACTATTGACACGATTTTCTTTTTATTACAAAAACCCGTAGCGATTAACCAGGGAATATCACCTGGAAAATGAACACTAAAGCGTAGAACGATAATATGGAAGTACATCTCCATACTCGGGTTGAAGAAAAAAAAATCAAAAAATAATTTTTGGAATTTGTCATGATATTTCTTACTGTATCATGACACAATTGAACACATCTGGCAATTTCAGATTGATCAGCGATAAAAGGCTGTCAAAAGAAATAATAAATATCAAACAGATATTGATAATTATAAGAATGTAAACGGAAATGATGCTTTTTATAGGTCGCAGCCAAAACTGTTTGATGCCTTTTTATTTAATGACATGATCAAGCCCATTACCGACTCCACGGGTTCCATAATAATGCACTTTTGGGAGGATTTCGGGGAATGTTTTTTCAAGGGCCCAACGGGAACCCTCGATTGATTTCAACCGATAAGAACCACATCAATGAGTTTGTTTATTATCTTCATTAGCGCCGATCCACTTTTGCTGCAGAGATCCTGATGCTTTTCAAACAAAAGCAAGATGCGGCGCAGTTAATTCAGCCGATTGATGAAAAATATCGATTTAGCTAACTTGTTGAATGAACGCGCCGGTATTACTGATCCTATTTTGAAGGAAATACCGGTCCAAAAGACTATACTTTTTCAAAATGATGAGCATTTGATCCGCCTTGTAAAAGAAGGCCTATGCAACAGTCATGCGATTAGTAAGTTATCTCTGTGAAGGTATCATTTAAAATAAGAAATAGCCAGGAGTAAACAATCCGCTGAAAGATAAAATCTGGTATGAAAACGCGGTCAATCAAAGTTATAGCCAACTATATTAGATAATATGGAAGTCCATCATCATCCACATATTGAAAAGAAAGGATTTAAAGAATACATCCTGGAATTTTTGATGATATTCCTCGCTGTAACACTTGGCTTTTTCGCTGAAGGTTACCGTGAACATCTTATAAACCATAAAAAGGAGCGGGAATATGTGATTTCATTGAAGGACGACCTTGCTACGGACACCGGTCAATTGAGACTGATGATTAATTTAGGGCGGCAGCAATATGATAAGCTCGATAGTCTATACATAATGTTGCGGCAGACATCGGAGCGAAAACCTGTAAATATGAACAGGCTCTATTACCTTAATTTTTATTATGGTTTCGGACTGATTTACTTTCGACCCAATAAGAGAACTATTTCCCAAATAAAAAATACGGGTAATTTTTCATTGATAACTGATAAGGCTTGCAGGGATAGCTTAACAGCGTATGACATATATAATGATGGCGCTATACAGGTTAGTTCACAAGGGTACACCGACTGGATGACCGATTTGGATAAAATGTCTCAAAAAATTTTCAACTATGATGAAGTAAAACAATTCGGGTTCATGGGTGGTGCTGACGTTTTTTTAAATGATTCTATATCCTGCAAATTAATCACTGATGACGGAATACAGTTGCAGGAGTATGCCAATAAGACCCGATCCCTGATGATGATATTGGATATAGTTATATTTACTGAACAGGTGCAGTTTGAAAGATGTAAAAATCTGGTTGCGCTGTTGACTACGAGATATCATCTCAAATAGATCTCGCCCGGCAATTATTTGATCACTTCAAAGTTGCTGACATTGCGCAAAAATTGAAAAATGAATTCTCAAACCAAAAACCGTCTTATTAAGTTGATGATCTATGTCATCGTTGGATTTGTTGCGGCTTTTTTATGGCATTATATGAAGCGGCAGTGAGAAGGTAGCTGGAGCTGAATAATTCAAGATCTTCCTGGATATAAATTAAGTTTTCAACCCTCATAATAACAGCCCTTTCGGGCCCTCCCCCGCCTTCCAACGCGCCGTTTTTGCTTGACCACCACCAAATAAGCTATCCAACCCTGCCAGACTGGGTGCTTAGTGAGATGCAATGCTCAGGTAATACCAGTTGTTAGGCCAATAATCTAGCAAGTTTTTCAAGGACTCAATGGATCAACCGAATTCGTTTATTCCCACGAAAATTCTAATCGTGTATATGCAATATTACTTTTTCAAAGAAGCAAGGCAATGAGAAAAACAACCTGAATATTTAGAAAAAAACAAGAAAACGGAAGTTAAACCTTGCAAAAATACATCTCTTTGCTCCCACGTTCATGATGGATCCTAGTCGCCGCCACGGGTAGCCTCATTTTCCTTTTGCCAGTTTATGTTTTGTTAGATATCTGTAACTATCTTCAATTGCCTCGAAAACATCGGTTGCCACTTTATCCATTTCCACAATCATCCATTCTGTATTCCCCTTTGCTGCCTTAACTATAGCAGGAAAATTTTGTGTGCCCTTACCTGCAGCCACCATCGGTTCCGGGTTATCTGCCGGAAGGGAATCAGTCCAGCGGGCAGGACCGTCCTTAATATGCAATAGCGGCGCTCTCTTTCCAAATTTCGCTACTATTTCAGCAGGATCATGACCCGCAACTTTTACCCAGTAAGTATCAATTTCAAAAAATATGTCAGGATCAACGGACTCCAACAAAACCTCATATACAAACCGTCCGTCTACTTTATTTCGGTATTCCCACCAATGATTGTGTAAGCCGAACTGAAGTCCGTTGGCCTTTGCAAACTGGTTTGACTCATTGTAAAGTTCTACCAGTTGTTTTGTTCCATCGAGTGAACTATATCGTTTATCCTCGGGCCAGCCGTGCCAAATCACTCGCTTGCATCCAAACGCCTCCGCAATTTCAAGCATGGCATTTTTATGACCATCGATGGGCAATTCAACATGAGCTGATGTTACCATAAGACCTGCATCCTTCAGGTGCTGGCTGGCTTGTTTTACAGAAATCGAATCGGGCCAAAATGCCGTTTCGACGGCATCGAATCCTATTTCTGCAATTTTGTGCAAGGTACCCGCGATGTCATTTGCTATTTGATCCCTGACTGTATAGAGTTGCAGCGCAATCCTTGCAGAAGGGGATGGGGGCTTAGTAAGTTCATTGAAGATTTCAGAAGGCAAAATGGAGGCACCAAGCATGTATAACCCCGCATCTTGCAGAAATTTCCGTCTGCCTGTTGATAGATTTTCAAATTGGGCCATCTTTTTTATAAAATTAGTTTTTAAAATTAAGACAAGAACAAAGAATAACCAGTCGCCAAAATACTTTCGCTTCTTGCCGGAATTTTTTTTAGATTTATTTCAAACCAACCCGCATGACTGACGTGTTAACGGCTTCCCCGCCACCTTTTAAACCCTTGTCGCCGACCAGGACTTCCTATCGCATTGATTCGATAGATTTACTTCGTGGCTTGGTAATGATCATCATGGCTCTGGATCATACGCGCGACTTCTTTCATAAAGACGCCTGGACAGATGATCCGTTAAACCTGCAAACAACGACTCCAATCCTGTACTTCACTCGTTGGATCACGCATCTCTGTGCACCCAATTTTGTATTCCTGGCTGGAGTGGGAGCCTGGTTTCAAAGTCTAAGAAAAAATAAATCGCAATTGAGTTTGTTTCTTATCAAAAGGGGGCTGTGGCTAATATTCATCGAGCTGATAATACAGGATTTTGCCTTCAGCTTCGATATTCACTACCAACTGATCGTTTTGCAAACGATATGGTCCATAGGCTTCAGCATGATTCTTCTTGGTTTGGTGATCTGGCTACCCTATCCGGCCATTGTTGCGGTTGGACTAGCCATTGTTTTAGGACACAATACGCTGGATTATTATGAGAAGACTTTAGTCTCCGCACCCCCCTGGTGGTACAGTCTCATTCATATACCTGGACAATATTCATTATGGTCTGGCCATAAGCTTCTGATTTTTTATCCATTTCTTCCCTGGACCGGCTTAATGATATTGGGTTACTGTTTTGGAAGGCTATTCTTGAAGTATGAAGGTGCGGCCCGTAAGAAAATGCTATTATGGCTCGGCATCGGACTGATCGGATTTTTTGTATTGCTGCGATTTATTAATAAGTACGGAGACCCGGGTCCCTGGTCCGTTCAGAAAGATATATATCATAGCTTTCTCTCGTTTATGAAAGTTCAGAAATATCCGCCTTCACTATTATACATGTGCGCTACCGTTGGTATCGGTATTTTGTTTCTTGCTTTTGCCGGTCACATAAAGAATGGATTTACAAAATTTATTACGGTATACGGCCGCGTACCTTTTCTTTATTATGTTCTTCATTTCTATTTGCTGCACTTGATTTCTACTATTTGTTTTTTGGCCAGGGGTCATTCGATGGCAGATGGCATCCATACCGGGCCCACCGAGTTACCCAATTTTATCGTGCCCGGGGAAGGTTATTCATTATTCACCGTATATGTGATCTGGATCTGTGTGGTTCTTGCCTTGTATCCGGTTTGCAAATGGTTCAGTGAATACAAACAGGCTCATCGGGAGAAGTGGTGGCTAAGCTATCTGTAATGAATAATGAGATATGGACAATGCATAAGTGACTAAACTGTTCATTATTCATTATGAGCTGTTTTTTGTGCGTTAAGGATATTCTTAAAAACTCCTTGTAAATACCGGAGAATTTGTTGAAATTTGGTAAGGGCATACAAAATTTGAAACCAATTTTCCACCGCTACCTTAGCAGATTACCTTAGACCATTACCTAGGCCGAATATTGTGTTTCACTCTGGAACCTGATTGTATATGGGTTCAACTTTGCATGTAACTGACTCGATAAAATGGACACCACATATCTTACTTCCAACACTTCGGATCAATTGGCAATAAGCTTTGTACCGCCGATTATCCGGAAAAAATATGACGATAGACAGCAGGCCGGAGAGAATCCATCCATAAAAGAAGATTACGCAACGCTGCTATGGATTGATATTTGTAATTTTTCGCCTCTGTGTAATCGTCTTATGAAGGATACGCTGAATGGAGTTGAAAGAATTACTACCATTTTACATAGTCACTATGATTTTTTACTTTCTACAGTAGCTGAATATGGCGGTCAACCCATTTTTTTTGCGGGTGATGGAGTCATGTTTGCGTGGCCGGGTGACAAGAAAAAGGCGGAAGGGTCGGTGGCATCTGCCGTTTACTGCGCCCATAAAATTATAACGGAAAGAAATACCGTTAATGATAATAATGAGCGGCTTTCCCTACACGCTATCATATCAGAAGGACCGTGGCAGATGACGGAGCTGGAGGGGATCCGCGGCAACCGTATGTATAGTTTTTTTGGGGAAGTGTTTAGTTCGCTCACCTTATCTTCAAAAAATAAAGCACCGAATGAAGTGCTTATTTCCAATCATGCGCTGACGTGCCTTGGGGGGCAACTCGAAAAGAGGCCGGTGCAATTTGAAACCTCAGTGCTAATGGAGTTCCCTTCATTGTCACCAAAACAGGTAGATTCTCATAGCGATCTATCGGATGATGCTATACAAAAACTAAAATCTTTTGTTCCAAAAACACTCACATTCCCGCTCAATAAGGAGCGGCTGGATTGGATAGCTGAAATGCGGCCCGTAACTATTTTATTTGTGAGGCTACCCAATAACACACAAAATCCAGCTGAGAACCTGAGCCAGTTGCACGAATCGGTGTCCCTGGTTAAACCATTGGTCCTAAAATATGATGGTCTGCTGAATCAGGTCTGGATCGATGAGAAAGACTCCAATATGTTGATTTGTTTTGGTCCCCCACCATCTGCTCATAATGACAATCCGGAACGCAGTGTTCGCCTGGCATTTGAGATTCACCATTTACTTAAGAAGTCAGGATTTGAAAACAGTATAGGAGTCAGTACCGGCATGGCCTACTGTGGTATCCTGGGTAATAATAGCCTGAGACAGTACACAGTCATTGGTGATGTGGTAAATCTAAGTGCGCATGTGGCGGGCGTAAAGAAGGATATGATCTATTGTGATAAAGCAACTTTCATCACTTCTAATAAAGCAGTAAAATATAAAGGACCCGTTCCTGAGAAAATAAAAGGCAGATCGGAACCCGTTGCCCTGTATGTTCCGGAAGGCCTGGTCATGGATGAAGTGAAACGAACCCAAGATTCAGTTTCCATTGGACGCACCCATGAGCTGGACTTTTTGCTTGAGGCTTTTATCAACACGTCTCACGGGGAAAGTTCCTGTATTGTTATCGAAGGCGAAAACGGAATGGGAAAAACCAAATTGCTCGAAGATTTTATTGCTAAGAATACGTCAGTAAACGGAATTTTTCTTTCCGGTTCCGGTGATTTTATTTCCCGGAATACGCCCTACAGTGTAATGGGAAATGTTTTCTCATCCTTGCTGGGATTAAACAATATAACATCGTTTAAAGATCAAAAAGAGGCGCTAAAGGGTATAGAATTAAAGTACGGAAACCGGGCTAGCTTGCTAAATGCTGTTCTGCAATCTAATTTTCCTGACAGTGAAGAAACTAAAAACCTGACCGGTAGTCAAAAGGTTTCTGCTACACATGATTTCCTGCTTGATCTCCTGGAAGAAGAGAGTACAAAGAATCCTATAGCTATAATTATTGATGATGCCCAATGGATAGATGACACTTCCTGGAACTTAATCGAGTCCATTAATGCAAAACTGAACAGGTGCTTGATTGTGCTTTCGTTCAGGGAAGCGGAAAATATCCCAAAGCTAAAGACCTTAAAACTGAAGAATAAAAAACTGATCAAGCTAAAGGAACTTTCTGCAGAAGATCAGGAAAAAATAATTTGCACCAGGCTGGGTGTGCCTAGCATTTCTGAAGAAGTTTCTGATCTTATAAAAAATATTGCAAAGGGCAACCCGTTTTTTTGCGCGGAACTCGCCGGTTCTTTGCTCGAACAGGAATTGCTGATATTTAAGAACGATAGTTGCTTTCTCGCGGACAATGCGTTGATGAATACACTTTCGCTGCCTGAAACGGTCCGGGGAGCTTTACGTAGAAGAATTGACAGGATAGATGCAGGTTCGCAGCTGTCGCTAAAGGTAGCCAGTATAGTGGGTACCCGTTTCCCTTCAATAATTGTGCGTAGCATTTATCCCATTGAAACGGACAGAAAATCGGTATCGGTTTACTTGAAGGATGCAAAGCTGGCCGGATTTATCAGTGATATTATAGTTGATAAGCTGGATGGTTATCGATTTAACAATGCTACCATCGCCGAAGTCGCATATGAGATGACGTTGAATGAGCAGAGGAGACTCCTGCACCGGGAAACAGCAGAATGGTATGAGAATCATTTTAAGGAAGACCTGCACCCTTTATATGTGAGACTTGCCTACCACTGGGCCAAAGCTGGTGATAAAAATAAAGCAGCGGTGTACAATGAAAAGGAAGCTATCCGTTTGTTCAGAATGGGGTTTGTGAAGCAGGCACTTGATATGGGTCTGGAAGGTATCCGGATGTTAAATCTGGAAATTGAGCGTGATCCCTTAGCCATAAAACAAAAAATAGGAGAACATCTCGGGGCCATAGGCACTTTTATGTCAACCCGGACGATCGAAAGTCTGATTGATCATAAAAAACTCGAAGACGAAAATTCGGAAAAGATCATAAAAATGCTTCTCGAGCTGAGTCCTTTTGCCCATCAATCTCAACAGGTGGAATTGTTTGCGCTTATGTCGATTATCTGTCTTCGCATCACACTGGAGCATGGCAATGGAGAATCGGCTGCTGAAGTTTATTCCATGTACTCTATTATCCACAAAGCCCTCACGGGTGACGGTACTAGCGCTTATGCGTGGAGTAACCTCGCTCTCGCCATGGATAATAAAAATAACCATACACTACAGGCGAGGGTAAATTTCATTCATTGCTGGTTCATCGCCCACTGGATGGTTCCTATACGAGATCTTATTCCCATTTCAGAGCAGGCAGCCGATGCGGGATTTAGATCGGGAGACATTTTGTTTGCTTGTTTTAACCTTTCGCTATGCGTAGTCTTAAAGAGCGTGGCCGGATTCCATCTCGACGAGGTGATAGAAACAGCTCAGATCAATTCCCTCCGGAATAACCAAATGGTAATAAATGCTGCTTTCCATTTGATGCATGAAGAACAAGTAGCAAAGGCATTTCAGGGCAGAACAAGCAGTTACACTTCGCTTACAGACGAAAAATATGATGAAACGGAAAATATTGCATCTATCTGCAATACCGATTTATATAACCAGATTGGCTATTACCTCGTATCAAAATTGAAATTGAACGTTCATTTTGGAAATTGGGAAGAAGCTATTGCCTGGGGCGATAAGGCATACCCCGTGCTACCAGCATTTGCCAATCAGCCGGGACATGTAGAATTGGAACAGTATTACACGCTCGCTTGTTTATACAGGGCAGCCGACGCAAACCCGCAGTCATTCGATAGTTGGATGAATAAAGCAAAAGCAGGAATAGAAACGGTTAAAAGCTGGGCGCTTCTTTGCCCGCAAAATTTTTTACACAAATCTATTATGCTCGAAGCGGTTCGCGAGGGCTTGTCCGGGCATACCGATGAGGCAACTCATCTTTTTATTGAATCAGCACAAGCAGCCATGACATCCGGATTTATTCAGGATTGCGGACTTGCCTATGAATATTTGGCCCGGATGCAAAAGAGAAATGGATTAGAATATAAACAAGCAATCCATGATTCATTGGAAGCCTATGCTAAATGGGGTGCAGATGGCAAAATAACGTTCCTGCAATCAGAATTTGGTATATAGTGCTCCGTTTCCCGGAATTAATTGCGTTTTAATAACATAGCATTGCAATGCATATCCGGCCCCAAGGCCATCATTACCAGTTTGTTTTTTTCGATCGTTCCTTTTTCCTCAAACCACGCAAGATTCAGCGCATGTGTGGCAACCGTAACATTCGCAATTTCTTTAAGAGTATCTAGCACCTGTGCCGGTTTTGGTGACAAATGGGTGCACCAATATTCAATCAATGATGCAGAGGTTTGATGAGGCATAAAAGAAATATCCGCTGCCGTGATCTTGTTTTGCTTCAACAATTTTTTTACTGCGGTTAGCGAAATCTTTTCGCCGAATGATTCAAATCCTACTTTTCCTTCAGGAGTGATCCAAAAATAATGGGGCGCAAAAACAGTGCTATAGCCGCCTATAGGTGGATTGGCCGTCAGTGGAAGACCTTCAGTGTACATAGTTCCATAATACTGGGTATCCATAACGGTACAGTGATCGGCCACATGCCATTTTGATTTGTCTGCGCTCAGTGAGACAACAGCTGCACCGGCTCCGTCCGCGGCACTGATTGATTGAAGGGTCTGGTAGTTCACATTTCTTGTCCAGTTGCACCCCAGGCATATCAAAATATTTGTCGCCTGTTTGGTTCTGATCAAACTATCTGCTAACCACAGGGCGGATGCAAAATTTGAATAGTCGTTTCCAACAGGTATTGCCCAGGTTCCTACAGGCAATTTCAGTTCCTTATGCAATTTCGATAGTGTATTCGGCTGAATAAATTCACTGATCGAGCCCAGGCCGATCAGAAGATCAATATCTTTCGGCTTTTTCTTTGCTTTTTGCAGGGCCATCTGTGCAGCGGGAACCATGATGGTCATCAGATCCTCGCCAGTTCCGAGAACATGCCTCACTTTATAGCCCGTAAATAGATCCTGATTGGGGTATTGACCCCTTAAATAGTTAAAGATCGGATCATTATTTAGTCGAATTCCTTTCGGCACAGACCAGCCTGTTCCGATGATCCGCGGTAATAAAGCTGCCATATTATTGTGTTGTTTTAGGTATCCAATCTGGTTCAGATAATCCGAAATGCTTTTGCAAAACAATTTCAGAGGTTTGCAGGGAACCTTCGGCCCAGGTTTGATTCTCAGACCATGCTTCACCACAGATGAAACAGGGAAAATCTTTTACGGGCTTAGTAATGGCAGGCATCACTTCCCATGATTTATAACCGCTATTCCAGAAATGTACAGCGGCTCCATATGGGTCGTCACCCCAATTCTTGAAAGCAGCATCAATGGGTTCCGGTGCGTCAGTAACCCCGTGCATTTCCATAATCTGTTTATGCATGGCTTCAACCATCCTCTTGGGTGCCGGATGATGGTCCCAATTCTTTCTTTTCAGTTTGTGCCATGGATCCTTAGTTGCCAGGGCCTCTTTACCCGGGCCCTTGATTTTTCGTTGAAATTTCACCGCGTTTTTAAAAGGCATAACATGCCGGGGATGTTCTTCTGGATTTTTGTCTTTGTTATCATCAGGTCCCAGCGGCCCGGTTCTGAATCCACTCCAAAAAGTTGTGCTCTCCTGATCATTATATGCCATCAATACGGCTTTACCCTTTTTTCCCGTTTTCTGATGCATTTCAACTCCCCAATAGTACAGCTGACGTAAAGGCAAATCAGTAAGGGAACGACCCTTTGTAACGTAGGCCTGCTTTTCCCACCAGGGCTTATCATATACCAATACCATTTTAAAAAGATCTATGGGAGACACCGAATTCATCAATGTACGTAATTCTGGTGCCCTTTTAGGATCCATGACCGGTCCTGTCTGGTCAAGTAACTCAAGTGAGCGGAGCGGCATGGCGAGGACCAGGGCTGCGGCATTGACCGGCTTCTTTTGTTTATAGAAATTCAATTCAACACCCTTCGTTTTGTCTTCCAGTTCTACCTCATCAAAGCTTTCCAGCCATTTTTTTGTTATCAGTTTTCCACCGGCTGCTTCGTACTGTTTTTGCAAGGTCCAGGGCACGACATCATAACTACCGTCGATCAGGTAAAATTGAGCGGTAGGAGTAAAATCAAAATATTCGGAAATGCAGTTGACGGCATTTGTATTGGAGCCAAGTACATCATACCCCACTGCTTTTATAGCTATTCTGTAGGCTTCATTGCTGAGTACTTTCGAAACTAAATCCCAGAAGCCATGCTGGTAAAGCGGTGTACCGTCAATGATTACTGTATGCAAATATTTTTTAAGGGCTTCGCCGGATAGACCGGCTACACCCGGAATAAGTTTTAGGACAGCCCAGCCCAAAAAATTATCAGCAGTTGTGCCACCGCTCTTCAATGCCAGTTGCTCCTCCTCAGTCAGATTGTAAGGAAGGGCATCCGGATCAGCCAACTGGTAACTACGTAATAGTTTTCGCCTCATGTTAATGATATTACTTGGTTCCCCCACGGCCTGGAGTGGATGCACCAATTTCAACTTGTCAATGATAAGAGACGAAATGTATTTCTGCGTGGAAACGAAACGCATTCCTCCCAGTTCACAATTCATGGGAGAATTAAAATCGGGAGGGGTCGCAGAACTTTCCAGCACATTGGGATCCTAAGCTTAGAATTCCACGTGGACAAGTTGTCGCG
>JADMIO011430598.1_pt1 | contig 17757 bp, 14 predicted proteins | sample 8958161 | NCBI WGS metagenome assembly JADMIO01 (sample SAMN16585339, study PRJNA669376) | soil metagenome | isolation source: Crop rotation soil | place: USA: Cullars Rotation, Alabama | collected 2011
CCTGGGCAGCGCCGCCGGCACGGCGCTCGGCGCCGCCCTCGGCGGCCCCATCGGCGCGGCGCTGGGCGGCTGGACCGGCCAGGTGGCCGGCCTCATGCTCGGGTCCCTCGCCCTGGCCCCCATCGGCGCCCGGGTCGGCCACAAGCTGGTTGCCTAAAGCTCGGCGAGCGCGGCGTCGGCGTTGGGATAGCGGGCCTCAACCTCGTTGGCCAGCAGCTTGCGCACCCACGCGGTCAGCTCCGCCGGCAGGTCCTGGCGAAACTCCTCGATAGGCGTGAGGTCGTTGGCCACCAGCCGTTGCAGCATGAGCTGCATGCGCGGCGCCTCGAACGGCAGGCGCCCGGTCAGCAGGTTGTAGGCGATGAGCCCGACGCAGAACAGATCGGCGCGGTGGTCGACCCGCTTGGAGTCCATGACCTGCTCGGGCGCGATGAAGTTGGGGGTGCCGAGGGCCGAGCCGGTGCGGGTCAGCGAGTGGCCCCCGGCAATGCGCGAGATGCCGAAGTCCATGATCTTGAGTGTCTCGCCGCCGTCGATGAGCACGATGTTGCCTGGCTTCAAGTCGCGGTGCACTGCGCCGGCCCCGTGGATGGCTGACAGGCCGCCCAGAAGCTGGCGCAGCAGAAGGCGCGTGCGCTCCACGTCGATGGGCGCGCTGTCCGCGATGTAGTCGGCCAGCACCTGCCCGTCGAGATACTCCATCACCATGAAGTGGATGCGCCCCTGCTCGCCCCAGTCCAGCATGCGGCAAACGTTGGGATGGTTGATGGCACGCCCGATCTCGATCTCGCGGCGAAACCGCTCCAGTGTCGCGGTGTCGGCCGGATCCGGCGAGATGGTCTTGAGCGCGAACTCCCCACCGTCGTTGCCGTTCTTGCGCACCAGGAAGACCCGCCCCATGCCGCCCTCGCCCAGGGTGCGCAGCACCTCGTAGCCCCCGACGCGGTCGCCGCTCTTGATGCTCTCGACCTTGACCTTGCGGGTCACCTGGATGGTGTCGCTGCTGCTGGCAACGGTCTTGTTGAGGACCTGTGTCGTGTCCGCGTCCGGAGTTGCCACCCGCGTCTCGTCGGCCGGCTCCTTCTTGCCCTTGAACGCGTTGCTGATGGCATCGAACCACTTCACGGGGTAAGAATTTCCCCGTGGACGCCCCTGAAGCCTGTCCTAGGCAGCCCAGGCGTGGGCCATGCTCTCCAGCTCCTGATGCACCCGGGCCGGGGCGATCCAGCCGAAGCCCCACGTCCCGAGCTGCCACATCAGGAGGTTGAAATCGTCGTTGTCCCACGTGGGCGGCCCGGGGATCCCGCTCCAGATGCCCTCCACCAGGGGCGTTCCCATGTTGCGCGAGACGCACCAGGAAAGGAACGCGGTCAGGCACGGACGAGCCGCTTCGTCCCATTCCGAGGCGGGAGGCGGCAGCAGATCGAAGTCCAGGTGCCAGAAACGAATCTCGCCGTCCTTGCCGGCCGACACCGCAAGACGTCCGTCGTGGCTCAAGGCGATGGCCATGGCCCAGTCCTGATGTCCCTCCAGCATGGCCCGCAGGGAGCCGGTCTCCAGATCCCACACGCCGACCTGCCGATCCTTGCTGGCCGACACCGCGACCAGCCCGTCGGGTGTCATGGCGGTGGCCCACACGGGCCGGCTGTGCCCTTCGAGCACGTGCACCGGCTTGCCCGTCTCCACGTCCCACAGGCGCAGCGTCGCGTCGTCCGCGCAGGTGAGCACGCGGCGGGCATCGCGCGACAGGGCGATGCCCCGCACCGGCTCGGTGTGCCCTTTCATGCGCCGAATGCACTGTCGGGAGCGGATGTCGTGCACGTAGACGGTGCCGTCGTTGCCGGCGGTGACCGCCAACCGCGCGTCTGCCGACAGCGCCACCTCCGTGCCAATGCCGGGAATGCTGTGCACGACGTTGCTGGTCTCCGTCTCGACGAAGCGCAGGGACCCGCGGTCCAGGGCGGCGATGATGCGCCCGTCCTCCGACATGGCGACGCTGCCTTGCTGCGGCGTGGTACTGATCAAGGCGGCATCGGGCAGGCGCCAGACGCGCCGGGTGCCGGTGCGCCCGATGGAGACCGCGAGATGGCCCGGGGCACTCATCGATACGGTGCGCACGCCGTCCTGGTGGGCGTTCACCGCCCACACCTGCTCCCCGGACGAGACGTCGAACAGCCGCAGGGAGCCGTCCTCGCCACCGGTCAGCAGCACCCGGGCGTCGGGCGACATGGCGATGGCCCCGATGCTGCCGTGGTGGGCGGCGAAGGCGTGCCCGGGCCAGGCGGCCTGGAATTGCCCGCGCCGCCCCACCGGCGCCAACTGCTCCCACAGCCGCAACACCTCGGGATCCCGCTCGAAACCCTGGCAGGCACGGGCCTTGCGCACGGCATTGATGGCCTTGGGCCAGTCTCCGGACTGGGTGCCTTGATACGCCTCCGCAATGGCGGCGGCATACCCTTCCTGGTGTACCATCACCTCGACGCTGGAGCGGGGCATGCTGACCTGGTAGGGAGCCGTGACCAGGGTGTCCGGCGCCTTCCACAGCACCAGGGCGCGATCCGCTCCCCCGCACGCGATCCAACTGGCGTCGTCGGTAGCGGCGACGGCATGCAGCCAGCCGCCCTGTACGTCCAGGGTGCGGCGGCAGCGGCCGGTCGCCTCCCACACCCGGACGGTCTTGTCCCGGCTCACCGACAGGAGGAACGTCGAGGCGAAGGTCACGGCCTCGACCGCCGCGGTGTGGCCGATCAGCTCGCGCACGCACGCCCCCTCGCTCATGTCGTAGAGGCGGATGGTATTGTCCCGGCCAGGGCCGGCGACGATCAGGCTGTCGTAGCGCAAGGCCAGGAAATTCTGCGGGACGCCGTCCGTCTCGCCCTTCGTGAGCACGTTCCCGGTCTCCAGGTCCCACAGCAGGATCTGTCCGTCCTGGCCGCCTGAGATCACGTAGCGATCGTCGCTGGTGAGCGCGATGGACAGCACCGGGCCTTCGTGTCCCCGCATCACCTGGTGCATGCCCCACTCCATCCCGATCTTGCGGGTGGCCGAGGTGAGGATCTTGCGAGAATCGAAGCGCGGCGGCGGGCCCTCACTGCCCGGGCGGCGCGTATCGAAGCGCGGCGGCCCCTCGCCCGGCATCGTCGGGCGGCGGGTGTCCATCTTGGGAGGGCCGAACGTCAGGCCGCGATCGCCCTCGCGGGCCCGCCAGGAGCGCACCGTGCTGTCTTCGCCCGCGGTCACCATGAGCAGCCCCGTCTGCGAGATCACGACGCCGCGTACGGGACCACGGTGTCCTTCCAGCGCCTTGCGCACCGTGCCGGACTGCGGATCCCACACCCGCACCGTGGCGTCCATGCTGGAGGAGGCGAGCATCAACACCTGCGACGCCAGCGCGACCCCGGTGACCTCGTCGCGATGGCCGGTCATGGTGCGCAGGTGCTGGCGCCCCCCGACGTCCCACAGGCGCACGGTGCCGTCCGCGCCACCCGTCACCGCGATGGCGCCGTCGTCGGTGAGACAGATACTGCGGATGATGTCCCCGTGGCCCTCGCAAGAGCCGTGCAGCGTGAAGCCGGAGCGAATGCTGTGGCGCAGATGCTCGATCTGGCGAAAGGCCGACTCGTCGTCTCCGGCCAGGCGCAGGGCGTCGGCCGCGAAGCGGCGCGCCGCATCGGTGTCCGCCCGCTCCAGGTGCACCCAGGCCAGCAGATACGCCGCCTCCCAGCTGTTGGCATGGACGGTACGCAGATCGGTGAGGGCGCGGAGCAGTTCCTCGTCGGTCAGCTCGCCGCGGCGCCAGCGGGCGAGGCCCAGATTGTACGTGGCGGCGAGGTTGCGCGGATCGGCCTCCAGCGCGTCCTCGAGGCGCGCCTCCGCCTCTTCCGCGAACCCCAGGTCCATCAGCGAGATGGCCTTGTTGTTGAGGCCATCGGCGGCCAGCGAGGTGGTACCCGGCCGATGGCGCGGGTAGGGGCGTCCGCTGTGCACCTCGTACAGCTCGATGAGGACCGAGACGGCCTCCGCCAGGTTGCGGGGCCGCTGCTCCTTGACGGTGGAGAAGCAGTGACGCAGGATCTCGCCAAGCTCGTCGGGCATGCGCGGCGTGCCGGGTTGGGTGGGGCCGTTTTCGATATAGCCTTCCAGCAACATGGGCGCCATGTTGCCCCATGGCGGCACCTCTCGGGTGAACATGCAGAGCACGCACAGGCCCCACGACCACACGTCGCTGGCAAACGTGATGGCCCCGCCTTCCAACTGCTCGGGCGAGGCAAACTCCGGGGTGCAGGCCAGATTCTGGGCGTCGGAGCGGGCCAGAGCCACCGCCTGGGCGAGGCCGAAGTCGGTGACCTTCGCCACGCCGTCCTGGGTCAGGAGGACGTTGGTGGGCTTCAGATCCTGATGGACAAGACCGTTCTCGTGGGCATAGCCCACGCCCCACGCAAACTGGATGGCGCAATCGAGGATGCGGGCCAGGACCTCCGACTCGCTCCCCTCATACAGCTTGCCGTCCCCGATCCAGTGCGCCAGCGTGCCGCCTTCGACGCACTCCGCGAAGAGGCACGGAAGGCCGTCGATCTCGCGGATGTAGTAGCAACAGACGATGTGGGGATGGAGCCCGAGGTTGACCCAGGTCTCCGCCTCGCGGATGTAGGCGTCACGGCCTTCCTCGGTCTGCAGGGTGGACGCCAGGGGGCGCTTGAGGGCGAGGTCCATGTCCCAGGCGCGATGGTGCACTTTGTAGACGCGGCCCATACCACCCTCGCCCAGGAGGCCGGTGACTTCATACAGCCCCAGAATGACGTCCCCCACGCTCCAGGCGACGTCCAGGCCTGGACCCACTCCGTCAGAAGGCTCCCTTCCCGAACCGGCGCTCCGTCATCCTGCGATGGACAAAGCGAGGAACGATTCTCGCACTTTAAACCCGTTCGCCACAAGAGGCAACAGCCCTTTTAGAGAATTAACTCTACGTGAATCCACGTATAGTCCTGTGCGCTCCCGGTCCCTGGAAGACCCTGTCTCAACTGGCGGCGTGCCGCCAGGACGGATGGGAGCTTCGGCTGGACGGACGCAACCCCGGTCTGGTGAGGACGTTCGCTGCGGCGCCTCTACCGATAGAAGACCAGGCTCGCATCGGCGCGCACGTCGCGGTCGCCTTGTTGACCAGCCGTCCCTATGCACGGGAGGATGCGCCGCGCTTCACCCATGACGCGACACGCATGGTGCTGGAACTGTTCTCCCACGGCGCGGCCGGGGTGTGGTGCGAGACCTCCGGCGTGATCCACCCGCCGAACCGTTGGATCGAGCTGTCCGACCAGGCGCACCTTGGCTTTCTGCAACTCAAGGAGGGCAACGGCCTGGACGCCCGCTACGCCATCTGGGAAGCGCTCTACGACGCCTGGGTCCACAGCCCGGCGACGAACGACGAGGACTACTACACCTGCGGGATGCAACTGTTCGCCTATGCCGACTGCGCGGTGGCCCGCGCCGCCGTCCCCGACGCCGCCGCCGCCCACGAGCTGATGCGCGCCTTCTCCCTCTACCTGCTCGCCGAGTTCGCCGACATGCAGCCGGGCAACACGTTCCGCATCGCCCCGGGCGCCCCCCGCTTCATCGTCTCCCGCGAACGCGACACCATCCACGACCCCCTCGACCTCCCCCACAACCCCCGCGGCCGCTGGCGCCTCACCCCCGGCTAACTGCGCTCCCAGCACCCGTTCAAAAAGACGCCGCGAGCTGATAAATCGGCAAGAACGCCGCGAGCAGGATGAACCCCACCACCCCCCCGAGAATGAACAACACCACCGGCTCGATCAACTTGCTGACGGCATCGAGCCCATGCGACATCTCCTCGTCGAAGTAGTTGGCCAGCCGGTACAGCACCTGCTCCAGCTTGCCAGCCTCCTCCGCCACCGCGATCAACTCCAGCGTAATCTTCGGGAAGATCCCCGCCATCTTCATCCCCTCCGTCACCGAGAGCCCGTGGCGCACCGCATCCATCTGCGCCCGCGCCGCGCGCATCAGGATCTCCTTGTCGAGACTGCGCGCCAGCAACTCCAGCGACGCCGAGATCCGCACCCCCGCCGCCACCAGCGTGGCAAACGAGCGGAAGTAGCGGGCAAACATGCGATACCGCACTTGCTTCCCGTACCACGGCAGGCTTAGCATGAACCACTCCAGCTTGTACCGCCCGGGCGTCGTGCGCGCCCACTTGAAGAAGTAGTACACCACCACCGAGAACGGCCCGATCCCCGTCAGCAGCACGGTCTTGGCATAGCGGTCGAAGAACTGCGAGCCGTCCAGCAGAAGCTGCGTGGGCCACGGCAGCTTCATCGAGAGATCGAGAAAGAGCGGCACGAAGCTGGGCACCATGAACTTGAAGATGAAGATCATCAAGGCGCCGCACGCCGTCATCAGCACCGTCGGATAGATCATGGCGTTCTTCAGCCGCAGCGAGTACACGTACTCCTTCTCGACGTAGTTGGCGCAACTGTCGAGCGTCTGCACCAGCTTGCCGCTGGCCTCCCCGACCCGCACCGAGCCGATGAGGAACGGGGAGAAGTATTCCGGTGAGCGCATCATGGCCTGCGACAGTGAGTACCCGGCGCCCACGTCGGTCATCAAGCGGCGCAGCGCCTTGCGAAAGCGCGCCGGCCCGGGATGCTGGTTGAGCACCGACAGGGTGCGCATCATCGTCACGCCGGCGTTGAGCATGACCGCGAGCTGCCTGATGAAAAGCACGATGAGGCTCGGCTTGATGGGCTCGATGACGTACCAGATCCAGTGCGGCGGCTTCACCGGGTCAAGCCGGATGATGGTCAGCTTGAGGTCGTGCAGCTTGCGGATGGCCTTCTCGCGGCTGACCGCCTCCATCTCCCCGGATGCATTCTCGCCGCGGGCGTTCTTGGCGACGAAGATGAACTCCGGCATCGTCTACAGCTCCGCGCCGCGTGGCGAAGACTTCAGCTCCATCGCGCCCTCGACCACCAGCCGCAGCACCTTGTCGTCGTTGCCCCACACCTCCAGGCCCGGACCCACGACATAGCTCTCGCCGTTGAGCCACTCGCCTTGCGTGGCGCGGCCCAGCTCGCGGCGGGCGTCGATGTTCACCATCAGCGCGCCCACGCCGACCCCGCGCTTTGTCGTGAAGGCCGGATTGCGCGTGCGAATGGCCACCAGGCGCCCGCCCATCAGGAAGAAGTCAAGCTGTTGCCCACCCCCGACGCGAATCATCTCAAAGCCGGGATCCTCCAGCCGCTGCGGGGGATCGAAGGCGTTCAGCAGCTTCTGCAGCTTGTCCACGGGCATCCCCAGCCGATAGATGCCGACGCCCTGGCCCGGCACGATGCTGTTGAGGTTCGGGGTGGTCGGGGCGGCGGCCAGCATGCGCTCCAGCAGGGTCTTGAAGCGCGCCGTGACGACGTCCGGCGACGGATCCTTGTCCAGCGTCCCCTTCTTCGCCTCAAACACGGCGAAGTTCAAGACGCTGGCGTCCACCGCCAGATTGGCGCAGTTGCCGGGATAGCTCCACGGGCGGCCGAGGATCAGGCCCGTCACCTCGCCGTGATCGTTGACCAGCGGCTCGCCCACCTCGGGCGCATCCGTCACGCCGGCGTAAATGAAGAAGCCGTCGAAGGAAGACGACGGGATGGCGGTTTGAGGGCGCGGCATGCCCCCGCGCTCGGAGATGGCCATGTAGGCCAGGGGGCTGCCGTCCGGCGGCTCGGGGGCCAGCGTCGCCTCCGCATACTGGGACGGCGGCAGCCCCAGGACCGCAATGTCGTACTTGCCCAGGCCGCCCAGCACGTCGGCCGTCAGGTGGACGCCACCCATGCGCACGCTCACCCGGCGCACGCCGCCCAGTGCGCTCCAGCGGGTCACCATCAGTCCCGCGTTGTCGACCAGCACGCACGCCACGGTGCCGCCGTTGACGGCGTCCACGCGTCCGATGGACTGGGTCATGACAGCCCGCGCCTCGCTGGCCGGGTGCACGCCGCGACCGGGCTGCTTGTCGGGGAAGAAAGGCCCGGGCGTCGGCGTGGTGGCCGGGCCGCCCGGGGGCGCGGTCGGCACGGGCGCGGGCTTCACCGCGACGATGCTGGCCGGCGTGGGCGTGGCGGAGGGACTCGGGGACGGGGTGGGGGTCGGCTTCGGGGTGCGAGACGGCTTGCCGGCCGGAGTCGCGGAGGCGGCCGGCGTGGCGCTGCTGCTGGAGACGACGGTGGGAATGCCGTTGCCGTGGCCTACGGTGGGCGTCCACATCTTGCTGGCCGGATACGGCTCGTAGGTGACCTTCTCGCCATCGTCGGGCGCCTGGAACGACACTTCGGTGGTGCGGGTGGCGTTGGGAGCGCCGTTCTCGGCCTGCCGCCGATCGATGGGGGCCGGCGCCCGCGTCTTGCCGTCGCCCCCGATGCAGGAGATGAAGAAACCCAGGAGGGCGCTGATGATGGCGATGGAGATGGCCCGGATGAGCTCGGGGGTGGTGAAGAGCGGGGCGTCCGCCGGATCCGCAGGCGGCTGAGGGCGCGCGGGGACCGCGGCGGCGGCAGCCGGTGCAGGGTCGGTTGAGGGCCTGGTCTCGACCGGTTCTGGCATGGGGCGTGCCTCTCGCGAGGTTCACTTTCGTCCGCCCGCTTTCCTCTCCAGGAGCCGGCTTGAGGCGGTCGAATACGGGGCGTCATGCATAAACAGGATCTCGAAGCCATCGCCACCCGTGCCAACGAGCACTTCTCCCGCGCCGACAAAGCCAGGGAGCGTGCGCTCCCCCTGCACCGCGAGGTCATCCGCTTCTCCGGGCTGTCGATTCGCGCGGTGCACCGCCACGAGTACGACGAGGCCCGCGTGCTCATCGGCAAGGCCGGCGAGGTGATGGAGCAGATCCGCCAGGCGGTGGGCGAGGCTACGGAAGTGTACTATGCCGGCTTCATCCAGGACGCCCAGAAGGAATTCGCCGAGGCCAACCTCTCGCTGGCCCTGGTGACGGGCAGCAAGCTCCCCATGCCCGCCGACCTGCAGGTCGACATCGCGGCCTTCATGAACGGCATGGCCGAAGCCATCGGCGAGCTCCGCCGCTTCATCCTCGACGGCCTGCGCAACGAAGACGACGCCCAGGCCGAGCGCTTCCTCGAGCTCATGGACGAGATCTACTACGTGCTCGTGACGATGGACTACCCGGACGCCCTCACCCGCGGCCTCCGCCGCTCCACCGACGTCGCCCGCTCGCTCATCGAGAAGACCCGCGGCGAGCTCACCGCCCACCTCGCCAACAAACGCCTCCAACAGCGCCTCGAAGCCGTCCGCGCCTCCCTCCCCGCGCTCTAGGGTCTTGGGTACGCAGTATCGTGCGGCTGCCGACCGTCCGGGGTTTCGTCCGCTGGCGGCGGCGGTAAGGGCGGGCGATCAATTGCTTCCAGCAGTCCACGTCGAGGGCCAGAAGCCTGGATGGTCAGTTGGCCGGGTGTTACCTCGAACACGATGTCCTGGTTGCCGAAGTTGCTTTCAAGGTCAGTCGGGCTTGCGCCGTGAAGGCCCATGACTTCGAACGTGACCCATTCGATGTCCAGCCATCGAACTTCCCGACGTGCCAGACGGAGTTGTGAGCAGTGCCAACGAGCGTCCAAATCGTGTGCCGTGGCAACCGTCACCCGCAGCCCGCCAACCTTCCGCTGCAGCAACTTTGCGACGCCTGAGGCGGGGGCGTGTTGCAGGTGGACGGTGAGCGTGCGGGGACACGCCCACCGCGGGGCGGCGAGGATGAGCAGCAGCAGGAGGCACCTAGTCGCCATAGAGTTGCTGGGCCGCGGTGATGGTGTGGTGGTGGATGGCGACGGTTTCGTGCCAGTCCTCGGCGTAACCGCCGGCCAGGACGGTGATGCAGGGGATGCCACGGGTGAAGCATTGCTCGAAGACGAGCTCGTCGCGCAGGCGCAGGCCGTCGATGGAGAGGCCCAGGCCGCCCAGGCGGTCGTGCTCGTAGGGGTCGGCCCCGGCCAGATAGTACACGATGTCGGGGGCGAAGAAACTCAGCGACGACGGGATGGTGCGGCGCATGCGGGCGAGGTAGGCGTCGTCGTCGACGCCGTCGGGGAGGCTGATGTCCAGGTCGCTGCGCTGCTTGGGCGGGTACAGGTTCTCCTGGTGCATGGAGAGCGTGAAGACACTGTAGTCGCCCTGGAAGATGTGAGCCGTGCCGTTGCCTTGATGGACGTCGCAGTCGATGATGGCGGCCTTCTTGATGGCGCCGTCGCGCTGCAGACGGCGGACGGAGATGGCGACGTCGTTGTAGTAGCAGAACCCTTCGCTGTGCGCCGCGAAGGCGTGGTGGAAGCCGCCGCCCATGTTCATGGCAAAACCGCGCCGCTCCAGGGCCAGGCCCGCGGCCTTCATCGTGCCGCCCGTCATCCAGCGCTGCGCGGTGAGCACCTGCTCGCTGACCGGACACTCCGACCATGCCGTGCGCGGCGTCTGGCGCGTGTGGGCGAGATCGTCGAGGTACTCTGCCTCGTGGACGAGCGCCAGGTCGTCGTCCTCCGGCCAGTCCGGATCCAGGCTGTCGAGGCTGACGCGGGCGCGCAGCGTCTCGAACTTCAGCGTCGGGAAGACGTGGTCGTTGCCGAAGTCCATGCGATACATCGGGGAGTAGACGAAAGAGGCCGGTCCGGGCAGCGGGGCGATCGACGGCGCGCACCGCGCGGCCTGGCAACGCTCGCACAGCACCGTGCCTCGAGCGTCGACGTCGGCAAGCCGCGTCGCCGGCCGCATGGCGCAGCCCTCGGCCTCGCAATGCTGAAGCCCCCACAGATGCCCGGCCTCGTGCACGGCCACGCTGGCGAGTTGCTGGGGCGTGCGCAGGCGCGCCGCAGAGGCGCACGCCACCGCGTATCTCGGCACGGCCTGGCCGTAGACGCTCTCCAGCCCGGGCACATAGACGTCCCGATCGGTGAGGGCCACCAACACGCCATCCGCATACTCTCGCCGCAACCGCGCCATCCCCGCGAGCGCCCACCCGTCAATCGCACCCGCCGGCTGCATGTCACACGCGGCAAAGGCGCCTTGCAAAGCCTCCCTCGCACGCCTTGCGTCGACGCCTTCGGCGACCAACAGCCTGATCACGAGCGCATGTTCCTCCCGCCCCTCGCTCCACCCTGGCCTGCTTGAGACAGTGTTGCAGACACCAAGAATTCACCAAGAACTGAAAGTCGAAGTCCCTTGGTGCGTCTTCGCGTCTTGGTGTCTTGGTGGTTACAAGAGCAATGCGTCTTCTAGCTGGCCTCTGCTGTGCACCTACGCGACTTTGGGGTCGGCAAACATGGCGCCGTTGTCGCCGTTGGAGCGGAAGAGGTCGACGATGTAGTTCATGCGATCGTCGAAGCTGCCCCAGTCGTCGGCGGCGCTGCCTTTCAGGGAGTCGGGCTGATGGCGGTAGTACTTCATGACGGCGCCGGCGGCCGGCACCTCGATGTGGCGCAGCGTCTCGGGGTATGCCTGGCCGTCTTTGCGCAGCGGCACGTTGCTGCCCAGGTAGACGGTCTGATCCGGCAGCTCCAGGGCGAGGCGGTTGGTGATCATCCCCCGGCCCCGTGGCGGCAGCGCTCCGGCAATCTGGTCCTGCAGGCGGGCCTGCTCGTGCGCCGCGATGAGACAGTTGGCCGCCCACATCAGTTGCGACTTCTGCCGCTCGTCGGTGGCAAAGCGCGCCACCGTGTAGTCGGTGAACGCCTCGGCGAGCTTGTCCTGCTCCGGCCCGAAGTGCTGCAGGTAGGCCGACAGCTTGCCGGGATCCGGCCGCTCGTCGCCCTTGAACGTCTGGATGTAGCGGGCGAACTCCGGCCCGATCTCCTCGAACACCTTCTGGTTGCCCCGCGCGGCCTGCGCCTGGGCGTTGTCCAACGCGGCCTGCCCGTTCATCTTCACGCTCTGCAGCGAGACGCCCGTCGCACCGCCGACCACCGCCGAGGCGATGTCGAGGATCAAGCCGCCGGCCTTCGTCGCCATGCGGAGCCACTTCGTATCCTCACCGCGGATCGTGCGCCCCACCGTGTTCGAGGCGTGGCTGGCGAAGGTGCACCAGTTGGGATGGATGCGGCGCCCGTGATCGACGACGTCGTCGAAGCGCCGGGAGAGGACGGTATACGTGTGCGTGATGTCGTAGTTGCGCGCCACCGCGTCGTCCAGGCGGGCGATCTGGTCGCATTGCTCGACCGACACGTCGGGGTCGTTGCTGACCCAGGCGCGCGGGGAAACAACAGGGGCTCCTACAGTCGCAATCATCGAAACGATCTACTACTCCACGAGGAAGTATCTCTCGAGATCTCCGAGGCGTCTGTTACAAGAATGTTAACGAACCCCGGCGCCCCCGAGCCTCTCCAGGGCACGCCGCAGCCGTCGCAGGACGGTCTCCTTGCCGAGCACCTCGAGCAGCTCGAAGAGCCCGGGCCCTGCCGACATGCCCGAGGCTGCGAGGCGCAGGGGATGGATCAGCTTCCCGGCCGACACCCCGCGCCCCTCGGCAAACTTCCGCACCGTTTCCTCCAGCGCCGCGGTCGTCCACGGCTCGAGGGTCGCGAATTCGGGGATCACCGCCTCCAGCAGCACCGGCGCATCCTCCTTCCAGCGCTTCTTGACGGCGTCCGCATCGTAGGTCTCCGGGTCCTGATAGAAGTACGGGCAGTTCGTGACGAACTCGGGCAGCAGGGTTACCCGCTCCAGCATGAGCTCGACGATGCGCAGCAGCGTGGGCTCCGGCGGCTCGGCCAGGCCGGCCTTCGCGATCTCGGCGCGCACCAGGGCCAGCAGCTCGGTCGGCGTCTTGCGCCGCATGTGCTGCCCGTTCATCCACTTCAGCTTGTTGACGTCGAACACGGACCCCGACTTGTTCACGCGGTCCATGCTGAACCGCTCGATCAGCTCGGCCGGCGTGAAGACCTCCTCGTCGGTGCCGGGATTCCATCCCAGCAGGGCCACGAAGTTCACCAGGGCCTCGGGGAGATAGCCCTTGTCCCGGTAATCCTCCACCGCGACGTCGCCCTGCCGCTTCGACAGCTTGCTGCCGTCGGGATTCAGCAGCAGCGGCAGGTGCGCGAACTGCGGCGGCGTCCAGCCAAAGTAGCGATACAACAGCAGGTGCTTGGGCGTGGAGGTCAGCCACTCCTCACCGCGGATGACGTGCGTGACCTGCATGTCGTGGTCGTCGACGACGTTGGCCAGATGGTACGTCGGATAGCCGTCGGACTTCAGCAGCACCTGGTCGTCGACGGTCGACGTCTGGAACTCCACGACGTCCCGTACGACGTCCTTGAAGCTCACGGTCTCGCCATCGGGAATCTTCATGCGCACCACGTGAGGCTCGCTGGCCCGGCGCCGCTCCACCTCGTCCTTCGGCAGCGCCAGGCAATGCCGATCGTACTTCGGAGGCTGGCCGGTCTCGGCCTGATGGGCGCGCATCTTCTCCAGGCGCTCCGACGTGCAGAAGCAATAATAGGCGTGCCCCGCGGCGATCAGCTCGTCGGTATGACGACGGTACAGATCCAGCCGCTCCGACTGCACGTAGGGGCCGTGCGGTCCGCCTTTGTCGGGCCCCTCGTCGTAGGACAGTCCGGCCCAGCCGAGCGTCTTGATGAGGTTCTCCACCGCGCCGGGCACCAGGCGGCTGCGGTCGGTGTCCTCGATGCGCAGGATGAAGCGGCCGCCCTCGCGCCGCGCCCACAGATAGTTGTACAGGGCCGTTCTCAGGCCGCCGACGTGAAGATAGCCCGTCGGGCTGGGAGCAAATCTGACTCGCATGCGTCTATGTTTGGGAGGGACTTGAAATTCCCTCTGCCAGCGCCGCCACGGCCGCGCGCATGGCCGCATCGTAAGGTACCGTCAGGGCCGGGCGCCCGGCCGCCAGCAGCCGTCGGGTCTGCAGCAGCGCCTGCTGCGCCGCGAGAATGACGAACGCCACGTTCGTCACCATGCGGGGCCAGTGCTTGAGCTGGTTGGTCTTGCGGCACAGGGAGGCGGTCGCCGGGTAGGCCCGACACACGTCCGGCTTGAAGGGGTGGATGCCGCAGTAGTACAGCCCATCCTCGCGCTGCTCGAGAAACACGCACTCGCGGTTCTCCCGCTTGTTGAGGATGCGGCTGCCGGTGTTCCATGAGAAAATGCCCGGCGTGGTGTAGCGGTCCATCACCTCGGCCTCGGTCAACTGCAGGTTGGCCGACAGGCGCTCGACGTCGTAGGGATGGATCTCCACCGCATACACCCGACAGCACTCGCCGCACAGAAAGCAGGGCGGATTGTCCTCCGCCAGCGCGTCGCGCACCTGGGGCACCTCGGTGCTCACCAGGGCTCGCATGACCTCGCGCACGAGCGGAGCGAGATGCGGGACGTCCGCCAGGCGGGCGCTGCCGTGTCCGCTCGGGCCCTGCACCATCAGGCCTTCGGGCTGCAAGGTGATGCTCTGGATGGAGGGCGGCAGCACCGCGGCCTCCTCCTCCACCTCCGCGTCGGGCGGCGTCAGGACAATCTCGCCCCGCACCACCGCTTCCAGCCGGGCCACGCGGGGCCACAGCTCCAGCAGCGGCTCGGAGTCCTCCTGCTTGAGGCTGCACAGGTCCTGCAGCGCCGTCACGGACTGCCGCACCGACTCCACGTCACGCGACAGCCGGGCCGGGGGCGTGGAGAGGATGCGCGTCTCGAGCCCGGCGATGGCCTCTCGGGCCAGCGTCATGACCCGCGCCAGCCGCGTCGGCGCCTCCACGTCGAGCTCCACCAGGCTGGCGTAGAGCGGTTCCCAGGTGCGGGCCAGATCGCCGTCCAGCGGCACTTCGAACGTCTGGTCTTGATCGTTGACGATGCGCACGGTACCGCGGCTCACGGAGATGCGCCGCAGATGCTGCACCAGCTTGAGGGCGTCCTTGACGCAGCCAGCGTCGGTGGCGGCGAAGGCGACGCACGACGCCGGGCGATCCTCGTAGACGCGACAGCGCGTCGTCACCCCGCCGTAGTCGCTCTCCAGAAACACGCAGGCCCCGTCCTCCGTCTTCTTGAGGAGGCCGTCCTCGGCGTTCCACGTGGCGCCGGGTTGCAGGTGATCGGCGCGGAACGCCTCGTCGGAGGTGTACGACAGGCGCCGAGCCAGGCGGAAGACGTCCTGGGCGGTGACCTCGATGCGGGCGCGGCGGCAGCAGACGCCACAGCGGGAGCAGACGTGGCCGCTGGCCGTCAGGGCGGTGCGGGCCGCGACCGCGGCGACGAACGGCATGACGTGGGTGCGCACCGATTTGTAGTCGACCAGTCGGGCTTTGAAGCTGGCCTCGAGCGCGGCGTCCTCGCCCGGGGTGATCACCTCGATGACATCCCGCTCGAGCTCGACGACGGTGCCGTCGTTGACCCGCACGGCTACTTGATCTGGACCTTCGTCGCGATCATGCCGTCCTCGACCTGATCGATGGTGATGTCCACGGTCTCGCCGGGCTGCAGCTTCTTGTCCTTCGGCTCCACCTCGGTCTTGTCGCTCATCTTGAAGTGCAGGGTGACGGAGCCCTTGGAGGCGATGAGATCGTTCGGCTTGACCTCCACGACCTTGTAGCCGCTGACCTCGTGGATGGAGCGCGGATCCTTGGTCATGAAGCCACCCCCCGGCATCCCTGGCATGGCCCCGCTGGGGGCCGCGGAGGGGGCCTCGGCGACCTGCGACTGGGCTGGCGAAGGCGGGCCGTCATTGGGGCGGCCGCTCTTGATCTCGGGCTGCGGCGGGGTGTTGCAACCGGCGATGAGCAGGCCGGACACGATGCAGAGCTTGAGGAATTTGGACATGATGGTGCGACTCCTGGCTTAAATGGGCAGGCCGTTTCGGCGTCTTGGCGCGAGTTCCTGGAGGTGGGCCAGCAAACCAGTCAGAATTCAGGTGCAATGAGCCCTATCGGCAGCCTGGGCGACATCTTCGCCCAGGGCGGTCCGGCGCTGTTCATCCTGCTGGCCTGCTCGATTCTGATGCTGGGCGTCGTGGTGGAGCGCATCCTGCAGTTGCGGGCGCTCATCGTGAGCCCGGCATGGCTGCTGGAAGAAATGGCGAAGCGGCTGCCGTCCCGCAACCTCGAGGAGGCCCAGGGCCTGCTGCGGGGCGTCGGCGGGTCGCTGGCCCGGGTCTTCGAGGCCGCCCTGTTCCGTTTCGATCGCGGCAAGACGGTCATCGAAGAGGCGATGTCGACGACCATCGTGGAGCAATCGCACCGCCTCGAGCGCCACCTGTCGGTGCTGGGCACATTGGCCGTGATCGCGCCGTTCATCGGGCTGTTTGGGACGGTGCTTGGCATCATCCGCTCGTTCCACGACATGGCCGAGAAGGCGAACGCCAATCCCGCCGCGGTCGGCGCCGGGATCTCCGAGGCGCTCATTGCGACGGCGGCCGGGCTGTTTGTCGCCATCGTCTCGGTGGTGGCGTTCAACGCGTTCAAGCAGCGGGTGCGGTATGCGGTGTCGGAAATGCAGGTGGCGGCGAACCGCCTCTCCGAGATGATCGAATGCGCCCGCGAGGGCCTGCCCCTGCCCCAGGACGTCGTGGAGATGCGCTGAGATGGCGATGATGCGGCCGGACGACGACGGCCTGATGGCGGAGATCAACATCACGCCGTTCACCGACGTGCTGCTGGTGCTCCTGATCATCTTCATGGTGTCGGCCACGGCCATCGTCCAGGCCGGCTTCAACATCAAGCTGCCGCAGGCGGCTGCGAAGGACCAGCCGCAGCCTTCGCCGGTCACCATCAACGTCACCGAGGACGGCAAGATCCACATCGACCGCGACGTGATGACGGTCGAGGAGCTGCCCGCCTACCTGCAGATGATGAAGGACAAGGCCAACACGGACCACGTCGTGATCATCGCCGACGAGCGCGTGAAGTACGGCGAGGTCGTCGAGGTGATGGACGCCGCTCGCAGCGTGGGTCTCACCAACGTCGGCCTCGCCGCGCAAAGAAAATAGGGGTCGGAAGCCCCGACCCCTATTGCCTAGATGCGGGAGGTTCCCTTGACGCCGTAGTCCCAGCCGTAGCGGATGGCGTCGCGATCGCGGATGAAGTCGTCGCCGTAGTCACCGCGCAGACGGTCCTCAAGCTCCGGGCTCCAGCTATGGTACTGGCTGCCGAAGTGCTGATAGGCACCGTAACCGAAGCGATAGCCAGGCTCCATCTGCTCGTAGGTCATGCCGGGCTGCTCTTTGCCCATCATCTGCTTGACCGTATCATCGACGTTCTGTCCGAGGTCGGGCGCGGTCTTGCTGCCCATGTCGTGCTTGGTCTGCTCCCAGTCACGGCGGAAGGCTGCCTTGACGCGATCCCAACCGGAGTCATAGTCGCTCTTCCACCACTTAGGATTCTGCATGCTTGATTTACCTCCTCGACGGCCCTTGCCGGGCCCTCACGTCAATTCTGCCCGGAGGCTGCGCGGGATAAACGCGCCACAACGTCCGCCAGGCGAGCGAAGTCGGCCAGACGGAGCTGCTCCGGGCGGGCCGTGGGAGGCAATCCGGCCGCCTCGATGGCAGCGGCATCGCACATACCGCGCAACGAGGCGCGCAGCATCTTGCGCCGGTGCTCAAAAGCCGTGTGCACGAGGCGGAACAGGATTTTTGCATCCGCGTCAAACGGAGGCTCAGAGCGGATGCGAAAGTGGACGAGGGTGGAATCCACCTGCGCCGGCGGCATGAAGACACGGCCTCGCAGCGTGAGGAGACGCTCCACCACGGCGTACCAGGCGACAAACAGCGTGAGCGAGCCG
>JADMIO010107649.1_pt1 | contig 17756 bp, 20 predicted proteins | sample 8958161 | NCBI WGS metagenome assembly JADMIO01 (sample SAMN16585339, study PRJNA669376) | soil metagenome | isolation source: Crop rotation soil | place: USA: Cullars Rotation, Alabama | collected 2011
TCACCCTTGTCATTCAAAACATTGTAGAAAAACGCGCCAAATCCGGCCCCGCTAAGTTGAAGACCCGCATCAGTTGTCGCCTGGACCACGCTTTTAAGATCCAAATCCGACGCAAGGGCTGCCCCCACTTCCTCAAGTATCCGTAATTCGTGTTCGAGGACAGAAGCCGATGAATCTTGCCTGGGAATTTCTTTGCCATTGCGTCCCGAAACCACTCTTTCAACTGTGGGAAGCAAGGCGTGAGTCAGGTCTGACTTGGCGACAAATCCGTGCGCACCCACTTCTTTAGCTTGCTGGGCAACGATCAGTGGATCATTTTGGCTAACAAGAACAACCCTGCAATTAGGCAGATCATTGCGGATAATTTTGCTGGCCGCTATGCCATCCATTTGCGGCATTGACACATCCATCAAAACAATGTCAGGCTTTAGCTGCCTCGATTTTGCAATGGCTTCTTCGCCGTTTTCAGCCTCTCCGCATATGTTCCAATCTCCACGGTTCTGTAAAAGTGAACGCACACCTTTTCGAACGAATTCATGATCATCGACAATGAGGATGCGCAAGGGTTGCAAGGTTGGTTGATCCATAAACTGTTCTGTATGGGTATTTTTTAATCAGTTTCGCATTACGGACATACCAACGTTACAATGGATCAGGCCTTTCCTCACTACAGCGAAACACTTACTTGCTCTTCGCTGACTTCGGCTTGGAGGCGGATATATTCAGGGCAAGTCTGCATATCTTTATAGTATCTTCGTTAGTCAACAGACCGCTATCCTTGTTTCTTAAGAGGCAATTCGACATAGCAATCCTGATGCATAGGCTTACCATTTGTCGGCTACAGTGTTCTGGGCTAGGTTTATCGGGCGACTACAAAGGGGGCAGGTTAAAGTCTGTTATTTATCTGGGCCTGATGTCATAGGCACCCCTGGAGTATTATTAGGAGCACGGATAACGGTGATATTTTGCCAAAACTACTGGGAAATTTGCAACAGATTTTGGCGCCGGTGTCGGGAAGGGTGTCCGCAGAAATGGTACTGCTCAAAGTCGATTTATGTAATCAGGCGTTTACACCAACTACCAAGCTGATGATCTAGGCCGACGTCAAGACTTGTTTCACCATATTGACAAGCGGCGTGGAAGATGAATCCAAGTCTAGCTTGGATTTCTCGAAGTACGCCGTCGCTCCGTCGTGCTTCAGTTTTGATTCGTTCTTCTCGGAGAGACCGCTCAGAACCACGACTGGAATTTTCGCGGTGACCGGATCAACCTTCAACGCTCGTAGAACTTCCGGCCCACCCATTCGCGGTAGCATCATGTCCAGAAGAATCAAATCAGGACGGTGTTCCTGGGCCAGACGTAAGACTTGTTCGCCATTGTCCGTACTCAGGACACGGTAACCCGCCTTCGCCAACGCCCTCTCGCTTGTCAGACGGAGAAACTTACTGTCCTCTACTAACAGAATAGATTCCATGTGACGTTACTCCCTCGTAACCATTCCTCATGCAATCCGTCGTCCGTTTGGATTTTCCAACGTTTGCTATGAGATATCACATACGGCGAATAATTAGTCTGTTCAAAAAACGAACATCGGGTTGGATTTCGAACACTTCCATCGACGGTGGGCTGAGTACCGAACCAATTGCTGGCGACTCGTGGCGGTGGAAAACAGTCCTATGCCTTTGATGAAAGCGCATCCTCATTACGCTGGACATTGACTGCCGAAATCAGGCGATTTCACCACCTATGGGTCGGGTGTGTGTAATGGCGATTTTTCCATGGTTGATCTTTTGTTTAAGGCAACTATAGAGTCATCGTGAGGTTCCACACATGACAGGGACACAAGTTCTGCTGCTGGGTACATCGCTGGTAGCGTCAATATTGCTTTGCGCGATACGGTCTGGCGATGGCGAATCGGTCGCGAGCCCGATTGTGCGAATCGCAGAATTGGAGATTGACGCCGCGCAGCTGGACGCGTACAAACTCGCTCTCAAAGACGAAATCGAGACTTCGATTCGGGTTGAGCCGGGAGTCTTGACGCTCTATGCGGTTTCGCTCAAAGAGCACCCTGAGCAGATCAGACTGTTTGAAATGTATAAAGATGCAGCTTCGTACGAATCTCACCTGAAAAGTTCGCATTTCCAAGCATATAAAGTTCGTACGCAAACAATGGTGAAAGGCCTCAGGTTGATCGAAACCGAGCCCATTTTACTAGGATCGAAAGCGCGATGAAAGCCGAGGAGCCTTCTTTCCCGCGATTTCGACTCTTACTCTTTCGAGAATACTTCTTTGACAATTAGCATGGCGCTCATCGCATTCGGCCAACCTGAATAGAACGCGAGATGCGTAATCACCTCGACCAATTCTTCTTTTTTGACTCCGTTCTGAACCGCAAAGCCTAGATGAAACCGCAACTGGTCTGGACGATTCAACGCCACAAGCGCAGCCACGGTCGCTAGACTCCGGTCGCGCTTTGAAAGTTCCGTTCGCTCCCACACATCTCCAAAAAGCACGCTGTCTGTAAGGTCTGCCAGCTTTGGAGCGATACTGCCGATCATCTTGTGGGCTGCGGATGCTTCTTTGCTCATGTCGATTAACTCCCGAAACTTAGTCTATCGGATGCTTGACGCTAACAGGCGTTATCACTCTTTGAACCAGATTGTGAGGGAATGGCCCGAGCGGACGGGGAAGTCGCTTTAATGCACCCGGGCAAAAGGTGAATCCAGAAGATGAATCCAAAGAATTTAAAAAATAGTGACTCGATTGGTCAGAAAAATCGCCCTGAAATATGCACGTATTAGGAAGACGCTACATCTTAAACCATGCCACTTCTCCGGGGAGCGCCGATGCCCACGTACGCGGAGCGGTGTCGAATTCTGTGCGAACTAATCGCGAAGAACAATAATCCGGACCGAGTAGAAGTTTTGGTCAGGATGCTTCAGCGACTTCTCGATAAGCAAAACTTTGCATTGCCTAGCACTTTAAAGTGGCGGGGTATCAACTGAGACTTGTTTGTTGGGTTTCTCGCAGAGTGAATTAAGATACTGAGCCAGGTAAGGCAAAACGGGGAACGCCGGCGTGACTTATGTGCCAAGATTGCCGCTGAGCAAGACCTCGTGAAGTTCTAGGAGATGGTGAACGAACTCAGCAAGCGTCTTGATAAAAGGACAAAGATTAGAGAGCAAGCACAACCTTCCCCTACACCTGGCCGCAGTTAAGCGGCGTCTTTGTCCTTCTTCTTTTTTGCATCCTCGCCTTCGGGCGTATCAAATATCGGCCCTCCTGTTTCAATCAATTCCTTGCCAGCATCCTGATTGTCGGGAGACTTTTCGTGTTCGCGATCAACTCTTTCTTGCTTGCGCTCTTCAGCCATACATTCTCCTTGTTTGATTTGGAGAGGAAGTTTTGATGAACAAGATGTGAAGGAGTTGTATAACGCACGGGGAACGGAAAATGTCGGCGACTGGCGAATCCCCTGATTCACCAGTAATGTCGTACTACCGAAAAAGCTTCTTTACCTCGGTGATCTTTCGCATTGGGTCCCTCCCCCGAGTAACCCCGCCGACGAATGTCTAAGAGTAAGACGCAGTCCAAATTTTGGATATGGCACAGAGGAGGTAAGTGAGTGGCCCACAGGAGGTCGGGGACCCCAATTACCAAGCTGGTTCTTGGGAGTGTGAACCCAGCCATTGCAGCTTTGTGACGCCATAAATGATAGTGGCCGGATTTCGTCGGCACGAGGCGCCTCCTTTTCTCTTCAAGAAACGTTGTGCTCAGTGAATCCATCCCGCCGCAGCCTGAGAGAAAAGCTTCGTCATCTTCCCATGATCATCGACGCGGTAAACAATCTCCGTGCTACAGCGACAGCACTGTGCCAGCATGAACTTCTTCCCCGAAATGTCGGTGACCTGTTCCATTTTTTGGACAACGTGCTTGCAGTCGAACAGGTCAACATTCGGATGAGGGGGAGGGGGAAGCACAAAGAAATGTTACTCCGATTTTTGCGGAGATCAACTGCTTTATTGCCACTAGCCTTGACAAGATTTTTTGCATGCAACTGCCGCCAGGAAAGGTATCGTCAATTGGGATCGTCAGATGCGGTATTTGTCGGCGACCAATTAATCTGTACAGCGAGAAGATCGGAGCAGACCGTGCACTCGGAATGCTATGTAGAGCGTTTGTCGCTGATCGTAAAGTCAGCGTAATCCAAGGGCCTCAATGCCCGTGCTATATTGCTGACCATGTTCGATACCTCTGGCCGAGTGCAAGTGTTGTGAAAGAGGTTGGTGAATTGAAGCTGGCAAATCAACTCAGCCAACACAATAACCGTCCCTCTTCGATTGCAGAATGGCGACGGAGAGAAGTTAGGTTGCGCGATATCCAATCGGAGCTTATGAGTTTGCTAGACGATCAAAAGATAAACAAAACTAGCCACAACAGAAACCAGCTTATTCTGAAGCATCTGCTTTCCGACTCCTTTGTTGCTGGCATATAGCGGCATAGCGCTTCTCCAGTTCGTCCAGTTCGGCATCCGACAAATTCTCTATGTCAATCATCTCGTTGTGTGCAGGGGTATGTGAGCGGATCAGTTCATCCAGTTTAAGGTGCAGAGCCTTGGCGTCACGGTTCTGAGTGTTCTGGATCAAGAAAACTACCAGGAAAGTGATAACCGTTGTCCCCGTGTTGATGACAAGCTGCCATGTATCCGAATAGCGAAAAATAGGGCCACAAGCCGCCCACACAATCACGATGACCATGGCGCATAGAAAAATGATCGGATTGCCAATGACTCTCGCGGTCTTGTTGGCAAAACGGCTGAACATCAAATCAAGCGAGTGAGTTTGCCTAATTTCCTCACGAGCCATCAAGAAAGGGGATGCATTTTCTTGAGAGGTAGATTTGTTTGGTGTTTTTTTCGAGTGCGCCATGATGATTAGAGATGCCACTTGGTACTAATGAATCCTGTACGAAATGACGAAGTCGCTCACACGCGCCTATTAATCCTGGCCTCCAATGGATTGTCCGCTCACTACAAGTTCAACCCGCCGATTTTGCTGGCGTCCCGCCGCATTGTCATTTGACGCGACCGGATTTTCCTGTCCGTAGCCGTGCGTGGAGACGGATGTGCTTGGAACTCCTGCACGGGTAATGTAATCACGTACGGCTGCTGCACGATCTTCGGATAGTTGCTGGTTCAAAGACGCTGTGCCAGTACTATCGGTGTAGCCATCGATTTCCACTTTGATATCCGGGTACGCAATCAAGATCCCGGACACTTTGGCCAATCTTTCCCGGGCGCTTGGTTTAAGGTCGGCTTTGCCCGTATCAAATAGAACGTCGGGCATACTCACGATCAGCCCGCGCGCGGTGTCGCGTGTTTCGAGCACTTGATTCAACTGGCTGAGCAATTGCGCCCTGGTCTGAGCAACCTGTTGTTGCGCTTGCTGGGCCTGCGCCTGTGCTTGTTGTGCCTGGAGCTGGGCCTGCTGCGCCTGGGCTTGGGCTTGTTGACTCTGCTGCTCGGCGGCCGCTCGCTGTTGTGCCTCGAGTTGTGCCTGCTGTTTGGCGCGGTCCGCGTCGGCCTGTGCCTGCGCCGCTTGTTGTGCTGCCAATTGTTGTTGCGCTTCGACGTTTCGCCGTTGCTGTGCTTCTAGCTCCGCTTGTTGCTGTGCCTGCTGGGTCTGAGCTTGCGCTTTTGCCGCATCCGCTTTGGCCTGCTCGGACTGGGCCCGCGCTTCTTCCACGCGTCGGGCTTGCTCGGCCCGTTCACTTTCGCGACGTGCCTGTTGCTCCGCTCTTAATGCTTGTATGCGCGCAGTTTCCGCGCTTTGAACAGCGGCTCGCGCCACCGTGTCGATTGATTTCGTGGATTGTTTGCGCTGGTAATAGTCCTCGGCCTGATTGAGCGACTGTTGAGCATTTTGGAAGGCAGACGATGCATACTCATCCGCGCCTGCACTCTTCGCAATTCGTACTGCATTGCGCGCTTCAATCAAGCTTAGAGGAGTTTTTTCATCGATTCCATAGACGGGCTTTTCCAGTGGCTGCGCCTGTTGTGCATACGCGACCCGGGGAATAAGTTCAAAATTTACGTCCATGCTGCTGGTCGGCCCTTTGGTCTCTTTGGTGACGATATTTTCCGCGACCACCTGATCGCTTGGCTGGCTTACGGCATAGTAAGGTTCGGCTGTAACGATAAGCGCGAAAGCCTGCATGGGAGTAGCGGTACGGATTTCCGCTTTCCCATCCTTCACTATCAGTTCACCGATATTGGACGGGTGGCCGTCCGGGCTGATTGCCCAAAGCACATAAGTGACATAGCTCAAATCTATGCTGTTTGCCGGCCGCAAATGATCGATTTTGGCCTCGATTTCCAAACGCCCAGTCTTGGCCTTGATCTCTGCCTCGCCATTCGCCTCGGGCATTAGGGAAGTGCCGCGCAGGTCTACTTTGCTGGTGCTGCCTTGTTTATAGTCCACGGCTTTAGTGGTGTGTGCCACCATTTGGTAGTCGTGCCAGCGCGATTCTTTTATGGTACTGTTCTGACCGAATAACAAAAGCGGGAGCGCCAGTAGCCAAAGAACGGACAGAGAGTGTTCCAGCTTCCTCGAAGATTTCATACGCTACCTCGCATCGCACGATCCGCCGGCCCGTATGCGTCCTAAAAGCAGAACAGGTCGAGAGAGATCGGAATTTTCGCTTACTTACCTTTTCAAGCCTAAGGCAAAGCGGTTAGGCCGTTGGATCAGGATTTTCGCGTAAATTGGCAAAAGAAATGACCGAAGAGGAAAGTTTCGAAACCGTTCCTCTTTCTCGAAGTGCTCAGGTTTCAGACGACACACGAATTAGGCAGACGGATGCCACAAGCAGAACCGTACTCCAGCGCCGATCCAGAATGTGGAAAACTAATCAGAGTCCAACGCCCAGGCGTACTTCTTGCCTGCCAGGGAAAACCGATTCCAGTAGCACATCATCTATCAGGCAAAGTTTTCGCTGGGAGCGGGGGATGGCTGAATCAAGAATTGAGACGTCTGAGCAAATCGAGTCAATATGGCGGTTGGGTGGATTGACCCGGCGCGAACTGGGACGGCGCGTTTGGAATGTGATGTTCGACGGCAACCTGACGGGAAACGCCTCTGAGTTGGCTTACAACTTCATCTTTTCTATCTTTCCTCTTCTGCTGTTCTTACTGTCATTGTTTGGATTGTTCGCCAGCCGCGGCACGCAGTTGCAAAACCATCTCATGTTCTATTTGGGGGCGGTACTGCCGCCGGACGCTTTCCATCTGCTGCAACAGACAATCGCCGAAGTCACGAAAAATAGTAGCGGAGGAAAACTCACGTTCGGCATTCTCCTCACCCTGTGGGCCGCATCTGGTGGTATGACATCGATGATTTCCAGTCTGAACGCGGTTTATCAGGTGAGAGAGGGCCGGCCGTGGTGGAAGGTACGTTTGTTGTCCGTCGCTTTGACGGTCTGTATTTCCACTCTCGTCTTCTCGGCGCTGGCATTAGTGCTCGTGGGTGATTTTGCAGCGGCCTGGGCGGGAGTGTCGCTGCATTTGGGTAGCGTCGCAATCATCGGCGGAAAGGTTTTAGTGTGGCTCGTGGCTTTGGCCCTGGTGGTTGGTTCGTTTTCCCTGGTCTATTACTTTGCTCCGGATTTGAAGGAGCAACACTGGTATTGGATTACTCCGGGTTCCATCGTCGGTGTTGTGCTGTGGTTACTGGCTTCCTTCGGCTTTCGTGCCTACCTTCATTTTTTCAACTCCTACAGCAAGACTTATGGGTCACTGGGCGCGGTGATCATCCTCCTTCTTTGGTTTTATGTGGCCGGATTGACGTTTCTCCTTGGCGGCGAGATCAACGCCGAAATTGAACATGCAGCTGCAGATCGCGGGCATCCCGAAGCCAAAGCTGAGGGAGAAAAGAAAGCTGCCTGACAAGCTCTGCCGGCAATAAGGAGAAGCCAGCTGACCTGCCTCAAATTCACCTGCGGCTGGCAGTGCGCCATTGAAAATTCGACCCCGCGCGGGGTCGTCCGGCGAAGTCAGAAATAGAGTCGTTGTAGAGTATGGGTCTTAGTTTTTTACGGCCAATTGAGTATTGTGACCAGACCGCCAAACCGTTTTACTTATAACAAGCAGGCGACCATGGCGCAACCAGTCGAAGCATGGCAAACTCTCGAAGATACTGATCCTGCGGTTCCATCCCGCAGTGCCAAATCATTTACCCAAATAGACAAGGCTTTGCGATCATCATCAAGCCCTGCCGCAAAAACTCGCCGATTCTTTGACAGCGCTGGAAACCAAGCCTATGACTGGGTGGTGTCCGCGAACGCAGCGGTACATTCCGCGAAAAGAAATCATCCCCTCGTCCTTCTAGGTTTGATTGGATCCGCTGCAATCATCATAGGCGCGACCCTGCGGATACGGAGCGGGAGCCATCATGACTGAAAATCCTATGCAAGAGCGCACCTTCGGAGCTCTGGTAAGTGAATTGGCAAAAGAAGCCCGAGCCTTCATCAACTTAAGGATGCAGATCCTACGCGAAGAACTCGCAAGCAAAGTTGGCCAGTTGGGAAGAGTCACGGCGATGATTGTCCTGGCCGTCACGCTGCTCGTAGGCAGTTGTTTTTTGTTTATTGCGAGTCTGGTGGTACTTCTCGCTACAACTGTTTTCAGCGGTTCTCACCAGTGGTTACTAAGTACATTCACGGCGGCAATGGTCTGCGTCGCCTTGGGCGCGGCGGCTGCGTACCTTGCGCGCAAGACAATCCTTAAGGCGAACCTGGTTCCAAACCGCACGCTGTCAGTCCTGCGAGACGACAAACAATGGGTGAATGGCGAGTTGCAGAAGGCTTTATGAGCGAAGAACATGTGCGACGTTTGGAAGAGCAGGCCAGGCAGCAAAGAAGCGCTTTGCACGACACCGCATCGCAAATTCATAGAAAGATCGGCGCGCTGCGTGAGCAGATTAGTCCGGAGGAAAACATAAAGCGTCGTTTTGGATTTGCGGCAGCGTTGGTTGCTCTTTTGGGTCTAGCTGCGGGGTATGGAATTGCGGGAGTTTTCACCGGCGACTGAAGTTAGACCACGTCACGCATCGACTTTGAACAAAATGCAAGAACCGACTTTCCCATGCCAGCCGACGATGAGTGCATATTCAATCTTGAACAACAAGAAGGCAAAAAAGCTTTCCGCGCTTGCGACGATCTCGAAAAACGCAGGCTAAATTGCTCGATGAAAGTTCTGAGTTAGCTGACGCTGTGTTCAGCTGAAGCCGGTGCTACATAGGCGTTAGGCCGGATTACATGGAAAGCATCTGGTTTAAATCTGGCGTTGATTGCTCCATCGCCGGATTGGAAAGGTGTGAAGCGGGATCGATTTGCGACAGACTGGCACATTACACCTAGGCAGGTGATCCGAACCAGGTGGTCAGCGCGCCAGCAAGAGTTGCGTCGGTTGGATCTCCTACCCATGCGACATATCCGTCAGGCCGAATCAACATTGCGCCGGGAGCAGTGACCACCCCAATTCCAGGAAGCTGCCAGTCATCGTCGTATTTCGCGTCGACCAATTGAACGCGGTTTGCCCATCCAGTGATATCAAAGCCGTTGGGTTTTCCAAGGTTGAGAAGTACAGGCCGGGCGTTGTGCAGCAGGGTGAAAACATGCTGCGGGCCGTGCGAGGTTATTAGGTCGAGATCCGGCATGCGGCGTCCGAGCAGCGGATGACCCTTGCCGAAGTCATAGTGCACATCAAGTCCGGACATCTCTGCGGCCATTCTTTTGCGGACCTCGTCCTGCCTGAGGAACTCAGAAACGTACTCGCCTAAGGCCTTCGTGCGATCGTCTGGACGTCGAAGAGCGGTTTGGGCCATCGTGTTGCGCATGACGCGCGCCGCGACCGGGTGACGCTCGGTGTGATAGGTATCCAGCAGGATTTCTGGAGAAGTGCGCTTGACCACTTGGGCCAATTTCCAACCCAGATTCACCGCGTCCTGGACGCCGATGTTGAGGCCCTGGCCACCGATAGGGGGATGCACATGGGCGGCGTCTCCAGCGAGCAGGACCCGTCTGTCGCGGTATGCCGCTGCCTGTCGGGTCACATCGGTGAACCTGGAGATATAGGTAGGACTGTGGATTCCGTAGTCTGTCCCATAAGTGGCGATCAACGCTTCGCTGACATCGCGCAGGGTCGGTTCGCTTGCGGCCTCCACCCGCCGTTCGGTCAGCACCATCGCGGAGCGCTTGCCATCTTCGAGTTTGCGGATTGCGTGCGTACCGATGGCGTCACGGCGGAAACCCAGTGGCGGATCTTCGTTCGTCTCGACCTCCGCGATTAACCAACTTGTTGTCGGATCCCACCCGGGGAAATCGATGGCTGCCGTTTTGCGGATGAGGCTGCGTCCTCCGTCACACCCGACGAGGTACTCCGCCCGCAGCGAGCTCCCATCGGACAGGTTGACGTCCACGCCCGTGTCGTCCTGTGCGAAGCCGGTCACGTCACGTTGGCGATAGATCGGGACCGCCAGCTCTTCGACCCAGCCAGCCAAGATGGCCTCGATGTGCCTCTGCGACAGTGCGAGCAAATAGTTGCGTCGCGTGGGAAAGTCGCTGATGTCCAGACGAACGTGATTGAAGCCCACAAAGGAATATTTTTCGCCTTGCGCCACGAATCGATCGCCGATTCCACGCTGGTCCAGAACTTCGATGGTGCGCGCGTGCAAGCCGCCTGCGCGCGACCCAGCCAATTCCTGATTGGGTCGCCGCTCGACAATGGCGACGTTGATGCCCGCCAGCGCCAGTTCACCCGCCAACATCAAACCCGTGGGACCTCCTCCGACGATGACCACCGCATGCCGGCTCATCGCGAGCCTCCGACTATCCACGGCACATCGGCACTACACAGCACATACAGTCGTTGGAGTTCTCCGCGTCGGTCACATGTTGACAGCAAGCCAAGCATCTCGTTCCTCGACCATCCTTTGAAGTCTTGGTTCTGCTGCGCCGAGTTCTTGGCCTACGAAGATTTTGAAAACCGCAGGCCAAATCGTTCAACGAAAGTTTTGAGTTTGGCGGCGCCTTGTTCAGATGAAGCCAGGGCAACATAGCCGTCGGGCCGGACCAGATACAGTGCATTTCGTTTGAATCCGGCATTTTGTGAGCCCTCACTCCAAGGAAAAACGTGAAGCGGCAGGCTGATTTGAGAGCACAAATTTTCGACTCCGCTGTCTTTATCGCCATATATATGCGCTTGCCAATCGAGAGAACGAAGAGGCTCGAAGTTGTTCGGCGCGGAGTCTCCAGTCCAGGGAAGGCGGTCCCCGCCATGCACATCGCCTGCTTCGCCTTGACTCAAAGGACTGTCTGGGTAATGAATACGAGTCTGGGAAATCGTGCGGAATATCGCGTGTCGGCCCAGACTGAACCGTGTGGCCACGCTGAAAACGAGAGGCGTGAGAATTTTCCTTGTGAATTTCCCAATGACGCTGTCTCCAACCAAACTCGTAAAGGCGCGGTCCGTAGTGGACACCAGCGAGCGGGCAAAGCCGATGCGTTCCGGATTGTAGGAGTCGAGAAGTGATAAGTTGGCGCGGTTTTGAAGCACGTGCGCGATCTTCCAGCCAAGGTTCACGGCGTCACCAATTCCGGTATTCATTCCCTGACCGCCCGCCGGACTATGAATGTGGCCGGCATCCCCGGCGAGGAAGGCCCGGCCCACGCGAAATTTATCGGCCACGCGATGATGAACCCGATAGGTGGAGAACCAATTCAGTTGCCTCACTTTGATCTCGAGCAGTCCCTCAACCTCGGTGCGAATGTCTTCAAAGGAAATTTCCTGGCGGTAGGAAAGTTCAGGCGGTACCAAGCCGATCAAACGCTGCATTCCACTCGACCGTACGGGGAACATCAAGGTGAGGATATGTTCGCCGAGATCGATGTACAGGTCTTTGGAAAAGCCTTGTTCGATCTTTACGTCGGCAACGAAGAAGAGTTGTTCATATGTGCCGCCGGGGAATCCCAATTGCAAAGTTTCCCGCACACGACTACGGGCTCCGTCACAGCCACAGATATACGCGCTTTCCGCCTGTTCGACGCGACCGTTGCTGTGTTCCATCGTGGCCTTGACGCCATTTTCATTTTCTACAAAGTCTGCCAGCTTCGTGCCCCATTCCACCTCATGACCCAGATCTTTCAGTTTTTGAATCAAAAACCGCTCATGATCATCCTGCGGGTAAGCGAGTGCGAACGGATAGGGACTGAGGCCCGCTCCCATTTCTTTGAAACTGAAGGAAAGAACTTCGCGATTGCCGCCATCGGATTTACCTTCGCGCACATGGGCGGTTTCGGCGACCACACCTTGTTCGACCATTTCCGAGCCGAACCCGTATTGATCGTAGAATTCGAGAGTTCGCGCCTGGACCACCATGGCACGCGATTCCTTGCCCGGGCCATCGGCTTCAGAGATCAAGCGACAGCTAACATTTCGGCGGACGAGGGCCAATGCCAGATTGAGTCCAGTAGGGCCAGCGCCAACAATGAGAACGGGGACCGATGACATAGAGGGGACTCATTGTAGATGCCAAAATTGGGGTAAGAGTTCGCATGATGTCTCGGATGACATTGACCTGAGATACTGAGCAGGATTGCCGTGCGGAAAATTATCCATGTCGATATGGACGCCTTTTATGCCTCGGTAGAACAGCGGGACAACCCAGATCTACGCGGAAAGCCAGTTGTTGTGGCATGGAAAGGCAAGCGCTCGGTGGTGTGCGCGGCATCGTATGAAGCGAGAAAGTTCAAAGTGCGTTCGGCCATGCCAGCCGTGACTGCACAACGCCTGTGTCCGGAAGCAATCTTTGTGCCGCCGGATTTCACGCGTTATAAAGCAGTTTCCCTCCAAGTTCGAGAAATCTTCAAACGGCACACGGATCTGATTGAACCCTTGTCGTTGGACGAGGCATACCTCGACGTCACAGAGAACAAGACTGGATTGCCGACCGCGACCATAGTGGCGCGAACAATTCGTGAGCAGATCCGACAGGAGCTAAGTCTCACAGCCTCTGCGGGCGTGGCGCCGAACAAATTCCTGGCAAAACTCGCTTCCGATTGGAAAAAGCCGGATGGACTCTTCGTGATCCAACCGGAAGAGGTCGACGGATTTCTCATTTCACTACCAATAGGGCGGCTTCCCGGAGTAGGCAAAGTCACCGAAGAAAAACTTCAAAAGCTTCAAATCAAAACGGTCGGCGAATTGAAAAGTTTCAGCGCAGAAGTGCTGGCACAAGAGTTCGGGCGTTTCGGGCAGCGATTGTATGAACTAGCTCGCGGGATCGACACGAATGAGGTTGTTCCCGATAGACCAACCAAATCGATTTCCGCAGAAGATACCTTTGAGGAAGACATGCTCATGTCAGAAATGGAGCCGATGATCCGCCGACTGGCGGAAAAGGTTTGGGCGGCATCGCAGAAAGAAACTCGGATTGCACGGACTGTAGTGCTCAAGGTCAAGACGAAGGAATTCAAAATCCTCACCAGAAGTCATACTCCGCCGATTCCTCCGTCTTCATGTGAGGAATTGATGGGCGTAGCGTTGCGGTTGCGAGAGAAAGTCGAACTGGGGCCGACGCAACGCTTTCGCCTGGTAGGCGTTGGATTGAGCAACTTCGAGGATTCGGACGATGAAGTTGCGCAGCCAGAATTGTTCACTTAGATCGTTTGTATGAGTGAAAAGAAATCGGATTTGCAATGCCACGAATGTGCTAGAAACCGGCAAGGCTCGCTGCGTTTATTGGCGTGCGAAAACGATCGTGTCCCGGCTCCCAGCTCTGTAGAATTGAAAACTCTGTGAGGTTCTGTGATGAGTACCCAGTCTGCAACTGTTCTCTCCGTTGGCCTCCGGCCACTGAATGCTATTGCCCTGCGGAATGCCGTTTTATGCGCAGAGTGTGATGTGGTCAGCGATAGTCCGCATGACAAATGCCTGGTTTGTGGCAGCCCGTCTCTCTTTAATATTTCGCGCATATTGGGTGGAAGTCTTGCAAAGAATCGCACTAGCCTCACCAGGGACAATTCGTCAGAGAATCATCAAGCTGATTCGGTTCTGGCGTTTCCGAAAGTGCACCGGGTTCGTAGGAGAGTGTCCGCTTAGACGTGGATTGCTCAAGCGAGACTAGAAGAGGGTTTTCTGCGACAACCTTACTTTGTGTAGGCCCAATGATCGCCAGTCATGATCAAGGTCGCGGTGTCCGAAGGATCGGTTGCGAGCGCCGAAGCCATGCCGGGATAAGCAGTCTTCATTTCTGCTGAATTGGCCCACGAAGCAACGTTTGCAATCTTGTAGTGGTAGGCAACTGTCACCGTTTTGGCGCCTTGGCCGTTCGTGCCCAATGTTGAGTTGTCGATCGAGGTCACTTCGCGATTTCCGTAGCAAAAATTTCCGTAGCCGGGTTGCGATGAGTCCGGTGTCCACGAGGTGCGACCTTTGTCCGACAGGTCGTAATTGTTGACTTGTTTGGACGCGATGATCAGCACTTTCTTCTCTGCAGTAGTCCGCGTCAGCAAACCTTCTTGTGTGAGAGCGTCATAACCTTCAGTCTTCGCGTCATCGGAAGTCGCTGCTTGCACCGGGAACTTTTTTGCTTCCGACCAGAGACATGATGGATAGGCTTTGAAGTGGTCGTTAATCGCTGCCTTGTAACTTATATCCGTGTTGCTGCCGTTGTTACATCCCACTGCAATGAGCGTCAGTAAGATCCACAAACCTGCACACGTGCGTGTCGGGTTGACGGTCATAAGGTCTCTCCTAATCAGTAGTCGCGCCTGCTTGTGAGCGTCTCACTCGGGACTCGGCGGGTTAAGAGGCGGGTTATAGCCTATAAGTTGCTTGTAGTCCTGCCCACACCTCGCAAGACTTCTGCGGTGAACTCCGAAAACGTTGAAGCTGGGACGTCCTAGAGAAGGTGATGTTGCGTCCATTGAACATTCATGACGCCTACGATTTTCGCTTAAGCAGTTTCCAAAATGTAGCGCGCGGTTTTGCGATCGCGGAGGAAAATAGATTGTCCGTACCGGTTGCCCTCGAGAGATCGTCATCGCCCCGACTTTCGGCTTCTGCTGAACCCATCGGCATTTTGCTTTCTTTATCGAAAGCCGCTTCTTCTGAAAGCAGGGGAGCAACGATCTTCAGGGAGGTAATTTCCTGGCGGACACGGCTCACCTCCGCTTCTTTTTGCCGCAAAAGTTCAAAGGGATCTTTCACGACCAGTTCCTCGCGAGTTAAGGATGCGACAAGTTTCAGGCTCTCAATTTCCTGACCGACCTTTGCGGCGGCCACTTCGGTCTCCCGCAGAACCGTAAACAATTCCTTCATCGATACCCCTTGGCTGCAACGATCATAAAAAGTCCAGCGTTCAGGAAACCGGACCAAACGAAAACAGCGTTACTCGATGGCCGCCGGATATGCAATCCGGAACGGCCCGTGAAGAGCTCATGCGCTACTGAAGCGAACTGGACACCGCAGAAAATGCATTGTTCGCATTTGAGCCGATAAGTCGTACTGTCCCCGCAACGATAACAAGAATCACCGCCAGCATGACGGCGTACTCAGCAATATCCTGTCCGCTTTCATCAGTCCAAAACGTATTCAAGCACGGCATGGGAGTGTTCCCCGGGAATCATTTTTAAATTGGGCTGCCAAGCCCTCCCCCGAGTCTCGGCAGCCCTCACCGACAGCACGCAATCTGTCCGAACATGTCCAATCTAGTCTGATCTTGCCAGGCCCACAATCGGGAGAATGTTTCACCACAATCGTGGTCGGGTAGCTAGGCTTTGGTGCTAACGGTTAGCAGTAAGGGGCAAGTTTATCGGCACCGTTTCTGCGCATAGCCATCCAGCGGCAGCAACCGCAAGGAGTGCTGCGACCGTCGTCCAATCGCATGGACTAAGGTATCTTGGGTATCCCAGAAGTGCATCCGATGTTGACCTCTAAGAAGCTCCTCTCTATATTCAACGTCACAAAAGGCAGTAGACCGCCCTAAATTTCCAAAAATAAAAAGGATTTGTATGATCACCACCAGGTACGTGTGCGTGACAGCGTGTCTCATTCTGCTGCTTTCCTCTGCCGCTTTCTCTGTCACAAAATATCGCAAAATCGAAGATCTAACCGCAGCCGACGATGGAACACTGGGATGGGGTTCATGTATTGATTGTGCGGGAGGCGCCAGCAATACCGGCACCATCTCCAGTTCCGCATTCCACAGTGCTCCATCGGTGGACGGCGCCAGTCGCGACTTTTACATCAGTGGCGATGCCTACAGCAATGCGCTGTGGTGGAACAAACTCGGTCCCAACAGCAGCGCGTCGAACTTCACTTTTGATTTCTGGATCAACGTAGCCGCAAATACCCAAACTGCTCAAGCCATGGAGTTTGACACCTTTCAATTCATCAGCGGACACCGCTACATGTTTGGCACGCAATGCAACTACGCCGCCGGTGTTTGGGACATCTGGAACGAATCCGCTGGATCCTGGCTTCACAGCAAAATTCCGTGCAAAAAATTTGTGCCCAACACCTGGTACCACGTAACCCTTAATTTTCACCGCACCAGCGACAACCTGGAGCATTACGACAATCTGACCATGGTGCAATACAAAGCCTCAGGAAAAATTGCAGCCACGAATTTCTACGTCATCAACAAAGCGTTTCCCTCAGGCATGACTCCGGCGGGTTGGGGCGACAATCTTGGCGTCCAATTTCAAATGGATATTGGGGCGGTGGGCGCGCAAATGCAGGAATGGGTGGATCAGGTTTCACTCACGGCATGGTGACTCACCGGGCTATGCGACCCCTGTGAGTAATGGTTGCAACATGACCGGGAATTGCCTGTTGGCTTTGTTCCAGACTTAGTGGGGGACACGGGCGCTGTTACCGAAAGGAAGCCGCTTCGGGGTAGCAGCAATGTCTCGAATACAGAAGGAACCGCGAGAAGACGACCATAAAAACAATATAAGCAGATCCGCGCAGTACGGCGGCGGAGGGATCAACCCGAGCGGATTCATTTCTTGGTCCTGTCCGCTTTCCATTTGGCCCAGCGTTTTCTTTGAGCTGCTGCAATTCGCTTGCGCGCCTGGACGGACATAGTTCTGCCAGTTCGTTTGCCGCGACCGAGGCTCATCAGGGCTTTCAAGGCACTATCGATACGTAGCACGGTTTTCCGCGCGGCATCCCTTTCTCTCGTTAGCAATTAGATTGTGCTAGCCAATTTCAGCATGGTCGTCCTCGGCCAGAAAGTGTAGCAGTCCCACCAATCTCATTCCCCGATTCATTCTGGCCGTTCAGATCCATTCCCGTCGCGAAGGTTGTTAGGAGGTTGTTCATGAGATTGCGTAGTAATCAGCTTTGTCCTATTCATAAATCATTGTTCTGCTGTGGTCGTGAAGCCACTCCACGTAGACCTCGTCAGATACGTCCAGGAGTGCAACGAGTCGAAGACCAACATCACCCGAGAGGGTATAGAGAATTGAGATCAGCAGCTGAGATGCGAAAGCTGCTCAACCGGAAGATTGTCGAACAGAACAAGATCTGTCCCATCTGCAAAGAAGAATTCACGGATTACAACGACGTAGTACCAGACCATAAGCGGTGTAAAGGAATGGGAGGAGCCTGGAGAGACGACCATCCAGACAATATCCAAGCAACACACTGGTGATTTCATAACAATGTCGGCTCCTGCGACCTGAGTAGACTTGGT
>JADMIO011081498.1_pt1 | contig 17756 bp, 13 predicted proteins | sample 8958161 | NCBI WGS metagenome assembly JADMIO01 (sample SAMN16585339, study PRJNA669376) | soil metagenome | isolation source: Crop rotation soil | place: USA: Cullars Rotation, Alabama | collected 2011
GCCGCGACTTCAAGTCACGTGAATTCCAAGCTTCGGATCCCACTGTGCTGGAAAGGGGCTCGAGTTCGGCTCGATGTCGGGCGTCACGAAGAAGTTCAGGGTGTTCATCGCCGCGACCCGGAGGCCCCCGCCGACATCCTCCGGCTCCGCGGGTCGGTCGTTGACCGCGGTGTAGTCCGCGGGACCGGTCGGGTAGATGCGGTACAGGCTGAAGTCGAAGCCCAGCACGCCGACGGTGTTCGTGACCTTGTCTCCGCCACGGAACCTGTTGGCGAGGCTGAACGGCTGGCCGTTCGGGTGGCGCAGCACGGGTGGGTTCTGCGCCGACTGGTTGTCGTCGAGGGTGATCCGGCGCAGGAGATTGGCGTTGGTGCGCTGGTTCGCCGGCGAGTTGCCGACGCCCGGCTCATCGAGCGCGGTTCCGGTGAACGGCCGGCTCTCGCCGCTCAGCGGGAGGGCAAGGACGATCTCGCCGAAGCGGTCGTAGTTGAAGTACTCGGCGATGACGAGGTCCTGGGGGAAGCGGACGAGCATGCCCTCGTACCGCTCCGGGAAGCCGAGGCTGTCGAACGGCAGCGAGACGTCCGTCGGGGCGACCGACCCGGTGCCGCAATCGAGGATGCTCGCGGCGGGGACCACCGCGGTATTGCTGTTCGAGCCGTTCAACGTGGTCTGGTTGAAGCGCTCGCGCGCGAAGCCCGTGACCCGCACCAGCTCGCCCGCCGCGACGACGTCGTTCGCGCCCGTGAACACGAAGATCCCGTCGGACGTGGCCGCGTTGCCGTCGCCGACGGCGTCCTGCAGGAAGAAGCCACTGTTCGCGGCGGTGCCCTCGAAGTCGCCCACGACGACGCCCTGGACCGTGACGTTGCCGGTGATGGCCGCGCTCGCGCCGCTGCCCTGGATCTCGTAGGCGTGGGTGAACGGCTGGGCGCAGGCGTCGCCCTCGTCGTCGTTCTCGATCGTGCCCTTGGCGCGGCCATCCGCAACGGTGGCGCCCGTGACGTCGGAGATGTTCACGAAGAACGTGTCGTCGCCCTCGAGCGCCGTGTCGCCGGTGACGGGGATGGCCACCGTCGTGCTCGTCGAGCCCGCGGCGATCGACTCGTCGTCGAGGCTCGTCGCGGAGTAGTCCTCGCTGCCGGCGGAGATGGCGGTGCCATCCTCGGTGTCGAGGTCGAACGTGACGCCGCCCTGGCCCGCCGGCTCGGAAAGGCGCACGGTGAACTGGAAGGCGCTCGAGCCCGAGTCGCCCTCCGCCTGGGAGACATCGTCGATGGACAGGGACGGGCCGCCGTTCGAGCAGTCGGCGGTGTGGGCGCCGAGTCCGTCGAACGTGTCGGTCGCGAAGCCGGTCCAGTCGATCTCGGGGTCGAAGGCGTTGGCCGGGTCGGTGTCGCCGGTGCAGACGCTGGACTTCCGCCGCAGCGTGTTGTCCGCGGTGCTGGTGAGACCGGTTCCCCACTCGGTCCCGGGGTCGCTGCCGGCCTGCCCGAGGGAGTCGATGACGGTCGTGCCCTTTCGGAGCACGACGGCGTCGTCGCCGTTGAACCACCCCGCCGCGTTCGTCTGGTCGGCCTGGGCCAGGATCGTCGCGTTGGCGCTGGCCTGCGCGACGACGAACACGTCGCCCGCCGCGACCGTGTCGGGGATGGTGTCCGACGGGGTGCCGCCCAGGTTGATCGTGAGGCCGGCCGTGGGGCTCCCGTTGAAGAACATCTGAACGCTGTAGCCGCCGGCGACGAGGTCGATGGCGGCGCCCGTGCCGTTGTAGATCTCGAGCGCCTTGTTGTTGCTCGAGCCCTCGATGTACTCGCTGAGGAGGAGGTCGGCCGGGGCCGCCGCGCGAGCCGCCTGGGGCCGCGCGGTGAGCCAGCCGGTGGCGAGCAGGGTCGCGATGACCAGGATGAGGAATCGGGAGACGACGCGGGAAACGACGCGCGACATGGAGCAAGCCCTCCTGGAGGGTCGGTGGCGACCCTCGGTGGCCACGGACGAGTGGCTGGCGTGGTGTTGGTTGCCGTCGCGACCTTCTCTCCCGGGTCGCGAGGACGGAGCGCGTTCGTCGACTCTACCCAACCGGGCGGCGCCGGACCGTTTCGAACGGTACGGACGGCTTGCCAACGCGGCCGTTCCGCCGCCTCAACGCGACGTCAACGTCGCCCCGCGGCCACGAGCGCCCGCTGCCCGTGAGGATTCGCGGGGCGCTAGCCCTTCCGCTCGAGGATCGGCTTGGCGACGTCCGGCCGGTCGACCACGAACGCGAACATCGCGCGGTCGCCCCAGCGCCCGAGGAACAGGTGGCCGTGGATGTTGACCCCGGCGTCCGCGAGCTCGCGGGCGATCCGCGCCATCCCGCCGGGCTTGTCGTCGACCTCGGCGATGATCGACTCGCCCTCGACGTAGCTGTAGTCACCGTCGTCCAGCACCCGCTTCGTGGTCTCGTCGTCGGCAGTGGTCATGATCACGTGGCCGCTGTCGCCGAGCCCGCCGCCACCGATCGCCCGCAGGTCGACGCCCCGCTCGGCGAGCTCCTCGGCGAGGATCGCCATCGCGCCAGGCACGTTCTTCAGCTGGACGACGAACTGGTTGGCCATCGGTCCCCTCCTCGACCCGCCTGCCGCGGCGTCGGCCTGATCGTAGCCCGCCGTCGCGCATCGGTGGCGAGCTCGTGGGCGCCTCCCGCGGGCGTGGCGGGTCGCGAGTCCGTGGCGCCTCCCGCGGCGTGGCGGGTCGCGAGTCCGTGGCGCCTCCCGCGGGCGTGGCGGCAGCGAGCGCACTTGCGGGCCGCCCCATGCCGCCGCCGTGGCTAGAGTGCTCCCGTGCCCCGCCTGACCGCCACCGCCGCGGACCTCCCACCGGCCGTGGCCGCGGCCCTGTCGGACCCACCGCCCGGCGGCCAGGCGGACGTCGACGTCGAAGGCGTGACCTGGCCGGCGCTCTGGTGGGGCGAAGCCGGTCACCCACCGCTCCTGCTCGTGCACGGCGTGACCTCCAACGCCGCGATCTGGTGGCGGGTCGGGCCGGCGTGTTCTCGCGATCGACATGCCCGGCCATGGCAGGTCGCCGCTCCGGGACGTGTCGCACCGGTTCGTCGACACGGCAGCGGCGCTCGCCGGGTGCATCCGCGCGGCCGGCATCGACGTGCCGGAGCTGGCGGTCATCGGGCACTCATGGGGCGGCATGGTCACCGCCCATCTGCCGATCGCGGGCATCCGACCCGCGACGCTCGTCCTGCTCGACCCGCCCGTGCTGACGCTCGGCCGCCTCGAGGCGCTCACGCAACAGCCGACCGAGCGGGACTACCCGACGCTGGCAGAGGCGACCGAAGCGGTGCGCGCCGCCAACCCGTCGTGGTCGGACGGCGACGTCGCCGCAAAGGCCCAGGCGCTCACCGAGTTCACGCCGCGGCTCGTCCTCGACGTCCTCCTCCGGAACGGCGACTGGGACGGGGGCATGGCCGCGCTCCGCGACGAGCGCGCGGCGGGAATCCCGGTCTGGCTGGTCCGCGGCGACTGGGACGCGGGCGGCTTCATCCCGGATTTCAAGGTGCGCGAGATCGAGGCGCAGCTCGGCGCCGACCACGTCATCACCATCGCCGGCGGGCCGCACTCGCCGCAACGGACCCATCCCGAGGCGACGGTCCTCGCGCTCCTGCGGGCGATCGAACGGCCGCGTTGAACCACGCCTGCCGGGTCCGGCGGATGAGCACACGCTTGCCGGTTCCCGGCCCGATCGCGTTGGCTCCAATGGGCCGCGCTGCCGAGGTCACGCCCGGAGGGCGATCGCCTGGCGGTAGAGATCGAGGTACGCGGGCGCCGACGAGCGGCGCCAGTCGAAGTCGACGGCCATGCCCCGGTCGAGGAGGGCCTCCCAGGGCCTGCCGCCACGCTGCCGAAGGGCCAGGAACCGGTCGCAGGCCTCCACCAGATCGGCAGGTCCGTCGCCCTCGAAGGTGAAGCCGGTCCCGCTCTTCGGGTGGGCCGTCACATCGATCACGGTGTCGCGCAGGCCCCCGGTCGCCCGGACGATCGGCGGCGTGCCGTAGCGGAGCGCGATCATCTGGCCGGTGCCGCACGGCTCGAACCGGGAGGGCATGAGGAAGCCGTCCGAGCCGGCGTAGACCTTGCGCGCGAGGTCGCGATCGAACCGCTCCACGAACGCGATCCGGCCGCGCCCGGCGGCGCTCGCGGCGAGGGCTCGGAGCGCGTCCACGTCATGCGAGGTGCCCACCCCCTGGACGATGAGGCGGAAGCCGCTGCGCGCGAGCGCGGGCGCCGCGGCCGCGAGGATGTCGAAGCCCTTCTGGTGGTCGAGGCGGCCGATCATGCCGAGGACGGGCCCGTCGTCGGTCGCATCCAGCCCGACCGACTCGAGCAGATCGGCGCGACAGCGAGCCTTCCCGGACCGATTCTCGCGGGAGTAGCCGGCCGCCAGCGCGGGATCGTCGGCGGGATCCCAGAGCTCGGTGTCGAGGCCGTTCAGGATCCCGACAAAGCGCTCGCCCTTCTCGCGCAGGTCCGCCTCGAGGCCCATGCCGAACTCGGGCGTCAACGCCTCTCGCGCGAAGCCCGGGCTCACGGTGTTCACGATCTCGACCGATCGGATGCCCGCGCGCAGGAGGTCCAGGCCGTCGGCGCCCTTCGGCAGCACGCCGAGGCCGAGCCCCAGCTCGGGCACCTGCGCCGCGGGCGTCCAGCCGTGGTAGGCGAGGTTGTGGACCGTCAGGACGAACGCCGCCCGGGCGATCGCCCGGTCCGACGCGAGGAGGCCGTCCCGGAGGAGCACCGCCGGTGCGGTGTGCCAGTCGTGGATGTGGACGACGTCCGGCGGCCTCGCCGCGCGGCGCAGGACCTCGAGCGCGGCCCGGCACAGCAGCCCGAACCGCCACGCGTTGTCCGGGTAGTCGCCGTTCGCGTCGCCGTACAGCCCGTCACGGTCGTAGGCCGGCGCATGCTCGATCAGGTTGAGGCGATAGCCGTTGGTCTCGACCGAGCGGATGGCGACGTCGAGCGTGGTGCCGGTCCGCGGGTCGGGCAGCGTGACGCTCGTCGAGGTTGCTCCCGCGGGAATCGCGACGGACCGGTACCGCGGCAGGAACACGTCGACGAGGCCGTCCAGCTCCGTCGGGCCGGCCTGGTGGAGCGAGCGGGCAAGCGCATCGACGACGTCGGCGAGGCCGCCCGTCTTGGCCCACGGCTCGCATTCGGCCGCGATGAACGCCACGCGCATCGCCATCGCGCCGAGTATGCCGACGGTGGCGCTGTCGTGCCCGCGCAACCATTCGAACCTGCGCCGCATCGCTAAACCGGTTTACCCCGCTGGCGGGCGGTCGATATGATCAGCGCGATGGAGCCCAGCGTCCGGATTCCGTCGGCCCTGCCGGCGCACGTCCGAGTCCCCCCGGAGCTCGAGGGCCTTCGGCGCCTCGCCTACAACCTGTACTGGACGTGGCACCCGCGCACCCGCGCGTTGTTCGCCCGGATCAGCAGCGCCACGTGGGCCCGCAGCCACAGCCCCATCCCGGTCCTGACCGGCATGGTCGACTGGGCGAACCTGCTCGACAACCCGGACTTCATGGTCGAGGCGCAGCGCGTCATCGACGAGTTCGACCGGTACATCGCCAACGGCGCGGACCACTGGTTCCACCGCCGACACGCCGAGCAGCTCGGCGGCCCGATCGCGTACTTCTGTGCCGAGTACGGCCTCCACGAGTCGCTCGGGATCTACTCCGGCGGCCTCGGCGTGCTCGCCGGCGACCATATGAAGGCCGCGAGCGACATGGCGCTCCCGCTGGTCGGGGTCGGGCTGCTGTACCGCAACGGCTACTTCCGCCAGACCATCGACGCCGACGGCCACCAGGAGCATCGCTACCCCGACTTCGACCTCGGCCGGCTGCCCCTCACCCGGGTCCTCGGGCGCGAGGGCGACCCGCTGACCGTGTCGGTGGAGCTCCCCGGGCGGGACATCAAGGTCGACGTGTGGACGGTCCAGGTCGGGCGCGTGCCGGTTCTGCTCCTCGACACGGACAACCCGGTCAACGACCCGGCGGATCGCCCGATCACGAACATCCTGTACGTGCGCGGGCGCGAGATGCGCCTGCACCAGGAGCTCATCCTCGGGATCGGCGGCGTGCGCGCGCTGCGGGCGCTCGGCATCGCGCCGGCGGCGTGGCACCTGAACGAGGGCCACTCCGCGTTCCTCATCGCCGAGCGGGTGCGCGAGCTGGTCAAGGCCGGCGACGACCTGGAGGCGGCGCTCGCCAAGGTGACGCGCAACGAGGTGTTCACCATCCACACGCCGGTCTCCGCGGGCAACGAGCGGTTCGATGCCGACCTGGTCCGCAAGGTCGCGGGCCCGATCCTCGACGGCGACGGCCGGCCGAACACCGGCGGGCTGCCGGTCGAGCGGCTGATCGAGATCGGCCGCGGCACCGACAACGATCCCAACCAGTTCGACATGACCGCCTTCAGCCTGCGGCTGACGAACGGCTCGAACGCGGTGAGCAAGCTCCACGCCGTGACGGCCAACGCGACGTGGCGCGAGATCATCCCGCGCGAGATCCTCGGGATCACGAACGGCGTCCACCCGCCGACGTGGGTGGGCAACCCCGTGCGCGAGCTGTTCGAGCGCTACCTCGACGCGGACTTGGACGACCTCGACAGCTCGACCGGGGCGACCCGCTGGTGGGATCGCGTGGACCGCATCCCTGCCGACGAGCTGTGGGGCGCCCACCTCCGTCAGAAGCGCGAGCTCGCGGTCTTCGCCAGGGGGCGGCTGCGCATGCAGTTCGCGCGCCACGGCGAGGCGCCCAGGACGCTCCAGCAGCTCGGGTCCGCGCTGGACCCGAAGGTCCTCACGATCGGGTTCGCGCGGCGTTTCGCCACGTACAAGCGCGCCGGGATGATCTTCACGGACCGCGAGCGTCTCGCGCGCCTGCTCGCCGACGAGCACCGGCCCGTCCAGCTCGTCTTCGCCGGCAAGGCGCACCCGGCCGACCGGCCCGGCCAGGCGGTGATCCAGGAGATCTTCGGGCGGACACGATCGCCGGAGTTCCTCGGGCGCGTGTTCGTGCTCGAGGACTACGACATGCGCATCGCCCGGTTCCTCGTGCAGGGCGTCGACGTCTGGCTGAACAACCCGCGGCGACCGCTCGAGGCATCCGGGACGTCGGGCATGAAGGCGGGCATGAACGGCATCCCCAACCTGTCCGTGCTCGACGGGTGGTGGGACGAGGGCTGGAGCGAGGGGAACGGCTGGGCGATCGGTGGGCGCGAGCCGCTCGAGGACGAGGCCGCCCAGGACTGGGCGGACGCGATGGAGCTGTACCGGCTGCTCGAGAGCGAGGTCGTGCCCGAGTACTACGAACGCAACGACCAGGGCACGCCGACGCGGTGGGTCGAGCGGATGCGGCGCTCGATCGCGACGACGCTCTGGCAGTTCTCGACCACCCGGATGCTCCACGAGTACACGGAACGGCTGTACTTGCCCGCGGCCGGCGTCGAGGATGCCGAGGCGGCCCGCGCGGAGGACGCCGCGGAGGGCCCCGGCGATGACGGCGCGGACGGGGCGCAGGGCGGCGCGCGGACCGGCGCGTCCGAGCGGGAGGCCGAGGTCTCCCAGGGATGACCCGCGCCGGTTCGACCGGGCGGATGTCGCTGGCGCTGACGCTCCACAACCATCAACCCATCGGCAACTTCGGCTGGGTCTTCGCCGAGGTCTTCGAGCAGGCCTATGGGCCGATGGTCGCGGCGCTCGAGCGGCATCCGGGCGTGCGTGTCGGGCTGCACTACTCGGGACCGCTGGTCGAGTGGCTGCGCGCCGAGCGGCCGGCGTTCATCGGGTCGCTCCGCGCGCTCGTGGACCGCGGGCAGGTGGAGATCCTCGGCGGCGGCCTGTACGAGCCGGTGCTGGCGGCGATCCCCGGCCGGGACCGCGTCGCGCAGCTGACGCGCATGGCAGACCGGGTCGAGGCGACCTTCGGCGCCCGCCCGACCGGCGCGTGGCTCGCCGAGCGCGTCTGGGAGCCGGACCTGCCGGCGTCGCTGGTCGACGCCGGCTACGGCTGGACGATCCTCGACGATTCGCACTTCCGTGCCGCCGCGATCCCGGATGACGCCCTGTGGGGCCCCTACACCACGGACGATCAGGGTCGCCGACTGACCGTCTTCGGGACCGACAAGGGCCTCCGCTATCTCATTCCGTTCCACGACGTCGACCAGGTGATCGACTACCTCCGAGCGCACGCCACCGACGCGGGCGACCGGCTCGGGACGATGGGTGACGACGGGGAGAAGTTCGGGGCGTGGCCGAGCACGTTCGAGCATTGCTGGGGCAAGGGCCGCTGGGTCGACCGCTTCTTCGAGGCCCTCGAGGACAACGCCGGCTGGCTGACGACGGTCCGCCCCGGCGACTGGCTCGCGACGCACGGGCCGATCGGGCGCGCCTACTTTCCGACCGGGTCCTACGCCGAGATGGGCGAGTGGGCGCTCCCGGCCGACGAGAGCCGGGCGTTCTCGGCGGCCCTCAAGCGCGCTCGGGACAAGCGGGCGCCCGAGGAGCGCTGGCTCCGCGGCGCGTTCTGGCGGAACTTCCAGGTGAAGTACCGAGAGGTCAACGACCTCCACAAGCAGATGCTCCGCGCCTCCGCCAAGGTCGAGGCGATGGCCGACGGTCCCGACCGGGAGGTCGCGCTCGATCACCTCCATCGCGGCCAGTCGAACGACTGCTACTGGCACGGCCTCTTCGGCGGGATCTACATCGCCCACATGCGGGCCGCGACGCTCGGCCATCTCATCGCTGCCGAGGACCTGGCGGACGCGGCACTGAACGCGATGGACGCCGCAGAGCAAGCCGACCTCGACCTGGACGGCCGCGACGAGATCCGCCTGGCGAACGCCGGGGAGTCGGTGGTCGTGGACGTGGACGAGGGCGGCGGAATCGGATCGTGGGACCTGCGCGCGGCTCGCCACGCGCTGACGGCCGTCCTCCGGCGGCGACCGGAGGCCTACCACGACACGCTGCGGCGCCACGAGCGCCGGACGGCCAAGCGGTCGAACGCCGGCGAGGCCGCGGCCTCCATCCACGAGATGGTCCAGGTCAAGGAGGCGGGCCTCGCGAGCCACCTGGTGGACGACGAGTACGAACGACGCAGCGGCCTGGTTCGGTTCCTCCCGGTCGACGCCACGCCCGAGCAGTGGAACGCCGGGGGCCGGGGCGAGGTCGGCGACGCCGTCGGCGGGCCGTTCGTAATCGATCGGCTGACGGCCGGATCCGTGCTCCTCGCGCGCGACGGGTTCGTCCAGCACCGCGGGCAGGCCGTTCCGGTTCGCGTCGAGGTCGAGATGGAGCTTGGGGGGGGCCGCCTCGACCCGACCCTCGTGCACCGCGTGGCGATCGAGAACCGCGGGACGGAGGCGCTCGACGTCCGCGTCGGGAGCGAGTGGGCGATCACGATGCTCGGCGGCGGCGGCAACCCGGAGGCATGGTGGGCCATCGACGGCGTGCGGAGCAGCCATGACGCAACCCGGTCATCGGAAGGCGTCACGCGCCTGGCGCAGGGCAACGACTGGCTTCGCGCCTCGCTCACCACCGACGTCGAACCGCCGGCGGACGCCTGGATCGCCCCGATCGAGACCGTCTCCAACTCGGAGGCTGGCTTCGAGCGGGTCTACCAGGGCAGCGCGCTCCTCCTGTCGTGGCCGGTTCGGCTGGAGCCGGGCGGGCGCTGGAAGGCGACGCTCCGGCATGGTGCGGCGATCACGGAGGATCGCCCCGCGACTTCGTAACCGGGTTAAGACGTTGGCCCATCTGGCCGCAGGAATCCGTCAGCCCGTGGCCTGCGCGCCACGGGCTGACGTCTGGAGGAGAGCTGGAAACGACGATCTAGGTGGTGATGCCCTTCGCCGGGGCGCGGGGATCCTCGAAGTCCGGCCGCGTATCGACGCCATGCGTCTGCGCCAGGAGGTCGAAGATGACGATTGCGGTGAGGGCAACCAGGAGGATGATGAGGCCGGACATGTCGTTGGCCCTTTCTTGGAGCGCTTTGGTACAGTGAACTAGGCCAAGTCGAACATTACTTGGACTAGCGGACTATGTCAACACGTACGATGGACCCAGACCAGAACTCCTCCCCGAACGGCGATCGCGCCTCGGACGTCGACCACAGCCTCGACGTCGAGCGTGATTCGGACGTCCCCATCTCGACCCAGATCTACTGGCAGCTCGCCTATCAGATCGAATCCGGCCGGCTCCAGCCCGGCGAGCGGCTCTCGCCCGTCCGCGAGCTTGGCGCGGCCCTGCGCGTGAACCCGAACACGATCCGCGCCGTCTATCGGCGCTTGAGCGACAACGGCTTCGTCGTCAGCCGGCATGGCGCCGGCACGGTCGTCGCGGATCGCTCCTCGCACCGCCGCCGCCCGGAGGCCCTCGGCGGCATCGTCTCGGAGCTGCTGCGGCGCGCGGCCCAGGCGGGCTTCACGCCGGACGAGGTCGCCGCGGCGGCCTTCGCGGCCGCCTCCGAGCGCAAGCGGCCGTCCGAGCACGTCCACGTCCTCTTTGCCGAGTGCACGACCGCGGACGCCGGCTACGACGCCGAGCGGCTGAATCGCGAGTTCTCGGGCCAGATCGAGGCCGAGGGCACCCTCCTCGAGGAGCTGCCCGAACGGCTGGACAAGTTCCACTACGACCTCGTGGCGACGACGACGTTCCACGCGGACGAGGCCCAGGCGCTGGTCGGGGGACGCGTGCCCGTGGTGGCCATGCTCGTCGGGCCCGGCTACGTGGAGCTCGTCCACGAGATCTCGGCGCTGCCGGCCGGGTCGCGGGTCGGGGTCGTGTGCGCCTCGGACCGGGGCACGGACAACATCGCCGAGACGCTCCAGATCGCCGGCACGACGGGCGTCGAGATCGTGTCCGCGACGATCGATGACGACGAGCGGCTCACGCTCGTCGACCGGACCGCCGACATCATCCTCATGTCCCGCGAGGCACTCGCCCAGAAGCTGGACCAGCGGCTCCATCGGCCGGAGCGGGTCCGGGCGTGGACCTACGAGTTCGACCCGGCGGCGCTCGAGCTGCTGCGGCGCGCCATCGAGCACGCCGGCGCCTCGCGCCGGAAGCCGGCGCGCGATGGCGCAGCGGAGTCGAAGAGCCCCGAACCCGCCGCGGTCTGACATCCTTCGCCCGATGCGGGCGATCCCCCTGGCCCGGGCGGCGCGTCGCCGCCACGGACTCGAACCGATCGTGCGCGACGGGACGCTCGACGCGGCCGATGCGGCCGCCGCCCGACGGATCGCCGCACGGATGACGGTTGCGCGCGACGCCGCGGGCGGCCCGTCCGTCAGCGCGGGCGAGGTTGCGGCCCTGGCCGCGCTCGACGCCGTGCTCCATCGGCTGATCGCGTCGGAGCGTGAGGCCGGGCGCGCGGATCTCGGGTCCGTGGTCGGGGCCGTCGATTCCGCGTTGGGCGCGGAGGCGCTGCCGGAGGTCGAGAAGGCCTGGCGCGGCCAGTTCCGCGGGACGGCGCCGGCGACGGGCGAGGGAGCGGCGCTGCCCGCCGGGGTCGGGCCGGAGCTGCTCGCCGAGGTGCTCGTCCTCGCGGCGCTCAACGAGGATCCGGCGGCGACCGCCGTCCGTGAGCTCGTCGACGACCAACCCCTGCGTGACGGGACGCGCTACGAGAAGGTCCTCGAGACCACCGAGGAGCAGCTCGGTGGTCGGGCGGCGGCCGGTCGACTCACTGCAGATGACACGGCGGCCGGCGCGCGGCGCAGGCCCGCGGCCCCCCTCGGTCCGGACGCTCCCCTGCCGGCACGGCTGCGCGAGCCGATGCTCCAGGCGCCCGGCTCGCTGGCGGCCCAGCTCCGTTGGGTCCGCCGCCACTGGGCGCCGATCATCCGCGGCGACGGCGCGCTGGCCCGCCGCATCGACCTCGCGCTGGACGTCCTCGCGGAGGAGGCGCGAGCGCTGGAGCTCAAGGGCGCGGGCGCGCATTTCGGCGGGCCCGTCGTGGTCGAGACGCCCGACTACCGCGGGCTCGACTCGGACGCCGTCGGCTTCTCGCAGGACACGGACTGGATGCCGCGCGTCGTGCTCATGGCCAAGTCGACGTATGTCTGGCTCGAGCAGCTCGCGGGGACCCACGGGCGGTCAGTGGCGACCCTCGCGGACGTGCCCGACGAGGAGCTGGACCGGCTCGCGGGGCTGGGCGTGACGGGACTGTGGCTCATCGGGCTGTGGCAGCGCAGCAGGGCGTCGGCCGAGATCAAGCGGCGGCGCGGCGACGGCGACGCGGCGGCCTCCGCCTATGCGATCGACGAGTACCGGATCGCCGACGACCTGGGCGGAGAGGCCGCGTTCGAGGACTTGCGCCGTCGCGCGTGGGACCGTGGCATCCGGGTGGCGGCCGACATGGTCCCCAACCACATGGGCATCGACTCGCGCTGGGTCATCGAGCACCCGGACCGGTTCATCTCGGTGCCCGACCCGCCCTTTCCCGCGTACGCCTTCACGGGGCCGAACCTGTCGGGGGACTGGCGGGTCGACATCCAGATCGAGGACCACTACTGGGACGGCACGGACGCGGCGGTCGTGTTCCGGCGACGCGACACCCAGAGTGACGAGGAGCGCTTCATCTACCACGGCAACGACGGCACGTCGTACCCGTGGAACGACACGGCGCAGCTGGACTATCTGAACCCCGACGTTCGCGAGGCCGTCATCCGGACGATCCTCGACGTGGCCCGGCGCGCGCCGATCATCCGGTTCGACGCGGCGATGGTCCTCGCCCGCCGGCACATCCGCCGGCTCTGGTATCCGGAGCCCGGCGCCGGCGGCGCGATCCCGTCCCGGGCCGAGCACGCGCTGTCGACGCCGGAGTTCAACCGTCGCATGCCCAAGGAGTTCTGGCGCGAGGTGGTCGACCGCGTCGCGGCCGAGGCGCCCGGCACGCTCCTGCTCGCCGAGGCGTTCTGGCTCCTCGAGGGCTACTTCGTGCGGACGCTCGGCATGCACCGGGTCTACAACTCGGCGTTCATGCACATGCTCCGCGACGAGGACAACGCCGGCTACCGGCGGGTCATGCGCGACACGTTGGAGTTCGACCCGTCGATCCTCGGCCGGTTCGTGAACTTCCTCACCAACCCCGACGAGCGCCCGGCGGCCGAACAGTTCGGGACCGGTGACAAGGCGTTCTCCGCGGCCACGATCCTCGCGACGATGCCCGGCCTGCCGATGCTCGGGCACGGCCAGGTGGAGGGCTTCAAGGAGCGATACGGCATGGAGTTCCGGCGCGCGCGATGGGATGAGCCAGTCGACGAGATGCACGCGGGCCACTTCGCCTACGCGATCGTCCCGCTCCTGCGGCGCCGGAGCGCCTTCTCGGGCACGGACCGGTTTCGCCTGTACGACGCCCAGCGCGACGCGGGCGGGGTCGACGAGGACGTGTACGCGTACTCCAACGGCGCCGGCCCGGATCGGAGCCTCGTGCTCGTCAACCATCGCCACGGCGACACGACCGTGCGCATCGACTGGTCGGTCGCGGCCGCGCCGCCCGGCGGCAAGCCGCTCGCGAGCGTCCGCCTGGCCGACACGCTCGAGCTCCCGACCGACGACGCTGCGCCCGTGCGGTTCAGCGACCCGCGCTTCGACTACGCGCTGACCCGCTCGGCGGGTGACCTTCGGCGCGAGGGCCTGCGCGTGACGCTCGGGCCGTTCGAGGCGCGTGTCCTGTGGGTCGACACCTCGCCTCCCGCGCCCGCGGCGGCACCGAGGGCGGAGCCCACGGCCAAGGGTCCGAAGGGGCGTCGCGGGACGCGCGGCGCGAGCACGCCGAAGCCGGCCACGCCGCCCTCAGCCACGCACAAGGCAGCGGCACGGACGGCGGGCGGCCGCCGCGCCACCCCGAAGGCTCCCGGCCGAGGCAGCGACGCCAAGGCTCCCGGCCGAGGCCGCGACCCGAAGGCGCCCGGCCGACCGACAGGCACGGCCGGGCGATGACGACGGCGCCGTTGCGATTCGACCCCGCCCCGCCGGATTGGGTGCAGCGGGTGACGCTCGAGGGCTCGATCGTCCGCCTGGAGCCGCTCGCCGAGGCGCACCTGGACGACCTCGCGGCGGTCGCGTTCGAGGGCGAGCTGTGGCGCTGGACGATGGTCGATCCGCGGGATCGCGACGACCTCCGGGCATGGCTGGAAGCGGCGCTCGCCAACGCGGCGAAGGGATCGGAGCGGCCGTTCGCGACCGTCGACCGCGCTTCCGGACGCGCGATCGGCAGCACCCGGTTCATGTCGATCGTCCCCGAGCACCGGCGGCTGGAGATCGGTTGGACGTGGGTGGGACTCGACTGGCAGCGCCGCGGCGCGAACCAGGAGGCGAAGCTCCTCCAGCTGACCCACGCGTTCGAGACGCTCGGCGCGAACCGGGTGGAGTTCAAGACGGACTCGAACAACGCGAAGGCCAACCCGGCCCTCCTCGCGATCGGGGCGACCTTCGAGGGCACGTTCCGGAACCACATGATCCTGCCGGGTGACCGCATCCGCCACTCGAACTACTACGCGATCGCGGTCGAGGACTGGCCCGCGGCGAAGGCGCGGCTCCGATCGCGGGTCGCGGGCTTCACCGGGGGCTGACGCTCTGCCATCATCGGAGCGCCACCGACCCGGGCCATCCGGCAACCGAGGGGGACCTCCGTGATCGACCTGCTGGTCAAGATCGTCGTCAACGCCATCGCGGTCTACGTCGCGGTGCTGGTCGTGCCCCAGATCCGCTTCCCGGCCGCCAACGACCTGCTGCAGCTCCAGGGCAACTGGTGGCACGTGCTCGTCGTGGCGTTGCTCCTCGCCCTGGTCAACAGCTACCTCAAGCCGATCCTCAAGGCCTTGTCGTTCCCGATCACGATGCTGTCGATGGGCCTCTTCGCGTTCGTGCTCAACGCGTTCCTGCTCCTGCTCGTGGCGTTCCTCGCCGGCTACGCGGACATCGACTTCACGATCGGTGGCTTCCCGCCGAGCATCACCGCGGACGCGTTCGTGGGCGCGCTCCTGGGCTCGATCGTGATCAGCATCGTCTCGCTCGTGCTCGGCATGCTCGACCGAGGGCGGCGCCTCGTCTGACGAGCGTCGCGCCGCGGTCCCCCCGGAGGTCGACGCCCTCCCGAGGCTCGCCCCGGTGCTGCGCACCGCGGCCGCGCGATTCGGCACGCCCGTGCAGGTCACGGACGCTCCGTCGCTCGCGGCGGCCGCGGCAGCGGTGCGCGCCGCGTTCCCCGACCCGTGGCTGCGCGCGTTCTCGGTCAAGGCGAACGACGTCGCGGCGGTCGTCGCGCGCGTGGCGGCGCACGGCTTCGACGCCAACGTGGTCTCGCGCGGCGAATGGGCGGTGGCTCACCGTGCAGGCGTCTCGAACGACCGGATCACGCTCGAGGGCATCGGCAAGAGCGACGCCGACTTGCGCGCGGCGTGCGACGCCGCTGACCGCGGCGAGCCACTCCGCTGGATCGCGGTGGAGTCGACGGACGAGGCCGAGGCGCTCGTCACCATCGCCGGCCGGCGAGCCCACCGTCGCGGCGCGCGTCTCGACGTCCTCTTCCGCCTCAATCCCGAGGTCGTGCCGGAGACGGTGCGTCAGCTCGCGGTGGGCGCCGGAACGTCGAAGTTCGGGATGACCGCGGACGAGCTGTCGAAGGCGGTCGAGGTCGTCGAGCGGGCCTCGATGCTCGTGCCCCGCGGCATCCAGCTCCATGTGGGCTCGCAGCTCCGCGCCGTGGACGCCTGGCGGGACGCGGTCCGGCGCGGGCTCGCGTTGTTGGCGCTGCTCGGCGGGACGCGCCCCGAGTTCGACACGCTCGACGTCGGTGGCGGCTTCCCGGTCCTGCCCCTCGGCGAGGGCGCGCCGGACCCGAGGCGATTCGCGCGGGAGCTGCCGGCGCTCTTCGAGGCGATCCCCGAGGATCGCCGGCCGCGGCGCCTGGCGATCGAGCCGGGTCGGGCCCTCGTGGCTCGCGCGGGCTTCCTCGTCGGCCGCGTGCTCCACGTCCGCGAGCGCGGCGGCCGTCAGGTCGTCCTGGACACCGGCATGACCGAGCTCATCCGCCCGGCGCTGTACGACGCGTGGCACGAGGTCGCCGCGCTGACGTCGATGGGCCGCGCGGTCGACCCGGGTGACGCCACGCTCGAGCTGATCCCCGCCCGCGTCGACGGCCCGATCTGCGAGTCGACGGACCACCTCGGCGAGCATCGGCTCCCGCCGCTGCGGCGCGGCGACCTCCTTGTGATCCGGGACGCCGGCGCCTATTCCGCTTCGCTCGGCTCGACGTACAACGGGCGCCCCCGACCGCCCCAGGTGATCGCCGAATCCGACGGGTCGCTGACGCTCGCGCGCCGTCGGGGGACGCTCACCGCGTTGGGCTGAGGGAGGACTTACACTCGATTCGATGGGTGCAGTCGACACGATGGAAGACTTCTTCGAGAAGCTGAACGACGGCGATCGATCGGGCGCGGTGGCGCTCATGGACGAGCGCGTCGAGATGCGGATCCATGTCGGCGACAACGCGCGGACGCTGCGCGGGGTCGAGCAGGTCGGCGGCTGGTTCCTGCGCGCGGAGCCCGGCCTGAAGATGATCCCGGGCGACGTGCGCGACCTCGGGATCACCTACCAGGCGGACGTCCTGAGCGTGCGACCCGGTGCTCCGAGCCAGCACCTCGATGCGTCGTTCCGCGTCGAAGCCGGGAAGATCACCAGCATCAACCTCGCGCCCAGGTAGCGGGGAACCGCGGCGGGGCGCTGACCGCCAACGCGGCGGGCCGCTGTCCGCCCGCGCGGCGCGCCGCTATCCCCCTCCGCGGCGCACCAACACTCGCCCTCGCCGGCCGACGCCGGGAATCAGGTCGCGCCGGGCAGCTCGTCCGAGCCCGCGCCCGGGATGATGATCACGTCGCCAACCGCCAGCTTGTCCGGGTTGGGAAGGGTCTCAGTGTTCGCGGCGATGAGGTCCTCGAGCTTCACGTCGAACTTCTTGGCAATGCTCGACAGGGTGTCGCCCGACTTCACGACGTACGTGCGTTGCGTCGGCTCGGGCTTCGGTGTCGGCGCGAGGCTGGCCGCTGGCGTCGGGTCGGTCGACGTGCCGCGGCTGGGCGTGGCGACCGCGCCGCCCGGCGCCCCGAAGCCGAGCAGGCCCGGAAGCGCGAACAGCACCGCCGCCGCGAGCGCGAGCGCAACGACCGACACGAGAATCGGCGGGATCGACAGCTCGGGGAGTCGCCGGGCACGAAGGGTCGGAAAGACCTCGCTCGGCCGGGCGCGCTCCCATTCGGGTGCACCGGGATCGCGCCGGCGCGGCCGCCCCGGAGCCGCGGGTTGCGGCGTCCCGCTGGCGTTCGACTCGGTGAAGCCGGCCATCCGGTCCGGATCGCGCTCGCGGCGCGGTCGAACGGGCTGCGCGACCGCGGCCGCCGCGGACTCCCGCCAGGCCGAATCGGGTTCCCGGGCGGAGGGGCCCGCGGGCGCCGGCGCGCCCTCGTCGGCGGCGGCATCGGCGGCGTCTCCGGCAGCGCCGCCGGCTCCGCCATCGAGCGCGGACGCTGCGGCGCCCCCGGCCGCGACGCGATCGGCGTAGCTGCCCGAGAGCCCTCGTCCCTCGTCCGGAAGGTCGCTCCCCTCCTCCCCGGGCTGCGGCGGCCCGTCGCGCCCGGGCCCGGATTCGGGGGCTCGCGCAGGCGGTGGCGGCACGCCCTCCTCGTCCCGCTCCCAGCGGT
>JADMIO011260396.1_pt1 | contig 17755 bp, 18 predicted proteins | sample 8958161 | NCBI WGS metagenome assembly JADMIO01 (sample SAMN16585339, study PRJNA669376) | soil metagenome | isolation source: Crop rotation soil | place: USA: Cullars Rotation, Alabama | collected 2011
CGCGACTTCAAGTCACGTGAATTCCAAGCTTCGGATCCCACTGTGCTGGAAAGAGCTCAAGCGCCTCGTCGGCCGGCTGATGTCGCAGGAGCTCGACCGGGCCAAGCCGCTGTGGGAGATCTGGCTCGTCGAAGGGCTGCGCGACGACCGCTTCGCCCTCGTGGCCAAGACGCACCACGCGCTCGTCGACGGCATCTCGGGCGTCGACGTCACCAACGTGCTCTTCGACACCGCGCCGGAGCCGGCGCCGTGCGAGCGCCGCACGGGGGCGCGCGTCGCGCGTCCGGTGCCCACGGGGGCCGAGCTCCTGGCCGAGGCGCTGCTCGAGCGCGCGACGGTGCCGGGCGAGATCGCCCGCGGCGCACGCGCCGCGCTGCGCACGCCGCGCCGCGCGCTCGGCGCCGTGCGCGACGGGCTTCAGGGCGTCGGCGCGCTCGCCGGGGCGGGCCTGAGCCCCGCGCCGAGCACGCCGCTGAACCGCCCGATCGGGCCGCACCGCCGCTACGAGTACGTCGACGCCGACCTCGCGGCGTTCAAGGCGATCAAGACCGCGCTCGGCGGCACCGTCAACGACGTCGTGCTCTCGACCGTGGCGATGGCGCTGGGCCGCTGGCTGCGCGACCGCGGCCACCAGACGGACGGCGTGACGCTGCGCGCGATGGTGCCGGTCTCCGTGCGCGCCGACGTGGAGCGCGGGGTGCTCGGCAACCGCGTCGCCGCGTTCTACGCGCCGCTGCCGGTCGGGCCGACCGACCCGGCGGCCGTGTTCGCCGAGGTCCACGCGGCCACCGAGGAGCTCAAGCACTCCGGCCAGGCCGTCGGAGCGCAGGTGCTCACCGACCTCGGCGACTTCGCCCCGGCGACGATCCTCAGCCAGGCGGCGCGCCTCGTGGCCCGCCAGCGCTTCTTCAACGTCGTCGTGACCAACGTGCCGGGGCCGCAGATCCCGCTCTACGTCCTCGGCCGGCGCCTCGACGCGATCTACCCGGTGGTCCCGCTCGCCGCGCAGCAGGCCGTCGGCGTGGCGATCCTCTCCTACGCCGGGCGCCTGGGGTTCGGGCTGCTCGCCGACCGCGAGCTCCCCCACCTCGACACGCTCGCCGACCACCTGCGCGCGGCCATCGCCGACCTCGCCCGCGCCGCGGGCGTCACGCCGGCGCCGCCGTCCGCCCCCCGCCCGGCGCGACCCCGCCGGGCCGCCCGTCCGCCCGCGAAGGCGCGCACGTAGCGGTGATCCGGGCCCTGCGCCTCGCCGTCGCCGTCGTGGTGGCGCTCGCCGCCGTGGTCGCGCTGCTGCTGTTCCTGCAGAGCCGGGACAAGTCGCAGCTCGACACCGGGTCGGCCTCGTCGGCGCCCGGCCGTGCGCTGCCCGACCAGGGCTCCGCGCACCGCCGTCCGCCACCCGGCTTCCACTTCGCCACCGACCCGCCGGCCAGCGGGCCGCACCTGCCCGCGCCGATCCGCCGCGACCGCGTCGCGCTGAGCCGCGACCAGCTCCTGCACGCGCTCGAGCTCGGCGACGTGGTGCTCGCCTACGGCGACCCGGGCGACCTGCCCGCGCTGCGCCAGGTGCAGGAGGACGTCAGCGGGCCGTTCGACCCGGCGCTCGCCGCCAACGGCCAGATGGTGGTCCTCGACCGCCGCGCGGGCACCTCGGGGGTCATCGCGCTCGCCTGGCGCCGGGAGCTGCGGACGGCGACCGCGACCGATCCCGCGCTGCACGACTTCGCCGACGCGTGGCTAGGCCACGGCGCTGCGGGACAATAAGAGCACGATGGCCGCTCCCCTCCGCCTCGCCCTGCACCAGATGGACGCGCGCGTCGGCGACCTCGCCGGCAACGCCGCGAAGATCCGCGACGGGCTGCGCCGGGCGCGCGACGCCGGCGCGCAGCTCGCGCTCTTCCCGGAGCTGGCGATCACCGGCTATCCGCCCGAGGACCTCCTGCTCAAGGAGCACTTCCTGCGCGACGCGCGCGCGGCGCTCGACGAGGTCGCGGCCGAGGCGCACGACATCGTCGCGCTCGTCGGCTTCCCCGAGCGCGCGGAGGACGTCTACAACGCGCTCGCGGTCTGCAGCAACGGGCGCGTGCAGGCGATCTACCGCAAGTGCCGGCTGCCCAACTACGGCGTCTTCGACGAGGTCCGCTACTTCCAGGCCGGCCGCGGCGGGGCGATCATCGAGGTCGACGGCCACAAGGTGGGCCTGACGGTCTGCGAGGACATCTGGGTCCCCGGCTCCCCGCTGCTCGAGGAGGCGCTGGCCGGCGCGACGCTCGTCGTCAACGCGTCGGCGTCGCCCTACAACCACGGCAAGGGCGTCCGGCGCGAGCGGATGATCCAGCAGCGCGCGCGCGACAACCTCTGCGCGGTCGCCTTCTGCGGGCTGGTCGGCGGCCAGGACGAGCTCGTCTTCGACGGCCACTCGGTCGTCATCGACCACGAGGGCTGCGTCGTCGCGCGGGCCGCGCAGTTCGCCGAGGAGCTGCTCATCACCACGGTCGACCCCGACGCCGCCCGCGCCGCGCGCCTGCGCGACACCCGCCAGCGCCCCGCCGCGCGCGACGCGGAGCCGCGCGTCGACCACCTCGGGGTCTTCGACACGCCCGCGCTCGACGGCGAGCCCAAGGTCGGCGGGCCGGTGGCCGAGCTGCTCGACCCCGACGAGGAGGTCTACGCGGCGCTCGTGCTCGGCACGCGCGACTACGTCGAGAAGAACGGCTTCCGGCACGTCGTCCTCGGCCTGAGCGGCGGCATCGACTCGACGCTCGTGCTCTGCGTCGCCGTCGACGCGCTCGGCGCCGACCGCGTGACCGCCGTGACGATGCCCTCCCGCTACTCGAGCGCCGGGACGCGCAACGACGCCAAGACGCTCGCCGCCAACCTCGGCGTCGAGCTGCTCGAGCTGCCGATCGCCGGGCCGATGAGCGCCTACGACGAGCTGCTGGCCGGGCCGTTCGAGGGGCGCGAGCCCGACATCACCGAGGAGAACCTGCAGGCGCGCATCCGCGGGAACCTGCTCATGGCGCTGTCGAACAAGTTCGGCTGGCTGGTGCTGACGACCGGCAACAAGTCCGAGATGAGCGTCGGCTACTCGACCCTCTACGGCGACAGCGCGGGCGGCTTCGCGGTCATCAAGGACGTGCCGAAGCTGATGGTCTACCGGCTCGCGGAGCTGCGCAACCGCGGCGGGGGGCCGATCCCGCCCGACATCATCACGCGCCCGCCGAGCGCCGAGCTGCGCCCCGACCAGAAGGACGAGGACTCGCTGCCTCCCTACTCGGTGCTCGACGCGATCATCGAGGCCTACGTCGAGGAGGACCAGGGCCGCGAGCAGCTCGTCGCCCGAGGCTTCGCGCCCGAGGACGTCGACCGGATCATCCGCCTCATCGACCTCGCCGAGTACAAGCGTCGCCAGAACCCGCCGGGCATCAAGGTCACCTCGAAGGCGTTCGGCCGCGACCGCCGGATGCCCATCACGAACGCCTACCGAGCCATTACTCGGGAGTCTTCACCGGTGTAGTAGCGTCAGCCCCGGGACCCGAAGGAGGGCACGGTGGCCGGCGGAGTTGACCACGACGAGGACCCGCGGCTGTCGCCGCGCGAGCGCGAGGTGACGCTCCTGCTGGCCGACGGCCTCAGCGGCGAGGAGATCGCCCGCCGGCTCGTGCTCTCGCCCGAGACGGTGCGCACGCACATCCGCAACGCGATGGACGCCGTCGGCGCGCACACGCGGGCCCATCTGGTCTCGATTGCCCTGCGTAAGCGGCTGATCGACCGCTAGCGCCCTGAGTCGGAAGTTCGTCGTCACCGCGGCGGATGCCGGGGCGTGCCTGCCGGTTCCCGGCAGCCACAGGCATACTGGTTGTACGTCAAGGCTGCCGGGGGTCGGCAGGCGCGGTCCGGCGCCGCAAAGCGGCGGCGAGATTCCGACTCAGGGCGCGGGTCCACTTCACCGGTCTGCGGTATTCACCGGTCGCCAAGCGGACCGATGACCCGGGATGCGGTGACACGCCTCCTCCTCAGCCTGCGCATCCGCTTCGCCGCCTGCGGCGGCGCGATCGTGGCCGTGATCGCGCTCGCGTCCGTCGGACGTGCGCTCGCCGCCGGCCTGCTGGTCGCCACCGCCGTGCTCATGATCGGGCACGGCGTGCTGGCGCCGCTGCGGCGGATGACCGAGGCCGCCGAGCGGCTCGCCGCCGGGGACCTGGAGGCGCGCGCCCCCGTCGGCGGGGTGCCGGAGGTCCACGACCTCGCGGTCGCCTTCAACGCCATGGCCGCGCGCCTCGGCGCGTGGCACCGCGGGCTGGAGGCCAGCGTCGCCGCCCGCACCGAGGAGCTCGAGCTCGCCCGCGCCGAGACCCTGGAGCGCCTCGCGCGCGCCGCCGAGTTCCGCGACGACGACACCCAGCAGCACGCCGAGCGCATCGGCCGCCTCGCCGCGCGCGTCGGGGCCCGGATGGGCATGGAGCCGCAGGTCCTCGGCGACCTGCGCCGCGCGGCGCCGCTGCACGACATCGGCAAGATCGCCGTCCCCGACGCGATCCTCCTCAAGCCCGGCCGCCTGACCGAGGAGGAGTTCCGCATCGTCCGCCACCACACCACCGCGGGCGCGGCGATCCTCGGCGGCTCGAGCTCGCCGGTCCTGCGCATGGCCGAGGCGATCGCCCTCTGTCACCACGAGCGCTGGGACGGCGGCGGCTACCCGCAGGGCCGCAGGGGCGACGCCATCCCGCTCGAGGCGCGCATCGTCGCGGTCGTCGACGTCTTCGACGCGCTGACCCACGAGCGCCCGTACAAGGACGCCTGGCCGCTGGAGCGCGCGCTCGAGGAGATCCGCGCGGGCGCCGGGACGCAGTTCGACCCCGCGGTCGTCAGCGCGTTCCTCGACCTCGCCGAGGCCGGCGCGCTGGCCGAGATGCCGGGCTCGATGGCCGTCAGCCTCGCGGCTGCGGCCTGACGGCGATCGTCATCCGCGACACGGCGCACAGGCGCCCGTCGTCGTCGGTGAACTCGACGTCCCACATCCAGGTCGTCCGCCCGCGGTGGCGGCGCACGGCCTGCGCGTGGATCGTCCCCTGCGTCATCGGGCGCAGGAAGCTCGTCTGATTGGCCAGCCCGACGGCGAAGTTCCCCTCGGGGAGCACCGCCATCGCCGTGGCCATCGAGGTCAGCGACTCGGCGATGGACGCGTAGACGCCGCCGTGGACGAGGCCCATCGGCTGCTTGACCGCATCGCGCACGGCGACCTGCGCGGCCGCGCGCTCGTCACCGGCCTCGAGCACCTCGAGCCCGTAGAGCGCGTCGAACGTGGCCTCGTACGGGATGACGGGGTCGGGCGGCTCCACGGCGCGCGCAACGTAGCGGACCGGATAGCCTCCCCCCGCCGATGAGCCGGATCGACGACCTGGCGCCCGATCAGCGCGCCGTCCTGCAGCTGCTGCTGCGCCAGGGAAAGACCTACGACGAGCTGGCCGGGATGCTGCGCCTCGACCACGACGCGGTGCGCGAGCGTGCCGTGCGCGCGCTCGACGGCCTGGGCCCGGCCGACGCCGACCTCGACGACGACCGCCGCGCCGAGGTCGCCGACTACCTGCTCGGCCAGCAGTCCGCCTCCCAGCGCCGCGCGACGCGCGAGCTGCTGGAGGGCTCCGCGCCGGCGCGCGCGTGGGCGCGCGTCGTGGCGGGAGAGCTGCGGCCGATCGCCGGCGACGGCCTCCCGGAGGTCCCCGCCGAGGCGGCCGAGGTCGAGGAGGCCTTCGACGCCCTGCAGGCACGCGAGCAGCGCCGCGAGGAGGTCCAGCGCTCATCGCGGCTCGGCGGCGCGCTGCTCATCGTCGCCGCGGTCATCGTCGCCGTGGCGATCGTGCTCATCGTGCGCAGCGGCGGCAACGACAACAGCGGCACCTCGACGTCGGCCCAGACGCAGACGACGGCGACGACTTCGACCACGGCCAACGGCCAGCCGCAGGTCGTCAGCCAGGTCAACATGCAGGCGGACCCGGCCGCGGGCAGCGGCGTCGCGGCCGTCCAGTTCGTGCTGCGCCAGGGCAAGCAGTACGCGGTCGCGGTGCAGGCCCAGGGCCTCGCGCCGACGACGAACAGCCGCTTCTACGCCGCATGGCTCGTGGGCCGCGGCATCGACCCGCGCCCGCTCGGCTTCACGCCGGTCGTCGCGGCGACGGGCAAGCAGAAGGGCCGCCTCGCCTTCGCCAACGCGCTACCCGCCGACGCGAGCAGGTACAAGCGCCTGGTCATCACCGCCGAGTCGCAGAAGTCGCCCAAGCAGCCGGGCACGGTCGTCCTGCGCGGCGATCTGAAGTTCAGCTAGCTGTGATTCCTAGGAACGACAGCTAGGGCAGCAGCTTCCCGGGGTTCATGATCCCGGCCGGGTCGAGGCGCTCCTTCGCCGCGCGCAGCGCGGCGAGCCCGAGCTCGCCCGCTTCGGCGCCCAGCCAGCGGCGGTGGTCGCGCCCGACCGCGTGGTGGTGGGTGATCGTGCCGCCCGCGGCGACGATCGCCTCCGACGCCGCCTCCTTCGCCGCGCGCCACTGCTCGAGCTCCGCGCCGGCGCGCGCCGGCATGAGGAAGGTGAAGTACAGCGAGGCGCCCGTCTCGTAGAGGTGCGAGACGTGGCAGCCGACCAGCCGCGCGTGGCCCTGCAGGGCGCCCCGGACCCCCGCGTACAACGCGTCGATCCCGCTCCACGTGTGCGCGGTCTCCAGCGTCTCGACGAGCACGCCGCGCTCGAGGAGGTCGTCGCGCAGGTACGGGCCGGAGTAGCGGCCCTTCGCCCACGCGTTGCCCGGCGCGGTCCCGAGCCGCACCGCGCCGGCGCGGCGCAGCATGGACAGCGTGCGGGCGCGACGGCGGCGCACGTCGCGCTCGGTGCCCTCCCAGCCGGCGATGACCAGGCACGGCGTGCGCAGGCCGCGGGCGCGCAGGTAGGCGCCGAGCGCGCGGGCGGGCGCGCCGTGGCCGGCGAGCGCCAGCGTGAGGCGCGTCTCGTCCTCGTCGGAGAGGCGCATGACGTCCCCGACGGCGCGCGCCTGGACGCAGCGGCGGAACGCGTCGCGGCCCTCGGCGAACGAGCCGAAGGCGAAGCCCTCGTAGCGGCGGACCTTCGGGGCGGGGCGCACGTGCACGGTCGCGGCGGTGATCACTCCGAGCGCGCCCTCCGAGCCGACCACGAGCTCGCGCAGGTCCGGGCCTGCGGCGCTGGCCGGCAGCGCGGGGAGCGCGAGGCGGCCCGCCGGCGCGGCGAGCGCGACGCCGCGCACGAGCTCGTCGATGCGCCCGTACCCGGTCGAGGCCTGGCCGGCGCTGCGGGTCGCCACGCACCCGCCGAGCGTCGCGTACTCGTAGGACTGCGGCACGTGGCCGAGCGTCAGCCCGTGCGCCGCGAGCCGCGCATCGAGCTCGGGCAGCGGCAGGCCGGCGCCGGCGGTGGCCAGCAGCGAGCGGCCGTCGACCTCCAGGCCGGCGAGTCCGCCGAGGTCGAGCGCGACGACGGCCTCGCAGTCGCCGCGCACCGGCTCGACGCCGCCGACGACGCTCGTTCCGCCGCCGAACGGGACGACCGCGACGCGGTGCTCGGCGCACGCGGCCAGCACGGCCAGGACGGCGTCCTCGGAGGCCGGCTCGACGACCGCGTCGGGCGCGAAGGTCGCGTCGCCGGCGCGCAGGCGCAGCAGGTCGGGCAGGCCCTTGCCGGCGGCGTGCAGAACGCGTGCCTCGCGGTCGTCGCGGACGGGCGCGGCGGCGGCGATCGCCGCGCTGGCCGCTCCGCCCAGCCGCGAGGGCTCGAGTCGCACGGCGTCGAGCGGCACGTGCGGCGCGCGGCGCGCCGGGTCGGCGCCCAGCTCGTCGCGCAGCAGGTCGTCGACGTGGCCGGGCAGCCCGGAGGCGTGGCCGTCGTCGCCCCAGCCCCACCAGCGCATCGGGCGCCTCATCCGGCGGCCACCTCCGTCTCCAGCGCGTCGAGCGCCTCGCGCAGCGTCCGCCGCGCCGCGCGCGACGCCAGGAAGCCGCCGAAGCGCGAGACGCCGCGCATGCGCTGGCGCACCTCGAGCGTCACCGTGGTCTCCGCGGCCCCGCGCGGGGCGAGCGCCACCGAGGTCACCGAGCTCGCCAGGAAGCGCTCGAACGGAGTGCCCTCCACCTCCTGGCTCCACGCGCACCGCCGCCCCTGCTCGCGCTCGGAGACGCGGAAGTCCGCGCGGACCTGGCGGCCGCGCTTGGTCTGCAGCACCTGCGTGAACGACCGCCCGCTCACGCCCTCCACGCGCACGACGCGCGGCCACCAGTCGGGCAGGCGCAGCGGGTCGGCGGCCACCTTCCAGACGGCCGCGGAGGAGGCCGGCAGCGTCCGGCTGGCGCGCGCGCGGGCCATGACTAGTCGTCGTAGCTCAGCAGCGCGTGCACGTCGCGGCCCGCGAGCCGCCCCCGCCCGCCGAGCGCGGCGAGCTCGATGAGGAAGCCGCAGCCCGACACAGTCCCGCCGAGCTGCTCGACCAGCGAGCACAGCGCCTGCGCCGTGCCGCCGGTGGCCAGGAGGTCGTCGTGGACGAGCACGCGCGCGCCCGGCTGGATGGCGTCGGTGTGCAGCTCCAACCGGTCGACTCCGTACTCGAGCTCGTACTCCGCGGTGACCGTCTCGTAGGGCAGCTTGCCGGGCTTGCGGGCGAGCACGAAGCCGGCGTCGAGCGCGGCCGCCACCGCCGGGCCGAGCAGGAAGCCCCGGGCCTCGGCACCGATCACGAGGTCGGCCCCCACGGCGCGCCCGTACGCCGCCAGCCCGTCGACCGCGTCGCGGAACGCCGACGGCGTCGCCATGAGCGGCGTGATGTCGCGGAAGAGGATGCCCGGCTTCGGGAAGTCCGGGATGTCGCGGATGTACTCGCGCAGGTCGGTCACCCGGCGATCCGGCGCAGGTCCCGGATGAGCAGCAGGTGCTTGAGGTGGGTGGCGACGGCCGCGAGATTCTCGAGCGCCTCGATGGCCTCCTTGCGCCGCTCGGGGTTCCGGGAGCGCAGCGCCGGCGCGAGGATCTGCTGCAGCAGCGCGGACTCGCGGTCGGCCGACGAGCGGAAGACGCGCAGGTTGCGCCCGCCGACGCCGTAGCGCGCGAGCTCGGTGACGGCGCGCACGATCTCGCGCTCGGTCTCGTCGAAGTAGGTCACGCCCGCGCGCTGCTCGCCCTTGATGACGCCGTACTCCTGCAGCTCCTTGACGAGCGCGGGGTCGGCGCGGGTGTCCTCGACGACGTCGTCGAGCGAGTAGACGGCGCCGCCGCCGCGCACGGACACGCTCGCGCGCCGCGAGGCCCGGCGCTCCGGCGAGGCGCTCGGCTTGGGGACGTCGCCGTCCTCCTCCGCGCGCCCGCTCGCGAGCTCCTGGCGGATGACGCGCAGCGGCAGGAACTCGTCGCGCTGCAGGCGCAGGATCGTGCGCAGGCGCTGGACGTCGTTGGGCGAGTACAGGCGGTAGCCGCCGGGCGTGCGCCGCGGCGCGAGCAGCTTCTGGTCCTCGAGGTAGCGGATCTTCGAGATCGAGATGTCCGGGAACTCCTGCTGGAGCGCCTTGCACACGGCGCCGATCGTCATCGACTTGCCGCGCGGGGTCCCGGCGTCGGCGACGTCGGGCAGCTCGATCTCGGGGCCCGCCATCAGCGCTGCAGGTAGGTGAGCTTGTACTTGCCGATCTGCAGCTCGTCGCCGTCCTCGAGCCGGTGGGACTCGATGCGCCGGCGGTTGACGTAGGAGCCGTTGAGCGAGCCGAGGTCGTCGAGGTAGAGGTCGCCGCCGCGGCGGACGACGAGCGCGTGGTCGCGCGAGACGGTGACGTCGTCGAGGAAGATGTCGGAGTCGGGACGGCGGCCGATCGTCATCCGGTCGCGGTCGAGCGGGAAGCTCTCCCCCACGCGCCCGCCGCCGGAGCGGATGACCAGCACGGGGCCGTTCTGGGCCGCCTCGTCGAGGTCGATCGGGATCAGCTCGCCCGTCTCGCCGACGCGGTAGGTGGCGGTCGTCGGCTCGCCCGAGTGCTCGGCGGGGCCGCCGATGAACGCGCCGCAGCGCTGGCAGTAGTTGGCCCCCTCCGCGTTGGCGAACCCGCATTCCGGGCAGTGCAGCGCCACGTCCCTCGCCCCCGGTCCCCGCCTACTCCTGCGGCGCGGGCGGCTCCTCGGTGCGCCCCGCGAGGATGTCGGTGAGGCGCCGCACGTCGTCGCCCGTGATCACGTCCTCGCCGCCCTCGTGCTTCTTGCGCAGGCGGTTGACCAGCTCGGCGCGCAGGATGTCGATCTTCCCGTGCAGGATCCGGCGCTTGTACGAGATGTCGACCTCTTCCTCCGTGAGCTGCTGGATGAGGTCCTTCAGCTCCTGGTCGGAGAGCGAGCCGAGGTCGGGGAACGTGTCCATGGGGTCCTGTTTCTCCTCGAAGTAGGGCGCGGCGAGTCTAAACGAAACGCCTCGACGGTCAAGTTGAGCTTGAGAGTTGCCGGACGGCGGTCCGGCCGTAGAGGACGGTGGCGGTCACGCTCATCGCCAGCCCGACGTAGAGGAGGGTCTCGCCGATCCGGCGCCGCCCCCACAGCGTGAAGACGACCGCCGACATGACGGGGAAGACGGCCAGGCGCCCCGGCCAGTTGACCTTCAGCTCCACGCCGCGGCGCACGAGCGGCGGCCCGACGGCGAGCATGAACGCCTCGCGGGCGGCGAGCGCGGCGAGCGCCCAGCGCGGCAGCAGCCGCCGCCGCCAGCAGACCGCGGCGCCCGACAGGATGAGCGAGCGGTCGAGGATCGGGTCCAGGATCGCGCCGAGGCGGCTGTACTGGCCGGTGACCCGCGCGGCGATGCCGTCGGCGTAGTCGCCCCACGCGACGACGGCGAACACCGTGGCCGCCCGCCGGTCGCCGCGCAGGCCGAGCACCACGAAGACGGGGATGAGCGCCGCGCGGACGAAGCCGATCGCGTTCGGGATCGTCCACGGGTTCAGCGGCGCGCCGGCGCGCGTCTGCGTCGGCAGCGGGCCCGAGCGGTCCAGGCCGACGAGCCGCCGGAAGGTCAGGCGAGTCCGCGCCACAGCTCGGCGACCGCCTCGGTGCCGCCCTCCAGCGGCAGCCCCTCGCGCGTCTCGCGCCCGCGGCGGACCTGCGCCTCGATGGTGCCCGACTCCAGCGAGCGGCGCCCGAAGGTCAGCCGCAGCGGGCAGCCGAGCAGCTCCGCGTCGGCGAACTTCTGCCCCGGCGAGGCGTCGCGGTCGTCCAGGAGCACCTCCAGGCCGAGCGTCGAGAGCTCGGTGGCGAGGCTCTCCGCGGCCGCCTGCTCGGCCGAGCCGCCCTTGCCCAGCGCGACGACGTGGACGTCCCAGGGCGAGAGCGCGCGCGGCCACGAGATGCCACGCTCGTCGGCGAACTGCTCGACGGCCGCGGCGGCGATGCGCGCCGGCCCGATCCCGTAGGAGCCCATGACCACCGGCTGCTCGGCGCCGCTCTCGTCGAGGTAGGTCGCGCCGAGCGGCTCGGAGAAGCGCGTGCCCAGCTTGAAGATGTTGCCGACCTCGATGGCGGGCTCGATGCGGATCGCGTGACCGTTGACCGTGTCGCCCTCCTCGACGGTGCGCACGTCGAGGCGTTCCCCGGCGGGGACGTCGACGACCACGTGGTAGTCGGGGCGGTTGGCGCCGGCGACGTAGGTGCCCGGCGCGACGGCGGCGTCGTAGACCGCGGCCGCGCCGTCGTTGGGGCCGAGGAAGCCCGCGGGGCCGGGAAGCTCGTCCTCGCGCGCCGGGCGGAACGGCTCGCGCAGCGCGTTGGCCAGCTTGATGTCGTTGACGCGATGGTCGCCGCGGACGAAGACGGTCACGAGCCCCCGCGACTCGGTCACGACGGGATAGGCCTTCAGCAGGTTGCCCGACGGCACGCCCAGCGAGCCGGCGACCGCGTCGATCGTCGTCAGGCCCGGCGTGTGCAGCTCGCCGCTGAGCGCGAGCGCCGGCACGGCCTGCGCCTCCGCGCTGGCCACCTCGACGTTCGCCGCGTAGCCGGGCGCGAGGGCGACGTCGTTCTCGCCCGCCGGGCACGGCGCCATGAACTCGTGCGCGCCCGTGCCGCCCATCATCCCGACGTCGGACTCGACGGCGTACCACTCCAGGCCGCAGCGGTCGAAGACGCGGGCGTAGGCGCCGGCGAAGCGGTCGTAGCTGGAGTCCAGGCCCTCGAAGTCGCGGTCGAACGAGTAGGCGTCCTTCATGATGAACTCGCGCGTGCGCAGCACCCCGGCGCGCGGGCGCGGCTCGTCGCGGCCCTTGGCCTGGAAGTGGTAGAGCAGCTTCGGCAGGTCGCGGTAGGAGCGGACGATCTGCGCGACGTGCGTGGTGACCGTCTCCTCGTGCGTCATCGCCAGCACGAGGTCGGCGCCGCGGCGGTCCTTGAGCTTGAAGACCTCGTCGATGTCGTAGCGCCCGCTCCGCTTCCACAGCTCGGCCGGGGTGATGAGCGGCATCAGCATCTCCTGGCAGCCGATCGCGTCCATCTCCTCGCGCACGATCCCCACCGCCCGCTGGTGCACGCGCCACCCCGCCGGCAGCCACGACCACAGCCCGGAGCCGACCTGGCGCACCAGCCCGGCGCGGACCATGAGCTTGTGCGAGAGCGCCTCGGCGTCGGCCGGAGGCTGCTTCTCGGTCGGCAGCAGCAGCTGCGTCTGGCGGGTCAGCACGCGCCGAACCATATGGGTCGACCGCAACCATGCGACGGCTACCGTGTCCGACCCGATATGGACCGTCGTCTCGTCGCGGCTGCGCTCGCCGCCCTCTCCCTGCTCGTGCCGGCGACCGCCCACGCGAGCGCGACGCAGTTCTCGATCATGCAGGACGACAACCGCGTCGTCTACCGCGACGACGCCACGCGCGACGCGACGATGACGCAGATGAAGGCGATGGGCGTGGACGTCGTCCGCGCCACCGTCCTCTGGCGCAGCGTGGCCGGCCAGCTCACGCGCAAGGAGGCGCGCAGGCGCAACCTCACGCGGCCTCGGTCCTACGGCACGCGCGTCTGGAACCGCTACGACGGCATCGTCCGCATGGCGCAGGCGCTCGGGATGCAGGTCGACTTCTCGCTCACCGGCCCCGCCCCGGACTGGGCGCACGGGCGCGGGCCCAAGCACGAGCGCGCGGTGGTGCGCCAGGCCTGGCGCCCGAACGCCACCCAGTACGCGCGCTTCGTCAAGGCCGTCTCGCGCCGCTACGACGGCACGTACAAGGACGAGGACACCGGCCACACGGTGCTGCCGCGCGTGAGCTTCTGGGAGCTGTGGAACGAGCCCAACCAGGCCGGCTGGCTGGCGCCGCAGTACGCCTTCTCGCGCGTCCTGCACCGCACGATCCCCGCCGCGCCGGAGATGTACCGGCGCCTGTACTTCGCGGGCCGCCGCGCGCTGGACTCCACCGGCCACGGCGGCGACCTCATCCTGCTGGGCAACACGGCCCCGCTCGGCTCGAGCGCGCAGGGCCGCCGCTCGCCGATCCGCCCGAAGAAGTTCCTGCGCGAGCTGTTCTGCGTGGACAGCGCGGGGCGGCGGATGCACGGCCGCTCGGCCGCGGCGCGCGGGTGCTCGGACTTCTCGAAGTACGGCCCGCTGCGCGCGACCGCCTACGGCCACCACCCGTACACCAAGGACCTGCCGCCGACGAAGCGCGACCGCTCCCGCGACTCGGTGACGATGGCGAACCTCGGCGACCTGCCGGTCTTCCTCGACCGGGTCGCGGCCAAGACCCAGCGCGTCTCCGCGAACCTGCCGATCGTCTCGACGGAGTTCGGCTACGAGACGAACCCGCCGGACCGCTTCTCCGGCCAGCCCCTGGACAAGCAGGCGGAGTACCTCAACGAGGGCGACTACGAGGCCTACGTCAACCCGCGCGTGATCGGCCAGACGCAGTTCCAGCTCTACGACGTCGGCCCGGTCAAGAGCCACAAGAAGGGCACGAAGGCCTACTGGTTCACCTACCAGTCGGGGCTGCTGTTCGCGGGCGGGAAGCCGAAGCCCTCGGCGCAGGCCTACATGCTCCCGTTCATCGCGAACGCCGCCAACGGCGGCCTCGGGGTGTGGGGCCAGCTGCGGTTCCGGCCCAACGGGCTGACGACCGACCAGGTGACGGTCGAGCGCCAGGCCGACGACGGCAGCTGGCAGGCGGTGGGCGATCCGCTCACGGTCGACAACCCGCTCGGGTTCTTCCAGGGCACGGTGCCGTTCCCGGGCCCGGGCAGCTATCGCGCACACTGGGCGGGCGGCGAGTCGCCGTTCGACGCCACCAGCCGGGTCGTCAAGGTCGGCTAGCACGGGCCTAACGCTGCGTTAGAGCTCCGCAGCGACCGCGCGACTTCCCGCGCGGTCCGGCGTTCCAGCGAACATGCTCCGCCGCCTCCTCCCCGCGCTCGCCGCCCTGCTCGCCCTCACCGCCGCCGCGGCCCCCGCGCACGCGGCCTCGCTGGAGACGGGCATGGCCGACGACCGCGCGCTGCACGCGAACCCGTCCGCCATCGCCGCGAAGTGGGCGGCGCTCGGCGTCGACACCGTCCGCATCCACGCGCGGTGGAGCTCGATCGCGCCCTCGCCGCGCGCCACGGTGCCGCCGCGCGGCTTCCATCCGGCCGACCCGAACGCGCCCGGCTACGACTGGGCGGCGCTGGACGCCGTGGTCGGCGCGGTCCGCGCGAACGGGATGCGGGTGATCCTCGCGGTCACGGGCCCCGGGCCGGTGTGGGCGTCGTCGGCGCCGACCCGCCACGACGGCGGCTACCGGCCCTCGCCGGCGCACTTCCGGGCGTTCTCCACCGCGGTGGCCACGCGCTACGCCGCGCAGGTGGACCGCTACCTGATCTGGAACGAGCCCAACCAGGCCCAGTGGCTGCGCCCGCAGCGCTCGGGCGGCAAGCCGGTCTCGCCGCACGTCTATCGCGCGCTCGTCGAGGCGGCCGTGCCCGCGATCCACGCGGCCGACCCCGGCAGCACCGTGATCATGGGGACGCTCGCGCCCAGCGGCTCGGACTCTCACTCCGCCAACGCCCCGATGCGCCCGCTGACCTTCGTGCGCTCGATGGCGTGCGTCGACAGCCGCCTGCGCAGCCTGCGCACCGGCGCCTGCCGGCACTTCCGCGCACCCGCGGCCGACGGCTTCTCGCTGCACCCGCACGGCATCCGCCTCTCGCCCGACGCCCACTCGCCCTCCCGCGACGATGCGCCGATGGGCGACCTGCCGCGCTTCACGACGCTGCTCGACCGCCTCACCGCCAGGCACCGCCTGCGCGTGACCGGCGGCCCGAGCCGCTTCCCGCTCTACCTGACGGAGTTCGGCTACCAGACCGACCCGCCCGACCGCTACCTCGGCGTGTCGCCGAGCACGCAGGCGAAGTGGCTCGTGCGCGGCGTGCAGAAGGCCTACTGGAACCCGCGCGTGCGCAACCTCACGTGGTACGTCTACCGCGACGAGCCGCTCGGCCACGCCAACGCGACCGGGTGGCAGTCGGGTCTGCTCTACGCGAGCGGGAAGGCCAAGCCGGCGCTGCGGGCGTTCGCGCTGCCGTTCGCGGCGACCACGAGGTCGGTGTTCGGCATCGTCCGCCCCGGCGCGGCGCACCGCGTGGCGATCCAGGCGCGCTCGCTGCACGGCTCCTACCGCTCGATCCGCTCGCTGAGCACCGGCCGCACCGGCGCGTTCTCCGGGCGCGTCAGGGCGCCGTCGTGGGCGCGCTACGTCCGCGCGCGGGTCATCGACTCGACCGCCGCGGCGGGCCGGACGAGCCTGGGCGTGCGCGTGCGATAGTTGGCCGCATGGCCAGCGTGATCATCGTCGGCGGCGGCTTCGGCGGCATCGCCGCGGCGATCGAGTTGCGCCGCCACGGCTTCGACGACGTCCGGATCCTCGAGGCGGCGGACGGCCTCGGCGGCACGTGGTTCCACAACAGCTACCCCGGCGCCGCGTGCGACGTCCCGAGCCACCTGTACTCGTTCTCCTACGCGCAGCGGCGCGACTGGTCGCGGCTGTGCTCCCCGCAGCCGGAGATCCTCGACTACCTGCACGGCGTGGCGCGCGCGTTCGGCGTCGAGGACCTCGTCGAGACCAACACGCCCGTCGGCGCGTGCACGTGGGACGACGCGGCGGCGCGCTGGACGGTCGAGGCGCGGGACGGGCGGCGCTTCGAGGCCGACGCGCTCGTCATCGCCACCGGCCAGCTGCACCAGCCCTCCTTCCCCCGCGTCCGCGGGCGCGAGGACTTCGCCGGCCACGAGTTCCACACCGCCTCCTGGGACCACGACTACAACCTGCGCGGCAAGCGCGTGGCGATGATCGGCACGGGCGCGAGCGCGGTGCAGGTCGTCCCCGAGATCGCGCCGCTCGTGGAGCGCCTGTTCGTCTTCCAGCGCACGGGGAACTGGTTCCTGCCGCGCAAGAACCGCCCCTACCCGGGACCGGTCAAGGCGCTCATCGAGAACGTCCGCGGCGTGCAGGAGCTCCGCCGGCGCTTCATCTTCGAGTACGGCGAGTCGCTGACGGCGATGATCCGCCACCCGCGCACCGTGGGCCTCGTCGGCCGCGCGCGGTCGGCCGCGTTCATGCGCTGGCAGCTGCGCGACCCCGAGGTCCGGCGCAAGGCGTGGCCGGACTACACCTTCGGCTGCAAGCGCGTGCTGTTCAGCTCGCACTTCCTGCCCGCGCTGCAGCGCCCCAACGTCGAGCTCGTCACCGACCCGCTCGCCGGCATGGCCGCCGAGGGCATCGTCACCTCCGACGGCACGATGCGCGAGGTCGACTGCGTGATCTACGGCACGGGCTTCAAGACGAACGACTTCATGTTCCCCGATGGAGATCCACGGCACGGGCGGCGTGGCGCTGCGCGAGGCGTGGGCGCAGGGCGCGCACGCGCACCTCGGGATGACCGTGCCGGGGTTCCCGTCGATGTTCGTGATGTACGGGCCGAACACGAACACCTCGGGCGGCTCGATCGTCGTCTACCTCGAGGCGCAGGCCGCCTACATCCGCCAGGCGCTCGAGCACGTGCGCGACCGCGGCGCGGCGGCGGTGGACGTCCGCCCCGAGGTCGAGGCGGCCAGCGACCGCGAGACCCAGGCGCGCTTCGCCGGCACCGCGTGGACGCAGTGCGACTCGTGGTACCGCGACGAGCAGGGCCGGATCGTCGCCAACTGGCCCGGCTACATGCGCGAGTACGTCGAGCGCACGCGGGTCTTCGACCCGGCCGAGTTCTCGTTCGTGGCCGCGCCGGAGCGCGTGCCCGAGCCGGCGCTCGGCGACTAGACCCGCGTGAAGCGGCGGCCGGCGGTCGGCGAGGACGACTCGTCGACCTGGTTCGCCTTCTCGGCCTCCAGCGCCGCGAGGCGCTCGGGCGTCATGGCGTTGACGTCCTCGTTCTCGGCCAGCCACTCGCGCGCCTCGGCCGCCTCGCGCTCGTCGCGCACGACCTTGCGGCCCGACTCGTAGTAGCGGTCGATCTCCGCGAAGAGCTCGTCGACGAGGTGCTCGGTGCGGACCTTCCGCAGCGGCTCGCCCTTGGAGAAGATGATCCCGGCGTCCTTGGCGCCCGAGATGCCGAAGTCCGCGTGGCGCGCCTCGCCGATGCCGTTGACGCCGCAGCCGAGCACGGAGACCTCGATCGGGTCGTCGTAGGCGGCCAGCCGGCGCTCGCTTTCCAGCACATTGGGATCCTAAGCTTAGAATTCCACGTGGACAAGTTGTCGCG
>JADMIO011283462.1_pt1 | contig 17752 bp, 15 predicted proteins | sample 8958161 | NCBI WGS metagenome assembly JADMIO01 (sample SAMN16585339, study PRJNA669376) | soil metagenome | isolation source: Crop rotation soil | place: USA: Cullars Rotation, Alabama | collected 2011
GCCGCGACTTCAAGTCACGTGAATTCCAAGCTTCGGATCCCACTGTGCTGGAAAGTGCAACTTGCGCCATAGCGCACAATGACCACGCACCCACGATTGCGCATGCACACATTCGTCTCATTGAACAACTCCCACTAATTTGTCACTGCGACATTCGTCGGCGCCGCGTCCGTATTCAGGGATCCCTGCTGCGGACCGGTCAGCACGACATCGAAAATCTCGCGGGTGGTTTCGTTTTTGACTTTGATGGTCTGCCCCAGAGAGCCGCTCTCCATCGCACGTGCAACCGTCTTGATCGACACGGCGCCATGCGCCACAGTGACCGTCACAAACTGCCCACTCTTTACCAGTTCCACCGGATCGAGCATTCGAGCGCTCAGCACCGTACCGGGCTTGAGTTCGCGCGACGCCTGCTGGCCGACCGCCTGCGGCTTGCTGACCAATTGATCATCCGGCAGCGAGTCGACCAGCACACGTTTCTCAACCACATCCCCTTCAGTAATCTGCTGCTTGTACCCCAGCGGTTTTGCCAGCACGGCCTGGTTCTGCCACGCCCGTGCCGTTGCGGCGATCGAGATCTTCTTATTGCCGCTCTCGCTGATGACCGTCACATCCCACTCGACATTGCCCAGGTTTCGCACCCGCGTCGGCTCGATCTGAAACTTAAACAGCGGCTCGGCGAGATTAAGCACCTTCTCATCGAGCGGCTTGAAGTTCATCTGCAACTGATCCGCCGGAAGATTCAGGCGTGTGGCGACATCCGCGGCGAGCAAATCGCGCAGCGTCCGCACATCGCCAGCCTTTGCGGGTTGCACCGTCGCAACAGGCGCCGCCGGCGCCGTCGCGGGGGTTTCCTCGACCTTGTCCGGCGTCCGCGCATCGATCCACTGCTGCATCGCAACGCTCTCATCCACATGCGCATCGCTTCGATTGATCGTGCACGAGATCGCGCCGACGAAATTCAATCCCGCCAGGTTCACCTTCGCATCGCGCAGCACACTTTTGATCTCATTGACCGAAATGCTCTTGAACGGCTTACCCGGCGTGATTCGCATCACAACCAGATCACCGATCGGCGACATCGCCGCCTCATCCCGCTCGCTCCAGCGGCAAAGCTGCTTGAGTTTCACTTCCGCGCCGACAATCGTCGCTTCTTCGCGCAGTTCCAGCGTCGCGCCACTCAACATCGAGTCGCCCGGCACGAATTTCTCGGTTTGTTCCGAAGGTTGCGCGGTGATTTCGGCACCGAATCCCCATTGATGCATGAGGGTCTGGGTCGCCCACGCAAGGATCGTGAGCGCGATCATAAGTTGCACCGTCTTACGCTTGCTGATCCGTCCATTTGGCAAAAGCATCGCGACCTCCATGTCGCTTACGTCATTCGTTCACTAGAAGCGCCTGAGATTTCCAATCGTCTGCAGCGCCTGATCCGCCGTCTGGATCGACTGGCTGTTCAATTCAAAAGCCCGCTGCGTCTTGATCAGCGTCACCAGCTCTTTCACAGGATCGACGTTGCTCGCTTCCAGGAAATTCTGGATTGTCTTGCCGGCGCCGTTTTCGCCGGGGTTGCCGTCGATCGCATTGCCGGAGGCATCCGTCTTGATGTAGATACTCCCGCCCAGGAGTTGCAGGCCCTGGGGGTTGATGAACTGGCTGATCTGCAACTGTCCTGCGATGGTTTTGGTGGTCGAGCCGGCTTTGGTGTAGCTGACCTTGCCGTCCTCGCCGATTCCGATATCCGTCACGCCGGGTGGAATCGTGATCGCCGGTTGAAGGCGATATCCATCGCCAAGGCCGAGCACCATCTCGCCCTTGTCATTGACGAAGAACGCGCCATTGCGCGTGTAGCCAAATCCATCGCCAATCGAATCCAGGATCTTCACCTTGAAGAATCCATTGCCTTCGATCGCCACATCCAGCGGCCGACCGGTGTTCTCCAAGGAGCCCTGCTCGGTATCGATCTGCGTGTTGCTGATCTTGGTGCCCAAGCCGACAAAGATGCCGGCCGGCGTGATGTCGCCACCCGCGGTTTGTGAGCCAGGTTGCTTGAGCGTGAGGTACATCAGATCTTCGAAGTTGACCCTGCTTCGCTTGAACGCGGTGGTTTCGGCGTTGGCCAGGTTGTTGGCGATCACGTCGATGCGGGTAGAGAGGGCTCTTAACCCAGTCGCAGCAGAATTCAGCGCGGTGATCGCCATGTGACTTGGTTGTTATCGGACGCGTTCGCGTAATTACGTGAATACGTAGATACGTAACGACAACGTGATTTACGTATTTACGTACTCACGTATTTACGAGATCTTCCCAACCTCATTCACTAACTTGCTCAAACTCGAGTCCTGATACCGAATCATGTTCGCGTTCGCCTCAAGCTGCCGCTGGCATTCCATGAGTTGCGTCAGCTCGATCGTCGGGTCGACGTTCGATCGCTCGACTCCGCCGGAGCGAAGCTCGGCGTCCGACGGCTTCAACTTCTTGGGCATGTTCGGATAATCGAGCAATCCGCTGCCGGTTTTCATCAATTTCGAAGGCTCAGGGACGGTGAACACGCCGAGCCGCGCGACCGCTTTGCCGTTGTCGGTATTGGTGATTTGCCCGTCCTTGCCGATCTGCAGGCGCGAGGCGATCAGCCCCGGCAGCTTGATCGGTTGGCCATCGACATCCAACACCTTCTGGCCTTGTGCGTTGGACATGATCATCTCACCGTCGGCATTGAGCGAGAACTCTCCGGCGCGGGTGAGCTGCACCTTGCCCTTGTTGGAGACGGCGAAATACCCATCGCCAAAGATCGCCGCATCCAGGTTGTTCCCGGTGGTTTCCATCTCGCCCTGCGTGGTGTCGAGCTGGGTTGGCGATTGGAGAAATCCCCCGCCGATCTGGTCGAGCATGGGGTCGGATAGATCCGGCCGTCCTTGAACCTGCGATTCGGGCGGGCGCTGCTGGAAATTCGCGAGGTGTCGCTTAAAGCCAACCGTTTCGGAGTTGGCCAGGTTGTTGGCAATGACGTCCTGGCGATACGTATTGGCCAGGACGCCCGTAGCCGAGAGGTACAGGCCGTAAATCATGCGGCCTTCCCTTCGACGGGCCGCGCATCTCCGAATCCGAAGACCACGCGACCGCGGGCAAACGCAAGCGAGTCCTCCGTGACCTGATCCTGATCAGCTCCGCTGATCTGAACCTTGCGATCGCCCTGCATGTTCTCTTGCTCCAGCTGGCAGAGATGTTCTTCGACAGCCAAACGCGTCGCCAAAAGAATCCGTTCACCAAGGGTCAGCGTTTTTTCGGCCATCGCGCAATCTCCATCAACCGGGTATCCCGGCGAGTCCTATTCAATCGGTGTGCCAGAAGGAAAAAGGCTGGTTTTGCAGGCGAAAACTGAAGTTTGCGGATTCTGCGTGGCGCAGGATTCGCCGAAGTTGGGCAGGTGTTGCGCGACGACGGATCGCTATGCGCGGACCGTTAAAAACAAGATAGGATGCAAACGCAGAGTCGCGTTGATGCGGAGAAAGAAGCTTGGTCTTGTCTTCTCCGCGCTTTCTCCGTCCCTTCGCGTCTCCGCGTTTGCATTTTTCCCGATTGAGGTTTGTGGGTTTGACGAGGGGGACGATTTGCCCATGGCAACCCGGCACGCATGGGTTCCTGATCAGTTGCTGCTCCCATGCGGGTTTTCCAGCTTCTTCATGGCTGATTCCACGGCCTTTCTCATGCTCAGCGTGTCGGCGCCCTGACTGGGAGGGAATTCCTCCAGGCTCTTGAGATGTGCAAGAATGAAAGGCGTGGCGGCAGTCGGGGCCCAGAGCTTCTGGCCGACAAACTTGCGGCCGGCGTACTCATAGCCCGGCGCATCGGGCGTCACTTTCTCCAGCGGGTCCATCAACAGATTCACGATGTAGGGCACGCTGGGGAAGGCCTTCTCATCGAACCAATCGCCATTGTGCTTGACGCCGATGTGCATCTTCCAGGCGTCCACGCGGATGGCCATGAGATCGGTCTCGTCGTAATAAAACATTTCATGACGCGCGGACTTCTCGCTCTTGCCCGTCCAGTAGTCCATGTTGTTGTAGCCGTCCAGGTGTACCTTGTAGGTCATCTCGCCCATCTTCTTGCCGCTGAGCAATTCGGTCTTCAGATCGGGCAATCCCGCGGCGGCGGCGAGGGTGGCGTAAAGATCTTCGTGGCTTTGCAGGCCGTTGAAATCGGTTCCGGGCTTGATGTGGCCGGGCCACTTGACCAGGCACGGGACGCGCAATCCGCCTTCCCACGTGGTCCCTTTCTCGCCGCGGAATGGGGCGGTGCCACCGTCCGGCCACATCATGAACTCGTTGCCGTTGTCGGTTGAGTAGACGACGATCGTGTTGTCTTCCACGCCCAGGTCTTTGATCTTCTCCAGGATCTGCCCAACCTGCTGGTCGTGCTCGAGCATTCTGGCGCGCACAACATCTTCCTCAGCACGGCCTTCATCAACAGCCATCTGCACGAACTTGGGATTGGGATGCGACCAGATGTGAATCGCGGTGGAGTTGAACCAGACGAAGAACGGCTTATCGCCCTTCCCAACCTTATCCAGATATTTCAGCGTTTCATCGGTTATTTCCTGGTCGATCGTCTCCATGCGCTTGCGTGTGAGCGCGCCGGTGTCTTCGATCTTCTGTTTGCCGACCTTGCCGAACTTGGGATCTTCGGTGGGATCGTCGGTGTCGGTCGCCCAGGCGCGCAGCACACCGCGCGGGCCGAACTTCTTCTTGTAATCTGGATGCTTCTGCCCCGGATAATCCAACTCTTCCGGCTCTTCTTCGGCATTGAGGTGATAGAGGTTGCCGAACCAATATTCAAAGCCATGCATCGTGGGCAGGAACTCGTTGCGGTCGCCCAGGTGGTTCTTACCGAATTGGGCGGTGGCATAGCCTTGTGACTTGAGCACTTCGGCGAGCGTCGGATCGACCTTTTGGATGCCGCGAGTCGAGCCGGGGATGCCGATCGTGGTCATCCCGGTACGGATCGGCATCTGCCCGCAGATGAACGCGGCGCGACCCGCGGTGCAGGAGGGCTGGCCATAGTGATCGGTGAACAGGCAACCAGTCCTGGCGATCGAATCGATGTTGGGCGTGCGCCCCATCATGCCGTGCGTGTAGGCGCCAACATTCCACATCCCAATGTCATCGCCCCAGATGACGACGATGTTGGGCTTCTTCTCCTGCGCAAAGAGCGAGTTGCTCACGATCAACATGAATGCGACCAGCGCAAGCGCGAAGGGTTTCATGGTCCGGCTCCTTGTAATGGATTGATGCGCGACGAGCTTGCACAGGGTAGATTTCGAGACCCGGAACAACAATTAGACTTTGGTCTTACGCGAATCCGGTGGTGGCGCGCTACGTAGCGCGCGTTCGCGGGCGCAGCGCCTCGGCCAGGAAAAATCCGCGGATTTCAAAAATATTTCTGCGTTTTTGACGCGCCAAGCGGGGTCGATGCTCCAAGCGCATCACATTTTGACCACTTTTGCGCAGCGCCTCGGAGCTTTATAGACACACGCTGTTCACGCAGCGGCTCATTGGCAATCGAATAGTGAAGTGCCGCAGACTTCCCAAAACTTCCCACTTCGTCCCGCGGCAAAAAAAATCATCTCAACTGCGCTCCACAATAGAGACCGGGCTTCCCTACGACTTAAACGTCTTGAAGAAATGAACCCATTCTTCGGTTAACCAGTTCAAGAACAGGTGATATGAAACGCCGAGGTCTAGTTCGACGTGGACGCCTGCTCCACCGTCATCGGCCGCTTGATTTGTTCGAGCAGGGCGAGCTTCTCGGTCTGGTCGAGGGGCACAACCGTCAGGCTCAGCGTGTTGTTGGCGATCGAGACGTCGGCCAATCGAACCGGAACGGTTGCGTTGCCGGTCCACAGGAACAGCACCGGATCGGAGGGCTCGTTGTTGAGGGTGTGGACGAGCAGCCGGCCGAGGGTTGCTTTCACGGCGTCGTCGTTGAGTGTGCCGGTTTTTCCGAAGCCGGCGCGGCCCTGCCAGTAGGGAATGTCGTCGCCCATGATGCGCAGGAGGCGCTCGCGCACTGGGGAGATGACCGAGTCCCTGGGCAACGGGAGTTTGCCGCCGAGGATGGAGACGAGTTGAAGATCGAGCCGGCCGTCCGAGGTAATCGTCGGTGCGAAGTGGATGCTGACGACCGTGTCGAAGTTTTTCACGGTAACTTTGCCGGCGAGGATGATCCGGCCATCCTGGAGGACGACCATGGGATCAGCGACGACGCGCGACATCACCTCTTTCCAGTTGTTCAGCTCGGCCCACTTGTTGAACAGGGCGTTGAGCTCATCGTCGGTGAACGAGAATGTCGTGGCGCCGGGGATGGCGGCCGGTCGGGTCGCGCCGTTGAGATTTCGCAGCTCGGCGCCGCGGACATCGACGGCCATGTTCTGCATCTGGGAGAGTTTCGACTCGGCGCGGGTGGCCGCTTCGGCGCGTTGTTCGGCACTGAGGCGCGAGGCGCGGTAATAGGCGGGTGTGCCGCGCAACAGAACAAACCCGCCGGTGAGGAACAGCGCGACGAGCGCCATCGCCAGCGCAACCCCCAGGAGCGATCGTTTGACCCATTTACGCATGGATTTCACAACAGGTTCCCTGAGTTTATCGGCAAGGGACGGCAAAGTCGCTACCGTCGGAAAAGGCTGCAAAACCCGTGCTTTTTCCGCCTGTTTTTCGATGGCAAGATTTCCGTGCCGGATCGACGCGAAGTTGCTAAACTCGCGACCATGACCGCAACGGCGGGAATTGATTCGACTACCTTCTATCGCCGCGAGGCGCGGCGGCTGCGATCGCATTTTGGCGATGATCCCCTCAGGCTGCATCGATCGCTTCAGGCGCTGTCAAAGTGGCAAAATCTGAGCGCGCCGAGTCAACAGGTTTGGAAGCGCGAGACGAGAACTGATCACGTGCAGGATCTTGTCGCGGCGGTGGTGGATCGCATGGAAGGGCCGATCCTGCGGTATCCCGCGCGCGTGGCGCTGCTACGCCAGGCGCAACGCGCGGGCATGGGGCAGTTCGATGCGAACCTGATCATCACCGCGGTCCAACATCGCCTGGGTGAACGCATCGTTCGCCAGCCGCGACCGAGCGGGGCGTGGATGCGGAACCTGGTGATCATCGCGATCATGCAGGCGTGGATCGTCGCGGGGATTTACTGGTTGATGACTTAAACGACACATGGACGCGTGGCGTGCGCTGCGGCTCATTCTGCTGTATCTCGCAGCCCTGCTGTTCGTCGCGGCGGGGCTGAATCATTTCCGCAATCCACAGTTCTACCGGCGAATCGTCCCGCCGTTCTTCCCGGCGCCGGCTGCGTTGGTCGCGATCAGCGGAATCGCCGAAATCGCCGGCGGGATTGGATTGCTGGTTCCGCGACTCAGGCGCACCGCTGGGTGGGGACTGATCGCGCTGCTGGTCGCCGTGTTTCCGGCGAATATCTATATGGCATTGGCGGCGAATCGCTTTGCGGAAGTGCGTGTCCCGCACTGGGTGCTGTGGCTGCGGTTGCCGCTACAGGGTGTGTTCATCGCGTGGGTGTGGTATGTGAGCATCCGGAGAAGCGGAATCGAACGATGCACATCTCTCAAGTGATTCTCCTGCTCGCGCTGAGTTCGCTCGCGTTCGACTTCGGTGGATGCACGAAGTTTGACCTGTTGAACGCGACTGTGCCGGCGTGGGGTTACACGCGCACGCGAAACATTGCCTACGGGAATGTGCCGCGACAGACGCTGGATGTCTATCGTCCCGCAGGCGCTAGTCAAAACGCGGGCGTGGTCGTGTTTTTCTACGGCGGCGACTGGCAGGAAGGCACCAAGGAAGACTACCGATTTGTGGCACAGGCAATTTGCTCGCAAGGGTTCGTCGCGGTTATGCCGGATTATCGACTCTATCCCGATGTCACCTTTCCCGCGTTCGTGAACGACGGCGCGCAGGCGGTGCGATGGACGCACGATCATGCTGCGGAGTTTGGCGGAGATCCGCGGAAGATCTTTCTCATGGGACATTCGGCCGGTGCGTATATCGCCGCGATGTTGACTCTCAACGGTGAATATCTGGCGGCGGTTGGATTGGACCGCAGCAATGTCCGCGCGGCGGCGACGCTTTCGGGGCCCTATGATGACGTTCCCATTTCCCGCGATCGACCGGTCTTTGGCTTGGGGCCGACGGATTCGGTGGCAGGAGACAACGCACAGCCGATCCATTTTGTGGATGGCAAAGCGCCGCCCATGCTGCTCGTTCACGGAATGCGCGACACGCTGATCGATCCTTCAACCGCGACTCGCCTGGCCGCGGCAATCCAGAAGGCGGGAGGGAAAGTGACCGTGAAAACCTATCCCAATCGTGCCCACGCCGACATCGTTCTGTCGCTGGCGTCGGCATTTCGATGGCTGGCTCCGGTGTTGCGCGATTCGGGGGACTTTTTCCGCGCTCAAGCAGCGTCACAGGTGCACGCGCCGCGTGTAGACCCACCACTCGATGATCAGCAACGGCAACGCCCCGCACGCGACGATCCACCACCATAGATCCAGGCGCGATTTCTTGCCCGAGACGGTGCTGGCTTCACCGACGATTCCGCCGGGCGGGGATTCGATCGGAAGGAGGTTGCTTTCGTTGGGATCCAATAGATTCACCGCAAGGCGCTCGTATTGCGGGACGGGCGGCTCAGTGCGATAGAGGCCCACAAGATTCAGCGCCGGCAGGACGAAATCGCCACTCGGCGGGATCGCCAGCTCGCGCGAGCCCATCGGGCCGTTGAGGCGGATGCTCTTGAGGTTGACGTCGACCTTCTGAAGGTTCGTGCGAGGAATGCGTGGAGTGGACCCGGGATCGTAGGATTGTTTGACATCGAGATCAGCGCCGACGGCCATGAACTGCACCGCACCGACCCAGAACGCCGGAAAACTCGGACGGATCGGCCAATTGCCGTTCACCACATCGAACGGCACGATCAGGAACATGCTTCGCCCCTCTCGATGCAGCACCATCATGGGCCCTAGCATTCCTTCGATGAGGACTTCATCCTCCGGCGGGACGTCGAGCTTCATCTGATGCTCGGACTGAACCTTTCGCAGGGAAAGGTATCGCATCATCGGATGATCGCGTTTCCAGTCGAGTACCGTCGCGCCATCCATGATGACGGGCTGGCCGTTCTCGATGACCGGCTTGATTTTCAAGCCTTCGGGAACGGAGTTGATGCAGACGAAGTTGCCGCTGGGTGGGAGTTTCTTGGGCGAGTAGTTGTCAAAGAAGATGACGTCAAAATCGGTCGGCACCTGTTGTTCGTAATTGGAACTGGAGATGACTTTGGGACTCTGAACAGGCAGGCTTTCAATGAGGTTTTCAAAGAAATGCCCGCTCGCTCCACCATCGGTCACCAGCAACACCGACAACGACTTCGGCGGCGGCACAACCACGCCGGCGGTGTCGTCGGCGCGCAGCAGGTCGCCATCCTTGTTCGTCTGCTCAACGCGTATCACCGCGGCAGTCGTGAGATCCAGCGCGAACTCGACACTGTCCTTGGCGACAAAGCTGTCATCCTTTTCATTGGGATGCTCGCGCAGCCACCGTTCATCCGTCCATCGATCCGGCGCCAGCGAAACGTCGGCGACGCTCTTCACCGCGTTGTCGGTGGCCTTTCCGTTCTCGTCGAGCGTCGTCACGCTCAGTTGAACCTGGGACGTCACTGGCTTCGGGCCGTAGTTCGCGAGGCGCGCAAAGACCTGCACCTGCGTGGGCTTCTCATAGTTTCGCTTGGCCGAGAGCGTGACGATGGCGATGTTGCCGGCCTGATCGGTGCCGATCTTGTCGTAGAAGAGATTCGCCCGGAGGGTGACGTCCTTGGCATCCGTAACTCGACCATCAGAAAAAAGCCGCACATCCGGCAATTGCGCCCCGCCGGGGCGTAGTTGCTCGGGAATGAAGGCGATTTGCGCCTGCGCCAGCTGATACGCGAGCTTAAGCTTGCTTGGCCGATCCGTCTGCTCAATGGAATCAACAGCGTTGCGCAGTGCTTGAGTGTCGGTGGTGAATGCCTGAATCGTTTCGGCCTGATCGTCAAACGCGATAACGGTCGCACTGGCGTTTCGGTCCATGGTGCCAATGAGGTCCTTGGCGCGTTTCTTCGCTTCATCCAGTCGCGAGTGTCCATTCATGTCCTTCGCGGCCATGGATCCGGAACGATCGATGAGGATGACGCTCGTCTTGCCGGCACCGGGAGTGTAGTTCGATACGGGACGCGAAAGCGCCAGACAAAGGAGGATCAACAGAAGCAACTGTAGAAGCAACAGGAGATTCCGCCGGAGCTTTTGGAACGGCGCGTTGACCTGTAGATCCTGGATGGCCTTTTTCCATAGAAATGTCGAAGCGATATCCACTTCGCGGCGGCGCAGCTTGAGAAAGTAGAGAACCAGCAGCGCGGGGATTGCGACCAGAGCCGCAAGGATCGCGGTGAGAGGCGAAAGAAAATGTGGGAACCAGGACATGGGAATTCAAATGACCAAGGGCCAATGACCAACAAATGACCAAAACCCAATTTCCAAAAAGCGAATTACTTCGGTCGAAGGATTGCAGCGAAAATGAGCGTAAGCTCTTTCGCCTCTTGCCAGAGCGACCTTGCCTCATCCCGCATCTCGGGCTCCGCGGCCACATTCATCCGAATGTTGTGTCTCGTCTCTTTCGACTCGCGTTTGCAGATGGCGATGCGGTAGCGGAATTCCTTTCGCGACTCCGCCTCGCCTGCCTCGCAATAGTTTGCGCCGATGCTGGTCGCTGAGCGAACAAGTTGAGAAATCAAGGGTATCGAAATGGGATTCAAGGGAACACGCTTCGCAAACGCAATGACCGCTTCACCGAACCGCGCGGTCCTCTCGCATAAGTCGTACCCGCGCCGATCTTCCATTGGTTCATTGGACATTGGTACTTTGTTGGTCATTGGCCCTTGGTCATTCAAATCATCCCAAAAGTCCTCGCTCGCGCAGGTAATTCAACACCAGCGTGTCGAACGGCACGCCGGTCGAGCTGAACAGGTAAGTACCGCCGCGGCGAGTGACGTAATCCTTCAGCGCCAGGCAGTACGCGTTGAGGTTCGACTTGTACTGCTTCATTAGCGGCTGGGTGATCGAGACCTCGGCGGTATCGTTGTCTTCGATGTCCTTGAGCTTCAGATCGCCCGTGAGATCCGGCTCGATCTCCTGCGGGCTGAGGCACTGGACGGCGAACAGATCGTACTTCCCTCCGGCGAGATACTTCAGGCCGGTCTCGAATCCGTCCTTGATGTAGAAGTCGGACAGAACGACGAGCACGCCCTTCTGACGATTTGCCAGCGCAAACCGTTTACACGCCGCGGCGAACCGCGATTCGCCGGTAGGCTGAAGCTTGCTGACGAAGTCGATCATTTGCGCAACACGTCGCCGGCCGCGCATCGCGCCGGTCTCGGCGACGATGCCGCTGCTCATCGCGACGACGTTCACTCGGTTGTAGTTGACCAGGCCGATGTAACCGAGTGCTGCGGCAACGCGCTTGAGGTAGAGCGCTTTGTTGGGGTTTCCATAGTCGCAGCTCTTGGAAACATCGACCAGGATATAGAGCGACAGATCCTCCTCTTCCATAAAGAGCTTGAGGAACAATCGATCGAGCCGTCCATAGATATTCCAATCAATAAAGCGAAGGTCGTCGCCAATCACATAGTTTCGATAATCGGCAAATTCGACCGACTGTCCGCGGCGCTTGGATCGCCGCTCGCCCTTGAGTTTGCCGGCGAGCAATTTGCGCGACATCAGGTCGAGCTGATCCAGGCGCGCCATGAACTGCGGATCGAGCAGCAGGTCGGATTTTCGTTCGGTCAATACGGTCACAGTTCAGCTCCAGACATCGACTTCACCATTGTGCTTCTTCTCATTGATGATCTTCGCCAGTTCCTCGGCCTGCTTGCGCGTGCGGACGAGGATTCGAAACTCGTTCTTTCCCTGCTTCCCATTCCAAACCGCATACGCGCCTCCGACGCCCATGGCGACGCGAACTTTGCCGGTGTTGGGGGGAACGCTGTACTTCGGCATCACTTCACCTGTCGATCGACTCCTCTATCAATCACGCGATCGCAATTCCTTCGGCCAAAGACGATCGACGATCTTTTGGGCCTCGGATGCGTCGCGACTCCAGACGACGAGTTTGTACTCGCCCCAGACCGTCGTTCGGCCGGTGTGTGCGATCAACGGCCGATCCTGAACATCACACGCAATACCGCGCGCTTCCAATTGCGGCTTGAGCAGTTCCAAGACTGCTCCATCGTCGCTTTGAAGCACAACGCGCTGATCTTCACCTTCTTCCGGTCTGCGACTCTCCTTTGGATTCGGCGGCCAATCTTCCAGAAGCCGTTTCAATTGTCGCTGCCTCGGCGTTGGCGAGGCTACGGAATCATCAACGCCCTGCCGTTTGTATTTCTGCATCCATCGCCATACCCACCAGATAACTCCAATCGGAATGGCAGCGGTGAGCGACAGCGCGATGACATCTACAATCATCATCGCGTCACCCAATCAGGCTCGTCCTGCGGCCAATTCCGCTTCGATCGCCGTCGGCGTCTCCGCGACGACTTTCTCCAACACCATATCGGTCGTGATTCCCTCCGCTTCGCCTTCGAAATTCAGTATCACTCGATGTCGCATCGCCGGGATCACCACATCCTTCACATCTCCAAAGCTCACATGGAATCGACCATCCAAAAGCGCCCGCACTTTCGCAGCAAGGGTGATCGCCTGTGCCGCGCGAGGCGAGGCGCCGACGCGAAGGAACTGGTTCACCATCGGGATTGAATACACGCCGCTGGGATGGGTCGCCAGCGTGCATCGGATGGCGTAGTCCTGGACGTGCGGGGCGATTACGACGCGCTTCACCAGATCCTGATGGGCGATGATCTTGTCGCCATTGAGCACGGGCTGGATGTCGGGCTTGTATCCCGTTGTCGTCAGATCCAAGATCTTCTTGAGTTCTTCGCGGCCGGAGTATTGCACGAGCAGTTTGTAGAAGAACCGGTCGAGCTGTGCCTCAGGCAGCGGATAGGTGCCTTCCTGCTCGAGCGGATTCTGTGTCGCCATCACGAAGAACGGCGCCTCGAGCTTGCGAACCGATCCGCCCGCCGTCACCTGCTTTTCCTGCATCGCTTCGAGCATCGCGCTCTGGGTTTTCGGCGTGGCACGGTTAATTTCGTCAGCGAGGATGATCTGGGCGAAGATCGGGCCTTCCATGAACTTGAATTGCCGCCGGCCGTGCTCATCTTCCTGGATGATGTTGGTACCGATCACGTCGGCGGGCATGAGATCGGGCGTAAATTGCACGCGGCTGAACTTCAGCGACAGCGCCTCAGCGAGCGATCGAATCAACGCGGTTTTACCGAGTCCCGGCACACCTTCCAGCAGCGCGTGTCCGCCGACGAACAGGCATGTGAGAACGCCATCGACGATCTGTTCGTGCCCGACGATCGCCTTGGCGATCTCCTTCTGCACGGCGCGATAGTCGCGGCGAAACTCGTCGCACAACTGCTGAATCTGTGGATCGACTCCGGGGACGTTGGGTTGGGGCATAAAGACCTTTCTGGTCCACGAATCTCACGAATCTGCACGAATCAAAACCATTCTATTCGTGAAGATTCGTGCGATTCGTGGATTCACCTTTTTCTTTAGCTCGAATCTCTTCTATCGCGCGTTGTTTGGCGGCCTTCAGACTGCTGAGACACGATTGCGTCAACACTTTAGCCGCGGGTTTTTCGCACTTCACGACGCGAGACATCTCGCGGTCGATCACGGGCACCGTCATCGCTCGCCCATGCACGGATCGATCGTGCACGGTACGCAGCGCGGCAAGTGTCGGGGCGGCGTCGATCTTTCGCGTGGTGAGGAAACCCTGCACCGCGGCGACGCCGACGAACGCCCAATGCTTGATCGCACCGGCATCCCAGTGAATCCGACGCACGGCGACATCCGTGACCAGCATTCCCATGAGGATGCAGAGGAGAAGGCCATGAATTGGCTGCGATGCGATGGCGGGGCGCAGGCCCTCGCGGTCGAACAGGCTCGCCCCGCCGCCGTGATCGAGTGGCTGCAGGACGCGGCCGCCGGTGCGCGACGCGATCTCGGCCATATAGGCCTCGTTGCTTTGCATGTCGCGCATATCGACGCTGGCCGGGACGGAAATTCCGGCGAGAAGCGAGCCGGTCTTACCGGCGGGATCGCGATACTGCATAAACGCGGCGTAGGTGCCAGTGTGTCTTGTCGGAAGAATCGCTTCGTATCGACCCGGCCCCGTTTGCTCCAGGTGAACGTCGCTGGTCGTTTCTTCCGGGCCGAGCAACTTGCCAGAGAAAGCGATGAAACTCCGCGCGGCGCCATCGAGATCCACCACTTCAACGATCATTCGGGTCATCGCGCCGTCGCGCGTCATGCGCACATCAAACGTATCGCTCATCGGCGGACGCTGAACGGCGCGAATCTGGTTGGCCCAGAATCTGGCGAAGTTCGGCGAGGCGATCCATTGCGACGCCCAGCGCGGTGTAATGTCGCTGGTGAAGACCGTGGCGCGGCCTAAGCCGACGCTCCACGACGAGAGAATCGGATCGTGATATTGACCGGCGGCGAGGATCGACGTGTGGATGGTGGGATCCGGCTTGTGCGAGGTGAGGACTATTCCGCCCAGCGAAGGCATCGGATCATCCAGATCCTGCACGAGCGCGATTCCGCCGGCTGGCTCGTGTATGAGGGGTCGCCGAAGCATTCGCGCTTCGCGGAGAAAGACGTTGCGAAGCTGGTTGGCCGAATCAACCGCATACATCGCCCCGCCGCCTCGATCGGCCAACTGTCTGAGAAGCGGAATGTCCGCGTCGGGGCCGATGGCGATCGTGGAGAGGGAGATGTGCGATGCACGGCAGCGTGAAACGACGCGATCGTAGTCGCCGGGTTCGCTCACGCCATCGGTCAGGAGGATGATCCGTTTGGCGCCGATCTGCGATGAGTTGATTCGCTCCAGTGCATCACAAGCGCAGTTCAGCGCAGGACAGATATTGGTGCCTTCGGTTGGACTGATTCCGCGGATGCGAGAGGCAGTGAGAGCCGGATCGCGATTGGGGCCCAGATGGGTCACCCATTGCGGCTGCTGCGCGAATCCGATGACGCCGACATGATCGTCCAGTTGAAGCGATTCAACCGCGAGGATCGCAGACTCGGCGGCGAGTTGTTGTTTCGTGTGAGTCGAGCCGGGCATCGGCTCGCTCATCGAGCCGGAGTGGTCGAGGACGATCACGATCGCACCAGCGGGCGTGACGCGCTGGGCGTTGATGTCGCAGTCGACGGGGAGGACTTTCTCGAGCTCGCTACCATGCCAGTTGCCGGCGCCAAACGCATCCGGCCCGCCGATGACGATCAAGCCGCCGCCGAGGTCGCGGACGTAGTGGGCGAGGAGGTGGTCTTGTTGCGTGTTGAGGCCAGAGGGACCGCGCGAGACGTTGGAAAGGAGGACGGCATCGTAGGGTTGGAGGTCGATCGGGCGCGTGGGGAATTCAGTTGGGGCGATTTGGACTGGATGGATTCCTGCGGATTCGAGGGCGAAGAGAAACGCCCCGGTCGCCGCAGGAACTTCGCCATCGACGAAGAGGATCTGCGACGTGCCGCGCAGGAAGGTGAAGGATTCAGCGGTGTTGTTGCCGGGTAATGCGTCGTCAAACGCGCGATCGGCCTGGAAACTTGCACGAAATTCTGCGAGACCGGCGTGGGATTGAGCGGGGATCTTCACGTGCACGATGTTCGCGCCGGCGCGAAGTTCGACGTGCGGAGACTCGATTGGGTTGCCGTTTTGTGTGACGCGAACCGTGCCGCCCACGATGGACACGCTCGTCGAACGAAGGATTACGTCGAGTGTGAACGGCTCGTTCAAGCGCGCACACGTCGGCGCGATCATTCGATCCAGCATCACATCCCGCTGGATCTGGTAATGCAGCGGCAGCACATCGATCGGAATCTGCATCGACGCGGCGGCGGTGATGGCGGCATCGGTATCGCCTTGCGTGGCGTTGCCGTCGCTGACCAAAACCAGCCGACGCATCGCGTCCTGTCGGAAGGTCGCCAGCGCTGCACGCACGCCCTGTGAGATGTCGGTTCCATCGCCGCCGGTGTCGATGGCATGTGAATCGAGGTGCGGATGATCGTCCGGAAGCGATTCGATCGTTGCGTCGTGGGAAAAATCAATCACGCCGATGCGATCGTCGGCGTGTTTGGACTTACAGCCGTTGCGGATCATTTCATCGACGGCACTGGCCAACGTCTTTCCCGGCGGCGGCGTGACGCTGGACGTCGAGGTCGACACATCGCGCAAAACCATCACGTCTAGATTACGACTCTGGCGGACCCAGTGCGCGCCGGCGAGCAACAACACGAGCACCCAGATGACTGAGAGACGCAAGCTGATGCTGACCCACTTTCGCGTGGCGCCGAGCCAGTTGAGTGAGTGCGCGCCCAGCAGAATGACAGGAATCGCCAGCGCGAAGAACAGCGCCGCCGCCGCGGGGATGGAGAGATATTCCAGCCGCAGGGGCAGGCTCAGGTGGGCGAGGATGAACGGGGCGAATCGCATTTTCGCAATTCACTTACTCGTCGGATTTCTCCTGTTCGCGGATCTTCTGCTGGGCGCGTTGTTTGGCGGCTTTGAGACTGCTGAGCGATGAACCGCCGGGGGCACCCTTGGGTTCGATTTTCTTTGGGGGCGACGGAATGGCTTTGTCGGTGGCGCCGCCGACGATCTTGGTGATGTCGCCTTCGACACCTTTGGATTCGAATTTGGCGCTGGGATTTGGGGCAGATTCGAGCGCGTCCCCCGGCATAGCCGGGGGCTTCAGGGGAGCGCCTTCGGACAACTTCTGTTCGACCTCCGTGCGAACGCGCTTGAGCGCGTCAATTGATTGACGGGTTTCGACCGTGCGCGTTGTCGTGAAGGAGAGAACGTAATCTCGCGCGCTCAGCGCCATGCGCTTGGTGCTCGCCCAGTCCCAGGCGATCCTGCGAATCGCGACATCCATCAGGATCAACGCCAGAAGGATGGGGATCAATATATCCCAGATCGGTAAGGGTGAAGCGCTACGTGAGAGGCCTTCACGGCGGAAAAGATTAGCGCCCGCGGGATCGAACGCGGGCAGCACTTTTCCGCCCGTTCGATCGGCCACCTGCGCCAGCAATGAATCGTTGCTCTTGAGTTCGCGAAGTTCCGGTGACGTATTGACGACCGTTCCCGCCAGCGTCGTCCCCTGCTGGCCACTCTTTACACCGCGGTAGCTGATCACGCCGACGTAGGCGCCGGGGTCATTGGCGTCTATCAGCGCTTCGTATCGTCCCGGGCCGACCTGCACAAGATTAACTTGATCAGACTTGGATGTATCCGGCCCGACAACCCGCGCGCTGACGCTCATGAAATTCAGAAACGACGCATCCTTATTGAGCGCTTCAACGACGATCCTGGCTTTGTTGCCTTCGACAGTCATCGTCGCCTCCAGGTCGTTGCTCATCGGCGGACGGACGACCGATCGTACCACCTGCGACCAGAATTTGTCGTACAAAGTCGAGCTGACCCACTGCGCCGCCCAGTCGGTGTGGGCATCGCTCGTATATGCAACCGATTTGCCCAATCCCGCCTGCCAATACGCGAGGAGCGGATCGCCGTTGGCGCCGGCGGTGAGCGGCATC
>JADMIO010842064.1_pt1 | contig 17750 bp, 10 predicted proteins | sample 8958161 | NCBI WGS metagenome assembly JADMIO01 (sample SAMN16585339, study PRJNA669376) | soil metagenome | isolation source: Crop rotation soil | place: USA: Cullars Rotation, Alabama | collected 2011
CTTTCCCCTCTGTTTTTGTCCGTGGAATGAACAATGGAAGTCCGAGCTCATCGCTAATAACTTCGTATAGCATACATTATACGAAGTTATATTCGATGCGGCCGATCTAGCAGAAAGTCAAAAGCCTCCGACCGGAGGCTTTTAACTTCTGTCACCTAGGTTACGCCCCGCCCTGCCACTCATCGCAGTACTGTTGTAATTCATTAAGCATTCTGCCGACATGGAAGCCATCACAAACGGCATGATGAACCTGAATCGCCAGCGGCATCAGCACCTTGTCGCCTTGCGTATAATATTTGCCCATGGTGAAAACGGGGGCGAAGAAGTTGTCCATATTGGCCACGTTTAAATCAAAACTGGTGAAACTCACCCAGGGATTGGCTGAGACGAAAAACATATTCTCAATAAACCCTTTAGGGAAATAGGCCAGGTTTTCACCGTAACACGCCACATCTTGCGAATATATGTGTAGAAACTGCCGGAAATCGTCGTGGTATTCACTCCAGAGCGATGAAAACGTTTCAGTTTGCTCATGGAAAACGGTGTAACAAGGGTGAACACTATCCCATATCACCAGCTCACCGTCTTTCATTGCCATACGAAATTCCGGATGAGCATTCATCAGGCGGGCAAGAATGTGAATAAAGGCCGGATAAAACTTGTGCTTATTTTTCTTTACGGTCTTTAAAAAGGCCGTAATATCCAGCTGAACGGTCTGGTTATAGGTACATTGAGCAACTGACTGAAATGCCTCAAAATGTTCTTTACGATGCCATTGGGATATATCAACGGTGGTATATCCAGTGATTTTTTTCTCCATTTTAGCTTCCTTAGCTCCTGAAAATCTCGATAACTCAAAAAATACGCCCGGTAGTGATCTTATTTCATTATGGTGAAAGTTGGAACCTCTTACGTGCCGATCAGATTAAAACGAAAGGCCCAGTCTTTCGACTGAGCCTTTCGTTTTATTTGACCATGTTGGTATGATTTAAATTAATACGACTCACTATAGGGTCAGTGCGGCCGCGACTTCAAGTCACGTGAATTCCAAGCTTCGGATCCCACTGTGCTGGAAAGACCTCCGCAGCCTGAGCCTCGGCCTCGGCCTTGCGGCGCGCGAGCTCGTCGCCCTTGCTGCGCGTGTCGGCGATCGCGCGCAGCTTCGTCTCTTCCTGGAGCTGCGCTTCGAGCTCCCCGCGCTTGCGGGCGTCGTCGCGCGCCTGCTTCTCGCTCTTGCGCTGCGCTTCGAGCTCGACCCTGGCGCGAGCGACCGCGCGCGCTTCCTCTTCCGCCTTCGTCTGCGCCTCGGCCCGGAGACGTGCCTGCTCGTCCGCCTTCGCGCGCGCGGCCGCCAGACGCTGTTCGTCGGCCTTTGCCTTCTCCTCGGCAAGCCGGCGCGCCTCCTCGTCGGCCTTCGCACGCGCCGCCGCCCGGGCTTCCTCGGCTGCCTTGACCCGCGCCTCGGCTTCGACGCGAGCCTGGAGCTCGGCCCTTGCCTTCGCTTCAGCGGCCAGTTTCAGTTCCTGCTCCGCCTTCGCCTTCGCCTGCGCGCGTGCCTCCTCTTCCGCCCTGGCGCGCGCTTCACGCTCGGCCTTCGCCTGCGCCAGCGCGGCCATTACCTTCTCGGTCCGCGCCTTCTCCTCGGCCGCGGCGCGCGCGAGCTCCTCAGCCTTCTTTTGCACCGCGATGCGCTCCGCCGCCGCGGCTTGCGCACGGGCGTCGGCCCGACCCTTGGCTTCCGCGTCGGCCTTCGCCTGCGCTGCCAGGCGGCGCTCCTCGTCGGCCCGGGCCTTGGCTTCCGCGACACGCTTCGCTTCCTGCTCCGCTCGCGCCTTGGCCTGCGCGAGCGAATCGACCTCCGCCTTCACACGGGCGACGGCAGGCCCATAGCCGAGCGCGGCGGACTTCCCGTACCACTCGAAGGCTGCCGCCCGGTCGCGGGCGACACCGGTACCGTTCTCGAGCTGCTCGCCGAGCTTGAACTGGGCCTCGGCGTTGCCCGCGTTCGCTGCCTGTGTGTACCGCATCGCCGCGCGACGCGCATCGGCGCGCACACCCTGACCGCCGATGCTCATGTCTCCGAGCGCGAGCTGCGCTTCGGCGTTGCCCGCGTTGGCGAGAGGAATCAGCAGCTTGAGCGCCGCCGCGAAGTCACCTTTGCGCCAGGCATCCAGGCCGCGCTCGATCGGCGGCCGGGCCAGCTCGCGCGCCCGTTCGGCCGCCGCGAATTGAGCCGCCTCCGCCTTCGCCCGCGCCGCGGCGCGCGCTTCCTCGGCCTTCGCCGCCGCAATCGCCCTTTCGGCGGCGAGCCGCTCGGCCGCTGCCTTGTCCGCGGCCGCCTTTTCGGCCGCGAGCTTCTCCGCCGCCGCTTTCTGCGCCAGCGCGCGTTCGGCGGCAGCTTTCTCGGCGGCCGCCCGCTCGGCCGCGAGCTTGTCCGCGGCCGCTTTCTGCGCGGCCAGCTTTTCCGCCGCGGCCTTTTCCGCGACCGCGCGTTCGGCGGCCGCCTTCTCCGCGGCCAGTTTGTCGGCCGCGGCTTTTTCCGCCGCGAGCTTCTCGATCGTCGCCTTCTTCTGCGCGGCCCGCTCGGCGATCACCTTCTCCATCGCCGCGCGCTCGGCGGCGCGCCGTTCCTCGGCGGCCTTTTCGGCGGCGAGTCGTCGTTCCTCGGCCGCCTTCGCCTCGGCGACGCGCTTGTCCTCGGCCGCCTTCGCCTCGGCGACGCGCTTGTCCGCGGCAGCCTTGGCAGCGGCCGCGCGATCGGCGACGAGCTTCTCCCTGGCGGCCTTCGCGGCGGCGACGCGTTCGGCCGCAGCCTTGGCGGCGGCCAGCTTTTCGGCGGCCGCTTTCTCCTCGGCTGCCTTGCGCGCCGCGAGCTTTTCGGCGGCAATCTTGTCGGCGGCCGCCTTGTCCGCCGCGGCCTTCTCGCCAGCTGCCCGCTCCGCCACCGCCCTGTCCGCGGCCAGCTTCTCCGCGGCCGCTTTTTGCGCGGCGGCTTTCTCGATGGCCGCTTGCTCCGCCGCCGCCCTGTCCGCGGCCAGCTTCTCCGCGGCCGCTTTTTGCGTGGCGGCTTTCTCCGCAGCCAGCCGGTCGGCCTCGGCCTTTCGAGCGGCTGCCTTCTGCGCCGCGGCCTTGTCATCCGCGGCAGGGACTGCGGCAGGATCCGCGGACGCCTTCTGCGCGAGCGCAGCTCCATTCCCCGTCAATTCACGCAGCCGGGCCTGCGCCTCCGCGTTCCCCTGCGCCGCCGACTTGCTGATCCACTCGATACCGCCTTTGCGGTCACGCGGCAGGCCCAGCCCGAGGACGTACTTCTCGCCGAGGTGATACTGCGCGACAGCGTTTCCCTGCTCGGCCGCCTGCCGGTATCGCATCGCCGCCTTCTGCGGATTGCGCGGAACCCCGTGACCGAGCTCGCTCATCATCCCCAGGTGCAGCTGCGCGACCGGATCGCCGCGATTGGCGAGCGGGATCAACAGCTTGAGCGCCAGTCGATAATTGCCGGCCCGGTGCGCGTCGATGCCCTGCTGCAGCGTCAGCGGCAGCTTGGGCGCCACGCTGCGGCTCCCCGCCGGCGCGGGCTCGTCCTCGACGACCACGACGACGTTCTTCTTCGGCGCCGGGGCGAGGATCTTTCGCTGTACGGGATCGCCGGCGACCGATCCACCCTGCGCGGCGGCGTTGACATCGACCGCCTTGCCCTGTGCGTGCGGAGTCACGTCGACGGCCTCGGCCTTCATCGACAACGGGCACCTGCCGGTCTGGTACGTGACGTTGCCGGCCGAATCCGTGCATTTGACGATCTGCGACACCGCCTCGGACGCCACGAGCAGCGCCGAGAGCAGGCAGGTGATCCCGATCGTTGAACGGAGGTGAAGGGTACGTCGCACCCGCACGACGTCGTTGCCGGGCGCGCTGAAGCTGTCGCGCGCGTGACCGATCGGATAACGAGACACCTGGACGAATACCTCCGCAACCAATGCCGTAAAGTCGCAGATTCGACGGAGCGGATCAATAGCGGGACGGCGATCGGGTGACGCACGGGACTGAAAGATGCGAAATAGCCACGGATTGACGCGCAGACGAGGTCAATCGACGGCGGAAGCCGGCGATTGATCGAGGGGCTGCGCCTTCGTTCACCCGTGAACCACCTTCATCGCCAGCAGTCATAATTCATCCCGCAAGGGCGCCGCGAATCCCCGCGCCGTCCATCCCGCAAGACTCCATATGCAAGACCTTCATTCCGCAGCTTTTCATCCCGCGGTGGCCGCATGGTTCGCGCGTGCCTTCCCGTCCCCGACGCCACCGCAGGTCGATGCGTGGCCGGCGATCAAGTCCGGCCGCGACACGCTGATCGCGGCGCCCACCGGTTCGGGCAAGACGCTCGCGGCATTCCTCGCGGCAATCGACGACCTCGTCCGCCGGGGCACCGATCCGCGCGAAGGACCGCTCGCCGACGAGACATCGATCGTCTACGTTTCGCCGCTGAAGGCGCTGTCGAACGACATCCGGCTCAACCTCCAGGTCCCGATCGCCGGCATCCGCGAGGAGCTGGCGCGGATGGGACTGCCGGACGCCGACATCCGCGCGTTCGTCCGCACCGGCGACACGCCGCAGGCCGAGCGCGCGCAGATGCGCAACCGCTATCCGCACATCGTCGTGACGACGCCGGAGTCGCTGTACATCCTGCTCGGCTCCGAGTCGGGCCGCGACATGCTGAAGACGACGCGCACCGTCATCGTCGACGAGATCCATGCGATGGCATCGTCGAAGCGCGGCAGCCATCTCGCGCTGTCGCTCGAGCGGCTCGACGCGCTGTGCGGACGCCGTCCCAACCGTGTCGGGCTGTCGGCGACCCAGAAGCCGATCGGGATGGTGGCCGACTTCCTCGTTGGTGTCGCCGACGACGGCCGGTCCCGGCCCTGCACGATCGTCGACAGCGGACACGTCCGCCGCCGTGACCTCGACCTCGTGCTCCCGCCGTCGCCGCTCGAAGCGGTGATGTCGAACGAGGTGAAGCAGGAGGTGTACGACCAGTTGACGGTGCTGATCCGCGAGCACCGGACGACGTTGATCTTCGTCAACACGCGACGGATGGCCGAGCGCGCCGCGCGCCACCTCGGCGAACGCCTGGGCAAGGAGGCCGTCGCCGCGCATCACGGCAGCCTGTCGCGCGAGCACCGGCTCGACGCGGAGCAGCGCCTCAAGCACGGGAAATTGCAGGCGCTGATCGCGACCGCGTCGCTCGAGTTGGGTATCGACATCGGCGACGTCGACCTCGTGTGCCAGATCGGCAGCCCGCGCTCGATCGCCGCGTTCCTGCAGCGCGTCGGACGCTCCGGCCACGCGGTCGGCGCGACGCCGAAGGGCCGGCTGTTTCCATCCTCGCGCGACGACCTGGTCGAATGCGCATCGCTGCTCGACTGCGTGAGGCGCGGCGAGCTCGACGCGCTGTGCATCCCCGACCAGCCGCTCGACGCGATGGCGCAGCAGATCGTCGCCGAAGTCGCGGGCCAGGCCGAGGATCAGAGCGTCGACGAACACGCGCTGTACACGCTGATTCGGCGCGCGTATCCGTATCGGAACCTGACGCGCGAGACATATGCCTCGGTGATCCGGATGCTGGCCGAGGGCTATACGACACGGCTCGGCACGCGCGGCGCGTATCTGCATCGCGACGCGGTCAACGGACAGCTCCGCGCCCGGCGCGGCGCGCGGCTCACCTCGATCACCTCCGGCGGCACGATTCCCGAGACCGCCGATTACGACGTGATCCTCGAGCCCGCGGCGATGCGCGTCGGCACGATCAACGAGGACTTCGCCGTCGAATCGCTGGCCGGCGACATTTTCCAGCTGGGCAACGTCTCGTACCGGATCCTCAAGGTCGAGAAGGGGCGGGTTCGCGTCGAGGATGCCAAGGGCGCTCCGCCGTCGATTCCGTTCTGGCTGGGCGAGGCCGCGGGCCGCTCGAACGAGCTGTCGGCCGCGGTGTCGCGGCTCCGCGCGACGGTGGCGGAGAAGCTCGACTCCGCGGGCCAGGTCCCGGGAGCGGATGATGCGTCGCGCGCGACCGCCGCCGACACTGCGTTCCGCTGGCTGGTCGAGGACGTGATGGTGTCCGAAGTCGGCGCGCAGCAGATCGTCGACTACCTGTCGGCGGCGAAGACGACGCTCGGCGTGATGCCGACGCAGGACGACATCGTGTTCGAGCGCTTCTTCGACGAGTCGGGCGGCACGCAGATGGTGATCCATTCGCCGCTCGGCAGCCGGATCAACAAGGCGTGGGGGCTCGCGCTGCGCAAGCGCTTCTGCCGCAAGTTCAATTTCGAGTTGCAGGCGGCGGCGACCGAGGATTCGATCATCCTGTCGCTTTCCACGTCGCACAGCTTTCCGCTCGAGGAAGTCGCCCGCTATCTCAACTCGAATTCCGCGCGCGACGTGCTGATCCAGGCGATGCTCGACGCGCCGATGTTCAACGCGCGCTGGCGCTGGGCGGCGACGACGGCGCTCGCGCTCCCGCGCTTCCGCGGCGGAAAGAAGGTGCCGCCGCCGATCCAGCGGATGGTGTCTGAGGACCTGCTGTCGAGCGTCTTCCCCGATTCCAACGCGTGCGCCGAGAACATCGTCGGCGAGCGCGTCGTGCCCGAGCATCCGCTGGTGGCGCAGACGGTGCATGACTGCCTGTACGAGGCGATGGACATCGAGGGTCTCGAGGCGCTCCTGAAGCGGCTCGAGTCGGGCGAGGTCCGCGTCCATGCGCGCGACACGGTCGAGCCCTCGCCGCTCGCGCTCGAAGTGCTGTCGGCGCAGCCATACGCGTATCTCGACGACGCGCCGCTGGAAGAGCGCCGGACGCAGGCGGTGATGAGCCGCCGGTGGCTCGATGCGGACAGCGCGAGCGATCTGGGCCGCCTCGATCCGGCGGCGATCGCGCGCGTGTGCGAGGAGGCGTGGCCGCTCGCGCGCGACGCCGACGAGCTGCACGCGGTGCTGATGCAGGTCGAGTTGCTGACGGCGGACGAAGTGGCGAAGTCGTCGTGGGCGGCATTGGCCGACCAGCTCACGCAGACCGGTCGAGCGACGTGGCTCTCGATCGATCATTCGGGCGCGGGTCGAACGCTGTTCGTGGCGACCGAGCGCGTCCCGCTGTTCCATGCGCTGTACCCGTCGCTGCGTCTCGATCCGGAAGTGCAGGTGCCGTCCGAGTTCGCGGCGCCGTGGACGCGCGACGATGCGCTTCTCGCAATCGCGCGCGGAAGGCTCGGTGCGCTCGGCCCGGTCACCGCCGATGCGCTGGCGGCGCCCCTGAAGGCCAGTGTCGCCCACATCGACCAGGCGCTGGTCGCGCTCGAGGTCGAAGGCACGATCATGCGCGGGCGGTTCACGCCCGACGCGCTCGGCGGTCCCGATCGACTCGAATGGTGCGAGCGCCGGCTGCTGGCGCGGATCCATCGCTACACGGTGAAGCGCCTGCGCGCCGAGATCGAGCCGGTCGAGCCGAAGGACTTCATGCGCTTCCTGTTCGAGTGGCAGCATCTGACGCCCGACAACAAGGTCGAGGGTCCCGACGCGCTCGCCGCGGTCCTCGCGCAGCTCGAAGGATACGAAGCGCCCGCCGCTGCGTGGGAAGCGGAGATCCTGCCGTCGCGGATGAAATCGTACGACTTCACCTGGCTCGACGATCTGTGCCTGTCCGGTCGGGCGGTATGGACGCGGCTGTCGGCGCCGGTGATCAACGGCGAGCACGCCGGAGGTCCGGTGCGGACGACGCCGATCGCGTTGCTGCAGCGGCGGAATCTTGCGCTGTGGACCGCACTTGGCACGCAGGCGAAAGCCGCGGGCACGGTCCCCGCCGGACCTGTTGCACGGTCCAGGCCGGCCGGCTCGCAGCCGGCGGCCGGGCCCCGGTCGAATGCCGATGGTGTACCGCTCTCGTCGCGCGGGCGACTGCTGCTCGATTACCTCGTGAAGCACGGTGCGTCGTTCTTCGACGAGCTGCTTGCCGGCACGCGCCTGCTGCGCTCGCAGCTCGAGGACGCGCTCGGCGAGCTGGTCGCCGTCGGCCTCGTCACGTCGGACAGCTTCATGGGCCTGCGCGCGCTGCTGCTGCCGTCGGACGAGAAGAGCGAGAACGCGCGGCGCGCCCGCCGCGGCCGTCGCGGGCTGATGGGCATCGACGACGCGGGGCGTTGGAGCCTCACGCGACGCGCGACCGCGCATGACGATTCCGAAGCGCCGTTGCCCGCGTCGTCGTCGAAATCAGCGCCGAAGATCGATCCGGAAACGGTCGAGCACGTCGCATGGACGATGCTCAAGCGCTACGGCGTCGTCTGCTGGCGGATGCTCGAGCGCGAGGCCGCGTGGCTGCCGCCGTGGCGCGACCTGTTGCGCGTCTACCATCGCCTGGAGGCGCGCGGCGAGATTCGCGGCGGGCGCTTCGTCGCGGGACTCTCCGGCGAGCAGTTCGCGCTGCCCGACGCAATCGGCGTGATGCGCAAGGTGCGCAAGCAGCCGGCGCAGGGTCATCTGGTCAACATCTGCGGCGCGGATCCGCTGAACCTGGTCGGCAGCGTCGTTCCGGGGACGCGGGTGCCTGCGCTCTCCGGATCGCGGATCCTGTTCCGCGACGGCATTCCGATCGCGACGCTGATTGCCAAGGAGGTGTCGTTCCTCGAGAAGCTCGAGTCCGGCGAGGAATGGACGATGAAAAAGCTGCTGCTCAGACAGCCGTACCCGTTGCGCAAGGTCGCCGAGCCGTCGGCGGTCGATCCGGAATGACGGCCGCGGCGTTGCGCGATTTCGTCCGCGCGCACCGCAGCTTGTTCGTGCTGACCGGCGCCGGCCTGTCCAGCGGCTCGGGCATTCCGACCTATCGCGATCGCGATGCCCGCTGGCAGCGCAGCGCGCCGATCCAGCATCGTGAATTCGTCACCGACGAAGCGACGCGCAAGAGGTACTGGGCGCGCAGCATGGCCGGTTGGCCGCTGATGGGCCGCGCGCGGCCGAATGCCGCGCATTACTCGCTCGCCGAGCTGGGTCGCAACGGCCATGTCGCGGCGCTGGTCACGCAGAACGTCGACGGCCTGCACCAGCGTGCCGGCAGCGACGACGTGATCGAGCTGCATGGCAACGTCCGCGACGTGCGCTGCCTCGGCTGCGGCGCGCGCGTTGCCCGCGCGACGGTGCAGGACGAGCTCGTCATCAACAATCGGCAGCTCGTCGAGCGGCTCGCGACGATCGCACCGGACGGCGATGCGGACATCACCCTCGCAAGCGACGCGCTGGTGCTGCCCCGTTGCCGCGAATGCGGTGGAACGCTCAAGCCCGATGTCGTGTTCTTCGGCGACAACGTGCCGCGCGAGCGCGTCGATCGCGCGTTTGCGGCGCTCGATGAATCCGACGCGATGCTGGTCGTCGGATCGTCGCTGATGGTCTATTCGGGATTCAGGTTCTGCGAGCGCGCGGCGGCGCGAGGCATGCCGATCGCGTCGATCAACCAGGGACGGACGCGGGCCGACGATCTTCTCGCGCTGAAGGTCGATGACGACTGCGCGATCGTGTTGAGCCGGCTGGTGAACGATCTTCTCTCTTCAACCATCGAGGAGACCGAGAAAACCTGATCGCGGGACCGGTCTTCTCCGTGCTCTCCGTGTCCTCTGCGGTCGATCATCTCGTCGATTCAACCAGCAGGGCTTGATCAATCCGCACTGCTCTCGACGAGCGAGTCGTTCGAGCGCGACTGCGTGGCGAACATCGCCAGCTCCGTTTCCGAAGCCCCCAGCGTCCGCCAGTTCGTGCTCTTCGGTACGATCCCTTCGTACGAGCGCAACTCGGCAACCGGAATACGCGGATCGGCGAGCCCGATCGCGTCTCCTCCGGCGGCGAACCGCTTCACCGCATCGACCATCACGCGACGGAACTGGACGATCGCGATGTCGCTCGCGCCCAGTCGCTCCTGCGTTCGATCCGCGATCGTGCCCATCGTCTCCCACATCGCCATGTCCTGGTTCGGGATCCCCTTGATGCCGGTGTAGTCGCCGCGCTTCATCGCCTCGCGGTCCTGCCAGTAGTCGTTGTCGCGTGTCCGCAGCCGGCGAAAGTTCTTGTCGAGGTCGTGACCGACGCGGGCGCCGCAGAACTCGCGGAACGCTTCGGTATCGACGCCGGCGCCCCAGTTGCTCCACGCGATGAAGTAGAACGCCGTGTGCGTGTCGTCGATCGGGACGTTGACGTTGGCGAGGCTGTAGACGTTGTTCGGCGGGATCAGCACCGTGTTCGGCGCGACGAACGCGGTGATCCGCACGTAATCGTTGATCTCGGAGTCCCTGATCGGCCGGCGGATCGCGGCATAGCGGAAGCCGTAGCTGGTGCGCTGCACCTGGATGCGCGGGGACTTGTCGTTGGTCGGACGCGCCCACACGCCGCCCGCCGCCGTCGTCTGCATCACCGTCGCGGCTGGAATGTCGGTCGAATGCAGGCTCGACGAATGCGCAGAGTCGATCGCGCCTTCGAGGATCTGCGCCCAGTTGCAGGGGACGATGGTCTTGACGATCGCGACGCGCGTGTCGGGCGTCGGCGCGAACGCGGGCGCCTCGAACCCGGGCATCCGGTCCGGCGGCCCCATGTATACCCAGACGAAGCCGCCCGCCTCGCGCGTCGGATACGCGAGATGCTTCACCTTCTTCCGGACCATCAGCTCGGCGGGCTCCGACGGCATCTCGACGACATTCCCGGCGACGTCCATCTTCCAGCCGTGATAGAGACAGCGCAGTCCGCACTCCTCGTTGCGGCCGTACACCAGCGACGCGCGGCGGTGCGGACAGTATTCGCCGATCACGCCGACGCGGCCGTCCGTATCGCGGAACGCCACAAGGTCCTCGCCGAACAGGCGCACGCGCACCGGCGCTCCGTCGGCCTCGGCGACCTCCTCGATCATGCAGGCCGGCTGCCAGTAGCGGCGCATCAGCTGGCCCATCGGTGCGCTGCCTTCGACGCGGCACAGGAGGTCGTTATCTTCGTGGGTCAGCATTCGAGCCTTCCTCGATTCGATCGTTCAGATGCGAAGTGTATTGCGATCGCGCACTGTTGTTTGATGGACCAGCCCGACGTCGCGCCCGGTGCGCGCCGATTCCAGGATCGCGAGGCAGGCTTCGAGCGTCGCCATCGCCCACTCGCCGTCGTGCAGCGGCGGCACGCCGTCGAGCACCGCGGCGCGCAGCTCGTCGATCACTTCGGCGCGCGGGACGTCGACGACGGGCAGCGGCTCGATCCACGCGCGCTCGTCGTCGTAGACCCTGATCCCGGTGGGCAGCGGCCGGATGTCGGCGCGGTCGCACGATACGATCACCGAGCCGAAGTGATTGTGTCCCACGCTTCCGCGCTCGGGCATCGGGGCGTTGCCATACCCGCGCCGGGCCTTCATCCGCGCCTCGATCGACGGATCGATCACGTCGTGCAGTGCGGCGCGAGCCCGTCCGTACTGCGACGGATCGCGTGCCTCACCGAGCTCGCCGACCCAGCCGGCCAGCTCGTCGGAATCGAAGTGCGCATACCCGCTGTACGTGATCGAAGCGAACGCGCCGTTGTCGAAGTCGAGGATTGCCGAATACGCGCCCTCGGTCTTGCGTCGCGGATCCCACGCGCCGGTCCGCGCGGTGACACGCGTGACGCGGCCGCCGCCCAGCAGCCGGACGATGTCGACCTGGTGCGCGCCCTGGCTGAACACGACGCCGCCGCCCTGCGACGTATCGAGCTCCTCCGGGCGTCTCGGCCGGTAAAGGAAGTCGGTGTAGTACGACGCGTGGATCATCCGCACCTCGCCGTACGTGCCGGTGCGAATCAGCTCGCGTGTCCGCAGGTACGGCGCATCGAAGCTGTGGCTGTGTCCGACCAGCAGGTGGACGCCGGCGCGCTTCGCCGCGTCGATCATCCGCGCGCACTCGGCCAGCGTGATCGCCATCGGCTTCTCGACCATGACGTGCTTGCCCCTCGCGGCGGCGGCGACGACGTTGTCCGCGTGCATCTGGTGCGGCGTCGAGATGTAGACCGCCTCGATTCCGGGGTCGTCGCACATCGCCTCGAACGTCGCGTGCCCGCGGCCGCCGAAATCCTGGGCGAACTGCGCGCGGGCCTCGGGACGCGGATCGGCGGCGGCGACCAGCTCGATTCCCGGATGCGCGCGGAACGTCGGCAGCATCAGCATGAATGCGCGGCCGAGGCCCGCGACGCCGAGCTTGAGACGCCGGGCGGACGGCGCGCGCGCCGGAACGACGGACGCACTGCTCATCGCGGCGTTCCCGATCGGTCTCCGCGCCGGCGCGCGGTACCGTCAACGGCGAGGGTCCGCAGCGTGATCGAGTACCGCGTGGACTCGACCGGCGGGATGCTGTGCTCCCATTTCCAGCGGATGTCGTCCTTCATCACGTACAGCGAGCGCGGCTGCAGCTCGAGCGCGAAGATCGAGCCCTTGTCCGAATACTGCCGGTAGCGCATCCGGCAGGCGCTTGCGAGCGAGATGCCGGCCACGATCTCGAAGTGCGGCGCATCGCGATGCCATCCGATCGGCGTGCCCGGCGCGTATTCGGTGACGAGGCCGTGGACGAATTCGGATTCCGGGCGTCCGAGCCACGCGGCGACGCGCGCGCGAACGTCCTTGAGGAACGGCGGAAATTCGACGCGCGGAAAGTCGGTCTCCTGGTCGGGCTCCGCGTCGAGGTAGTCGCCTTCGCCGAAGCGGACCACACGGCGCCGTGCCGTGTACTGGCGGAAGCGCGCCTCGCGGAACGGGAGCTGCCGGACGTGCCCGATCAGCTCGCCTTCTTCGGCCGGAGACAGGAACTCGGGCCGGTACAGCAGCCCGTTGGGCAGCTCCTGCGCGACGGCGAAGAGGTCGGCCTGCGTCATGCGAACGTTTCTTCGCAGTCGGCCGCGGCGACGCGCGGCTTCCGGTCGAGCACGCGGATCGACCTCGGGTCGAGCCTCCGCAGCGTGCGGATCAGCGCCACGTACACGTCGGCGTCGAACGGCGTCGCGCGACGCTGCTCGAGGAGCCGTGCGACGTCGACGCCCGCACGGACGCTGCCCAGATGCGCCCAGCGATCGAACACGTGGACCTTGCGCCCTTCGCGGACGGCGATCGGTCCGCGATACGGCCAGGTTGGCAGCTTGAGCGGGGCGAGCGCGGTGAAGAGGCGGACCAGATGCTGCTTGCGCGACGGGTCACAGGCGGGGGTTGTCGCCGGGCCGGCAACGCCGCCACAGGCGGGGGTTGTCGCCGGGCCGGCAACGCCGCCGCAGGCGGGGGATGTCGCCGCGCCGGCAGCGCCGACGCACGCGTCCTCGACTCGATCCGCGCCGCCGCCGCACCGGAGGCACATGCAGGCGCCTGCCAGCCCAACCAGCCGAAGACAGATTCCACGTTTCGCCGCGATCTTCCCGAGCGCATTGCGCGCCTTGCGATCGGTCGCGTAGAGCCCGAACAGCGAGTCGCTGTCGGGATCGCAATCCGTAAGCCACACCGGCTCGGTCACGATCGCGGCGAGCGGATCGACGCGGATCGAGACCATGCTCCGCCGGCCGGCGGCGGTGGGCAGCGATCGGGTCCGGCGACGGGCGATCTCGAGCAGACGCGCGTCGAGCGGACCATCGGCTGGCTCGGCGCGGATCGCCCCTACCCGATGCGAGTAGTCATCCGCCCGCGCGCACTGCCGCTCTACATGGAAGTAGGCGCTCACCTGCCGCCGCAAGTTCGATGCGCGCCCGATGTGCAGCGCGCGGCCGTCGCGGTCCTCGAGCACGAACACGCCGGGACGCTCCGGCAGCGCGTCGATCAATCCCCGATCGAGGTGCTCGGGCAGGAGAGGTCCGGCGAGCAGCTCGCCGATCGCCTTTTCCAGCTTGCGCTTCGGGGTGTCGCGGTGAAGCACCTGCCATAGCTGATGCAGCGCCCGCGCGTCGGGCAGCGCGCGATGACGCTCGACGCGGTCCAGTCCATGACGGTCGATCAGCGCGTCCAGGTGATGCGTGTCGTGCTGCGGCTGGAGCTTGCGCGACAGCATCACCGTGCACAGCGCCGGCGCCGCGAACTCGATGCCCGCACGGCGCAACTCGGCCTGTACGAACGCGTAGTCGAAGCGCGCATTGTGGGCGACGAAGAGCCTGTCCTCGAGCCGCGCGGCCAGGTCCCTTGCGATGTCGGCGAAGCGCGGCAGGCCTGTGCCGCTGGGGTGCGACGAAAACGCGGCGTCGCTGCCGAATTCCTCGTCGGTCGCGACGCGCCGGCCAGGATCGAGCAACGTCGTCCACTCACTGACGCCGTTCCCGTCGAGCGTCACCACGCCGATCTCGGCGATCCGCTGGCGCGCGTGACCGAGGCCGGTCGTTTCGATGTCGACGAACGCGATCCGGGGAAACATCGAAACTGCGGAGGATGCGGGACGACCCATGCCGGCATTTTACCGGGCAGGCAGTCGGCCGGTACTGCGGCGGACTGTTCAGGAAACCATGTCAGCCCGAGAGCCGCCGGATCAGCGCATCGATCACGTCCTCGCCGTCGTTCGAGCGTACGCGACGCTCGGCCAGCATCCGGATCACGTCCTGCTTGACGATCGACTTGTAGTCCGAACGGATCAGGATCCCGGCGATCGCGCGCTGGACGGCGATCGAGTCGGACAGCGCGAACAGCCGCACCAGCCCGTCGAGGCTCTCGCGGTCGGCGATGTAGTGACGCGCCAGCGTGTCGAGCGCGATCACCTTGGCCTCGGAGTCGTCCATCCGCGCCACCGCGGCGGCGACGCTGCGCAGGTCCGCCGGGTTGTCGAGCGGCCGCCGCCGGTAGTACACCTGCGCGACCTTGGCGTCGTCCAGGCTGACGCTGGTCAGCGCGCGCGGCATCGCCGCGTGGCTCTCGCGGTCGCCGAGGCACGCGAGCGCCGCCTGGTGTCCGGCGCCCGCGGCGGCGCCCGGGGCCAGCCGGAAGCGTCCGCTTTCCTCGTCGAGATCGTGATCGGCGTTGACGCTGCACACGAAGTCGACATCGGACGCGTCCAGCCTGGGCTTCGCCAGCACGTCGTTGATCATTGCCACCGTCTCGCCGCGCTCTGCATCGGCCGAGAGCCATCCGAACGTCGCCGCCAGCCGGATCATCCGCACGCGGACGGCCGGACGCTCGACGCGCATCAGCGAGAAATAGCGCGCCCGAGCCGTGTCGTCGCGGGCAATCTCGTCGAGCGCCTCGACGTATTCCGGCTCCGACTGCGCCGCCGGCGGCAGCGAGGTCGTGAACTTCTCGATCCGGTCGAGGAAGCGGCGGACGTCGTTGTTGCTGCGCTCGAGGATGTTGTGGACGAAGTCGAGCTTCTTCGCCGGCGCCACGCGCTCGTCGAAGAAGCGGCACACCTGGTCGCGGTAGGCGGTCTCGCGATCGGTGTCGCGCAGCCCGACCGCCGCCGTCAACGACGTGCCGCGGAACGCACCGATCAGGTTGCCGCTGACCCGGCCGGTGCCGAACTCGCGTCCGCCGGTGTTGCGCAGGTAACGGTTGAGGATGCCCGCCGCCGATTCGCCGACCGGCGCCTTCGACGAGAAGCCGTAGATGACCGGCACGTTGGGGAAGATCCGGCGCATCCGCTCGCGGTTGCTCTCTTCGCCGGCGAACCGCTCGCTGGCACGGTTGGCCTTGGTCCGCGCGTCCTTCAGCACGTCGCGATCCGCACTCCGCGCGGTGGAGACCGCGATCGGCTGCAGCTGCGAAAGGGGTGTCAGCGCTGTCGCGCCCGGATCGCCGGCCTCGGCATTCAGCGTATTGCAGCCGAAGAGGTAGACCTCCTTCAGCTTCGAGAACAGGCCGGGGCACGATTCGCTGCACGAAACGCGCTCCATCTCGTCGACGGGCAGGAATTCGTCGGTGGCGAGGTCTTCGGAAAAGAAGTTGGTGCCGGCGAAGTGGCCGGAGATCACCAGCACGTCGCACTGGACGTTGCGGCGGCAGGCGGAGCCGAGCCAGTCGGGACGGCCGCGCTCCACCAGCTCGACGAACTGGTATTTGTCGGCAGGCAGGCGCTGGCGGAAGGCTTCCTTCTCGTCGGACGAGTTCACGGTGATCGTGCACACGGTCTTCGGCTGGGCGAGGACGGGCGCCGCAATCACGCCGCACGCCATACCGACGGCGAGCACCATCGCCGGCCGTACGAGATGCGCGACAAGGCGCAAGGCGGGACTCGAACTTTCGGAAAGCGGCATCGGATCCAGTCAGGAAGGTGATGCGCGCGGCCTGAGGCGACGGAACGCGCACGATACACGGAAAGACTGGATGCGAAGTTACGCGTCCGGCGGGCGCGTGGATGTAGGAGCGATCCGGGAGAACGAGGCCACGGCAATGCGCGCCGCGGCGTCAGCGTTTGCCGACAACGATTGCAGCGGATCGAAACCTACGCCGACAACCGGCGGATCAGAACGTCGATCAGGTCAGCGCCATCGGGCGACTTCAGCCGATGCTGGCGGAGGATGCGCGCGACGTCGGCGCGCGGGAGCTGCTCCGTGTCGGCGCGGATCAGCACGCCGGCGATCGCGCGCTGCACAGCCAGCGAACGCGCGCTGGAAAAGAGTCGCGTAAGCTCGGACAGGCTGTCGGCATCGGAGACGTGATGCTGCCCCAGCGTTTCGAGCGCCCTGACCTGCGCCTCGGCCGCGCCCATCCGCGCGATCGATCGCGTGATGCCGCGGACCTCGTCCGCCCCTGCCAGCGGACGGTGCTTGAAGTAGACCTGCGCGACGTGGACGTCGTCGGCGTTATGGCTAGTCAGCGCCTTCAGCACGCGCGAGCGCGCCTCGCCGCTGCCCAGGCAGGCCAGCACGCCGGCGTTCGAAGCACGAGACAGGGTCGTGCGGGACACCGACCCGCCCTGCTGCGCCGCGTCGAGCGAGCCGTCGCGGTTGAGCGCGCAGGCGAGATCGACGTCGGCGATCGTCACCGCGTCGAGGGCGACCTGGTCGCTGATCGCACGGACGAGCTCGGCGCGCTCCTCGGCCGGCGTCAGCCATCCGAGCGCCGCGCCGACCTTGATCAAGCGGGTGCGCACGTCGGGCTGGTCGGTTTTCCGCGCGAAGCCCAGCCAGCGCTCGCGTGCCTTGCGGTCGTTCGAAACCCGGTCGAGCGCTTCGGCGACGGCGGGTGTGGCGCGCGCGTCGCCGGCGAGCGCTTGCGTGACCCGCTCGACGCGGTCGAGCAGCATCCGCGCCGCCGCGGCATCCCGTCCGATCAGCCTGTGGACGGCGTCGACGCGAGCGGCGGTCGACTTGCGGTCGTCGGCGAACTCGCAGAACTGCGGGCGGGCCGAGGCGCGGGGCTCATCGTCGGCGAGGCCGGGAATCGCGATCATCGATGTCGGCGCGAACGCCTTCAGCAGCGTCTGGTTCGGAACGCCGCTGCCGAGGGCCTCGCCCGGCTGCGATGTATCGAGCACCTTCGACAGCAGCGGCCCCGCAGACCGGCCGAGCGGCGCCAGCGACGAAAACCCGTAGATCACCGGCACGTTGCTGAAGATCCGCCGCATCGTGTCGCGGTTCGATTCGCCGAGGCGCCGGTCCAGCGCCTGCGCGAGTTGCTCGGCGTCGGCGCGGGAATGGCCCGAGCGCTGCAGCGTCCGCGCGATCTCGGCCGGAGGACTCTCGGCGACCGCGCCGTTCAGCGTATTGCAGCCTTTCCAGCACATTGGGATCCTAAGCTTAGAATTCCACGTGGACAAGTTGTCGCG
>JADMIO011426248.1_pt1 | contig 17746 bp, 14 predicted proteins | sample 8958161 | NCBI WGS metagenome assembly JADMIO01 (sample SAMN16585339, study PRJNA669376) | soil metagenome | isolation source: Crop rotation soil | place: USA: Cullars Rotation, Alabama | collected 2011
GACACGCCTGCCGCTACAGATAGGAAGGCCAGACGGAAGAGTACGCCGGCCTTCTGCGGTCTGGTTGCTGCTGTCAAAAAGAGCTGTTGAAAACCCTGGCGTACCTCATGTTTATGGCAGGGGCGGTGGCTGTCTATGTCCACGTCCGGGACCCCTCACGCCCGATCCTCTCAATTTCGAAATTCAGGGCTGAGACACCGGCTCCTTCCCAAACACCGGGGCAAATTGTAATTGCGCCTTTCGAGGGCGGCACGCTTGCCGAGCGGTGGTCCAACTTGCAAGCCGCGACTGCGACACCTACGCCCAAGGCGAAGCCGTGAGGCGGTAACGAAGTGCCGACTCGCACACGGGGATCGCAGTTGTAGCACGGCTCTGTGAGCCCTCACTGTTTTTAGTCGCGCCAAATTAGGACCGGTCATAGACCAGTGGCTACAGCAATCGCGCCGAACTCTAATTGATCGCCACGCGCCGACTGACAATTACAAAGTAGACCTTTTTCGTAAAAAAGCTTTAATGGGCGGCTTTGTGCAAAGCCCATGACTTTTGACTGCCCGCATTGTCAGCAGAATATCGAGGTCGATGACGCCGGGGCGGGGCTCACGGTTGAGTGTCCCACTTGCCATCAGCCGATTAAGATTCCGAAGCCAGCCGGCAAGGATGCGTACAACGAGCCTCACCGGTCACAAACCGCCGGCCCCGAGCAGCCGCCGGCCAACGCGCCGCCGATGCACGTGCCACTGCAACCCGTCGCCGCGGATGCATCCGCATCCCTTGTCAAAAAGAAGAGCAGCAGTGGCTGTTTGAAATTCGTTCTTTTTGTCGTCATGATTGGGGCCGCCGCGTTCGGTTACGCTATGTATCGGTGGCAGCAGTCGCCGCAGCAAACGTGGAATCGTTTGTTGAACTCGGGGAAGCGTTTTGTGCGCGAACAATTTGGTCCGGCACGCACTCCGGCGGCGGAAGAAGCATTGAAACCAGCGCCTGTGCCGCGGCGTCCCGATCCAATCGCGTGGCTGATAACGCACAAGGAGTATTGGCCGCAAAACGCGATCTTGCAGAAACCGGTGGAATTTCCGGCTGTTTCCAAGGGGAAAGTTGTGGGTTCGCTCGTCGTCCCGGCGGGAGCGGAAGTCAAAGTCGATGCGATTACGCAAGAGAAATTGGCGGCCGAATTCATGGGCGGAATGCGGAATGTAGCAATCGATGCGACGGATCTTCGGGCGCGCGCCGAAGTGGAATTGAGTAAATCGGAAGCTGCGGCGAAACGCGGAATCGTGTTGACGCCTTCGGTGCCACCGATGCAAACGCAAGCTCCGCCATCCGAGCAGACAGAGAAGATTATTGAGGCGAGTCGCGAGCAAGTTCGCAGTGGTTTGGGCGCGCTTTATACACACCAGGCGACGACGTTCCGCGTTTTCGCGCCGGTGGAGAAAGCGGTAAGCGTTGTTCTGTACGATAGCGCCACAGGAAACGAAGGGCGCAGCGTTTATGAGCTGCAACTGGGCCAAAACGGTTCGTGGGACGCAACGCTACGCGTTGATTTGTTAGGCAAGTTCTATACCTATTTGCTCGACAGGAACGACTCGAAGCGCGCTCGAGAGATTCTCGACCCGTATGCGACCAATTCCGTCGCAAACAGCACAAGAGCCCGCATTACTCCGATGACGGAGCCGGTGGCTGCAGGTCCCGCCCTCGATTCGCCGACCGACGCGATCATTTACGAAATGCACGTGCGCGATTTCACAATCGATCCAAACTCGGGCGTAAAAAACGGAGGGTTCTATCTCGGCTGGACAGAATCCGGCACTCGTCTCCCTGACGACTCGCAAATTAAAACGGGCCTGGACCACCTGAGCGAGCTTGGGGTGACGCATGTTGAATTAATGCCGATTCAGGATTTTGAGAACGACGAAACCAGCGGCGCTTACAACTGGGGATACATCACGACCGATTTCTTTTCGCCGGAGGGCATGTATGCCACCAACCCATATGACAACAGTCGCGCGCGCGAATTGAAATCGCTGGTCAAGGCGCTGCACTCGCGCGGAATCGGCGTCATCATGGACGTGGTCTACAATCATACCTCCGGCAACTGCTCGTTAATGTCGATCGCGCCGGATTCGTATTATCGGCGCGCGGCAAATGGATCGTTCGCGAACGGGTCCGGCTGCGGAAACGAAGTCAAAAGCGAAGCGCCGATGGCGCACAGACTGATTCTCGATTCGCTGAAGTTTTGGGTGAAAGAATACGGCATCGACGGGTTTCGCTTCGATCTGATGGCATTGATCGATCAGCAGACGATGCGCGAGGTGGACCGCGAACTACGACAGATCCATCCGGGCATCATTCTCTTTGGCGAACCGTGGACGGACGGTTCAAGTCCGTTGCGTGACAAAACGGACAAGAGCGCGATCTGGCAAATGCCGATCGGCGCATTCAACGACGATTTCCGGAACGCGTTGAAAGGCGCGCCCGATGGGAATGAGCCGGGGTGGATTGAGAACGGATCGAAGAGCGACGCGTTGAAGAAGGCAATGTTGGTAAGCGACTGGTTCGCGGCGCCGACGCAATCAATCAACTACATGACATGCCACGACAATCTTGTGCTGTGGGACAAGCTCCAGGCAGCGATGCCGAACGCGACGGACAAGCTGCGAATCGAGACGATGAAGCTCGGGTATCTGGCGCTTCTAACATCGCAGGGGGTGCCATTCATGCACGGCGGTGAGGAATTCGCGCGGACAAAGGGAGGCGACAACAACTCCTATCAAGCGCCGGATTCCGTGAACGAAGTCGATTGGGAATTAAAGCGGGAGCATATCGATTTGTTCAATTATGTGCGCGACGTGGTCGCTCTCCGAAAAGCTCATCCATTGTTTCGGCTGCGAACGAAATCGGAAGTCAGGGCCCGCGTAAATTTCATCGCAACACCAGATCGCAACGTGTTGATGTTCACCGTCAACGGAGAAGGTGTCCCGGGCGAGACATGGAAACGGGCCTGCGTGGTGCTAAACAGCGCGGACAACGGAGATGCGGAAATTCATCTGCCGGAAGGCCAATGGTCGACGGCGCTGGCGGAGAACGGCGGACGACAGATTACCAGAGTGTTTGGGAACGCAGCGAACGCCGACGAAGAAGACGGGAAGCTAACAGCTTCCCCTACAACTGTTTCCGGTAAGATTAGAGTGCGTTACAAATCAGGCGTGGTTTTGTTCGAGCGCTGATTCCGCCGCGCAATCTGCGTTGGCCGCAGATGAACACAGATCTTCACTGATCTGCGACACAGAACTTCAGAAGATCGGTGTAGATCTGTGGCAATCTGTCGCGAAATTCTCAATCCATTAACCCGCGAAGAAGCGGATAAGACCCTACTCGTGGTCAGGCGCCTGATGACAAAAATTGCTTAATTTCTCCCGTGGCGGTTGCTGAAAGCAGGTGCGCCAATTAGGGGCGACCATTTTTGTGAAGTGGGCAGGTGGCTTACAAAAATATCTGTAACCTCTCAGTATGCCACAGTGTCTTTTGCAGAGGAAGAGAAACGACGTTTCTCCGATCAAAGAAAAATGGGACCTTTGAAAGAGAGTACGGGCTTTGTCATACGTCAGCTGGCGTGCGATCTGTTTGCGCTGATACAATTCCGGGTCGTCATGAAGATTCAGCGAATGAAGCTTTTATACCGACTGAGATTTCGTTTCGTGAACGTGCCCTTTTTCTTTGTTTGTATTGTTTGTGCGCTAATTGGAGCCAGCTGCGCTCACGATAATGATGATTCGGCTGACAATCCTTCGCATCATCATCACAGCGGGAGCTACGGCGACGAGACCGGAGGATTCGAGCGGTCTAATCCATTGCAAGCGGCTACGCCGATTCCCGGTTTATGATTCCGCCCCAGCCGGTGAACGCCAGGGCGCCATCCAGCAGCGCAGTTCCCCAGACCGTGACGGTACGAGATTTCCCATTTGCGGATGACGATTCGGAGGCGTTTCCTTCAATAATTGTTCAGATTTTGCGTGAGTCGTACGCCCAGTGCAGCAGCGCCTGGCGTTGCCGTCTCCGGCAATCAAGATCGCGCCGCGCGCAATGCTTTTTCAGCTGCGCAACGTGACGCCGCACCGATCGCCACCGTTTAATCTGGCGATCGTCATCCGCAGATCGCCGTCCCATGTAATAGCGGCAATACCACTGGAACCAGCCGCGAGGATCGTCCGGATGAATCCACTTTTTCTTTCGCCATACCGACAGCGGCTGGGACGCGTTGACCTTGAAAAAGTTCAGCTCTGGATCGTGCCGTTGGTTGCAAAGCTTTGCGTTTTGAAACCAGGTAGCCGGAAATTCGTCGCGACAATCGTTCAGATATTTTCCGCCAAACACGCCCAGGCGTAACATTTGTTTTGGCGAAAGCTCCGGCCGGAAATCGTGTCGAAATTGTCGGCCAATCGGTTTCGTCCGGTAATATGCGTAGCCTTTTTGCATGCGATCGTTGACCTCGAGGCGAACCGGTTTCATCTCTGCGTAGATAATGGAAAGTATCCGAACGCGCCAGTGTGGCATTGCTGTAGACGCGATGTCTGGGCGGCGACGCGCAGGTTTGTTACTCGCGTCAGCATGGCGCTTCGCAAGCGAACCGACTACAGCTCCAATCACAAAATCGCCAGCGACTCTTTTGAAGTCGGCGGCGGAAATGCGCGATCCAGATCGTCGAGGTCCTCGGCAGTCAGCTCGATTTCCATTGAACGCGCATTTTCCTCCACGTGCGTCTTCCTGCTGGCCTTGGGAATAGCCATCACGAACGGCTCATGGAGCGCCCACGCGAGCGCGATTTGACCCGGAGTTGCCTTGTGTCGTTGCGCAATCTTCACAAGGTCGCTGTTTTCTAGCAGGCCACGGCCGTGGCCGACCGGCGCATAAGCCATGATCGGAATGTTTCTCTCCCGGCACCACGGCAAGAGGTCGAATTCAATGCCGCGATTTTCCAGGTTATAGAGGACCTGGTTGGTTGCGCAATTCGAACCTTTGTCGAGAGCGAACAGTTCCTGCATGTCGTTCACATCGAAATTGGAAACTCCCCATCGCTGAATTTTTCCGTCCGACCGAAGTTTTTCAAATGCTTCGACCGTTTCCGCGAGAGGGACATTTTCGCGCCAATGCAGCAAATACAAATCGATTGTGTCGACGCCGAGGCGTTTTAAGCTCCGCTCACATGCTTTGGGTAGCTCTTTTCGCGACGCGTTGTGCGGATAAACCTTTGTCACGACAAAGACTCGTTCGCGCCGGTCCGCAATTGCGTCGGCTACCACCTCTTCCGCGCCGCCTTCGCCGTACATCTCCGCGGTATCGATCAGCGTCATCCCAAGGTCAATTCCAATGCGTAAGGCGGCGACTTCGCTGGGATACGCCTTTTCGTTCTCGCCCATGCGCCAGGTTCCCTGACCGAGCGCAGGCACGCGCGTGCCATCCGGTAAAGCGATGGTATTCACTTTTGAAAAATGTCGAACGTCCAACTCCGAACGTCCAACGTCGAATTCAGAAAATATTTTTCTTGATCCTGCTCGTGATCCTGAGCTTGCTCCCGCTCATAATGTGAGGAGAATTTTCGAATAGTGGAATCAAAGCCGCTTCTTAACATCGCCGATTACTGTCGGGCGGCGCAGAGCAAGCTTCCAAAGGACGTTTGTGATTATTATGAAGGCGGCGCGCTGGACGAGGTCACGCTTCGGGAAAATGAAACCGGCTGGCAACGGATAAAGCTTTATTACCATGTCCTGGCCGGAGTCGGTCCGCGCAACATGGCGACGACAGTTCTTGGCCAACCCGTCTCCATGCCGCTGCTCGTTGCGCCGACCGCTTTTCACAAGCTCGCCTGCGACGAAGGGGAAGTCGCCACTGCCCGGGCGGCGAAAACAGCGGGCACGGCATTTATCCTCAGCTCCTTGTCCAGCACCGCGATGGAATCTGTTTTTCCACACGCCGCGAGCCCGAAATGGTTTCAACTCTATATATATAAGGACCGTGCGATTACGGCTGAGCTGGTTAAACGGGCGGAGTCTGCGGGCGCGGAAGCGATTGTCGTGACGGTTGATGCTCCCGGTCTCGGCACACGAGAGCGGGATGTGCGCAACCGGTTTCAATTGCCGGATGGGATCACGGTTGAAAACCTGGCGCCCTTGGGAAAGGCAACTTTTCCCAAAGTGAAAGGCTCGGGTCTTGCCGAATACGTGCGGGCAAATTTCAAATCGGACCTAAGCATGGACGACCTGGACTGGTTATGTGCATCGACTCGATTATCGGTGGTAGTGAAAGGAGTCTGCCGCGGCGACGATGCGCAGCGTGCGGCGGAACACGGGGTGAAAGGCATCGTGGTGTCAAATCATGGCGGTCGTCAGTTGGACACAGCGCCGGCAACAAGCGAAGTGCTTTCGCACGTGGCCGACGCCGTCGCGGACCTTTGCGAGATTTACGTCGACGGCGGAATCAGGCGAGGCAGCGATGCGCTGAAAGCCATCGCGCTTGGGGCGAGAGCGGCCATGATCGGCCGACCGATTTTGTGGGGGCTATCCGTCGGCGGCGAACAAGGCGTTTATCAGGTTTTGGAAACTTTCCGACGTGAACTGGACGAGGCGATGCTCCTTTGCGGTTGCACCACGCTCCGCGACATCAACAGATCGTTACTGATGCCCTGACTGGGTTCGTTAGGGCCCATCCGTAGCTCGCAAAAGCGATAAGAGAAAAAGACTGGCGCTACCAGAGAAGAGATTTGGGCCAGCGTTTTGCCAGATAACGATCGATTCCCCACGCGCGCCCGGCGCGGCCAAGAAAGACAATGAGCGCGATAAAGAAAACCGCTGCATCTTCGCTATCGGGCGACCAGAAGAGGCGGCCTTTGGCGAACATATAGTTCAAAAACAAAACCATTGCGATGGCAGCGCCCAGTCGCGTCATCGTCCCAGTAAGCAACGAAATCGCGGCCACGGCCTCGCCCGTCATGATGAGGTAACTGAAGAGCTTTGCATTCGGAATGACGACTTGTTGTAAGAAATGAAGGTACGGCGCCGACGCTCTGCGCGTTGCAACGCCGCGAAGAAAGCCAAGCATTTCGGTGCTGAACGGGTCGTCGCGAAATAATTTACCAGTATTGGTGACAATCAGAATAACGCCGAGATAGACCCGAAGGATAACAATCAAAAACCGCGGAACGGTATTGGAACCGGGATCTCCGGATGCGGAAGCGGCGGTTGCGTTCGTCATGTTCCTTTCAGACAATCTGCCGCTTTCGTTTTGGTTTCGAAGCGAGCGAGCGGTGCACATACCGAAAGTGACGGCGATATTGCCCGGGCGGAATTCTCAACGTTCGCTGGAAGATATTGCGCATCGAATTGACGTTCCCGAAACCGCATTCGGCGGCGATCGTCTCCATGCTGTTCCGACTTTCTTCCAATCTGCGCCGAGCGGCTTCGACCCGTAAACGCTCAACAAATTTCGCAGGTGTCATTTTCATTTCCCTGGCAAACACACGCGCGAAATTACGCGGACTCATTCCGACGCGCTGCGCCAGAACCGGCACATTCAGCGGTTTGCTCAAATTATCGAGCATCCATGCTCCCAATTCGCGCAACGGTTTTCGATCGGTCAATTGCACGGAAAGCGCAGCACTGAATTGAGACTGGCCGCCAGGTCGCCTCAAGTAAAGAACGAGATTGCGCGCAACCTGCAACGCGAGCTGCGAACCGTGATCTTCTTCGACCATTGCCAATGCCAGGTCCATTCCGGCGGTCACTCCGGCAGACGTGTAAATATTTTCGTCGCGGACGAAGATTGGTTCGGGATCGACATCGGCGCGCGGCGCGCGTTTGACCAGCGTCTGACACCAGTTCCAGTGAGTCGTCGCGCGGCGTCCGTCCAGCAGTCCGGCGCGAGCCAGCAACATCGCCCCGGTACAGACAGAGCCCACACGACGAGTTTGTGTTGCAATCCTTCTGAGCCAGCGCACCGCATCTGGATCTATCTTGTTTTGCTCGATAGCGTCGCCACCCGCGACGAGCAGAGTATCGACGTTGCCGCGCACCTCGCGAAAAGTTTTGTCGGCTGTGATGCGCAATCCGCAGTTTGCAGTCAGCGATCGCCGCGACGAAATCGTGACGACTTCGATGGAATAGACCGGAGGCGATTGAGCGTTGTCATGGTGATACTCCGCGGCGCGGGCAAACACCTGTAGTGGCCCGACGAGATCGAGAATTTCAACACCCGGTCCGGCCACGAACAGAATACGGCGAGTTCGCGGCTCGAACGGCGATTTGTGATTATTCTTCAGTACGTTTGTCATTGGCCGCTGGAGACCCGCTTATTGGCGGAAACAAACCTGTCCGGCGCGGCGTCGAATGTTTTTTTATCGGTTGCCGAGCAAAAATAATATGTCGCGCCGTGAAACACGGATTTGGGGGCGATCTTTGGATCGACATCCATTCCACAAACGGCGCAAAGCGGATGTTCGGCGGTTGAAACGAGCGGGGTGGCATAAATCTGATTTGAATCGGGATTCATCCAGCCCTGCCCCTGGTACTCCATATTGTAGGCGGTTTTCTGCGCCACATCGCGCCCGTAATAACGTTCGACTACACGCAATGCGAGATCGATTCCGGAAGAAAGCCCGCCGGCCGTTGCCAGGTTGCCGTTCTCGACAAACCGGGCCCCGCGCTTGAGTTGGACCTCGGGGAACGTCATGGCGAAACGTTCAAACGCGCCGTGATACGTGGTCGCCGATTTGCCGTTCAGCAGTCCGGTTTTGGCAAGGACAAAGGCGCCAGTGCAAACCGACATGGTAACGTCGGTCGTCTTCGAACAGTTACGAATCCAATCCAGCACGGCCGGACTCGGTGGGCTTTGCGCGGGAATGACGATCACTTTCGGCGTAGGCGCGTCGGCAATCGTGTAGTCGGGAACAACGTGCATTCCGCCACTGGTGCGAATTGGTTTCCTGGTTTCGGCCACGGTGTAAAGACGGAATACGTCTCCTTCATGGCTTGGAACGTTCGTGTCCTGAAAAACTTCCCACGGACCGCAGAAATCGATCACCACGGCGCCGTCAGAGATCAGGAACGCAACGGGGATCGGATCTTTATCGGGCGGTTTTAATGATTTGGAATCGGCCGACGCCGCCGAGATGGACAAGCAAGCGGGAACGAACAAGGTGATCGCGGCGACCAGGCCGCAGTGCAATCTCTTCATCGGAATGGACTGTGTCTTCATGCTGTCGATCCTGCACTTCAAAGGCGATGGCAGCAATGACAATAATCATCATATTTCTGCCATGCTTTCGCTTTTAGCGGCGGTCTATGACCGTCGCATTTTCTTCGCAGACGGCCCTGTAGCCGATTCGCTCTGCGAAGCACAACCCGGGGCTTTCATGCAACACGTGTTTAGCACCGAGACCGCTGTAGAGGCGGCCGTGTCGGCTGCAACACTTAGATCCCCCAAACCGCAGGAGACATGCCTGCCTCTACAAGACAAACACTTTCGGGAAATCCTTAAAATAACCGGACGGCCGTAAGCGCGATGCGACCTCCAAAACATATGTCCACATCGGCGCCTTTCGTACGATCTCTCAGATTGTAATCGCCAGCGTAGAAAAGTCCGCTTTCCTCCTCGTGCCGATAATTGAGCGGCAACGGATTCGGATCGAGGGCGCACCAGACAACCTCAGGATCGGCAGCTTCGGCCGGAATATTTGGAAGGTTAACGTTGAAAAAAAGCCCCGGCTCCGTCTTTTTTGCCAGGAGATCCTTAAGAATCGGTGCCAGCCAGCGCGCCGCCCGCGGCCAATCGAACTCGATGTCCTTCTTCCGATAATGCGACACTGCGATCCCGGGCCAGCCATGGAGCACAGCTTCGCGAACCGCGGCAACCGTTCCTGAATAATACATGTCGGCTCCGAGATTCGCTCCATGGTTGATGCCGCTCAGTACCCACTTCGCATCTGGAACGACTCGAAGCAGACCGAGTCGTGTGCAATCGGCGGGCGTCCCATGAATTGCGAAGCGCTTCTCTCCACGCGGTTCGATGCGAACGCCGTGTCGCCATGTGACCGCGTGGCTGACGCCGGATTGCGGATCCGCCGGCGCGATCACCACCGGATCGCCGAAATCGCGCGCGGCCTTGACGAGAGCTTCAAGACCCTCGGCATCGATCCCGTCATCATTCGTGACAAGAAATTTTGTCCCTTTCGATCTGTTCTTCATCCTCGATGCAATCTCATCCGTCAACAGATCCAATGAATCAAGCGCGACACCCTCAGTATTCGACTCTGCGGTTGCAAGGCAGGTGTTCTAGACAAAGCAAGAGGCCCTGTCCGTCCAGTGTCGCACATTGGTGTTTCATCGGTGTCAACTTGTGGCGTGGACTTGTAAGGCTTTTCGGAGTTGAACGTTGAGTGTTGGCCGTTGAATGTTGAGCGTTTTCTAATGTCACCAAGCAGACCCCAAAAAGAACCATAGAGATCCCAATTCCTGTAGTGGCGGTCTATGACCGTCGCATTTATCGAGCACGCTTACGAGCATGGGCATGAGCAAGAGTAAATATGACATCGTAATCCTGGGCGCCGGCCACAATGGGTTGGTGGCGGCGGCGTATCTAGGGCACGCGGGGCTGAGTGTGCTGGTACTGGAAAAAAACGACTACATCGGCGGAGCGACTACGTCTCAAAAGGTTTTCCCGGATTATGACGCGTATTTGTCGCGTTATTCATACCTGGTCAGTCTGTTCCCTGAGAAAATTATTCGAGATCTCGGATTAAACCTCGAGCTGCGTCGTCGTGTGACGGCGTCATTCACACCATACGTAAAAAACGGCCAGCACGCAGGGTTGCTTCTGAGTAACGCGGATGAAGAAACGGGGCGTCAGTCGATGATCGATCTCACAGGAAGCGACGCGGAGTTCGGGCAGATAAAAAAGTTTTATAATCTGCCGAGAATTTTCGCGGAGCAGACCTGGGACACGATGTTGGAGCCGCTCATGGCAAAGGACGAAATGCGCAAACGTTTCGGCTCTGATGCGCTTGCGCAGGAAGCGTGGCGCAGCCTGGCAGAAGAACCGCTTGGCTTGGCGATTGAGCGCTACTTAAAAAACGATCTCGTGCGCGGTCTTGTCTTCACCGATGCGAAGGTGGGCGTTTCAACGCATCCGCAAGATCCGTCGCTTCTGCAAAACCGTTGTTTTCTTTATCATCTGATTGGAAACAAAACGGGCGAATGGAAAGTGCCCGTTGGCGGGATGGGAGCGGTTGCGCGGGAACTGGAAAAAGCGGCGCGCGATGCCGGCGCCGAATTTCTGACCAACATCAATCTTCGCGCATTAGATCTGAATGGAAGCGGCCAGACCGTTGAGTTCGACGACATCTCTGGGAAGGAATACTCCGTAAAAGCGCGATTTCTTTTGGTAAACTTCGGCCGGAACGTTCTGGCAAAGTTGACCGGCAAACTCTTTCAACCCGACCGGACGGACGAGGGATCGGTCTTCAAGATCAACATGCTCCTGCGTCGTCTGCCGAAATTGAAGGCGAAAAGGTATTCTGCGACCGAGGCGTTTTGCGGGACGTTCCACACGGACGAAGGCTACAACGCCATGAACGTCAGCTATCAACGGGCATCACGGGGAAAGCTTCCGGACAAACCGCCGGGAGAAGTTTACTGCCACACGCTGACCGACGACAGCATCCTCTCTCCGGAACTGCGCAAAGAAGGTTTTCATACGCTCACTCTTTTCGGGCTCGACATGCCGTGGAGTTTGTTCGCGCGCGACAATGAAACCGTTCGGAGACAGGCGGAAAAGAAGTTCCTCGAGAGCATGAACCAATGGCTGGAGGAACCGTTCGAGGATTGCCTGGCCGTATCGCGCGATGGCCGTGCCTGTATCGAAAGCAAGAGTCCGGTCGATATCGAAGAATCGTTAGGCATGTACCGCGGGAACATATTCCAGAATGCGCCTACATTCCCATTTGCGACGTCGAGAGAACAGGTCGGCACCTGGGGTGTGGAGACCGAATACGAAAACGTGTTCCTATGCGGCTCGAGTGCGCTCCGCGGCGGCGCAGTCAGCGGAATCCCCGGTCACAATGCCGCGATGAAAATTCTAGGCGTTAAGTCTTAAGAGCATGCTGCCAAACATGCTTCGGTGGCGAGAGCAATCCGGTCACAATGTCGCATTGAAAGTTTTAGGTGGTGAGTTCTGAGCTTTAAGGTTCTGTTGTTTCATGGCCACGATCGCCGACAGGAGAGCCGCGTTTCGCAAACTCCATGAAAGCGGATGTTTTTTGATTCCCAATCCGTGGGACATTGGGTCGGCGCGCTATCTTCAGCAGCTTGGGTTTAAGGCAGTCGCCACGACTTCGGCGGGATTCGCGTTCTCGCGTGGGTTGCCTGACAACGCCGTACCCTGCGACGTTGTGCTATCGCATATTCGGGAAATCGTTGATGCGATCGATCTCCCCGTAAACGCAGATTTTGAGCATGGCTTTGCCGATGCGCCCGAAGAAGTTGCCGAAAACGTCAAGCTCGCAATCGAAACGGGTTTGTCGGGACTTTCGATTGAAGATTCGACCGGCAACGCAGCGCGGCCACTGTACGACATCGATTATGCCGTCGCTCGAATCAAGGCGGCGCGCGCAGCGATCGATCAAAGCGGCGCAGATGTGATTCTTGTCGGTCGAGCAGAATGTTTCCTGGTCGGAAACCCAGAAATCGATGAAGTCGTTCGTCGTCTTAAAGCATACGCGAACGCCGGCGCGGATTGTCTTTATGCTCCAGGAATTCGCGAACGGAAAGACATTGAATCGGTGGTGAAAGCCGTGGCACCAAAACCAGTCAATCTGCTGATCGGCGGGCCGATTGGCCTGACCGTGAGCGATGCCGCGGCGCTCGGAGTGCGCCGAGTGAGCGTTGGTGGCGGATTAGCACGCGCTGCTTGGGGAGGTTTCATGCGAGCGGCGAAAGAGATGGCGGAGAAGGGGACCTTCGGTGCGCTAGCTGATGCGTCCCCGCATTCCGAATTAAATGAATTCTTTCGAGGTTATGAGGCACGATCGGTGTAGAGGCGCGTGTCTCATGCACAGGAAAGTAACGTTGGGTTTGCGGCTGGGGGCAGCCGCCTCAATACCGCATGGTTGTTTCCTATTGTGGAGATGGCGGCGTTTATTTTACGCTTGGGCACGGCCAAAAAGGGTCCTGGCAGCGAACCAAGAATACATCATGGGCAAGGAATCGCTTTTTGCGAGGCTTTCCAATCTGCGAACCGTTGGGGCGATTCTTCTTTGCTGGGCGGGTCTCATGTTCGGGTTCATGAGTTTTAGTCCGTTGCCTGACGTAACGTCACGCCAACATGGGCCGATGCTTGCGACACGAAATATTGATATCGAGCGTGCGTTATCGACGATGAGAATGCAGAGCACGCAACGGATCAGCCGACGCAACAATTACAAGACCGCCATCGCACAACCTGCTGACGCGCCGACCTTCGGGGAGCCAATCATCAGCGGAATCGGCGGATTTGGTTACGAAGAGAACTTGCGTCTCGACCCGACCGATCCAACCCGCATTTACACCAGCGTACCCGGCTCGGCGGCGGCGGACACCAGCTGGATCTGGGGCTCGGTCGACACCGGCAAAACTTTTAAGTGGGTCCCTGGCGCGACGCCCCTCGAAGGAAAGGTCACCACGTGTGCCGGCGGCGGCGATACGGAACTCGGCGTAGACTCGGCTGGACACCTTTATTTCAACGACCTGACTCTGGCCAATTTCAGCGTTTCACGTTCGGACGATTATGGTGTGACTTTCACGTGTAACAACACCGGTGTGCCCGACCTAGCGGTGGACCGCCAATGGTACGCCATCGACGGCGATCCAACAAACGGCGGCACCCTCTACCTAACGAATGACGAGGTCGGGCCGGGCGGAGTGAACTGCGGCAATGGTATCGGGGGCAGCGCCGGCAACAACGTGCTTGTCATGTATCGGTCGCCTGCCGGCGGTGTTGGCGCAACCGCGGGCCTGGCATTTGGTCCGGCCAATCACATCACGGCGGATGCCAGCTGTGACGAAGGAATCATGGGCAACGACGAGATCAGTCAGGTGGCTACGCGTACCGGTCAACCGAATGGTCTTGGCGGATACACTCAGCTGCCGGCGCCGGTAAAGCACATCTACGTGATTCATGACAATACCGCTTTGAACCAAATCCGTATCGGCCGTTGTTTCCCGGTCGCGTTCGGGCCACCTGTAGCAAATGTGAGCGACCTAAGCGGATTGAATTGCACCGATCTCCTTGTAAAGGACCTCGGGCCGAATGGTAGGACGGGCGCAAATTTCCCGACCATGGCAATCGACAGCTCCGGCAATCTTTACGCCGTCTGGGAACAAGCGTCGACTGACGCAAATGGCAATGTCATCGGCGACACTGTGCTCATGTATTCGTATTCGACGAACGAGGGCAACAGTTGGTCGACGCCGATTCAGATCGATACTTCCGGATCGCCGGACGGTGTTCTGCACAACAATGTGTTTGCTTGGATCGCGGCGGGTGATGACGGCCGGGTAAATATTGCTTGGTACGGCACGACAGGACTTTCCAATCCAAATGATTCTACTTGCGGTCAAAATGCGTCGGTGCCACCGGCGCCCCCATCGAGAAATATTAATGGTCCGGATTCCACGACCGGCGCGCTTTGGAGTTTGTGGTTCGTCCAAAGCTTGAATGCCCACGATGTCAATCCAACGTTCACAGCCCCGATAAGGGCGAGCTCACATCATAACCATCGCGGAACGATTCAGACTCTCCTCGGCGGACAGTGTGGAGATCGTCAGGGGCTCGGAGATTTCTTGCAGCTGCGCACTGGCGCTCAAGGGGAGGCGCAAATCAGTTATGCTGACTCGAATAGCATCACGCATACCCTCGCGTCGCACGCCATGTTCGTTAGGCAAGACGGCGGAACCGGACTTATCGTTGGCTCTTCACCTGTGAACATTGCCGGTTTGGAGCCGCTCAATGCAGTCTCAGACCCGAGCGGTGACGCCGAATACGAAGCCGGCGGCCTCAGCAGCGCGAATATGCCGCAATTGGATATTCTGGCATCAAGTGTTGCAATGGTAACGAGCTCACCATGCTCGGCGGCCGCGCCGTGTTATCAAATCACGATGTATTTGAATAATCTAAGTCTGGACGGCGCGGTCGCGCCCGATACCGACACCGATCTTGTCTGGCTGACCCAGTGGTTCGTTCCTTCCATTAGCGATTCAACCGGTGGAAGAAATTTTCATGTCTATGCTGAATCGTTTAACGGCGGTGCGTTGCAATGCTTCACCGGACAGAACGCTGTGGCATCGAACGGTGGCGGATTTAGCATGGCTTATCCGGGCGGCGTCACAGCGTTGCCGGCAGAGAATTGCCAATCGATCCTGGGCCCCAACGGGACCATCACAATTTACGTTCCGCTCTCGATGGTGAATGAAGTCGACCCGATCGACAATCGATTACACGAGGTCACCACCAGCACTATGACGTTGACTCAACCCGCCAACACGAATCCCGATGTAATTGGCTCCGGCATAGCCGGATCACTCTTCAACCTGATCGACGTGGCACAGGGCTACACGTTCGATCCAACCACGCTGCAGATCACTTCGATTACGCGTCTGGCAAACGGGCACGCGCTGATCCAGGGCAAGACCGATCCCAATTTGACCGTGCGAGTCGAAGCTTCGCCCGATCTGATTACAAAATTCTTAACGATTGGGACCGCAACAGCCGACGGCCTTGGCTCGGTGCAATTTGAGGATTCAAGCGCAACCAGTCTGACAAAAAACTTCTACCGATTCGCATATCCTTAAGTTTCGGTTGGTTGCGTCACTTTCCTTTTATCGTGCGCTGGAGTCGACGGGTGATTTTCACGGTAACATTTTGTGATTAGCCCGAGGAAAAGCGCTGTGATAACGAATAGAACAATTCGTTTTTCAGCGGACGTAAGGACGTACCGACTCCGCCACGCGGCAAGTTTTTGTCGGAGCGGCTCTTTCAACGATCGTGTCTGATTTTTGGACGAGGCCGGACATGGAGCGAGCGGTAACGACCCCGGATATTGTGATCGTAATAATGCGTTTTGGAATCCGCAGACATGAACTCGAGAAAAACCAAGTGCGGAACGTCGAGATAACGATAAACGGCGCCTTTTCTAAATTCGATCTCGAGGATGCGCAGTCTCTTGCTGTAACCGACGGAAGCAAGAACTGAAGATTCCACTGATTGCCGCGGAATACGCAACACGACCTGCGACATCTCCCGGTCTGTTGAGAACGGATCGGCGTCCGCTGCCAGCGCGAAGCAAAAAACAAGCAGCGGAGAAACGAGGAGTCTATGCCGTGTCGGCATTCCAGTCCTCTACCGAAAACAGTCATGAGCGTCGAGAAGAGATCGCAGATTTGCTGCAAGATATTACCCTCACCGGCTCCTTCGTGGTCCGCCTCTCGACTTCGTCGCGTTCTAAATCGCTTTAACGCCCGAGTGGATTGGTGATACTGGCGCCGGGCGGCGGCGTGAATTCAAAGATCGCTTGCGGAATGGGCGCGCGCGATTGATTTGAGTAATCGGTTACAATGCGGTCTCCGTTAGGCTGCAGCATTTCAGTCCGGGTGGCCAGCTGGTCGCCATTGAGCCGAATATCGAAACGTTGAAACATGCGTTTCATGGAAGGGGATCGAGGCATTAATTCCAGCTCGTAACCGTTGTCCACTTTGTTGCCCGAGACCTTGAAAGTGCCCTCGACATTCCCGAGATTCAGCGCTGTGTCGATTGCGGCAATCGCTGCATCGATGGGAGAACGTTTGCCTAACGCATAGTGCTCCACCGACTTGAAATTAGGGTAGTAAATCCAGAGCTGTTTCCCATCGGATACTGCGACGCTTGGCGCGCTTCCCTTTACCTCGCGCCGGAATTTGTTGGGCGCCTGGAACCAGACCTTGCCGGTATTCGTGACCGGATTGTTCATAAAATGCGTAAATCTTTCTTCTCGAAAATCGGCCTGCACATTGGGCGCCGACTCACGTTTTTCACGAATGCTTTGAAGGAGGCTCCTGACGCCCGAGTCAGAAAGCGGCTCCGCTCGCAAGGTAACAGGGAAGAGATACGACAAGCCGATGAGAGAAATCGAAAGGATCGCTTTGTTCATGTTACAGTTGCTCCTAGTTATCTTCGCGCCAGGTTCGCGGTTGAGCCGCAGCCGCCGCAGGCAGTGTAAAAAAGATCGTGCCTACCAGACTCCAGAAAATGCCGATCGCGCACGCGATACCGAGCCCGCTTAACGAGGGATTTTTGGCAAGGCCCAGCGAGCCGAATCCGCTGACAGCCGTCAGACCGGCGAGCAGTACCGGCTTGACGACGCCGGCGACATCATGCTCCAGTTGCCGGGCTTTTTGCCAGACGAGTAACACGTAGATCCCGTAGTCGACACCGATCGCCAGCACGAGACGAAACGCGAGAACATTCAGCAAATTCAGCGGCATGTTCAGCAATTTCATCGAAGCGATCATTGCTCCAACCGCGAAGGCGAGCGTAATTTCCTGAATAATCCAAAGGCGCCAGTCGCGATAAAGCACGGCGAGGAAAAAGGCGTCGAAAAGGGCCATCAAAGCACTGATAATCAGAAGCTGTCGATGCGACCAGGGAATAAGATTTGCAAGCGTGTAACTCCATCCAGATCGGAAGAGCGTCG
>JADMIO011538831.1_pt1 | contig 17746 bp, 16 predicted proteins | sample 8958161 | NCBI WGS metagenome assembly JADMIO01 (sample SAMN16585339, study PRJNA669376) | soil metagenome | isolation source: Crop rotation soil | place: USA: Cullars Rotation, Alabama | collected 2011
CGTTATAGCCAGTGCCCGAACCCAGCGCTGCCGGTGTAATGGTGTTTACGAGCAGCCAGTTATAATCCTGGATAAAATCTGCCGGCACACCAGCCCCGTTAAATTGTTGCTGCTGGAAATGATTTTTTTGTACTTCCTGCAGTGCAAGTACCTGCAGTTTGTGTTTTGTGCCAAAGGTTGTGTTGTAATCCAACGAATTATTAATGGTATACTGCCAGCCTTCTGCATTGGCCTGGCTAAGGCTTGAGCCCGCAGTGGTTGCATTGGTATTAAAAACTGTATTTGGACCGGTATAGTTTTGGTTAAGGGTTTGCGACCAGCCGTAACCGAAAGTAGTTTTAAACTTTAAATTTTTAAGGATGTTTACCTCGCCGTAAAAATTGTCCTGGAACTGGAACCTCCGCTGGTATGCCTTTATAAGGTCATTGTTGCCGATGGAAGTAAGCGGGTTTATTTGAACCTGGTCCGCGCCCTGTTGAATAGCGGGTTGAAAGTTCAGCGTGCCATCATCTTTATAGGGTTTGAACAAAGGGCTAAGGCGGGTGGCGGCACCGTATGCATTTGTACCGGTGCGGTTAGAGAGGTTCATGGCATTGAAGCTGGTGAAACCCACTTTCACCCTGTCAGAAATCTTATGATCAATATTTACGCTAAAAGAAAAACGTTGCAAATTCTGATCAGTGATTACACCGGTTTCTTTATAATAACCACCTCCAAAAAAGTATTGTGTCTTTTCATTGCCGCCCCGCACGTTCACATCGTGGCTTGTTCTTAATCCTTTGGTAAGTAACAATTTTTGCCAATCTGTGCTTACACCTTTTGCAAGGTTGGCAGTTTCATCTGCTGTAAGTGCATACAAATTTTGGCCGGGTGTATTTGAATTGCCGGTAGCAGCATCGGCTTTAAATTTTGCGTATTCTGTACCATTGAATAACCTGTAGGTGCCAATTACATCCGAGATGCCGGCATAGCCATTATAACTCACCACCGGTTTTGCTGTGGTACCCCTTTTGGTAGTAATAATAAGTACACCATTAGATCCGCGTGAGCCATAGATTGCGGTAGCGGAGGCATCCTTCAAAATGTCAAGGTTGGCAATGTTTTCCGGGTCAATATCGTTCAGGCTGCCGCCATAGGCCATGCCATCTACCACAATCAAGGGACTGTTGTTTCCGCTTAATGAACGGCTGCCGCGAATCAGTATCTGACCTGTTGACCCAATATTAGAACTGTTGCTCACAATGTCTACGCCTGCTGCCCGGCCCTGTAACTGGTTATAGATATTTGGTGCTTTTATTTCGTTAAGCGTTTCACCCCTTACAGAAATGGTGGAACCGGTAACATCTTTTTTCCGCTGAGTGCCGTAACCAATAACAATTACCTGATCCATATCAGTTGAAGTGGCCGAAAGGGAAATGTTTAATGGGGCGCGTCCGTCTGCAATTACTTCTTTGGTTGGATATCCAATGGATGAAATAACGAGGGTAGCCCTGGAAGGAACAGAAAGCTGGAACTCACCATTGTCATTAGTGGTAGCGCCGGTGCTTGTGCCTTTTACAACAACAGAGACACCGGGTATAGGCTGATTCTTTTCATTTATAATCCGGCCTTTTACGCTTACCGGGTTTTGCGCTTTCGTTGCAACACCCAGGAAACAGAGTGCAAAAAACAAAATCACCAGTTTCCGGCTGCTGCTTAATAAAAATTGGGGCCTGAGACCTAAGCGCAGGGAAGTTTGCTCGTGCAATTTCTTCATAAATCGTTTTTAAAGATTGTAAGGTTGTTGGTTACTATTTAATGTAAAAGGGGGCTTTCTTGCCAGGCCCGGAACTTCAGTTCAAATGAAATCCGGTTAATTAAGGCCAGCCACTAACTTTTGTAAAAAGGGGAGAGAACTGTAACAAAGACTTGGCCCGGTGACAAAAGACAAGCGGAAACGGAAGAGCGGGATCCACTTTCAGGAATGCGCCATCCGGCAGCATTCGGCAGTTTAAAACAGCTGGCATCATCGTTAATCTATTTTTCAAAAGCAATTAGTCAAATCTTCTAAGCTCCCGAACCTGGAACGGCGCATGGCCGGAAGGCACGGTTTTAAACAAGACAGCTAAAAATACCCAGGTTGAAATTTGGGGGCTGGCTCATTTGATGAAGATTAGGGAACAAATGTTTAATTGACACTTAAAAGCAAAAAAACGCCGGTTAAATTGCCTGAGTGCAACTTTCAAGCCGCTTCAAATCAAGCATTTAAGTTTATTTGTTGCATTAACCATCCGGATTGGCTTTTATGCCGGCGTCAACAAATACATCGTCGGCCACCGCAACATGCAGGTGATGAAGAACCAGAAATTACTATCTTTAAGGGGTTTAAATTGGTTGCCTGCACAATGAATTTTCAAAAAGCGATACTGCTGAGCCTTGCCCTGTTGGCAATACTGTTATCTGCCCCCGCGCAACAAAAGGACATTAAGTTTACCTCCCTTACAACTGAAGACGGCCTTTCTTCCAACACGGTAAATGCTATTCTGAAAGACCGGTATGGCATGATTTGGTTTGCAACCGAAGACGGACTGGACAGGTTTGATGGAACCAGGTTTACTGTTTACCGGCACCGGCCGGACGACACGGCAAGCCTGCAGGCAAACGAGATTTTGTCGTTACATGAAGACAAGCAGGGTAATTTATGGGTTGGAAGCAGCGGTGGCTCGCTCAGTTTGTACGATAGATCTACCGATGCGTTTATCAACTTTCCTGCCACGGGGAAGTCTGGCACTTTCCCCAACAACGTAATCAGGAGTATTTGCAGCGACCATACCGGTAAAATTTGGGTAGCACATTTTGACGGGGTGAATATTCTTGACCCCCTCACGGGGCAGGTTTCCAATATACCCGTTGCCGGCAGCGCCCCCGGTACCGCTTTCAGGGCAATCTGTATCCGTCTTTTTGAGGACAACTTTCAAAATATGTGGATTGGAACGGCGCAGGGACTTTACCGTTATAGTTTTCAGCGCAAGTCCCTGGAATTATTCGCTCATGCCGCGCAGGATACCTCAAGTGTAAGTGGAAATAACATAAATGCCATTGCCCAGGACAGGTACGGCAATCTTTGGGTGGGCACAGACAAAGGTTTGAGCATGTTGCCGCCCGGCAGGAGCCGCTTCGTTAATTACACACGCAATGATAGTGATCCGAACTCCCTCGCCAGCAATTTTATCAATTCCATTGCGGCAGACGGTGATACACTATGGATAGGAACTTCAGAAGGGCTGAATATCCTTGACACGAAGACCGGCGAAATGTCAAAATTTGAACCCGATCAGAGAAATATCCATAGTTTAACAGCATGGTCGGTACGCTGTATCTATATAGACAAACAAGGAATATATTGGCTGGGTACCATACGGGGTGGGGTAGATAAGTACGACAGGAATTTAAACCTCTTTAATTATATCCGCAGCAATGTATTTGATGAAAAAGGCCTGAATGCTCCCATCGTGTCGTGTTTCGCAGAATATGAACCCGAAAAAGTATTTGTTGGAAGCGATAGTAAAGGTCTAAGCATTTTCGATTTAAAAACCCGGCTGTTCCGGCACATTAATATCCGTTCCGCCCAAACTCCGCAATCAGATCGCCTTTCGGTGATGGCAATGGAAATGAGCAGCACTAAAAAACTGCTGGTGGGTACAGCGTCTAATGGCCTTTTTGTGTACGACCCTGTTTCCGGGAAAGGTAAACAACTTACCCGGGGTACTACCGGCACAGATCTGAATTCTGATGAAATATATGCCATTACTGAATTGCGCAATGGCAATATTATGGTGGGCACTAATGGAGATGGCATAAACCTGCTTAACAAAGATTATGAAGTCATTGTCAGGTATACACCACACCCCACTCTTCCCGGCGATCGCCTGTTGCCCTTTAATGGCTACATACGGGATATTAAAGAAGATAGAAATGGCAATATCTGGATTGCGACGCACGGCGGCGGGCTGGGTTTTTTAACCACCGCCACCCAGGTATTTGCGAACTTAAATACCCGCAACAGTAAGATACCAAATGATAAGATAACAACGCTGATGGAGGACAGCCGCGGTATAATCTGGGCAGGCACCTTTGGATCCGGAATTGCACGCATTAATGAAAGCAATATGCACATTGAGTTGCTTTCTGAAAAAGAAGGGCTTCAAAACAGCAGTATTTATAAAATTATTGAAGACCATGCCGGCATCATTTGGGTTAGTAACAATGAAGGCATCAGCAGCATCAATATTAAAACCAATAAGATAAACAATTTCAATTACCACAACGGGCTTCAGCACAACAATTTTGTACGTGGGTCGGGCATCCGTTTGTCAAACGGCGAATTGTTATTCGGCGGGCTGGACGGGTTTAATTATTTCCATCCATCCAACCTGATAAAAAATACAAATATTCCCCCGGTGGTATTCACCGGCTTGCGGGTATCAAATCAATACATTAAAGCCTCGGCTACCGGACCGATAAGCGCGCATATATCGGTGGCACAACAGATCAATCTGGAGTATAAACAGAATTTTGCGCTGGACTTTGTAGGATTAAGTTATACATCTGCGGAACAGAACAGGTATGCTTACAAGCTGGAAGGTTTTGACAAGGATTGGATTTATGTGGGCAATACAACTTCCGCTGCTTACACCAATCTTGACCCGGGCGACTACGTTTTCCGTGTGCGGGCAGCCAATAACGACGGCGTATGGAACAATGTGGGCAGTTCTGTAAAAGTTCATGTGCAGCCGCCCATCTGGAGAACCACCTGGGCGTATATTATTTATGTGCTCTTACTGCTGGGTATTCTTGCATACATACGGCACAAGGGCATTCAGAAAATACACCGGAAATTTGCCGCAGAACAAAAAAGGAATTACGAAGAACAGGAAAAAAGGGAAGCAGAAAGAATACATGAACTGGACAGCCAGAAGATAAAATTCTTAACCAACCTGAGCCATGAGTTCCGCACGCCCATATCGCTTATACTGGGCCCGGTGGACAGCCTGATTGAAAAAGAAAATAATATTCAGTCTTTCCGCCAGCTGGATATGATAAAACGGAATGGACGCAGGTTGCTGAACCTCGTGAACCAACTGCTGGATTTCCGCAAAATGGAAGAACATGAATTAAAATTACAACTTGCTGAAGGCGAACTGGTAAGTTTTGTAAAGGAAGTAGGGGATTCTTTTAAAGACCTTGCTGAAAGAAAAAAAATGGATTTCGTTTACACCAGCCAGTTAGACAGATTAAATGTATATTTTGACCATGATAAATTAGAAAGGGTGCTGTTCAATGTGCTTTCCAATGCCTTTAAGTTTACAAGGCCGGGCGGCAAAATAATGCTTGAGATAAAAAACGCAGAAAATAAAGACGGGTTAAACACGGATGAATGTAAAAAATGGGTTTCTATAAGGATTAGCGATACCGGTATTGGGATACCAGATGATAAAAAAGGAAAAATATTCGACCTTTTTTATCAAAATGATACGGATGTTTCCATTCTTAACCAGGGCAGTGGCATTGGTTTAACCATTACCAAAGAATTTGTAAAAATGCAGGGCGGCACCATCAGCATTGAAAGCGAGGCCGGGGTGGGTACTGCGTTCAATATTGTGCTACCTTTTGCTGTATGCCCTTCCACCATAGCAGCGAATACACTGCCTGCAGAAACATTGGCTGATGAAACAGGCAGCGGCGACTATCAAATTTCCGGCGGAAACGGGGATGCATGGATGAATGAAAAAGAAACGCCTTCGATTTTACTGGTAGAAGACAATGATGATTTCCGGTTTTATTTAAAAGACCAATTGCAATTACAACATAAGGTGCTGGAAGCCTCTAACGGAATAGAAGGTTGGAAAAAAGCATTGGCGCATCATCCGCAACTTATTGTTAGTGATATCAGCATGCCGGAAATGAGTGGCACTGATCTTTGCCGTAAAATAAAAGCCGATAAAAGGACCAGTCATATCCCCGTAATTTTATTAACGGCGCTTACTGGCGAACAGGCGCAGCTGGAAGGTTTACGCACCGGGGCCAATGATTATATTACCAAGCCTTTCCACGTGGGTGTGCTCAATGAAAAGATTAAGAACCTGCTGGTCCTGAACAATACGTTGAAGAACACGTATTCCAAACAATTTAAAACGGTTGCGCCGCAGGTAGAAATTCATTCTGCTGATGAAGCGCTGATGCAATCAATCACTGCCTACCTGGAAGAGAACCTGTCTAATCCGCAATTATCCGTGAACGAACTCAGTAAACATGTGGGTATGAGCCGCAGTTCATTGTATGCAAAACTGCTTGAGCTAACCGGCCAGACGCCCGTTGAATATATCCGCTCCATAAAACTGGAAAAAGCCGCGGTATTGCTGGAAAAAAGCGACATGAATATCTCACAAATCGCCTATTCGGTCGGCTTTTCTACGCCGAATTATTTTGCAAAATCTTTTAAAGCAAAATTCAGCGTGTTGCCATCAGAATACGTTTCCCGGATGCGCAAAGAAAGAAAGAAGGATGATTCCCTTTAGACAGTTATTGTACTTTCAGCACAATCTCACGGAAGCCGGCTCTATGAAGTACGGTGGATCACAGATCGGTGTTATCAAAATTGTCGCGATTTTTGTCGTGATTCTCGTTATACTGTCGCAATACTGTCGTGATACTGTCACAATTTGTCGCAATACTGTCGCAATTTAAATATTGAAGGTCAAAAACGGATTATTGAGCGATGGGGGACACCCCGACGGGCAAGAATATTCGTCATGTTTCAGGAGAGGGAATGGATAAAATTGATGTACAGCTATGTAACTGGTAAATCAATTTTAATTAATTGTTAGCTGCCATTTTTCGGTATAAATTACAGCAGATATCAACTACCAGTAGTACCAGGATTTAAACGCAGTGTGCAAACAAAAAACCAGCCATATGGGTGACAATAAAAATAAAAATAGCAGTAAAGAATTACATTTCGATGCCATTGTGATAGGTTCGGGCATCAGTGGTGGCTGGGCAGCGAAAGAATTGTGCGATCATGGCCTTAAAACCCTGGTGCTGGAACGTGGCAGGGATGTTACGCATATTAAGGACTATCCCACTACCAATCTTAACCCCTGGGATTTTAAACACCGCACGCAGCTCACTGCAGCTGTAAGAAAGGAAAACCCTATTGCAGATAGTTGTTATGCTTTTGACGAAGCCACCCAGCATTTTTTTGTAAAAGACAAGGAACATCCTTACGTACAGGATAAACCTTTTGATTGGATACGCGGCTACCAGGTAGGCGGTAAATCATTGATCTGGGCAAGGCAAACGCAGCGCTGGAGTAAATTTGATTTTGAAGGCCCGGCAAGGGATAAGTTTGCGGTAGACTGGCCCATACGCTATGAAGATCTTGCGCCCTGGTATAGTCACGTGGAGAAATTTGCGGGTATAAGCGGAAACAAGGATGGCCTGGAAACGCTTCCGGACGGGGAGTTTTTACAGGCCTGGGAGATGAATTGCCCTGAAAAATTTATCAGGGATAAAATTACAGCGCAATATCCTGACCGGTTTGTAGTGCAGGGACGATGTGCCCATCTTACGCAACCGCAGCCTGTACATCTGTCACAGGGCCGCGGTCAATGCCAGGCACGTAATATTTGTTACCGGGGCTGTCCTTTCGGTGGTTATTTCAGCTCCAATGCTTCCACGCTTCCCTGGGCGTTGAAAACGGGCAATCTTACGATACAACCAGATGCAGTTGTGCATTCTTTGGTATATGATGAAATGAAAAACAAGGCTACCGGGGTTCGTGTAATTGATCGGCTCAGCAAGGAAATGACCGTTTATTCTGCAAAAATAATTTTTGTGAACGCAGCCTGCCTCAACACCAATCTTCTGCTGTTGAATTCTGTTTCCAAAAGATTCCCCAACGGATTTGGCAACGACAATGGGCTACTGGGGAAATACATAGCTTTTCATAACTACCGGGGTAATATCAACGCTACCATTGAAGGCTTTGAAGACAAAATTGATTTTGGCAGAAGGCCTACCGCCGCCATGATGCCCAATTTCAGGAATGTTTATAAGCAGGAAACCGATTTTCTGCGCGGGTATATGGTTCATTACAGCGCCTCCCGCGGCCGTTGGAATGGCAAAGAAATGGATGGTATTGGTGCCGGTTTTAAAACGCAGCTGACGGAACCGGGTGAATGGAATATTTCTATGATGATGCAGGGTGAAACCATTCCAAAAGAAAACAACCAGGTATGGCTTCACCGTGAACAGAAAGATGATTGGGGAATTCCTTTGCTGGTTACTTCGGTTGGCTATGACGAAAATGATGAGAAAGTATTGCAGGATTTTTTGCAGCAGGGTAAGGAGATGCTGGAAACAGCCGGGTGTAAAAACATTGTTCCATTTGATAACGGGCGCAAGCCGGGCAATGATATTCATGAAATGGGTGGCGTGAGAATGGGTAAAGACCCCCGGACTTCTTTGTTAAACAAATGGAACCAGTTTCACAATTGTAAAAATGTTTTTGTTACTGATGGCGCCTGTATGGTTTCTACCAGTACCCAGAATCCATCGCTCACTTTTATGGCAATCACGGCGCGGGCGGTAGACCATGCGGTTTCTGAACTAAAGAAAATGAATATTTAAATTGCGGATTGCCGGATCAGTGCAGGGATCTCTTGATTCAATGTAATATAATCCTGGCCTGTTATCAAGTGCTTCATTTCAAACCTTATCATATTTGAAAAATTCCAAGAAAAAATTATTGCCCCAAAAAATATGTGCCACCTGCAAAAGACCTTTTAGCTGGCGTAAAAAATGGACAAAGGTTTGGGATGAGGTAAAATATTGCAGCGATAAATGCAGGATGAACAGGCATGTAACCTGAGCAAAAGAATATTAATTTTCATTGCAAACTTTGAAAGATCCCAACTTCCGGAAGAAGGCAAGTCTACGGATGGTAAAGGCTCTTTCGGATCTAATTCACTTTGTAAACAGTCAACGAAATCGTACTTTACAACGCTGTTTAATGATTACGTGCATATCAAAGGTTTTAATCAATGAAGACAGTTTTGAAAATAATTGCGGTTTATCAAATATTGGTTTGGGGCTCTGCTGTATGGGACTACTTGATTTTGATCTACAAAATTTTCGAAAATAACCGGGTGTCGTGGTTTCTGACCATCATTTTCTTGTTGACTGCAATTTTTATCTTTTGTCTCTATACAAACGTGTGTTTATTGCTTGGTCTAAAGAGCGAAAAGAAATACGTATTCCTCCGCTTTAACATTTTGATCAATTTGATTCAGGCAGTGCGTATTGTATTGTTTGGATTGACTTTCTATATGGAATTTGGGATATACTTTTTGGTTTATTATTATGCAGAAGATCAGGGCTATTTTGCAGGGCGGTTTTCATTTTTTGAATCAACTGTGGGAATGAGGGTCTCTACGGCCTCTGAGAATATCGAACTTGGTATTAATGTACTGCCTTTGATAATTGCGATAATTTTGAATCAGGTTGTTAAGAAGTTTCGATCTGAAGACATGTCTAAGCAGATTGCGTTGATTGGAAGTTCGCATGATTAAGTTAGAGGTCCGGGGACAAAAATCTTGCAATGAAATGGCAAAATCAGGCTGGTAGTTTGCCTTGTTTAAGGAAAAGCACGGTATCTCCTGGACTTATATCCTCAACTCAATAAACACCAGCACCAGCGTATGACAGAATTGGAGATTTATATTCAAACTTTCTTTGACGTGGACAAGCAACAGCTCAAAGAGATCAGCTCATTTTTTCACCTGGAAACGCTGTCAAAAGGTGCATTCTTTTTGAAATCCGGCAGGTATTCAGACAGGCTCGGTTTTGTGCAAAAGGGGTTAATCCGGGAATTTGTAGTGGTAGACGAACAGGAAGTGACTAAATGGATTTCAACCAAAGGATATTTTGTTGTTGACCTGGCCAGTTTCGTCTTCCGTCAAAAGTCGCGGTGGAATATTCAGGCGTTAACAGATTGCGATTTATATGTCATTGATGCATCATCATACAACCGTTTAAACGAACTCATACCAGGTTGGTCTTCACTGGAAAAGCTATTCATTGCCAAATGCTTTTCAATATTAGAAGATAGAATTGTAACCCACCTCTATATGACAGCCGAACAACGGTACAAGCAACTTTTTGCTTTCAATCCTGAATTATTCAATGCTGTTCCTTTACAATACCTGGCCTCCATGCTGGGGATGACGCCCGAGACACTCAGCAGGCTAAGAAAAAAGAGCCTGCAATAAATTGGGGCGGTGAATTACAACTGTACCACCTGCTAATTCGCTCTAATCATCCGAAAGCAAGCTTTGCCCGTCAACTTTCTCAGCAGAAAAATTTCGGATCTTATTTGCAATGTTGGTATGCCAGCCGGCACATTTCTTCTGTAAGATAGTGGCGCTAAACTCTTGATTTTTGTCAATTCACGGCGTTTAATTACATCTCACCTTTGTGTTGTACTTACAAAGAAAGTAAAACACCCAACAATGAAAAGTATTAATCAACAGGCCCCGGTTAAATGCAGCAAGTCAATTATAATTGATGCCACGCCGGAAAAGGTTTGGTCAGTTTTAACAGCAATCAGTAACTGGCCAGCGTGGCAGCATCAGATAAGTGCCGCTGCTTTAACCAGTCATTTAGCCATTAACGGCACTTTCAGATGGAAAACGGGTGGCGCGTCTATTATTTCTACCTTACATACGGTAGAACCCTGTAGTAAATTTGGTTGGACGGGCAAAACATTCGGGATGTTTGCTATCCATAATTGGGTGTTACAGTCGCACCACAATAAAACAATTGTTCTGGTAGACGAAAGTATGGAGGGTTTGCTTGCAGTCATCTTTAAAAAATCATTTAATACGAACTTGGCAAAAGGAATGCTCTATTGGCTGGAGGCACTAAAGACAGAATGCGAAAAAGCAGAGATTTAATCGGTGGCAGGAGATTCAAACTATGTTTCAATCCCCTTTCGGTATAATTTGGCGCAAAATCACAATTTCTATACCCATTTAGGTATAAATCTCAAAATAAATGGTATTTTTATACCCAAAAGGGTGTAAAAATGACCTACCTCGCAAAGACCATCAGGCAGAAGCGGAAATTGTTGGGTATGACCCAAACAGATCTGGCGCTTAAATCAGGTATTGGGCTGCGGCTCATCCGTGAAATTGAGCAGGGCAAAACTTCTATGCGTATGGACAAGGTAAACCAGGTGCTCGCATTGTTCGGCATGGAGCTGATACCCGCTGTAAAAATGAAAAAAGATGAGTAACAAAGGTCATGTTTATTTCAACTCCTGCCTGGCGGGCATCATTACCGAGACGGACAGTGGCTATAGTTATGTATACGATCCAAAGTATATCACGCAAGCAGATGCAAAACCTGTGAGCCTCACATTGCCTGTGAGAGAGGAACCATTCGAGAGTCCCACACTTTTTGCTTTTTTTGATGGCCTGATACCGGAGGGGTGGTTGCTTGACATTGCTGTTGATCATTGGAAAGTAAAAATCAATGACCGGTTTCAGCTATTGTTGCTCAGCTGCAGGGATACTATTGGTGCGGTAACAGTTATTCCGGTGAATGAAAATGAAACAACAACTGAATAAACTAATTTATGCCCAACTGTTTATTTTGTTATAAGGATGCGGGAACGGCCGGTTACCATACACCCTGCTCCAAACGTTTTTTTGGCACCAGTGAAGTACCGGAACTGGAACTAAATGACAGCTTGCTCAAAGACCTCGCCGAAAAGACCATTAGCCGGCATATTACCATTACAGGCGTACAGCCCAAACTTTCTGTGACATTGCACAGGGCAGCAACCGGTAACCGGCTAACCATTGTAGGCCTCTGGGGACAATATATTCTTAAACCCCAGCACAACAGCTACCCACAAATGCCACAGAACGAAGATCTGACCATGCACCTTGCGGAACTGTTTGGCATTAACACCTGCAGCCATTGTTTGTTGAAAGCATCGGATGGCAATCTTGTGTATATCGCCAAACGCTTTGACCGGTTGAAAGACGGTAAAATTCATATGGAAGATTTTTGTCAGTTGTCGGGATTGATGACAGAAAACAAATACAAAGGCTCTTATGAAAGAACCGGAAAGCTGATATTGCAATACTGCACCAATACTGGCCTTGACGCGGTACGGTATTTTGAAGTGTTGCTCTTCAGTTACCTGACCGGCAACAATGATATGCACCTGAAAAACTTTGCAGTACTGCACCAAGCCGAAAGCGTTGCTTTCAGCCCCGCATTTGACTTGCTGAACGTTCATACATTAACCCCGGTGATACTGAAGATATGGCACTGATGCTCAACGGACGCAAAAGAAAGATCAAATTGAGTGATTTCGATGCCCTGGCGGCGGTGCTAAATATACCTCTCAAGGTTGTTTCAAACACGTACACCAAATTTAAGTCTTTGGATAAGGCTGTCTATAAACTTATTGAGGATTCTTTCCTTGACAAGAAGCTAAAAAAAATGTATGCAAAAACATGGGCTGATAAACAGGCAATATTCAGTGCCCAATAATGAGCCAGGAAGTATCCCAAATTTGAACAACTAGTTTTATTAGGTGCTTAATGTTAACAATAGGGCATCAACCGCCAACTGATACTAATTTCTCACCTTACAGTTTCATTATCCTCACCATTTCCCGGTGAAGGCAAGAGTTTGTATCTAGTATTGTTTCCACTATTGAATAATGATTTAATCCCTCTATTTGTATCATCTCTGCGGGGATACTGTCTTTCCAGCAGTCGTATAGTTCTTTGCTCTGGTGCAGGAACTCATCTGTTTCATTGCTGCCCACAATTATTGACAGCAGACATTGGGTTGCCGGCAAAAGATAAACCGGACTATTCCGGATTGCCGTTTCCGTTTGCATATTCAATACCTGGTTAATATCAGACAGACTGATGGGGATTAAGTTAAACAGACCACTGATAAAGCATGCTCCTTTAATAAGAGCAGGTATAAGATTAAATTGTTTCCAGTCTGTTGCAAGCAACATGGCCGCCAGGTGTGCTCCGGCACTGTGCCCCGCAACATATAACTGCTCCGGGTTACCATTATAGGCTGATATGTTTTGGTATAGCCAGGAAATGGCCTGCCGGCAGGAGGCTGAAATTTGATCAATAGAAACTTCCGGCGCCAGCGGATAATTTATCAGAACGGTAGTAATACCATAATCCCGGAATGCCATACCAACGAACTGGAAATCGCTTTTGTCTAATTTATGCCAGTAGCCACCATGAATAAAGATCAATGTTTTGGAGAAGGGCTGCAGAGAAGGGTATATATCTAATTGTTCATGGGGTAATGCTGCATAGGGAATATTTTTAACAACGGGAAAGGTTTGTTCCGCTACTCTGCTAAGGTTATCCCATCTATCCAGGTAAGTAGCAAAATCCGGAACATGCAGCCGGTTATTATACTGTCTGTCAAGAGCCGCCTGGTCATACCCCTTATATACCAGCATTAAAAAAAGTTTGTCTGGTCAATGCGTTTGCCGTTATTTCTCAGCCTGCCATCGCAGCTTTTTCAAGTTCTTTCAGGCAACTGAATACAATCTTATAAAATTCAGGATGAGATTGCCAGGTTTTTCCTGTAACAATGCTGCCATCTTTAATAGCTTCGTTGGGCGAAACATAAATGCCACCACAACATTCCACCTCAAACTTTACATGCTCATAGCAGGCAATTTTTCTGTTGCTCACCAAACCGGCAGTCACCAAAATCTGCACACCATGGCAAATGGCAAAAATGTACTTGTCAGTGTTGTAAAACTCTTTGGTGATGCTGATCACCCTGGGATCATTGCGCAGGTATTCAGGTGCCCGGCCCCCGGGAAAAAGAACCGCTGTGTAATCACCCGGATTTACCTGGTCAAACGAAATCTGGGCATCTACTATATAACCTTTGCGTTCCACATAAGTGTCCCATCCGGGTTCAAAATCATGGATAACCAGGTTCATGGGTTTAATTGCGGGGGCTGCAATAACAGGCTCGTAACCGGCTTCCCGCAGGCGGTGCATCGCATAAAGAATTTCAAAACTTTCTCCCGCATCACCGGTGATGATGAGTATTTTTTTATTGGCATTCATACTGATAAAGTTAATGTAAATATGAATGGTAAAAGCATTAGTTTCAATTATGGCCCGCGCTAAGGAGAATTACCAAAGTAATCAGGCTTTTGTCTTGCTTTTATGTTCTTCCCACACTTTTGTAAATGCTGTACCATAATACAATATCATGGCAGAATAAAATATAAACAGCAGCAGCAATATGATGGAGGCGGAAGCCCCATAAATATTATTGACGTTATTGTAAGTCAGCAGCAGGTGCAGAATAATTTTTCCAACAGCAAACAATATACTGGTAAATAAAGCACCTGTCCACGCAATGCCCCATTTTGGCCGGCTATCATTAAGATACCTGAAGATAATCAGGAACCATACAGCAGTGATGAGTGTGGACACGCTGAAAGATAATACCCGGTTGAAAGTATCGGACAAAGATGGGAATACCTTTACGAAATAGTTTCCAATAAAAACCTGCACGGTTTCAATTAAAACGCCCATTGAAAATAAAACGCCCGTTACAAATATTACTGCCAGCGATTGCAACCGTGACTGCAGGCTTGCAATTACTTTTTCTGCACCGGACTGTTTGTGAACTGCCCATATTTGGTTAATGGAACTTTTGATAATTTTGAACACCGTGGTGGCAACAAACAGCAAAAAAATAAATCCCAACGCCGTGGCCACCCAATTGTAGGATAATTTTTTAACTGCGCGAATAACGGAAACTATTTGCCGTACTGCTTCCTGTCCAAAAATGTCAGACAGGCTAATAAACAATTCATGCCTGATGGTTTGCGGATCGATAAATAAACTAAAAAACTGTACCAATATAATTAGGATAGGGGGCAATGCAAACATGGTAAAAAAAGCCGTGGCGCCGGCCATTTTTAAGGGGTCATTTTTCAAAAAAAGTTTTAATGCGTCCTCTAAAATGATACCGATCTGTTTGATTGAATTGCCCATAGGTCTTATTTAAGCCATTAAAAAAGAATGGTAATAAAAAAAGGGTATAAGATTGATGCCTTGTTGCCGCAATCTATTGAGGTAGTTTTTGAATTGATTTTCATATAATTGTCTGCTTTTTGGTATTGATTCTGCCTGAATTACGGGCTAAATATGCATAGATATAACAATATACATGTTGTATGCCATTTAATGACCAACTCAAAAAGTATTAATTTCCCCAATAATTGATAAAGACATTAACCGGATATCGTAAAAACCAGCTATTAAAATGGTTGTTAGGCGTGGCAACGCTTTTAGGCGTTTTTGTCTGTTCGGGGTACAACCGTCATTCGATACTGGTAAAAAATGTCAAAGGTCAGATTGGGTTAGTTTGTTCTGCAAAAGCAAAAAAATGCACGCGCACTGCTTCCGTTAAAAAGGTCAGCTCTCTATCCGGCAAAATTTCTTTGGTCACTTACTTCAGGGCTTATTTAACTGCTCTTTTGATAACTTATAACAAGCTCACAAAAGTGAAATTTGCTAGTCTTAGAAAGCAATATAAATCTGTAGACAAGGCTTCCCGCTTTGTTCAGTTAAAAATTAATCCATCCAACTCAAGTAACAACATTTTCATTTCTATAGGATAGTTCTATCCCTTAGCCATTTATTGGCATTGGTCAGGTTTTATAATCCTTGCTGTTTTTGTAAGACAGCAATTAAAATTTAATTGACTATAGAATGAAAATTATAAAAAAAGTACTGCGGCTTTGCCGCCTGTTCCTTTTTGCATTTATGTTTGCTGTATGTATAGTGTTGGGCATTGCGCCCGTTGTTCCAAAACGGAAGGAGCAATATGAAATTGAAGTGAAGATGCACGAAAACGATAAACAAGTTGATACAAAGGAAACTATTATTTCAAAGACATTAGTAGGTTAAATATTCGTAACTGCGGCCAGGTTTGAAGCGGAAAGATTAATGAATAAAAAGTTGATGAACCTTGGTAATCTTTACAAGCAAGACTTGTAGGACCAATCCTGGCACCGCCTCCCTTCACAAAATGTCTAATTCTCTGGCGGCAAGAAAGCTGGGCACCAGCGGCCGGAAGCCTATCTTCCTGATTTTCTCCGAATTTATGATGCCCTCAAACGGATCGTTTAGCGGCCCCTGCGCATCGTTGTATATTTCCTTTGCCACACCCACAGACTCTGCCAATTCATACAGGGTAATCGGTGCATCGTCTACAATGTTAAATATTTGTCCGTTAAGGCCGTCTTGCTGCAATAGTAGAAACAGTCCCTGTGCAACATCCAGGTGGTGAACCATATGCATTCGCGAACCGGCGTGCCGTCCCCAGGTTTTCAATACAGGCATGATCTCCGCAATATGCGGGTCCTGATCACCGTATACAAAACCAAGGCGAAGGATGCGCACATCCAGATCCATTTGCAGTAAGGCTTGCTCAGCTGCTATCTTGCTGGAAGCGTAGGGCCGGGGATCATTTATATTTACCACATCATCCTCTTTTGCCGGGTGACCATAACCTGAACTGTAGACATTGCTGGTACTAACAAAAATAAAACGTTTCACACCTGCTGCTTTGGCGGCCTGCGCCAATGCCACCGTGCCGTTGTGATTTGTTTTGATGATGCCTTCATTGTCTGTAAAAGTGCGGAATAATGCTGCCAGGTGTATAACCACATCCATACCTGCCACGGCAGGTGACAATGTGGCCGGGTCATAAAGATCGCCCACTACCGTTTTTGCGCCGGGTATTGCCCTGGCGGCATTTCTTACCAATAAGGTAACCTCGTATCCTTTGGCTATCAGCCGGGGAACAAACCTGCTCCCTACCTTTCCTGTTGCTCCTGTTACTAAAATTTTCATAAACCAAAGTTCGGCTTACTTGTCCACCAGGAGAGTTTACAATCAAACCAATAACTATGATTTTCAAACCTTGCGAAAGGAGTTGGGCGTAGTCCCCGTCATTCGTTTAAAGTAATTATTAAAGTAAGCCGGATAGTCAAACCCCAACGCCCAGGCGATATCGGCTACGCTCCAGTCTGTATAAACCAGGAGCGCTTTGGCTTCTGCAATAATACGGGCAGCTATATGTGCGGAAGTGGGTTTGCCCGTTACCTCTTTTACTGCACGGTTCAAATAATTAACATGTACAGCCAGGCTCTCCGCAAAGCCCTGGGGGTTGCGAAGGTTTAATGGATCATTGCTTCGCTCAATCGGGAACTGTCTTTCCAGCAGGTCTATAAACTGCCGGGTGATGCGTGTCTTGCCGTTTAGAACTGGTTGTGACTGTGACGACGGTTGTATCTCCAGCGCGGTATGAAGTATTAAAGAAATACAGTTTTTGATCTGATCAGCCTTATGAGGGTAGCCGCCCTCATACACGTTGAGCATTTTTTTAAAGATACTTCCTATAAAAATTGCTTCTTCTTGCTTCAGGGGAATAACGGGGCTGTCGCCGATGCGGAATAACGGAGAGTTCTGCAACTCGCGGCTTTTAAAAAAGCTTTGTGTAAATATGCACGCGTAGCCGCTGGTTCTTCTCACGCGCCGAACAATGGAATGCGCTACTTTGGGATTCACAAAAAAGAGCACAGTGCCTTTGATCTCAGCGATTTCACCGC
>JADMIO010703391.1_pt1 | contig 17745 bp, 18 predicted proteins | sample 8958161 | NCBI WGS metagenome assembly JADMIO01 (sample SAMN16585339, study PRJNA669376) | soil metagenome | isolation source: Crop rotation soil | place: USA: Cullars Rotation, Alabama | collected 2011
GCCGCGACTTCAAGTCACGTGAATTCCAAGCTTCGGATCCCACTGTGCTGGAAAGCGAGCTGACGCCGCACCGCTACCGGGAGCGGGAGCTACCCGGCCCGATTCTCGCGGCGAGCGGCGTGGGCTGGAACGCGGACGGAATGCACCACATCGACCCCCACCGGGTCGGCGCCGATGCGTGGCTCGCATGCGTCGACGGCTGGCGCGCGCCCGGGGCCTGACGCCTCACTCGTACACGTACACGCGCTCGCCCACCGGCGACTGCTGGTAGAGCCAGTCCGCGATCCAGATCGGGATCCGGACGCAGCCGTGGCTCGCCGGATAGGCCGGGACGGACGGGAAGCCGTGGATCGCGTAGTGCGTGTGGAACGTCATCGTCCGGTAGAGGATCGCGGGCCCGAGCCAGGTCGTCGTCGACAGCGCCTTCCAGAGGATCCGGTAGTTGCCGACCGGGGTGATCCCGCCGGCGCCGGAGGAGACGGGGAGGTACCACTGGGTCTCGCCGTCGCGGACGACCATCAGGATCTGCCGGCTCTTGCTCACCTCGATGTGCACGCCCTTGCTGCGGTGGCGCGGCGCCGGGACGGCGTCCTGGGCCAGCGCGCGCCAGGTCGCAGCGTCGACGACTCCGGTGCGCTCGAGGCCTCGGGCCTTCTGGAACGCGACGACGGAGTCGGCCAGCTCGGAGTGGAAGGTGGTCGACGAGCCCGGCACGTGCACGTGCAGCTGCACCAGCCGCGCGCGCAGTCCGAGCACGTCCGGTCCCGTCGCGCCCACGGACAGCGTCCGGCCCGACACGTGCATTGGCACTCCCACAGCGCGACCACCGACCTCGACGCGCAGCCAGAGTGTCCCGGGCGCGGGCGCCGGCACTGCGATCGGCCGGCCGACGTGCCCGGTCGCCTCGCCGACCTCGGTCTTGGCCCGGAGCACGGTGACGCGCACATCCTGATTCGCGGCCGGCCGTGCCCGCACGACGATTCGGCCGCCGACGAACGCGGTTGCGCTGCGGATGTCGACGTGCAGTTCGGGGAGCACTTCGACGCGAACCGAGGGCGAGACTACGTCACCCACACGTGCGCGCCAGGTTCCGCTGCGCCCGGCTCGAAGCGGGACGTGGTAACGCCCCGCCGAGTCCGTCCGCGCCGAGGCCAGCCGCTGCCAACCGCTCACAGCGCGCCGCTCGATCACGATCGGCATGCCTGCGGCGGCCGGCGCAAGCAGGCCCCGCGCGAGTGTGCGCGAGCCGAAGACCACGGAGGCCGGGGAGAGCCTGAGCGAGACGGACTGCGGCTTGTCGGCCGCGGCGGCGGAAGCTGGCGTCGACGCCACGAGCAGGGCAAGGACCAGGAGCCTGCGCACCGGCCGACTCTAGTGCGTGGCAAGCCGGGAAATGCGGATAGCGTGCGCGCCGTGAGCGAGCCAGTCGTCGCCGTCCTCGCGTACCACCGGGTCGGCCCGCTCCCGGCAGGCAGCTGGGAGACCTGGTGGCATCTCCCCGAGCAACGCTTCGTCGAGCACCTCGACCTGCTGGTCGAGGAGGACTGGACGCCCGTCGACGTCTCGACCTTTCTGGCGGGGCTCGACGAGCCTGGCACGCTGCCGCCGCGCGCGGCTCTGATCACGTTCGACGATGCCTACCTGACCCTCGCCGGCTGCGCGCGGGCGCACATGGTCGACCGCGGCTGGCCTGGCGTCGTCTTCGCGCCGACCGCGTTCATCGGCGGCCGGAACGCGTGGGAGGACGGCACCGACGAGCCGTCGGAAGCTGTCTGCGGCTGGGACGAGCTCCGCGCGCTCGATGCAGCGGGCATCTCGGTCGAGGGGCACACCGTGACGCATCCGCGGTTCTCCGAGCTCGGCGCCGATGATGTCGGCCGCGAGCTCGTGGAGTCGAAGCGCCTCCTCGAGGAGATGCTCGGCAAGCAGGTCGAGCTGTTCGCATATCCGTACGGGGACGTGGGCGCGTCCGAGCGCGCTGTCGAGCTCGCCGGCTATCGCGCCGCGTTCCTCTTCTTCGACGGCGTCCCCTTCCGCGTGGGCTCGGCCCGCCGGTATCGGCTGCCGCGCGTGCCGATCGGGCCCGATACGGATCTCGAGTCCGAGCTGGCTAGCAGCACGTGAAGGCGCCGGGCGGTGCCTCGCCCTCGGCGCCTTCCGGCAGCTCCGCGGCCGCCAGCGCGGCGCCGTCGAGAATGTCGTGCTCGCTGACCTCGATCTCCTCGAGGCCGTAGCGGCGCATGATCTCGCGGAGGATCGCCGCTCCGGCGACGATCACGGGCGCGCGCTCGGGCTCGAGCCCCGGGACGCGGCGCCGCTCCTCCAGAGGTAGCGCGGCGAGCTGCTCGACCTGAGCCTCGACCGTGGCGGCGCCCAGCCGGTAGCCGTGCACGCGCGCCCGGTCGTACTCGCCCAGGTCGACGGCGGCGAGCGTCGTGATCGTGCCCGCCACGCCGAGCGCACCGCTCACGTCGGGGTCCGGCAGGAGCTCGGCGACGTACGCCCCCACAGCGTCGGCGTCCTCGCCGAAGCGCTCGGTCAGCCGCACCGAGCCGATGTCGAGGCTTGCGTGCCAGCCGGACTGGATCAGCTCCGTCGAGCCGCCGCCGATGTCGACGACGAGCGTGCCCGGATCGAGTGCGCGGCCGGACGTCACCCCGCGCAGCGTCAGCTCGGCCTCCTCGTCTCCGCTCAGCAGTTGCGTCGCGAAGCCGTAGCTCCACTCGATCTCGCCCAGGAACGCCTCGCCGTTCTCGGCGTCGCGCACGGCGCTCGTCGCGATCAGCAACGCGCGTTCTGCGCCGAGGCGCTCGGCGTCACGCCTGTACTCCGTCAAGGCGTTCCGCGCGCGCGCGATCGGCACCGGGAGCAGGCGCCGACGCTCGTCGACTCCTTCGCCGAGGCGGGTGATCTGCAGCGCGCGTGCGACCTCGGTCACCCGCCCGTCGACGACGTCGGCGACGAGCAATCGGGTCGAGTTCGTGCCCAGGTCGATCGCGGCGACGCGCATCGGTGCTCCTTTCTACCGTGGGTAACGTTGACGCGTGGATCGCCTGCGCGTCGCCGTCACCGGTCTGGCAGTCACGTATCCGTTCGGCGGCGTCTTCTGGGACTACGTGCTCTACCTGCTCGGCCTCCACCGGCTCGGGCACGACGTGCTCTACATCGAGGACACCGGCCGGTGGTGCTACGACCCCGCCGAGCAGACGTTCGTCGAGAACGGCGCGCGCAACGCGGCGGCGTTCGCCGGGCATCTGAGCCGCCTCGAGCCGGCGCTGGCCGACCGCTGGTTCTACCGCGATGGAGGGAACAGGGATTACGGCCGGACCTGGGACCAGGTTGTCGAGTTCTGCTCGACGGCCGACGTCTTCCTCCACGTCTCGGTCTCGTGCTGGATGCGGGAGGAGTACTTCGCGCCGAAGCGCGTCGTCTTCGTCGACAGCGACCCGATGTTCACGCAGGCCGACGTGATGTTCGCGCAGGCGACGCTCCCCGCGGAGCAGGCCGGGCAGGTCGAGGGCGAGGAGCAGGTTCGGCTCCAGCGGCTGCTCCGCCACGACGTCTTCTTCACGTTCGGCGAGAACATCGGCGCCGAGGACTGCCGTGTTCCACTCTCGACGTTCACCTGGCATCCGACCCGCCAGCCCGTCGTGCTCGACTGCTTCGCTCGCCCGCCCCGCGACCGCGCCGCCGTCCTGACCACGGTCGGGTCCTGGGAGGCGACGGAAAAGGGCTGCACGGTCGACGGCGTCGAGTACGGAGGCAAGGGGCCGGAGTTCGAGCGGTTCATCGACCTGCCGGCGCGCAGCGCGGCGCCGCTCGAGCTCGCGCTCGCCGGCAAGGCTCCGGTCGAGCGACTGCGGGCACGCGGCTGGCGGGTCCGCGACGGCTTCGAGGTCTCTAGCGACCCCTGGGTCTACCGCGACTACCTGGCCGACTCGCTCGGCGAGTGGAGCGTCGCCAAGAACGCCTACGTGGCGAGCCGGAGCGGCTGGTTCTCCTGCCGGACCGCGTGCTACCTCGCGTCGGGCGTGCCGGCGGTCGTCCAGGACACCGGCTTCAGCCGGATCCTGCCGACGGGGGAGGGGCTGTTCGCCTTCTCGACCCTCGACGAGGCGGCGGCGGGGATCGAGGCGGTCGCCTCGGATCCGGACCGTCACGGCGCGGCGGCGCAGGAGATCGCCCGCGAGTACTTCGACTCGGACGTCGTGCTCACCCGCCTGCTCGAGCAGGCGCTGACCTGAAGAACGTGCCGGACGGTGCTAAACTGTCCGCCGCGACGCGGGGTGGAGCAGTCAGGTAGCTCGCCGGGCTCATAACCCGGAGGTCGCAGGTTCAAATCCTGCCCCCGCTATAGAAAAGCCCCGCAAACGCGGGGCTTTTTTGTACTCCGAGCGGCCTCTGGAAACAGGGGCGTGGATGTACGCCAGACCCGGTTCCCCGCGTTGGAGGTTCGACTCCGTTGTCGCCGGCCGCTCAAGACCGGCGAAGTGGAGGTCGATACGTCCTTGGATGTGAACGTGAGCGCTGCAACCGACGTCGCAGGCGGTAATCGACCTGGGCGCATAGCGGTCGATCTCGACCCGGCCCGGGATGGGCTGGTTCAGGAAAAACGCGAGCGACTCTCGCTGCCGCTGGCGAGCCGCGAGCGTATTGCATCTCTGCTTTTCGGTGTCAGCTTCTTGGCGGTCGCGATCCCGATGGCGCTCGTGGTCGAATCGCCTCGGGATCCGGGCCTGTCGATCTGGGTTGTTCTCGTTGCCCTGTACGCGCTCGCGTCGAAGGTGGAGTTCGAAGTCGGCGCAGGGTCGGCTGTTGCCACCCAGCTCGTGCTTGTGCCGATGTTCTTCTTGCTGCCGGTCGCGACAGTGCCCCTCGCGGTGCTCGGCGGCCTTGCGCTCGGCGAGCTCGCAATCGGGTTGCGGCGCCGTGACCATTTTCAGCGGATCGCAGTGCTGCCGGGAAATGCATGGCACGCGGTCGGGCCGGCGCTCGTGTTCCTGCTTGCCGGGGAGCGAACACCTCACTGGACGGACTGGCCGATCTGGATCGGAGCGTTCGCCGCGCAGATCCTCTTCGACTACGCGAGTTCGGCCGCTCGCGAGTGCGTCGCGTTCGGGCTTCAGCCCACCGCTCACCTGCGTTACATGGGCTGGGTCTGGGCGGTTGACGGAGCGCTTGCACCGATAGGCCTCGCCGTCGCCTTTCCGGCGGTCGACCACGTGGCTGCCGTTCTGCTCGTGCTGCCACTTTTCGGACTCCTCGGCTTGTTCGCACGGCAGCGGAAGGTGGGCATCGATCGTGCCCTCGAGCTCGGCCAGGCATACCGCGGCACTGCATTCCTGCTCGGCGACGTCGTCGAGGCGGACGACAGCTACACGGGCAGCCATTGCAAGGACGTCGTCGAGCTCGTCGTTGCCGTCGCGGATCGATTCGGCGTCGATGCGCGCGGCCGGCGCGATGCCGAGTTCGCCGCCCTGCTTCATGACGTCGGAAAGATCCGCATCCCGAAGGAACTGATCAACAAGCCCGGAGCGCTCACTGCAGAGGAACGGGCACTCGTAGAGACGCACACAGTGGAAGGGGAGAAGATGCTCGCCCAGGTCGGTGGGCTGCTTGGCCAGGTGGGGCAGATCGTCCGGGCCCACCACGAGCGCTACGACGGCACCGGGTACCCAGACCGGCTTCGCGGCGAGGAGATCCCGTTGATTGCCCGCATCGTCTCCTGCTGCGACGCCTTCAACGCCATGACGACAAACCGGCCCTATCGCAAGGCTCTTCCTCTGCAGACCGCGGTTGCAGAGCTTCGCGCGATGTCCGGGACTCAGTTCGACCCGGCCGTTGTCGAGGCGCTACTCGACGTCGTCGCGGCCGATCACCTCACCGCGGTCTGATCGAGAGGCGCGTTGCCGCTGGGGCGCGACGGGTTCGCGGGGGTTGACTCGGTCTCTGCGATGTTGACAGTGAGGAACGGTGGGGCGGGCTCACGCAGCCTGTCGGCGGGAGAGGTTTTGCCGCAGGACAATGGCCCGCCCCGCTTGATTGTCCCGAAGCAAGAGGACGTTCCCCAGGCCGGGGCGTCACTGTCGCAGCCGGTTCCCGACCAAAGCCTGACAGTAGTGGGAGCGAACCTCTCCCTCGTCAGTGTGCAACCGCCCCCACCGCTGTCAGTACCTCTGTAGACCCCGGAGCCGGAGAAAACTTGCGCTGTGCTCCCACGCGCTGTCCTGTCAGTCCTTGACGCGACTAGGTCGATTTGGATCCTGGAGGCGCGCAAGCGGGACGGCGATGGTGGTGGTCGGGTGCCCGGCGTCCTGCAGGAGAACGAGCCTTTCGGCGGTTGCGCCAGGTGCGAATCCGCGGACGATGTACGTCCGCCCGTCGTACTGGATGCGCTCGCCGGGTTTTACGACCACGCTTGACGTGCGGGCCGCGACGCCGCTGTCACAACGCCCGCAAGGCCGAGAGTAACGCCCTGCGCTGATCCACCTTCCAGTAACTCCGGTTAACGCAGGCCCAGGGCCTCGATCGCCCACCGACTCTCGTCCTCGGTCCCCGCGCCGGATGCAGAGAAAGGGCCCGCCAACGCGGGCCCTTTCTCGTGTCCTAAGCCCGCTGGGCGAGCTCGTCGGCGTCGACGAGATTCTCGAGCTGCCGCTCGAGCTGCTTGAAGGCGCTCGCCTCGAGCTGGCGTACCCGCTCGCGGGTGATGCCGAGTTCGCGGCCGATCGACTCCAGCGACTGGATCTCGCCGTCGAACCCGAAGCGCAGCTCGACGATCCGGCGCTCCCGCTCGGGAAGCCGCTCGACCGCCTGCCGCACGGCCAGCCCGCGGATCGAATCGAAGGCCGAGGACTCCGGGTCGGTCGACTCCGGATCGGCGAACAGGTCGCCGAGCTCGACCTCGTCGTCGCCGACTCGCTTGTTCAGCGAGACGGTCGCCTCGACGGTCTCGAGCGCCTCCTCCGCGTGCTGCAGCGAGAGGCCGGCGGCCTCCGCCATCTCCTCCAGCGTCGGCGTGCGGCCCTGCTCGATCTCGAACCGCTGCTTGATGCGGTTCAGCTTGTTGCGCCGCTCGTCGATGTGCACGGGAATGCGGATGGTCTTCGACTGGTTCACGACCGCGCGCTGGCAGGCCTGGCGGATCCACCAGGTCGCGTAGGTCGAGAACTTGAAGCCGCGCCGCCAGTCGAACTTCTCGACTGCGCGGTTCAGGCCGATGATCCCCTCCTGGACGAGGTCGCCGAGCGAGACGCCGTGGCCCATGTACTTACGGGCGTTGTGAACGACCAGGCGCAGGTTGGAGTTGATCATCCGCTCCTTCGCCGCGCGATCGCCACGCTCGATCCGCTTCGCCAGCTCGACCTCCTCCGCCGCGGTCAGCAGCGGGTAGCGGCCCAGCTCGCTCATGAACAGCGTCAGCGAGTCGGGTACGCCGCCGTCGGTCGGGTTGTACGACAGGTCGAGCTCTGCCGGCTCCTCTTCGGAGTCGTCCAGCTCCAGGGCAATTTCGTTGATGTTGGTGCTCAGTTGTCTCAGTCTCCCTTCTGGTCTCGGCGCGCAGAAAGATGGTCCGGCGCCGGACGCATACGTTGAAACGGTACCTGGTTCCGAAATATTCCGCCACGGAGTTCTGCTCTCCGCGGCGCGTCCATTATCGTGCGCGCCGTGGAAGCGTCGTCCACGATTGCGCGCTCAGAGCTGGAGCAGGCGCTGGAGGAGCATCGCCGCGAGCTGACGGGCTACTGCTACCGCATGCTCGCCTCACCGTTCGAGGCAGAGGATGCGGTGCAGGAGACGATGCTCCGTGCGTGGAAAAGCCTCGACCGTTTCGAAGGCCGGGCGTCGCTCAAGTCGTGGCTGTACCGGATCGCCACCAACGTCTGCCTCGACATGCTCGGCAGCAAGGAGCACAAGGTGCGACCGATGGATCTTGGGCCGTCGCGCGAGCCGCTGCTCGAGAACCTCAACGTCCCGGGCGAGATCACCTGGATCCAGCCGACGCCCGACCCGGCCGACGCGGCGGTCGAGAAGGAGACGATCCGTCTTGCGTTCGTCGCCGCCCTCCAGCACCTGCCGCCGCGCCAGCGCGCGGTACTGATCCTCGCCGAGGTGCTGCGCTGGCAGGCGACCGAGATCTCCGAGCTCCTCGGGACGAGCGTCGCCTCCGTGAACAGCGCGCTGCAGCGCGCACGTGCGGGCCTGGAGGCGACCGGGGTCAGCGCGACCGACCCGGCGCCCGCGCTCGGAGCCGAGCAGCGCGATCTGCTGGACCGCTACGTGAAGGCGTTCGAGGCGTACGACATCGATGCGCTGACCGAGCTGATCCGCGAGGACGCGATCCAGTCGATGCCGCCGTTCGACCTGTGGCTCTCCGGCCGCGACGACATCTTCACGTGGTGGTTCGGTCCCGGGATCGGCTGCGCGGGCTCCCGCGTACTGCCGGCCGGCTTTGCGAACGGCTCACCGGCCTACGGCCAGTACAAGCCGAGCGACTCGGGAAGCGGATTCGACCCGTGGGCGTTGCAGGTGATCGAGGTCTCAGATGCAGGCATCGCCGAGCTCACCTTCTTCCTCGACACCGAGGCGCTCTTCCCGCTCTTCGGGCTTCCTTTGCGGGTCGATTCCTAGCGCCTCGCCGAGACCGCAGAACACCACGAGCTCGCCGAGCTCTCGTGACACGCCGCGGAACCGCGCGCACCGGCAGCGCAGCTTGACCCCGGCGAGCATGCCAATGGAAGCGAGCTCGGGGCCGAGCGCACTGCAATCGATCTCCATCCCTCTACAGACCTCTCTCGCAGCGGAAATTCATCGGCCCGAGAGCGATGAGTTCCGGCGCCGGTTCGGGTCGAACCTGTAGAACGACAAAGGAGACCCGATGACACTCGATACCGCACGCAGCCGCTGGATCGCCCTCTACGTTCTCTGCCTCGGCGACCTGATGATCGTCGTCGACATGTCGATCGTCAACGTCGCGCTGCCGTCGATCCAGAGCGACCTCGGCTTCACCGACGCCTCGCTCGCCTGGGTGATCAACGCCTACCTGCTCACCTTCGGCGGCTTTCTGCTGCTCGGCGGCCGGCTCGGCGACCTGTTCGGCCAGCGCCGGCTTTTTCTCGGCGGGATCGCCTTCTTCACGGCGGCGTCGATCCTGTGCGGCGTCTCGACGAGCGAGTGGATGCTGGTCGCTGCGCGCGCGATCCAGGGCTTTGGCGGCGCAGTCGTCTCCGCGGTTGCCCTCTCCCTGATCATGGGTCTCTTCATGGAACCGGCCGAGCGCGCGAAGGCGATGGGCGTCTTCGGGTTCTGTATGGCCGGTGGTGGCACCGTCGGCGTGCTGCTCGGTGGAGTCCTCACGGATCTCCTCTCGTGGCACTGGATCTTCTGGGTCAACGTCCCGGTCGGGATCGCGGTCTACGTGCTGACGATGCGGCTGCTGCCCCCGATGCCGGCGCAGCCGGGGCGAGGGCGCCTCGACATCGCAGGTGCCCTGTCGATCACCGCCGCGCTGATGCTCGCCGTCTACGCGATCGTCAACGCAAACGGGAACGGTTGGCTGTCCGCGGAGACGCTCGGACTGCTCGGCGGCGGGATCGCGCTACTCGCGCTGTTCTTCGTGATCGAATCTCGGATCGCCGCCCCGCTGATGCCGCTCGCGATTCTCAAGCTGCGGAACATCTGGGCGTCGAACGTCGTCGGGATCCTCTGGGCCGCCGGCATGTTCGCCGTCTTCTTCATCTCCGCTCTCTATCTGCAGGGCGTGCTCGGCTACAGCCCCCTCCAGGTCGGGCTCGCGTACCTGCCGGCCAACGTGATCATGATGGTCTTCTCACTCGCGATCTCGCACCGGCTGGTGATGCGCTTCGGGATCAAGCCGCCGCTCGTGGTCGGCTTCGTGCTGGCGGCGTCGTCGTTGATGCTGCTCGCGCGGGCGCCAGTGAACGGCGACTTCGTCACCGACATCCTGGCCCCGATGGTCCTGCTCGGCTTCGGTGCGGGGATGGCCTTCAACCCCGTGCTGCTCGCCGCGATGAGCGACGTCAAGCCCGAGGAGTCCGGGCTCGCGTCGGGCGTCGTCAACACGGCCTTCATGATGGGCGGCGCGCTCGGCCTCGCGGTGCTGGCCAGCCTCGCGGATTGGCGCACGCGCAGCCACGGCGGGCACGACGATCTCGGCGCCCTGACCAGCGGGTACCACCTCGCCTTCGTCGTCGGCGCGATCTTCACGCTGGCCGCTGCCGTGGTCGGCGGGCTGCTGTTGCACTCGCCGGCGACCGCTGTGGCTGCGCACGGTGAGCCGGCTGCTGCCGGCGCGCTGGACTAATCCGGCCCGCGGAAGGGCGTCGGCGGCAGCAGCCCGAGCCGCTCTGCGGTGACGACCGCTTCGAGGCGCGAGTGCGCGTGGAGCTCACGGAGCAGCGCGCGGACGTGGTTGCGCACGGTTTCGGTCGCAAGGCCCAGCTCCCTCGCGATGTCCTTCGTCGACCTGGCCGCGGCGAGCTGGCCGAGGATCTGACGCTGGCGGCCGGTCAACGCCGGCGACTCGGCGAGCGCCGCGGTCTCCGAGTCCTCGCGGGCCTCGAAGACGAGCGCAAGGACGCCGATCACGCTGTCGTCGTCCCGCAGCGGCAGGAGCCGCAGCCGCACTGCTGTCAGCCGCTCGGCGTGGTCGTAATACGCTGCCTCGAAATCGGCCACCTCGCAGCGCTCGACGCTGTGCCGGAACTTCGCTCGGCCGGCCTCCTGGATCCCCGGCGGCATCTTGAAGCCGAAGCGCTGTCCCACGAACGAGCCCGCGTCGTATCCCGTGACCGCCACGGCGAGGCTGTTGCCTGCGATCCAGAGCCCGGTCGGGTCGAACAGGCTGGCCGGGACGACGAGCAGGTCGAGCAGAGGCGCGACTGCCTCGAGCGAAGAGATGGATCCAGTGCGGCTGGAGATCATCTGTGCCTGACAGGAGTCAGTGTGAACTGCCGCTCGGCTGATGGCAAGCCATCACTCGTTGGCGGCTCGCGGTGTTCCGGACGAGGATGGCTCCGATGGTGACGCGCCGTCCGCATCGCCAACACCAATCCATAGCTCTGCCGGGCGACGTACCTCTTGGTATGCGTATCCGCATCTTCTTGCCCGTATTGCTGCTGGCACTCGTGCTGCTCGTGGTCGCCGTCGGCTGCGGCGGCGGCAGCTACTAAACGGAGGCAACCTCCGTTTATGTTACGGTGCGGCAATGCCGCGTCGCGACGCAGAGCGGAACCGCGCCAGGCTGATCGAGATCGGCCGGGTAGTGCTGGCCGAGCTCGGCCCGGACGCGCCGCTCGAGGAGATCGCCCGACGCGCAGGCGTTGGCATCGGCACGCTCTATCGCCACTTTCCGACGCGTGAGGCGCTGGTCGCGGCGATCTTCGCGGAGCACATGGAGGAGGTGCTGGCCGCGGCCGAGGACGCCGCCGGCGCCGAGGACGGTTGGTCGGGCATCGTCGGCTTTTTCGAGCGGGCGCTCGCGCTCCAGGCCAGGAACCTGCCGCTGCGCAGCGTATTCCTCCGCGTTCCGGCGGAGGCGAACGCCGAGCGACGCAAGCGGATCCAGCCTGCCCTCGATCGCGCCATCGCTCGCGCGAAGGAGCAAGGGTCCCTCCGTGCGGACTTCGCCGTCGGCGACCTCGTCGTCGCGATGTGGTCGTTCGCGCCGATCTTCGAGGCGACCGCGGAGGTCGCGCCGAACGCCTGGCGCCGCCACCTGCAGATCGTGCTCGACGGCATGCGGCCCGAGGCGGCGACGCCTCAGAACGTGCGGCCGCTCGCCGGCACGCAGCTCGAGCGTGCGATCGACGCGCTCCGCTCCAGGTACCACCGGCGGAGAGCGGCATGAGCCCTCAACCGCCTCGCATCCGGGTGATCTTTGGCGCACTCCTGCTCGTCCTGCTGCTCGCCGCGCTCGACCAGACGATCGTCTCGACCGCGCTGCCCACGATCGTCGGCGACCTCGGCGGCACGTCGCACGTGTCCTGGGTCGTGACGGCGTACCTGCTCGCGTCGACCGTGACGGGCCCGCTGTACGGAAAGCTCGGCGACCTCTACGGCCGCAAGCTCGTCCTCCAGTCGGCGATCGTGCTCTTCCTCGCCGGCTCCGCGCTGTGCGGGCTCGCGAACGGGATGGTCGAGCTGATTGCCTTCCGTGCGATCCAGGGCCTCGGCGCGGGCGGGCTGATCGTGACCACGATCGCCGTGATCGGCGACGTCGTCCCGCCCCGCGAGCGCGGCCGCTATCAGGGCTTCTTCGGCGCGGTCTTCGGCGTTGCGAGCGTGATCGGGCCGCTGATCGGCGGCTTCTTCGTCGACAACCTCTCCTGGCGCTGGATCTTCTACGTCAACCTGCCGATCGGCGCGATCGCGCTCGGGGTGATCGGCACCGTCTTCCACGCGCGCGTGGACAAGGTGCGGCACAGGATCGACTGGCTCGGGGTCACGCTGCTCGCCGCCGGGCTGTCGGCGGTGATCCTGTTCACCAGCCTGGGTGGGAACACGTACGCGTGGACCGCGCCGGAGGAGCTCGGCATGCTCGCGGCCGGCCTCGTCCTGCTCGCGCTGTTCCTCGTCGCCGAGCGCTATGCGTCCGAGCCGCTCGTACCGCTCTCGCTCTTCCGCAACCGCATCTTCTCCGCGGCGAGCGCGATCGGCTTCGTCGTCGGGCTCGCGCTGTTCGGAGCGATCGTCTACATGCCCTTCTACCTCCAGATCGTCAAGGGCGAGAGCCCTACGGGAAGCGGTCTGCAGCTGACGCCGATGATGCTCGGGCTGCTGATCACCTCGATCGGCAGCGGCCAGCTCATCTCGCGCTACGGGCGGTACAAGCCGTTTCCGATTGCCGGGACGGCGATCATGACGCTCGGTCTGTACCTGCTCTCGCGGCTCGGCGAGGGGAGCTCGACGCTCGAGGCGTCCTTCTACATGCTCGTCGTCGGGTTCGGGATCGGGATGGTCATGCAGGTGCTCGTCCTCGCCGTCCAGAACTCGGTCGACCCGAAGCACATGGGCGTCGCGACCGCCGACTCGATGCTCTTCCGCCAGGTCGGCGGCTCGATCGGGATCGCGCTCTTCGGGGCGATCTTCGCGAACCGGTTGGTGGCGCACCTGCCTACGAACGGGCAGCTGCCGCGGAGCGCGACCCCGGAAACGGTCCGCCATCTCCCGCCCGCGTTCCACGAGACCTATGTGCACGCGGTCTCGCTCGCGCTGCAGCCGGTGTTCCTCGTCGGCGCGGCCGTCGGCATCGCCGCGTTCGCGCTCACCTGGCTGCTGCGCGAGGTTCCGCTGCGCTCGGCCCAGAGCCCCGGCGAGGCTGCAGGCGAGACGTTCGGGCTCGAGGAAGCGGCCTAGGCTTTCACGAACGAGACGAGCTCGTTCAGCTCGTCACCGCCCTTCACCGTGCGCTCCAGCACCGTGCCGGTGCCGCGCACGTACATCTTGTGGTCGACCACGCCGGGCTCGAGCGGCGTCGTCTCCTCGACCAGGAGCGTGTTCTTCCCGAGGTAGGCGAGCACCTCGAAGTGGTCCTCGGCGTGGCCCCGCCAGTACTCCTGGAGGCCTTTCTGGCCGACGCGCGGGTTGGCCGGCATCAGAATCCCGGCGCGCGCGCCCTTCACGCCCGTCCGCCACGAGCCCTCGCGGGTGGTCACCTTGCCGCTCTCGTCGAGCTCTGCGGTGTCCTCGCCGAAGTACCAGACGTTGCCCTTCGCGTCCTGGGCGTACCAGTCGTTCGTCTGCTCCTCGAGATGGCCGTTGAGCCACAGGCGGTCGTCGACGACCACGCACTTCACCCCGGCGACCTCGACGGTCCGGTGGGTGACCGTCATCACCTCGCGCGAGCGCTTGCCGTCCTTGACCCCCTCGTAGCGATATGCGGTGCCCGGGGTGAGCGGGAACCACGGGTTGGTGATCTTCGTGGTGAACCCGCGACCGCCGCTCTGGGCGCCGGCCGAGCCGGCAAGCAAGAGAGCGGCGGCGAGCACGAGCAGGATCTTCGTCATTGCGTCCTCCTTCGGCGGTTGTGTCCGCGACGGTACGGAGGCGACATGAACGGTCGATGACGGCGTGTCATCTAGCGTTCATCTTTCGCAGAAAGGATGAACGCATGCGTGTCCTGATCGTCGAGGACGACCTGCGAATGGCGAGCCTCGTCCGGCGTGGGCTGACCGGTGAGGGGCTCGCGGCTGACGTCGCCGCCAGCGGTGAGGAAGGGCTCTGGCTGGCGCAGGCGCATCCGTACGACGCGATCGTGCTCGACGTGATGTTGCCGGGGCTCGACGGCTTCGAGACGTGCCGGCGGCTCCGGGGCGCGGGGGTCTGGGCCCCGGTGCTGATGTTGACCGCGCGCGACGCGGTCGAGGATCGCGTCGCCGGTCTGGACAGCGGCGCCGACGACTACCTCGTCAAGCCGTTCGCATTCGCCGAGCTCCTCGCACGCCTGCGTGCACTCGCACGCCGCGGGGAGGGGGAGCGCCCGGCCGTGCTCGAGGTCGGCGAGCTGAGGCTCGACCCGGCGACGCGCGAGGTCTGGCGCGCCGGCGCGCCGGTCGCGCTCTCGGCGAAGGAGTTCTCGCTGCTCGAGTGCTTCATGCGGCGGCCCGGCGAGGTGCTTTCGCGGCTGCATCTGCTCGAGCACGCCTGGGACTTCGCCTACGAGAACCGGTCGAACGTCGTCGACGTCTACGTGCGGCGGCTGCGGGCCAAGCTCGGGCCAGGCGTGCTGGAGACTGTGCGCGGGGCGGGTTACCGGGTGCGCGGATGAGCCGGGTGCCGATCCGGCTGCGCGTGACGGCGGCCTTCGCGCTGGCGATGGCGGCCGTGCTCGCCGGGACTGCGCTGTTCGTCTACCTGCGGCTCGGCTCGCATCTCTCGCTCGCGCTCGACCGCGAGCTCCAGGTGCGGGCGCAGGATCTCTCGGCCCTCGCCGACGGATCCCCGGCGTTGCCAGCCAGCCGTTTCATCGAGCACGGCGAGAGCTACGCGCAGGTGCTCGGCGTGGACGGGCGCGTGGTCAAGGCGACGGCCCCGCTCGCGCGCACCCCACTGCTCGACGCAGAGCAACTCGGCGCAGCGCGGCGCGGGCCGTTCTACATCGACATGCCCGCCGTCCCCGGGCTGGACGAGTCGTCGCGTGCGTTCGCGACGTCGGTCGGCGCACGGGTACTCGTCGTCGGGGCGACGACTCAGGACCGGGCCGAGACCCTCGCCGAGCTGCGCAACGAGCTGCTGATCGCGGGCCCGATCGCCTTGCTGCTCGCCTCGGCCGTGGGGTACCTGCTGGCCGGGCTCGCGCTGCGGCCGGTCGAGTCGATGCGCGCACGCGCCGCGACGATCTCCGCCGAGACACCGGGCGAGCGGCTGCCCGTGTCCGCGACCGGCGACGAGCTCGAACGGCTCGGCGCCACGCTGAACGAGATGCTCGGCCGCCTCGAGGCCGGGCTGGAGCGCGAGCGCGGCCTCGTCGCCGACGCCGGCCACGAGCTGCGCACGCCGCTCGCCGCGCTGCGCACCGAGCTCGAGCTCGCGCTGCGCCACGGCGGGACCGCGGAGGACCTGCGGGAGGCGGTCGCGCGCTCGGCCGAGGAAGTCGACCGCCTGACACAGCTCGCCGAAGGCCTGTTGCTGATTGCCCGCTCGGACCGCGGCGGCCTGCCGCTCCAGGTCGAGGCGGTCGACGTCGACGAGCTGTTCGCGGCCGTCCTGCGCCGCGTCGACTGGCGCGGCAAGCGCGTGACGGCGTCGCCGTCCGGGGAGGTCGTGCACGGGGATCGGATCCGACTCGAGCAGGCCCTCGTCAACCTCGTCGACAACGCGCTCCGCTACGGCGGCGGCGCAATCGAGGTGTCCGCACACGGCAGTGAGCTGCATGTGACCGACGACGGGCCGGGCTTCCCCCCGGAGTTCCTCGACCGCGCGTTCGACCGCTTCTCGCGCGCAGACGCGGCGCGCGGACGGGGCGGTGCCGGCCTCGGGCTGGCGATCGTCCGGACGATCGCGTCGGCGCACGGCGGCAGCGCACACGCTGCGAACGGGCCGACCGACGTCTGGTTGGCGCTCCCGGGCTAGCCGGGCTCGTAGCAGCCGCGGCACTGAGACTGTCAATCTACGAGTCTGGAGGTAACAGGCTATGGCAGTCCCCGTCATCGGTTACGTGGGGGTCAGCCGCGTAGGAGGCAGGGGAGGGGATTCGTTCCTGGCTCCTGAGCTTCAGCGGGAAGAGATCAACCGCGAGTGCTTGCGGAGCGGGCTTCAACTAATCTAGGTTTACGAAGAGCTTGACAAGAGCGGGGGAGACAACACCCGTCCACTCTGGAATCGGGCCATCGAGCGGGTGGAGAAGGGCGAGGCCAAGGGCATCGTCGGGTTGGAACCTGGCCCGCTTCTCAAGAAGCGATAAACGTATGCAACGCGAAGGGGGGCCACCAAACTCCGCCCTCGTGGGTACCCCCGCCAGCAAATTAAGAAGAGATCTTTTCGAATGAGGGGACTTTGGAGGTTGAGGACACGACGCGTGTCCAGGCATTCGCCCGGATGCGGGCAGTCGCCGCGCCGAAGTACTCCGCCAACGTGACGACGGCCGCGATCAAGACCGCGAGCACGTGTCGCATTCTTGGAGGGTACTAAGCCGCCGTCTCGCCAGCAGCCTGGTCGAGGTGCTCGACGGTGCCGTCCCGAAGAAACACCACTTGCGCTGGTTTCAGCCGAGTCTGAGGCTAAGATCGAGCCCATGGGAATGGAAGGCGAGCGCGATCTCGGTGGGCCGAGGGCCTTCGCGGAGCCCGAGCTGAACCTCGTCCAACAACGCGTGGTTGACGCGTTACGTTTGGAGGGGATCGCGGTGATCACCTTCTCGGAGCTCTTCGACGAAGCTGTGTGGGCCAATGTTAAAGGCGACGTCGAGCCGTTCGTCAGCCAGAACGAGCAGGCGCTCAAGGCGCGCGGTCCGAAGCCGGCTAAGAAGGACGATCTAATTATCCGTCGCTACCACAGTCGCAAGGAGGGGGCGGAGAAACATCTCTTCACAATCGACGACCCGTGGTTAAAGGCGACCGCCTCGGAGACGATGCTCGACATCGTCAACACATACCGGCAGCAAATGACTCGGCTGCACTACGCGGATTACTGGTTCACGGTTCCATACCCGGAGATCGAGGAGCGGATGGCCTCACAGCGGTGGCATCGCGATCCAGAGGAAGAGCATGTCGTCAAGGTCTTCACCTATCTCTCCGAAGTCGACGAAGGGGCTGGACCGTTCGAGTACGTGCGGGGCAGCGCACCCGGCGGTCGATACGGTCATCTGTGGCCTTGGAATCCCGATTCACGGCACCCCCCTACCGATGAGCTTGAGAAGGCGACGGCCGCGGAAGATCGCCTCACGCTCACCGGTCCGCCCGGGACGATGATTTTCTGCGATACCGGTGGTTTCCATCGTGGCGGCTTCGCGCGGATGAGGCCGCGCGTGATGGGCACGTGCACCTACCTCGCGGCCGCGCTCGGGAAGGGGCACCGTTTCCGCGTGGATTTCCAGGGGCGCGAACGGGAGTTGCCGGACCGGGTGCGCGCCGCCCTTCCAACTCCATGACTGCAAGCCGGAACGCCTGGACGCGTCGCAGTACCCGCCGCTAACGGTCGAGGTATCGCCTGCGCTGCGGATCCCCGCCGGCCCTTTCCAGCACATTGGGATCCTAAGCTTAGAATTCCACGTGGACAAGTTGTCGC
>JADMIO011631567.1_pt1 | contig 17744 bp, 13 predicted proteins | sample 8958161 | NCBI WGS metagenome assembly JADMIO01 (sample SAMN16585339, study PRJNA669376) | soil metagenome | isolation source: Crop rotation soil | place: USA: Cullars Rotation, Alabama | collected 2011
CGCGACAACTTGTCCACGTGGAATTCTAAGCTTAGGATCCCAATGTGCTGGAAAGAGCCGAGCATGTAGCTGATGAAGGCCTTGGCCGCGTCGGCTTGGGTCGAGCGCGACGACACCGCCACGCGGGTGTCCAGATAGGCATGCAATTGCACCGGCACCGGGCCGACCAGCTCCAGCTCCGGATGGTTCACGATCTCGCAGATCAGCTGCAGCGCCATGTCGGCCTCGCCATGAATCACCGCCTGGCCGCCTTCGCCCTTGGTGCTGATCTTGTCCTTGACGCCCTTGAAGACGGCGTTCTGGCGCAGCATGTCATTGATGATGCGCGCTTCCATGCTGCCGCTGGCCGGATCGGAATAGATTACCGGGCCGCCGGCCCTCAGCGCCGCCGCCAGCTTGGCGGGCGTAGAGATGTCCGGATGCGGTGCGCCCTTCTTCACGGCCAGGCCAATGGTGACGCGGCCGATGTCCTGGGCCGTGCCGGGCACGGTGGCGCCCATCGCGTCCATGCCGTCCATGAAGGAGACCGGCAGGACGATCACATCGGCGATGGGCGTGCCGGTGCGGATCTCGCCCACGATCTTGCCCATGTTGAGGTTCTTGATCGCGACCTTGACGCCGGTCTTCTTGGTGTAGTCCGCCGCGATGTCCTGCAGGCCCGCATTCCAGACCACAGCGGGGGTGAAGACATTGATCTCCTGACTCTGACCTTGCGCCATGGCCGGCGCGGTCAGCCCCATGAAAGCCGCGGCGAGAAAGACTTTGCGCATGCGCTTTCCCCCTATTCGGAAACCGGAACGGTGCGCCGCCCCATTTCCACATTATGGGCTTCCGGCCCGAAAAAGGTGAGCGTGGCGATCAGCAGCGCCGCGCCGGTCGCGACCACGGCCAGCGCCAGGCTGTAATTGCCGCCGGTATGTTCGGCGATGGCCGATTGCAGCGGATTGTTCACGGCCGCGATCAAATTGCCGAGTTGATAGACGGTGCCGGCAAAGGTGCCGCGCGCCGCGGCCGGCGCCAGTTCGTTCAAATGGGCCGGCACCACGCCCCAGGCCCCCTGCACGCAGACCTGCATCAGGAAGGCGCCCAGCGCCAGCGCCACCGGCGTTGCGCCATGCGACCAGAAATAGATCACCGGCAACGCCAGCAAGGTCACCAGGATGATGGTCTTGCGCCGCCCGAAGCCCTGGCTGAAGGAGCCGAAGAACAGCCCGCCGATGATGGCGCCGATATTGCCGATCACCAGCACATTCTTCACCGTGGGCGGATCGAAGCCATGCTGCACGCGCAGGAAGGTGGTGTAGAGGTCCTGGGTGCCGTGACTGAAGAAATTGAATCCGGTCATCAGGCAGATGGCGAACAGGGCCACCTTGCCATGGGCGCGCAGGATGGAAAATGTCGAGGCCTGGCCGCTCTTGGCCGCGTCGCGGCTGAAGTGCGGCGATTCCGGCACGCAGATAAAGATGTAAAGGATCAGCAGCGCCGCCGGGATCACGCCGACCATGAACATGCCTTGCCAATGCAGGATGGGATAGAGATAGCCGAAGACCACCGCCGAAATCAAAAAGCCGCTGGGATAGCCCGACTGCAGCAGGCCGGAAACAAAGCCGCGCGCGCTGGGCTTGATGGTTTCCATCGAAAGCGAGGCGCAGATGCCCCACACCCCGCCCATGGCCACGCCGAAGGCGGCGCAGGCGACATAGAACATGCCGATATTGGTGGTGAAGGCGATCAGGAAGCTGAGGATGGAGTAAAAGGCGATGTCCAGCATCAGGATGGGCCGGCGGCCATAATGGTCGGCAAGCCGCCCGAAGATGAAGGCACCGATCGGCCGGCAGGCCAGGGTCAGCATGGTGGCGACCGCCACCTCGGTGATCGAGGTCTTGAACTGGGCCGCGATGTCCTTGAACACCAGGGTCAGGAGGAAGAAGTCGTAGGCATCCAGGGTCCAGGCCAGATAGCTGGCCGTGACCGTGTGCTTGGCGGTCGAGGACCAGCCCTTCAGTGACTCGAACGCCGCCATGCCATTCCCCTTACTATTTATGCAGGCGAGTATGCCGGGGCTGGGAATTTCAGCAACCCCCTAACCCCCTGACGCGTCGCAGCAATTGAGACCAGCACCGGCCCGCCTCCCCCTTTGCGCGAAGCGCACAAAGGGGGAGGTGGTTTCAGCGAGCGAGGGTAGTGAAGCGACTGAGCGGAAGCTGAAACCGGAGGGGGTTCATCAAATCAGATGATGTCGATCTTGAAGACATATCCCGCGCTGGGGCTGTTGAGCGGCGGAAAGCCGGGATGCCCATATTTCGCATCCAGCGGCCAGCCCGGATGCTCGCCCGCATCCACGCCATAGAGCTGGCCGTCCAGCACCGCGACGTCGTGCATGTCGCAGGAGCCGGGCACGAAATCCACGAACAGCACCGGCTCGCCCGACTTGATGTCGTATTTGATCAGGCCGGGCGTGTAGCCCTCATAGCCCGGCACCTTGGGATTCTGGGTGCCATAGACCTGCCAGATGAAGCCGCCTTCCACTTCGATGCCGTGCAGCCGGTCGACATGAGCGGCGGGAAACATGTAATCGCATTCCCAGGTCACCGGATTCATCCGCAGCAGCGCTTCCAGCCGGTTGGCCTGAATCCACAGCCGGCCGCCATCGGCATTCTCCCAGGCCAGGCCATGGCAGGAGCCGCCATTGTTCTTAGGCCCGAACGGAATCTGGCGATGGCTGATGGTCTTGCCGTTCATGTCGGTCTGGAACACGCCTTCCACCGGCGGGTCGGGCGGATTGTGCACCGAGGCGCCATTGGCGCCGCTCCAGATGAAGCCATTGCCCACCGCCATGCCGCTGCAGTCTTCGCACTTGGTGACGACGCTGTGCAGCACCTTGCCCTTGCGATCCAGCAGCCAGGCCGTTTCGGGGCCGCGGTCATGACGCTGCTGCTGCACCCAGAAGCCGCGGCCTTGGGGATCGGCGGTGATGGCATTGGGCCAGGAGGGCGGCGTCAGGAACAGCTTGGTGGTTTTGGCTTTGCGCCGTGGCACGGCCTTGGGCTTCATGCTGGCCAGGGTGCGGCCCAATTCGTCGGTCGCCTGCTTCTGCGCCAGCGCGGGCGTCGCGACCAATGCGGCCGCTGCGGTGAGAAATTGTCGCTTGTCCATCAGAAACCCCTCCTCACCGCGACCGTCTTCAGACCAGGTCTATCTTAAAGACATACCCGCCACTGGGACTATTCAGTTCGGGAAAGCCCGGCCGCGCATATTTCTCGTCGATCGGCCAGCCCGGATGCTCGCCGGCATCCACGCCGTAAAGCTGGCCGTTCCACACCGTGACGTCATGCATGTCGCAGGAGCCGGGCACGAAATCCACGATCTCCAGCACCTGGCCGGTGCGGGAGTCATATTTCACCAGCCCGGGCACATAGCCTTCATAGCCGATCACTTTGGGGTCCTGGGTGCCGCAGACCTGCCAGATGACGTTGGTGTCCGAACCGATGCCATGCAGGCGGCCGATCTCATGCGTCACCGGGAAGATGAACTCGGTCTGCCAGCTTTTCGGATCGATGCGGATGATGGCTTCCATCCGGTTGGCATAAAGCCATAGTTTGCCGTTTTCCCAGCTCGCGCCATGACAGGAGCCGCCATCGTTCTTGGGCCCGAAGGGAATCTGCCGCCAGCTGATCTGCTTGCTGTTCATGTCGGTCTGGAAAATGCCGTTGATGGGCGGGTTGGGATGCACCTTTTCCGACCCGCCATTGGCGCCCGACCACATATAGCCGTCGCCCCAGGCAGCCCCGCTGGTGTCCTTGCAGTTGGTGCTGATCTCATGCAGCACCTTGCCGGTCTTGAAATCCAGGCACCAGGCCTTCTCCGGCTTGTTGTCGTGGCGCTGCTCATGCACCCAGAAGCCCTTGCCCGGCTCGACCGAGATGGCGTTGGGCCAGCAGGGCGGCGTCAGGAACAGCTTGGTGGTTTTGGCCTTGCGCCGCGGGATCGCCTTCTTGCCGCCTTCGCCACCCAGCCGCCCCAGATCGTCGGTGCGCATTTTCTTCGGCTGCGCCAGCGCAGGGGTCGCCGCCAGCGCGGCCGCGGCGGTGAGAAACTGTCTTTTGTCCATCAGAACCTCCTCACCCTCATGCTTCGACAGGCTCAGCATGAGGAATTTTGTGAAGCTTCTCACCCCGAGCTTGTCGAAGGATGAGAAGTGTTTCGCGAAGCGAACGAAATGGTCCAGTGGACCATTTCGAATGACGAATGCCCTGAGCGTAAGCGAAGGGCCGGTAGTGAAATCATAATCACTTCAACACAGAACCTTACGGCAGGAACACCATCACGGCGGGACTGCCGATCCCTAAGAACTTGCCGGTGAATTTCGGCACGCCGTCCGCGCCCAGCCGGAAGGTGGTGAGATTGTCGGCATTCTGATTCATCGAATAGAGGAACTTGCCGGTGGGATCGATGGTCAGGCTGCGCGGGATCGTGCCTTCGGTATGGGTATTGGCGATCAGCTTGACGCTGCCGTCGCCCTGCACCGCCATGGTGGCGATGGTGTCGTGATTGCGGTTGGCGCCATAAAGATGCTTGCCCGCCTTGTCGATCAGAAGCTCCGAGGTGGTGTTGCTGCCCTCAAAGCCGGCCGGCAAGGTCGAAATGGACGGCCCCCTCTGGGTCAGCTTGCCATTGGCAAAGTCATAGACCGTCAGGCGCGAGTCCTGCTCCTGTTGCTGGTAAAGCGTCTTGCCATCGGGCGAGAAAGCAAAATGGCGCGGCGCCGCCCCCGGCACCGACTTGGTGACCGAGACCTGGGTCAGCTTGCCGGTATTGGCATCCAGCTTCCAGACGAAGATCTGGTCGCGGCCGGCATCGGCGCCCAGCACATATTGACCGGAAGGATCGGGCAGGATCATGTGACCGCGACTGCCATGTGGCTCCAGGCTGCCGAACATGCCCGGCGGCTTGTCCTTGGCGTTATAGACCGACATGGGACCTGAGGGTTTCACCACATCGGTGGTCTCGCCCAGGCTGCCATCGGCCTTGACGCGGATCACCGCATAGCTGCCGCCGGTGTAATTGGCCACCAGCAGGAATTTTCCGCTCGGATCGGGGACGATGTAGCAGGGAATGGAGCCGCCGGAATCCACCACATTGAGCTTCTTGAGAGCGCCGCTTTTTGAATCCACTGCATAGGCGGTGACCGAACCGCTCTTGTTCGGGCCATAGGTCGCGATCTCGTTCACGGCATAGAGAAACTTGTGGTCCTTCGACAGGGTGATCCAGGACGGCGACAGATCCTTGGCCATCAGGCGCAGATGGGAGGGGGCGCCGGTGGCCTCGTCAACATCCACCATATAGATGCCTTCGCCATTGCCGCCGCCACCGGCACCGTGCGGCGCCGCCGGATCCTTGGTGTAGGTGCCGAGATAGGCGCGCGCCGCCCAGGCCGCATCAGCCGATGTCAAGGCCGCCATCAGCGCGGCGATGGCGACCGTGGTGCGAAACAGGTTCATTTCTCCCCTCCATGATTGTTTGCAAAATCAGTGACTAGGCGAGCAACCGCCGCAGCAACGCCGGGTCGCACATGCCCATAAGACGCAAAAGACATCCCCTGTCCGCCCGAATTCTTGTTGTATGACGGGGTTCTAGCATGCCGCTCGCCCGTCCCCAAGCTTGTGCAGATGCAGCATCCCGGACTTGTCACAAAGTTCATGCCGCTCACTTTCGACTTGTTTGACGCATCCGGTGCGACCGCGTAAATCCGATTCCTCGCTGTCCAGGGAACAAGATCATGCGCATTGCCTTTGCCCTTACGCTCGCCTGCGGCCTGGGGGCCGGCTGTCTGGCCATGGCGCAAACCCCGCGGCCGCAAGCCACGCCTCAGCAAGCGGACGTCGCCAACAATCCCTTTGCCAACGACCCCCGCGCCATTCAGCAGGGCGCGGCCCTGTTCGATCGCACCTGCTCGGGCTGTCATGGTCCGGGCGCAACAGGAGGACGCGGACCGGCGTTGGCCAGCGGCGTCTTCGCGCACGGCGGCAGCGACAACGAGATCTTCACCACCATCAAGAGCGGCGTCGCCGGCACGCAGATGCCGTCCTTCTCCGCCCTGCCCTCGGACGATGTCTGGCGGCTGGTGACCTATATCAAGAGTCTCTCCGGCCAGACCGGCGCTCAGGGCGTTGCCACCGGCGATGCGGCAAGCGGCGAAACCGTTTTCTTCGGCAAGGGCGGCTGCACCAGTTGTCATGAGATCAATGGCCGGGGTGCGGACCTCGCGGCCGATCTTTCCGCCGAAGGCGCCAAGCCCATCGGCGCCATTAAAACCGGCGTGCTGCATCAGATCCGCCGCCGCTTCCCACCCATGCCGCATTTCGCCGATGTCGTGACGACCGATGGCAAGACCCTGCACGGCCTGGTGCGCAACGAGGACGCCTTCTTCATCCAGCTCGAGATGACGGACGGAAGCTGGACGACTTTGGACAAGAAAAACGTCCGCAAGGTCACCGAGACCGGCAGCGCGCTGCCCTCCGACACCGCTACCAAACTGTCGGAGAAAGAGATTGACGATGTCGTGGCCTTCCTCGCCAAACAAAAGGCGCGCGACTTCACCCAGACCGCCAAGATCGATCCCGCGCCAGTGCTGCCCTATAGCCGCATCGCCAATCCCAAGCCGGGCGACTGGCCGACCTATTGGGGCGATTATCAGGGCCACCATTTCAGCGCCCTTACCCAAATCAACGCCGCCAATGTGAAGAACCTGCAGATGGCGTGGATGTCGCCCCTGCCCGGCACCTACACCACCGAAGCGACGCCCATCGTCGTGGACGGCATCATGTATGCCGCCGGCGGCTCGGGCGATGTCTTCGCCTTTGACGCGGCGACCGGCCATCAGATCTGGGCCTTCCACAGAAAGCAGGACATCAAGAACCCCTACCAGAACAATCCCAACAACAAGGGCGTGGCGGTGCTGGACGGCCGCGTCTTTGTCGGCACCCTGGACGATCTTCTGATCGCGATCGACGCCCATACCGGCCGCGAATTGTGGGAAGTGCGCACCGACGACACCTTGGCGGGCTATCAGCTCACCGGCGCGCCGCTGGCGGTGGACGGCAAGATCATCATGGGCATGTCGGGCGGCGAGCTGGGCGTCAGAGGCTATCTCGACGCCTATGATCCGGCCACCGGCAAGCGGCTATGGCGCACCTACACGACACCCGGACCCGGCGAGAAAGGCAACGAGACCTGGTCCGGCGAAAGCTGGAAGACCGGCGGCGCGCCCACCTGGCTTACCGGCAGCTACGATCCCGAACAGCATCTGTTGATCTGGGGCACCGGCAACCCCGCCCCTGACTACAATGCCGAAAGCCGCAAGGGCGACAATCTCTACAGCGACAGCGTGCTGGCGATCGATCCGGACACCGGCAAGATCAAATGGCACTATCAGTTCACGCCCAATGACGACCATGACTGGGATTCGACCGAGGATTATGTCCTCACCCGCATGGTGGTGAACGGCAAGGAGCGCAAAGTCATCCTGCATGCCGACCGCAATGGCTTCTTCTATGCGCTGGACGGGACCAACGGTCAGTTCCTCTGGGCCAAGCCGTTCGTGCGCACCAACTGGAACAAGGGCTTTGACGCCAAGGGCCGACCGATCATCGATCCGGCCACCATCGCAACGCCCGCGGGCGTGACGGTGTTTCCGGCCGTGGGCGGCACAAACTTCCAGGCGCCGACGTACGATGCGAAAAACAATCTCTTCATCCTGGAATATGTCTCGGCCCAGGGTTTCGCGCAGAGCGCACCCGTCACCTATGAAAAGGGCAAGCAGTTCCTGGGCCGCGGCGCCGGCGCGGGACCCAATCCCGTCGCTACCGACCAGGGCATCGAGGCGATCGACGCCAAGACCGGCAATATCGTCTGGAAATTCCCCATGGCGCGGGTGGGCCTGTCCTCCGGCCTGGTCGGCACGGCCGGAGGGATCGTCTTTGCCGCCAGCGCCGAGGGCCAGCTTCTGGTGCTGGACGAAAAGAGCGGCAAGCCGCTCTGGCATCTGCGCATCAACGGGCCGGTCAATTCCTCGCCTATCAGCTACAGCGCCGGCGGCAAGCAGTTCATCGCCATCACCGCCTCGACCCAGCTTCTGGTGTTTGGATTGCCCGATTGAGATCTCGCTGATCACATCTTTGTCATGGCCCGCTTTATGCGGGCCATCCAGTTTGACGCTTGCGCATTTCTCAAAGGAAACTGGATGGCCCGGACAAGCCGGGCCATGACAATTGGGGGCTGAATGAATCGCGAAAGGACTGGCCTGTCGTGACCCCAGACCGCCGCGCCGTACTTGCCGGAACCGGCGCCCTGGCGGCGGCGGGACCGGTGCGCGCCGCGCCGCCGCCGGCGGTGACACGCATTCTGGCCAGGTATCTGGTCGGTGCCCGCACGGGTGACATTCCGGCAAAGGTGCGCCGCGAGGGCTGCCGCACCCTATTGAACTATGTCGGCGTGGCGGTCGGCGGCTCGCGCCATGAAACGGTGACGCGGGCGCTGGCGGCGCTGACGCCGTTCAGCGGCAAGCCGGAAGCGGCCATACTGGGCCGACGCGAGCGGCTCGATATCTTGAACGCCAGCCTGATCAACGGCATCAGCTCGCATATCTTCGACTATGACGACACCCATCTGAAGACCATCATCCATCCGGCCGGTCCCGTCGTCTCTGCGGCGCTGGCGCTGGCACAACATAAGAAGGCGAGCGGCGCCGATTTCCTGCACGCCTGTCTGCTGGGCATCGAAAGCGAATGCCGCATCGGCAATGCACTCTGGCCCAGCCACTACGACATGGGCTGGCACATCACCGGAAGCTGCGGGGTGTTGGGCAGCGCCGCGGCTTGCGGCAAGCTGCTGGGCCTGAACGAACAGCAGATGATATGGGCGCTGGGCATCGCCGCCAGCCAGCCGGTGGGCCTGAAAGTGCAGTTCGGCTCCATGACCAAGAGCTTTCATCCCGGCCGCGCGGCGCAGAACGGGCTGACGGCGGCGGTGCTGGCGGCGCAGGGCTTCACCGCCGACGAGACGGCGCTGGAAGGCAAGGACGGCTTCGCCCAGGCGGTGGCGCGCAGCGTCAAGTGGGCCGAGGTTACGGAAGGACTGGGTACGCGCTTCGAGGCCGCGCTCAACACTTACAAGCCCTTCGCTTGCGGTATCGTCACCCATCCGGCGATCGATGCCGCCATCCAGTTGCGCAACGAAAACAGATTGAAGCCTGGCGACATCGCATCCGTCGAGCTGATCGCCAATCCGCTGGTGCTATCGCTGACCGGCAAGACCGAGCCGCGCACCGGCCTGGAAGGCAAGTTCAGCATCTATCATTGCATTGCCGTTGGCCTGATCCATGGCGCGGCCGGGGAGCGTCAGTTCCAGGATGCCGTCGTGCGCGATCCGGCAGTGGTCGCTCTGCGCCGCAAGGTGATGGTGCATCCCGATCCAAAAGTGGGCGCGGCGCAATGCACCCTGGTGGTGAAGCTCAGGCGCGGCCGCAGCCTCACCCGCCGGATCGAGCATGCTATCGGCAGCTTGGAAAAGCCGATGAGCGATGCCGCCCTGGAAGCCAAGTTCACAGACCTGGCCGAAGGCATCCTGACCAAGGACCTGGCACGCCGCGTGATGGACATGTGCTGGTCCATCGAAAAAGCATCCGATGCCGGAGCGCTGGCGGAGGCAGCGCGGGCCTGACCAAGATGACGGGCCGGAATCGGCGTGGCAGGCCGAAGCGATGTGTGACAAGCTCCGCGCGGGCAACGAGTGTCGGGGGCGCGCGCATGAAGGTCATCGCTTGGGCCGCGGGCATCGCGGTTCTTTCCACCGGAGCTTGGGGCCAGACCGACGTCGATTGGCCGCTCTATACCGGCGACCTTGCCGGCAGCCGCTTCAAGCCGCTTGACCAGATCAACGCCTCCAACTTCTCCAAGCTGGAAGTGGCGTGGCGCTTCAAGACCGACAACATCGGCAACCGGCCGGAATTCAAGCTGGAGGGCACGCCGCTGGAAGTCGGCGGTGTGGTCTACGCCACCGCCGGCTCGCGCCGCGCGGTGGTGGCGCTGGATGCCACCAGCGGCGAACTGCTCTGGGTGCATGGCGAAAAGGAAGGCGCGCGCGGTGCGGCCGCGCCGCGCCAGCTTTCCGGCCGCGGCCCCACCTATTGGAGCGACGGCAAGGAGGCGCGCATCCTCTATGTCACGCCCGGCTACCGTCTGATCTGCCTGGATGCCAGAACCGGGCAGCGAATCGAGTCATTCGGCGATCACGGCGCGGTGGATCTGAAAGCCACCGACGACCAGGAGATCAAGCCGGACCTCACCACTGGCGAGATCGGCTGGCAGTCCGCGCCCACGGTGGTCGGTGACACCGTCCTGGTCGGTTCGGCCTTCCGCGAAGGCTTCACGCCCAGCAGTTACCGCAACAACAAGGGCTCGGCGCGCGCCTATGACGTGAAGACCGGCGCCAAGCTGTGGGAATTCCGCACCATCCCGCGCAAGGGCGAGTCCGGTTACGAGACCTGGTTGAACGGCTCGGCCGACTATACCGGCAACACCGGTGTCTGGACCGAAATCACCGCCGATCCGGCGGCGGGCCTCGCCTATCTGCCGGTGGAGTCACCGACCTCCGACTTCTATGGCGGCAAGCGGCCCGGCAACAATCTCTACGCCAATTCGCTGGTGGCGGTGGACCTGAAAACCGGCAAGCCGAAATGGCATTTCCAGTTCATCCACCACGAAGTGTGGGACTATGACATGTCGTCCCCGCCGCTGCTGATGGACATCACGGTGGACGGCAAGCCCATCAAGGCGGTGGCCGAACCCACCAAGATGGGGATGCTCTATGTCTTTGACCGCATCAGCGGAAAGCCGGTCTGGCCTATTCCCGAAAAGCCGGTGCCAAAAGGCGATGTGCCGGGCGAATGGTATGCACCCACCCAGCCGATGCCGTCCAGGCCCGCACCTTACGCGCGCACTGGCGTCAGCCAGGACGAGCTGATCGATTTCACGCCCGCGCTGCGCAGCCAGGCGCTGGATCTGGTCAAGGATTACAAGATGGGTCCGATCTACACCCCGCCGGTGGTGTCGAAAGAGCCGCGGCCCAATGGCACGGGGCCGCTCGGCACTCTGGCGCTGGGCCCGGCCAATGGCGGCACCAACTGGCCCGGCGGCTCCTTCAATCCCGAGAACCACACCGCCTATCTCTATGCCTGCAATGCCTGTCTGTCGGCTTACGGCCTGGTCAAGCCGCCGGCGGGCATGAGCGATCTGGATTATGTCGAAGGCCATGCGGGCGAGCGGGTGGTGATGATCAATGCCGCCGGCGCCGATCAGGGCGCGGATGCGCCGCTGAAGCGCGCAACACCGCCGGCCACGCCGCAGCCACCGCCGACCCCGGCCCGGGGCCTGACCGTGCAGGGCCTGCCGCTGGTCAAGCCGCCTTACGCCACCATCAGCGCCATCGATCTGGACAGCGGGAAAATCCTCTGGCAGGTGCCGCATGGCGAGACGCCCGATTATATCCGGGGCAGCCCGGCGCTCCGGGGCATCAACGTCCCGCGCACCGGCCAGACCGGCTTCAACATCGGCACCCTTGTGACCAAGAACCTGGTGATCGCGGGCGATGCCACGGTCACGACCACGCCGGATCATCCGCGCGGCGCCATGCTGCGCGCCTATGATCAGAAGACCGGCACGGAAGTGGGCCATGTGCTGATGCCGGCCGGCCAGTCCGGATCGCCGATGACTTACATGGTGGGCGGCCGGCAATACATCATCGTCGCGGTCTCCGGCGGGAACTATTCCGGCGAATATATCGCCTACACCCTGCCGCGTAATTGATGCAGCGATGGCTCCTGATTGTGGTCACGACGAGACCTGCACAGACCCTCCAGCAGAGCGGCCCGTGATTTGATCAAAGTCCGCTTCGCGTCAGAAGTTGTCGGCCCTTGCCTCCGATTTGAGCCGTTGGCAAAGGAGTCATCCCGCTACTTTTCACCGTTGTTTCTCATAAATATTGCGATGATGGCAAATAGTACAGCAAGGAATGGGGCGATAAGCCCGAGCATAATAATTCGGCTCTCGGTTTTGTGGGTGAAATGGGACGACAGAGAACCGTCATTATTTATTGACAGATAGTGGTGACGCAGAAGCCAAATCGTGAAGATCATTGCTCCAATCGAGACCGGGATAGCACAGAGCGCCAATATCCACTTGGGAGCCGGGACCTGCCCCTCTCCTAAAATGATCTCGAACCGCAGCCCCTTGGTAGCTCGCTCCTGGATAAATTGGACTGCATGCTCGTAGGCGTCCGGTACAGAAGGGTAACTGTCATTCGTATAATTCCAACTATCTTCGAGCGATGGCTGGGTAACCCCGTCCCGTAAGAAAGCAGCGTCAAATCCCAATAGGGGACGTTTGTCAGACTTTGCGGTGCGGACGATTGCCACAGCGTTTTCTGGTGACAGCCAATTCGTTTCCAGCATGATTGCGTCCCAGCGGATGCCTATTTGGTTTTCATCTTCGACCTGCCTTAGCAGTATTTACGGCGCATACGATCACATTGCGATAGTGCAACGGCGACTGACGGGTTGTCACCTTCTTCCCCACTCCAACGTCCGCTATGGAAGTACGCTTTGCACCACAGCCGGCATCGCCCTTTCGGCAATCAATCCAAGGTCCGTCTGAATCGTAGCAACGCGACACTGCCGGCCACGAGGGTGAACAGGAACAGCGGCCACAGATCCTGCCAGATTTCGGGCATGCCGTTATCCTTGAGCAGGATGCCGCGCACGATGCGCAGGAAATGCGTGGCGGGCAGCACCTCGCCGATCACCCGCGCCCAGGCCGGCATGCCCATGAAAGGAAAGGCGAAGCCCGACAGCAGGATGGCCGGCAACAGGAAGAACATGGTCATCTGCATCGCCTGCAACTGGTTCTCGGCGATGGTGGAAAAGGTGTAGCCGACCGCCAGGTTGGCGACGACATAGACGGCCAGCGCGCCCGCCAGCAGCAGCAGCGAGCCGATCATCGGCACATGGAAGACAAAGCGCGCCATCAACAGGATGATGCTGCTCTGCACCGCGCCGACCAGAATATTGGGCGCGATCTTGCCGATCATGATCTCCAGTGGCGTCGCCGGCATTGCCAGCAGGTTTTCATACGTCCCCCGCTCCCGCTCGCGGGTCAGCGCCAGACAGGTCATCAGCACCATGGTCATGGTGAGGATCACGGCCAGCAGCCCCGGCACGACATTATATTGGGTGTTGGATTCCGGATTGTAGAGAAGATGCTGTACCGGATTGAAGGGCGGCGGGCCCTGCGCCCGCGCCGCCAGCGGCCCCACCAGGTCATCGCGCAAGGCCGTGGTGGCGAGCTGGTTGAAGGCCGCGATCGCGAAGGAGCCCGCGGCCGGGTCGGTGGCGTCGGCCTCGATCAGCAGATCGGGATGGTCGCCGCGGACAATATCGCGCGAGAAATTGGGCGGGATCTCCACCACGAACAGCACCTTGCCTTCCTGCAGCAGGCGGCGGGCATGGGCGGGATCGTTGGTCTGTTCGACGATCTTAAAATAGCTGGAATTGGCCAGCCCCGCGACGATGGAGCGGGCCAAGGGCCCCGGATCGTTGATGGCGATGGCGGCGGGCAGATCATGCGGGTTCAGGTTGATGGCAAAGCCGAACAGGAAAAGCTGCATCAGCGGCACCCCCAGGATCATCCCCAGAGTCAGCCGGTCCCGCCGCATCTGCAGGATTTCTTTGACCAGAATGGCCCAGATCCGGCGCGGCGAGAAATTCATTTCGCCTTCTCCCCAATCCGCTCTTGGGTCTGCTCCTGAAGCTGGATGAAGACGTCTTCCAGATTGGGCCTGACTTCGGTCACCGTCAGGCCGTCACGTCCGCGATACGGCGCGACGGCCTTTTCCAGCGCGGCGCGATCACGGCCGCTGGCATGCAGGGCGGCGCCGAAGAAACCGGCATAATCCACGCCAGGCTTGCCCTGCAGCTCGCGCTCCAGCTTGCGCACATCCTTGCCTTCGATCACGAAGGTGGAAAGGCCAGAGCGTTCGATCACCTCGGCGACCGAACCGCGCGCCACCAGCTTGCCGTTCAGGATATAGACGATGCGGTCGCAGCGTTCGGCCTCGTCCATATAGTGAGTGGAAACCAGCACGGTCAGACCATCGGCGCTGAGCGCGTGAATCTCCTCCCAGAAATCGCGCCGCGCCTTGGGGTCCACGCCCGCGGTCGGTTCGTCCAGCAGCAGCAGCTTGGGGTCGTGCAGCATGCAGGCCGCCAGCGCCATGCGCTGCTTCCAGCCGCCCGATAAAGCGCCGGCAAGCTGGTCCTGCCGCTTGGCCAGGCCCAGCCGCGCCAGGGTGTCATCCACCTTCTTCTTCGGGTTGTCGATGCCGTAGAGCCGCGCCACGAATTCCAGATTCTCGCGGATGGACAGATCTTCCCAGAAGCTGAAGCGCTGGGTCATGTAACCGACCTGCCGCTTGATCGCCTCGGACTGGGTACGGAAGTCGAGGCCCAGGCAGGTGCCCTGCCCGTCATCGGCGCGCAGCAACCCGCACAGCATGCGGATGGTGGTGGTCTTGCCCGAACCGTTGGGACCCAGAAAGCCCCACACCTGCCCTTCCGGCACGGCGATATCGATGTGATCCACCGCCGTCTTCTGGCCGAAGCGCTTGGTCAGGCCTTTGACGTCGATGGCCAGATTGGAATGAGGCGTCACAGCGGTTTTACCGTCACCGGCTGGCCGGGATGGATGGCCAATCCGCCAGGCGCCCGCGCTTCGAGCTTGTAGACCAGCTTCTCGCGATTGTTGACGCTGAAGATCACCGGTGGGGTGAACTCCGCCTGGGCGGCGATGAAGGTGATGGTGGCCATCATCGGCTTGCAGCCATCACAGTTCACCTGCACTTTCTGGCCCAGCTTCACCTTGGGCAGCTCCGTCTCCGGCACGAAGAAGCGGGCATAGACATTGGCGGGCGGCAGCACCGAGACCACGGGCGTGGAGGCCGGCACATATTCGCCGGGCCGGAAAAATATGTCCTGCACCGGCCCTTCGGTTTGCGACACGATCTGGCGCTGCGACAGGCCATAGGCCGCGCCCTTCAGGTTCGCTTCCATCTGGCCGATCTGGGCCTGAAGCTGGCCGATCTTGGCCACCGATTGCTGTTCGTTGGTGCGGGCCAGATCGAGTTGCGTGGGCGTGCCGGCATGGGCTCGCGCCAGGCTTTCCTGCCGCATCAGTTCGGTGCGCGTATAGACCAGGTTCGATTGTTCCTGTTTGAGCGAGGCGCGCGCCTGGTTCAGCGCATTGCTGGCTTGTTCGCGGCCGGCCTCCTGGGTGGTGGAATCCAGCACGAACAACAGATCGCCGCGCTTGACCGCCGTGCCGCGCTCGACCTTCAGTTCGGTCACCCAGCCGGCCTGGGGCGCGGAGATCATGGCGCTGTCGCCCTCGCCATACCCCAGCCAGCCCTGGTCATGTTTCTCTTCACAGCCAGCAAGGGCCAAAGGGAGGATCAGCGCGAAAGCCAGCCGCCTCATGACGCCTTCTCCGCCGCCAAACCCTGCAGCAAGGTCGTGACGTGAGTCTCGATCAAACCCGGATAGTCGTAAGGCTCGCTGTCGAAACGGCCGAACAAGGTCCGCCACAGGATCATCACCAGCAGCGGCGCCACGCACAGCCGCGCCGCATGGCCGGGTGCGACTTTGCGGAATTCCCCGCGCGCGATGCCGCGCTTGATAATGCTCTCGAACAGGCCAAGGCCGCGATCGATGATCTCTTTGCGCCAGAACTCGGCCAGTTCGGGAAAATTGCCGGCCTCCGCCAGCAGCACCCGCGCCAAGACCACCCGGTCGCTGGTGGACGCGAAATGCCCCAGGGTGCCGATGACAAAGCGGAGCTGGTCGGCGGCCGGCGTATCGGCGCTCTTCAGCTGTTCGGTGACGGCGGCAATGCGCTCGCCGATCGACTGGCGCGCCAGCGCCTTGAACACCGCTTCCTTGCTTTCGAAATAGAGATAGATGGTGCCCTTGGTTATGCCGGCGCGGGCAGCGATGTCGTCCATCCGGGTGCCGGCAAAGCCCTTTGCCGCAAAACAGGCCAGCGCCGCCCCTAGGATTTCCGGGGCGCGCTCCTCCTTGCGGCGGGTCCAGCGCTGTGGCTTCATCCCTATGTTAATAACTGACCAGTCAGTTAGTTCCAAGAGGAAAAGAGATTTGATCCCCGAAAAGCGCCCGATGCTGGCGGAAACCCCGGGCAAGGACGTTCGTTGTGGTGGCACCTAAAAACTGACAATGAAGACCCCTGACGCCAACGACGCCCTTTCGCACGAGCGCGCCGAACTTATCGCCTTATCCGGTGCGATGGCGGGAGCGGTGCCGCAGCTCGGGGCCGACCTGGGCCGTTGGCGTGACACGCTCGAAGACGGGTTGAAGGACGCCGCCACCGCCATCGGCGGGGAGCGGCATCTTGAAGAGGCGACGCGTTCTCTTCGGCACATCTGGCTTGCGGCAGCGGCCAACGCAACCAGCAAGGCCTATCGCTCGCCGTCCGACGGCGAGGCCGTGTTGACGCCGAGCGGACGCTTCCACAATTTCGGCTACGAGCGAGATCTGCAGCCGGAGAATTTGGAGCGGCGCTGTGCCCGTTTCTTCCCACCGCCGCCACCGGGCTGGACGGCAGATCATGTGCTCTATTCCAGCGGCCAGGCGGCGATGAATGCGGTCTTGACCCATCTCACCGCGCTTCATCCGGTCCTGGGCACTCATCATGCAGGCGCCTATTTCGAAACAGGCGAGCTTCTGGCGCTTTATGGAAAGCGCCTGCAACGGCTGCGCCCCGACCAGAAGCCCGATCTGGTGATTGCCGAACCGGTGTGGTGCGACGGCGCTGTTTTCGGACAGAACCGGCCGGCCGAGATCGCGGCGCTGTGCGAACAGGCCGGCGCCACCCTATTGATCATCGACAGCACGCTCGCGGGGCTGGACGATGGACTGAATGATACGCTCGGCAATCTCTCGCCGCGGGTTACGGTTTTCCGCCTTCACTCCGGCCTCAAGCTGTTTCAGCAGGGGCTCGAACTGGCCGATATCGGCATTGTGAGCGTCTATGGCAGCGGCGCGGGCGAGCAATTGCGCAGCATCCGCACATTGCACGGCACGGGCCTGCGCTTTGCCGATGTCGCCGCGCTTGAATTATCCTTCTTCCTGGATGCGCCGTCCACGCGCCGTTACGAGGAAGCGATCTTTGCGCACAATGCGCGGCTTGCTCGCGCCTTGTCGCAGGCGCCCGGAATTTTCAGCCCGGTGGCGCATCCGTCTGGCTCCTCTTCAACCGGCCGGGCGCCTTTCTGCATCTTCACACTCGCCGATCCGGGGGCCGATTCCGAAGCCCGCTACAAAGCGCTCGAACGGGCCATCCTGGCGGGCGCAAAGCGCCGCAACCTGGTCCTGGATCATGGCGGCAGTTTCGGCTTCCGGGGCCATCGCTTTGAAGTGGTGCGGCCGGATGGGCGCCCGCTCTTTCTTCGTGCCGCGCTCGGGCGGCGCGGCGGACCGAGCCTTGAGGGCGTGATCGATCTTCTGTCCTCGCTATCGTTCTGACCGGCGCGGGCCGCGACGCCGGCCGGAATGTGACACCCTGAATTCCTTTCCAGCACAGTGGGATCCGAAGCTTGGAATTCACGTGACTTGAAGTCGCGGC
>JADMIO010634600.1_pt1 | contig 17742 bp, 15 predicted proteins | sample 8958161 | NCBI WGS metagenome assembly JADMIO01 (sample SAMN16585339, study PRJNA669376) | soil metagenome | isolation source: Crop rotation soil | place: USA: Cullars Rotation, Alabama | collected 2011
TGACAGAAACACTTTTTTGGACGGCCCGGGCGCGTGCTCGGGCTGTTTCCTTGCGTCGGAGTGGTAAGCAGTTGGCCGGGTCTTTCTCGATGGCTACGATGTGGACCCGCCTGGCTTCATCTGAGCAGCTTGGGTTTCACCGAGTTGCGTCCTTGAAGAACAAGCCATCGTACGTCTGACCGGACGGTGTGGAGCTCGAACTCGAGTCCCCTTTGGCGTTGTACCAGCAGGGGAAGCCCTGGCTTTGGGTCCAGCACCATTTGCAGTCGATTGTCGCCGAGCCCACCGATCCCGGCTTCACGACCGCGTTCGGGTCGGAGATCACATACGCGACATGGCCATCGGCAAAAACGCAGTTCAGCCTGATGCCTATCGTCCAGCCCTTTCCCGCGTCGCCGGAATGGAACGCCTTTCGGTCGAAGAACGTGATCTGGCTGCTTTGATATGCCAAGCTTCCCTTATTGCCCTTGCCATTCAGCGCTGCCACAGCGAGTGCAGGTCTATAGAAGTAGGAGCACATGTCGGTGGGGCTGTTGGTGTTGGTGTTGTCTGAGGGACAGAAGAAAACATCGCGGCTGCCGAGATACGGCGACAGGCATTCGGCATAGGTGACGGGCGCCACGCCCTGGGCAGGAGGGATCTGGCCCACCCGACTGCAAAACTCAGCGACCTGATTGCTGAACTGCGTCCCCGTGTATCCGGTGAGTCTTGGGCTCGGAATGTAATAGTTCCAGTCGCCAGCGTACATCCACAGGGCCACGCCGATCTTTCTGAGGTTATCCTGGCAGGCGGCACGGCGCGCGTTTTCCGCCGCGCGCTGCACCACCGGCTGGAGTACAAAGCCAATGCTGACGAGGATCGATACGACGGCGACAATCTCCACCAGCGTGAAGCCTGCCCGCTTGTGACTCGATGTCTCGGGTGATCTCATTGGGAATATACCGAGATTGTGGGGATCATCGCGTGGCATCCTTGAACCGAGTCTGGTCGTAGGCCTGGCCTTCGGGAGCGGTCGTCTGGTTGGGGTCTCCCTTGGCGTTATACCAGCAGGGGAATCCGGCGCTCTGCGTCCAGTTCCATTTTGAATCGATGATTGCAGCGGATACCGGTGCAACGGCCACGTCCGCACCGCCGGGCGACTTAGGCGCTGCCCCCACGTACCCCGCATGGCCATCCATAAAAACGCAGTTCAGCTTGACGCCTTCTGCCCAACCTTTCGTGGCGCTGCCGCCGTGAAAGCCCTTTCGCTCGAAAAAGATGATCTGGCTGGCGGGAAAGGCGAAACCCGACTTGGCGCCGTAACCAAGCACGGCGCCGACCATTACAGCGGGCTTCATAAAGTACGAACACATATCGTCGGTGGTCTGATTGTTAACGTAGTCCGAAGGGCAGAAGTACGTGCTACGGGTGTTCAGATAGGGTGAGAGGCATTCGGCATAAGTCCCGTTGTACGCCTTCAGCGGGACGTTACCAACGCGGCTGCAGTACTGCGCGGAGCTGCTATTCCATTGGCGCGGAAATATGGATTGCGGATAAGGCAGGTGGTCGTGATTGTCGGCAGCGTACTGCCACAGGGCAACGCCGATCTGCCTCACGTTGCTGAGACACACCGCCTGAAGATCGCTTTCACGCGCGCGCTTCACGACAGGGCTGAGCACGCCGATCAGGCTGACGGCGATCCACACCAGCGCGATCACCTCGACAAGCGTTACACCGTGCCGCCAACGCATTTCAGTTGTCCGTTTACCTCGACTCATGGCGAGATCCACAGCCTTGGACTGGTCGCAACGTTGTTGTCGCAGAGCACCCACTTGCCAGGCGCTGAAGGAGAGTCATTTCGCACGTTCGCGTCGATGGTGATCGCGTTCCACATCGACACCACATGCCCGTCCACGCAAAGGACGTTGGACGTGTTCCCATGCAACGTCTTACTGATATTCGTGAACGTGTGGGCCGTGTCGCTGAAGAGGAAGATGTCCCGAGGCACAGTTGTCGGCGGAGTCGGTCCAGTAGAATCATAGGCAGCGCAGCACCACGCGTGCTCGTTGGTTCCGATCTCGCGAAACATCAGTGTGCTGGTTGGAAACGTTACGGCGTACTTCGAGACTTCCAGGAGCCCGAAGTTCAGTGCATAGGTGTTTCGCGCGATTCCGTAGCCAAGGATGGCTCCTTGACCGCTTGGGTTGGTCCAATAGAGACTCCCGACGGCGGGACATTTCCACGTGGCCGTGGCATCGCCGCCGGCACGGGGAAGGTACGAGGCAAGGGCTTCTACGAAGTTCACCGACGGATTTGCGGTTACTCCGTCCGTTTTTGATAGATAGGCCCGCTGAGTAAGGCTGAACGCGGTGCGCGTGATGCGATTGCTGGGAAAACGCTGGGAGTAATCATCCACGTACAACGCCACTGCCTGCCCGATAACGCGCAGGTTCGACTGGCAGGCGGCGTTGAGCGACGAGTGCCTCGCCCGGTCGACTACAGGCGAGAGAACCCCCGCAAGCGCGCAGATGATGCCAAGGACGACAACCAGGTCCAGGATCACGAAGGCGGAATCGTTTCTGCGCTTTTTCACTGTGAGTCGTTTTCCAGTTGTTGCCATGGGACCTGCGTGAGGGTGCATCTAGCGTACGGCATCCTTGAAGAGAGTGGGGTCGGACGCCTGGCCGGACGGTGCAGTCGCCTGGTTCGGATCGCCTTTCTTGTTGAACCAGCAGGGGAAGCCTGCGGCTTGCGTCCAGTTCCACCTGGAATCGATGACTGATGCCGGCACCGGAGCAACAGCCACGTCGGCGCCATCCGGCGATGACGGCAACGCGGCGGCCACGAATCCGACGTGACCGTCGGCAAAGACACAGTTCAGCTTGACGCCTTCGGCCCACCCCCTTGAGGAGCTACTGGAATGGAAGCCCTTGCGCTCGAACACCAAAATCTGGCTATATGGGAAACCAAAGTCGCGTGTAAGAAATCTGCCACTCCACGTCGTGACGGCGACCGCCGGCTTCAGGAAGTACGACGACATATCAACCGTCGTTTGACTGTTTGTGTTATCAGAAGGGCAGAAATAAGTATCGCGGTTTTTGAGGTAGGGCGAAATTGCTTCGATGTACGTCGAAGGCAAGGCGTTAGCAGGCAACGGGACGAGGCCAATCCGGCTGCAGAACTGGGCCGTCGCGCTGCCCCAGGCAGCCGGGGGTCTCGGCAGGCGGTACGAATAGTCCGCTGCGTACTGCGACAGCGCGACGCCGATCTGCCGGAGGTTGTCCTGACAAGTGACCTGAAACTTGTTGTCCTGTACCCGATAGAATACCGGGCTGAGGACACCGAACAGAGCGACGGTAATTGAAACGACGGCGATGATCTCGACCAGCGTGAATCCCGCCCGTTTGTGGGTTGGAATGGGACCGATAGTCATATCTGCAACTGCTTTCCGTTCATGGCGTAATCCAGAGCCTCGGGGCAACGGGAACACCGTGGCTGCACAACACCCATTTCCCCGGAGCAGCCGGCGCATCGTTGCGGACGTTCGTGTCGACTGCCGCGCTGCTTGACAGCCATATCACGTGTCCATCAGCACAGAGGAGGTTAGATCCATCGCCGTGAGGCTTTTTGTTGATATTTGCAGGATCAACCACGTGCGAGTCCGTCGCCAGGAAGATGTCGGTCGGCCGCGTGGTCGGCGGCGTCGTTCCTCTTGGGTCGTACGCCGCACAGCACCAGGCATGCTCGTTCGTGCCAGTTTCTCGCAGAAGGAGAGTGCTCGAGAGGTGACTAACCGACCCCGTTGTTTTCTCCAGGAGTCCGAAGTTGAACGCATACGTGTTTCTCGCGACGCCGTAGCCTAGAACGCGGCCCTGGTTCCAGGGAACGTTGTAGTAGAGGTCAGCGACTGCGGGACACTCCCAGGATGCCGTGGCGCTGCCGCCCGCGCCTGACAAATATGTCGCCAGTCCATCCACGAAGTTTATGGTTGGATTGCCTGTTGGCCCATCCGTCTTTGCGAGATAGACTCTCTGGGTCAGAACCGAAGTACCTGTGGGCTTGTTCGTCGGATAGTGCTGCGAGTAATCCTGCACATACAGCGATATTGCCTGCCCGATCAGGCGCAGATTGGCTTGACAGGTGCCCTTGGCGGATGAATAGGGCACGCGCTGAATCACAGGCGCCAACACACCCGCCAGCGCGCAGATGATGCCGACGACAATCAGCAAATCGACAAGCACAAAAGCCGCATCTTTGCGCGTTCTCACTGCGGGTATTCCTGGGCAGTCAGGCGGATGACGCGGGTGATTTGGCCGTCAATGTTGGCCATTCCCGGCACGCCCTGGAGGATGACAAACTCACCCGGGATGGGCGCGGGCAGGCTCTCCGGCAGGGCCGTCAGGGTCTCCTTGCCTCCATCTGAGAGCAGGAACCAGGCGTCCTGCACCTGAGTAGCGCTGCCGAAGGTCCGCACGAGCAGCCCGGTGGGGTCGGCCCCGTGGAATGCGGCATAGGGGCGCATTGTCAGCGGAACAGGAGGGACGCCGAGAGCGCCCACTTCGACGGCGGGATCGGTCAGAACGACCTCCCCGTCAACCGTCGCGAGCGTTCCCGTAACCGTTAGATGCCAGCCGGGCGTCCCTCCAAGATGGTCGATTACGCCGATGCCTGAGCTGCGGTCAGCAGCCTCGATATAAAACCTGTCGCCGAACACTGCGCTGAGCGGCAGATCTGGGAGGGTCACCTGCTGCCCCTGCGGGTGACGCCGGATGCTGCCGGGACTCCAAACAGTGTCAATTTGGATGGGAAGCGCCGCGGTTTCAGTGGTCTCGTTGCATGGGTCGCCGTTCGGCGGCATAGTCGCAACGCGAAAATCGCCGGACGCCGACGCCGAGCTTCCGCAGATGCCGGTGTCTTGTATCGAGAAAACCTCCGATACCGCCGTCGATGACAGACACTCTTGTGCATAAACCGCTGGAGAAACCACAACCAATGCTGCCGCGACGATCGGGATTACGATGGCGAATCTGTGCATGGCCGCCTACCTCACCACGCGGAAGCCGAAGTCCTGCCAGCAGTCGGTCGGGACCGTGAAGGCGCGGCACGAGGTCCGGCAGAGCTCGTCGTCGTCCCCCCAGCTTCCGCCTCGAAGCACGCGGTAGGTTCCGGAAGCGGGCCCCTGCGGGTCGACCCAGCCCTCCACTCCCGGGGAGCTGTAGGCCGTGTCCTTGTACCAGTCCTGGCACCACTCGTAAGCGTTTCCCGCCATGTCCTTGCAGCCGTAGGGGCTGTCGCCAACCGGTGAAGTATAGCTTCCGACCGGCGCGGTCTGGTAACCGACCACCAATGCGTCGTTCCAGTTATTGCAGCGCGAAGGATCCCAGAGATCGCCCCATGGATAGACCAACGCCGTCTGAGTTGCCTCCACCCAGCGGGCCGCCTTCTCCCACTGCGCCTCGGTAGGAAGATGCCCGCCAGCCCACTTGCAGAACGCCTCGGCCTCGTAGTATGAAAGCCCGATGACCGGGTGGCGATCGGTCTGGGTAAACGTCGTGGGCAAATGATCGCCCCAGGTCTGCCCGGCATCCCAGTACGCCGGCTGAAGGCGATTGTTGATGGAGCGCCACGCCCAGCCTGCCGTTGACCAGTAGGCCGGGTTTTCGTAGCCGCCGGCGTCCATGAATCCGCGATACTCCAGCCGCGTGACCTCGTACTTGCTGATCTGGTAGGTGCTAAGCTGAACGGCGTGCGTGGGTGTTTCGTCGGAGTACTGGTAGGTGTCCGCGCTGCTCACGCCCATCTGGAAGGCTCCGGCTGGGACCGTCACCATATCACCCGAGTAGCGTGGGCAGTCGTGAGCGGTGATGGCGACTTTGAACTTATCGCCGAGGGTGTACGGCATGTCGTTGCCGGCGTCCCAAACGATATGCTTGCCCATGCCGGGCGTCACTGCGTCACCGGCATCGCCGGTCAGCGTGTGAGGGATGATCGCGTAGGTGGCGCCTCCATCGCTTGAGACTTTGAGGTCGACGCTGACAGAGGGTGAGTCAGGGTCCGCCACATCGTAGGTGATGTCGACGAGTTTTGTGCCGTCCGTCCTCTGGGCGGCTTGCACGTTCGTAACAACAGGCGGGGTAGAAGCAAGTCCCATGGAGGTCCAAGCCAAAACCATCCCTGCAGTAAACAAGGCACATTTGCGCATATTTCCGTCTCCACATCCAGTGCGGCCACGCACGGCCCTCAAGGCCCGATATTCCCCGTACAACTATATGCCACACACGCCCGGTTGTCAATCTGACCAGGTAAAGCATCTGACCAGGTAAAGCGGGTGCGCGTCTGGATCATGGCACTTGAGAGCACCCACGGACCTGTCATCCTGAACCGAGCCTGAGGCGAGGTGAAGGACCTGCTTTTTCTCAGCCGGTACGCCGCGTCTTCCGGAAAAAGCAGATGCTTCGCTCCGATGCTCGCGCTGCTCGCATCTTCGCTCAGCATGACATGAGTACGACTTTCAAAGCCTCTGCCACAAACTTGGCGCGAACCCAGCTAAGGCGCAGGTTTGCTAGTGCTTCTCCAGATGGCGAGCTATGAGCGCGGAGGCAGCCTGGTCGCAGGCTTTTGCCGCCTGCTCGCCTCCCTGGTTGGTCATGACAACGACCGCGAAGTCTTTGAGCGGCGCCATCCAAACCACCGCGTAGTTCTGATTGTTGCTCCCGGCATGAGTGAGGCACTTCCCGCCTGCCCATGGGCGCGCGGTGAACAGCCACCCAAAGCCGTAGTCTGTGTCTTTGTAAGGCGAGTGCAGCTGGGAAAACGTGGCCGGCCTTATCGGCAGAAGTGGCTTCGAGCCGCGTCCGGCTTGAAGATGGGCTTGAATGAAGCGCGCCCAGTCATTGACCGAGCAGTGGATTGTGCCCGCCGAGGCGATTGCCGGAGGATTGTCCGCCAGAGGACCGGGCTCGATTGGCGAAGTGCCCACGTGTTGCCAGGGCTGTTCGATCCTGCCGGGCCGCCCCATGCTGCCAAATCCCGCGGTTGACATGCCGAGCGGCTTGAATATTCGCTCGCGCATCAGCGCTTCGTAAGGTTTCCCGGTGATCCTCTCGGCAATGTACCCAGCAAGGGCGAAATTGCGATTGGAATACAAGAACTTCGAACCGGGCGCGTGGACAGGCTTCTCCGCAAGAATGAGTTTGCAGTATTTCTCTCGCGCCTTGGACGGATTGCGAGACAGCTTGTGAACGGCGAGAAACGACATTCCGTGCGGCCGGGATTCGCTTGAAAACCCCGACTGGTGAGCAAGGAGTTGTTCGATGGTGACACTTCGATATTCAGGGCACATCGTCGATCGCAAGCCGGGAAGCGCTTCGGCCAGGGTGGTTTGCCAGGTCAGCTTCCCTTCGTCAACGAGGATGGCCAGCAGGGTGGCCGTCATGGCTTTGGTGCAAGAACCGAGGTGGAACTGATCGTTCGGCTCGACTTTGTCAGGGCTCCCCAGCTTGCGCACGCCAGTTACGGCCGACTCTTCAATGCCTTTCCCGGTGACAATCGCGGCTGCCATGGCCGGCAGGGAATTCGAGACGCGGACAGCCTCCAGCGTGTCCAACAACCGCACTCTCCCAGCGCTTGCGAGTCCCATGGGAATCAAACACAAGGCCGCGGTGATGTGGAGTGTCATTACGAAGTGCTTCATATTGTGGCGATTCGGCGATATGGGCCTCGAATCCTTGCGGAATTCTCTGTGTTGACAATCAGTAGCAACAGGCGGATAATGCTTCAATACGGAGCGCCCGAGTCAACGGGCGCCGACGAAGGAGAAATGGGTAGCAATGAAAACTCTGCGCACGGCTGCGCTGGCGACACTCGCCGTCGCGGCAATACTCTGCGCGCGCCCCTCGGGCGCGACCACTGTCTATTCCGATCAGATCTTCAAGGACCCCGACTGGACAATCATGCAGGAGGCGGGCAACGGTCCTGCAACCGCCGCCCAACAGCTAACGGGCGGGAATCCGAACGAGTACCGCCGGGTTGACCACAACAACTTCTCCGACACCCTGCTCGCCTACCACTTATCCAGCGGCGCCATCCACAATCTCGCCATCGAGCCGATTCAGAGCTTGAAGTTCTCCATCGACCAGATCGCGATCCTGAACCATGCAAACATTGGCGTGGGAATCGGAGTGGCGCTCAGGCAGGGAACGAAGAACTACATGACGGTTGCCGGCGCCCACGTCAACAGCACCTTTAGCTGGGTCACATTCGTGGACAACGGCCTGACGGCTTCGAGCTTCCGAACCTGGACGAATCCGAACGACCATCCGGACTTTTCATCGGCTGGCGGGCTGATTCAGTTCGGCTTCTTCACACAGAACTCGAACGACGGCGCGCTTCGATCAAGAGCGGCAGGCTTCGATAACTGGGAGGTCACCGTCAACCCGGTACCGGAGCCATCTACGCTGGCGATCCTTGCAGTCGGGGCGGTTTCGATGCTTGGCCGGCGCCGCACGTAGCCGTCGATTGCTCGATGACTTGGGGTTTCCAGTCTGCCGGCTAGCTTGCCGGTACGCACAGAGGGCCGCTCCGATGGCTCGGAGCGGCCCTCTGATCTCCTTAAGCGGATCTCACCATCCGCCGTCTAAGATTCGCCCGTTTTTACAACACATGATCTGTTACCCTTGCGGCCGTCAAGGTAAACACTTCTCATGCAGGAGGAACGTGAAACTCGTCCTCCTCGCTCTCGTCGGTATCCCCCGGAAGGGGCTCTGTGGCCTCGGGTGTTTCAGCGGCCGGTGGGTTCTCCTTATGCCCGGCCACCGCAAGCTCTGCGTCATCCGGCACCGCGATTAACGTTTCTTCGTAATACTCGTCCGCCTCGACGAACCCGTTGTCGATGGCGTCGGTAGAGCACCGGTCAGTACCGGCCAGCCCCGATGTCTCGCCCTCCGGTGCCAGAGCCGTTCCCGCGCCTCCTGACTCGGCGGCCGCATCGGTCAAGCCGACCACAGAAGTATCCCGGTCGGCGGCGGCGCTCGAGCTTGCGTCCGCGGTGCTGCCGGAATAGGCAGGGTCGGAGGTTGTGTAGTCGGCTATCGCGGGCCCGCCTTCATCCTCGTAATGCGGCGCTGCTCCTACCCCGGTTATGTTGTCGTCGTTGTCGACCCGGTCGACGGCCGCCACGGCCGCAGCACTGGCCGCGGCACCGGCGACTCCCCCAATGACTGCGCCGAGGACGGCACCTCCAGGACCAACCAGCGAACCGGCGGCCGCGCCGGCAATCGCGCCCCCAACACCGCCGATAACCGCGCCCTTCTCAGGGTCATGCTGCGGGTCATCGTCAATGCCGTGCTGAATGCCGTCGTCTGTTACGGTGTTCGTCTCGCTGTCCGTTAGATCTGTGTCGGTAAGTGCTGCGTCTCGAATGGTATTGTCCGCCATATTCGTTCTCCCAAATTCTAACTCCACCACCGGCCAAACCCCCAAGGGCTTCTAAGGGGCAGGCCGAAAGCGCTAGTATGAACACCATACCCGTCCCAATCATCGCGAGAAACGTGACCCGAGCCTTTCGCCCGTTAACTGGTAAGGCGTCGGTGGAACCCGTACGAGGCGCCGCCGCGTAGTGATGACCAACCGGGACAAGCTCGCATCAAAACTCTTAGAGGTGGGATCTTGACGAATGCGTGCTAGGGCTCGGCGGCAAATCAGGAGCCACCAATTGACGAGTTTCTCCTATATCGATCACCTGCTGCGCAACCGCGCTCAGGTAGCCACTGACATTAACACCGAACAGCGAGTCAAGCAAAACACGCTTGCCTGCCTGATTGTATTCCTATCGCTTTCGACCCTGTACGGACTCATCATGGGTTCGCAGAATCTCATCCGCGGATATAGCAGCGGGTGGCTATTCTCGCTGGCGGCGGCGGTCAAGCTGCCGATGCTATTCCTGCTGACTTTGTTGATCTGCCTGCCTCTCTTCTATGTGCTGAATGTACTGATCGGCCCCAGCCTCCGGTTTTCGGTTGTCGTTGGGACGCTGCTCGCGAGCATCGCTGTGACGAGCGTTGTCCTCGGGGCCTGCGCGCCGATCGTTGCATTCTTTATGCTTAGCACCAAGAGCTACCTGTTCATCACCCTTCTGAACGTGCTCGTTTTCACTCTTGCGGGCGGCTACGGAGTCTACTTCCTTGGAAAATCGCTGCACGACCTCGTGCCGCCCGCGCCCGAAGGAGTCCCGGACGTTGCAAGGCGAGGGGTTAGTACAATTCTGAACTGGTGGCTGATAACGTTCGGAATTGTCGGCACGCAGATGGGGTGGATACTGCGGCCGTTCATCGGAAATCCGGGCTCGCAGTTTTCCTTCTTGAGGTCGTTTGAATCAAACTTCTACGTCGAGCTGTTCAAGATCATCGGCCATTTGCTTGCCGGCCATTAACGAGCGGAAGTCAGATCGGGTACTGGGCGGCTTGTAGTGCAACCCGGCGCAGGCCGTGCCGGCACAAGGCCGGCGGCTACGGCCACATTGAAGCGTAGCCTGCGCCCTCGTGGCGCAACGCGTACAAAAACCCGTAGCCTGCGCCCTTGTGGCGCAACGGACGCATCACCCGTAGGCGGTGGTTACGGCTTGCGTTGAAGCCAGACGGTCATGTCGGATATCCCGCGGTTGGCCCAGGCGTAGTACGGGATGGCGGTCAGCTCGAAGTCACTTGCTTCGAGCGCCGCTGTCCCGACCGGGCGATACATTGGAGCGTTCTCACCCTGCTTGATCTCAACGCCCTCGCCGTGGATTGCGACCATACCGCCTAGCAACTCGGCCTGCCACTTTGCGGACAGGCTCTCGGGATCGCCGAGGGCGGCGTCGCGTAGATTGACGCCCGGATTGTCCGTGCTCTCAAGACAGTAGACCAGAGGCCCCCGCTGGAGCGCTACCCGTCCGTGGGAATCGCTTATGCGGCGGTCGGCTTCAATAACTTCTACAGGCATCGCAAAGTCCGGCTCGACGATGTCACTCTGCGACCAGATCCGGCGGATGGGAAGATACCGACCGGGTTCGGCGGCAACAGCCTCGCCATTGACACGAACGGAGGCCGAGCGGCACCAGCCAGGGATTCGCAGGTAGAGCGTAAACTGCCGTGCCTGCGGAAGGCTAACGCTCAAACGAACCTGGCCATCCCATGGATAGCCCGTGCGCTGTTCGAGTGAGACTGGAGTTCCGTCCCGTAAGCGCCAATCAACGCGAGAATCCTCGTACAGATGCACCCAGAGTCCGTCATCGCTCTCCCCATAGATGTATCCCGGAATCGCCGCCAGCGTACGGACGACGTTCGTGGGACAGCAGCATACGGTGAAGAAATCAACGCGCTTGTACTCGCTGAAGTTCGCCAGAGGATTGCAGTAGAAGTAATCCGTCCCCCGCAGTGAGATGCACGAGAGGAACCCGTTGTAGAACGCGCGCTCCAGCATATCGGTGTAGGCGCTTTCGCCCGTTATTCCGAGCATTCGAAACGCCCAGAAGCCGTTCGCTGCGGCGGCGCACGTTTCGGCGTAGGCGCGCTCGTTCGGCAGCTCATACGGCAGACCGATAGCTTCGGTATGATAGCGCGAACCAATTCCGCCGGTGAGGTAGACTTTGTTTGTTGACAGGTCCTTCCACAGACGCTGCAGCGCCTGCCAAGTCGCCTCATCGCCGGTCTCTGAGTAGTAGTCCGCGCCGCCCTCGGCCAGATACATCGCCTTGACGGCGTGCCCTTCCAGGAAGGTCTTCTCCTTGAAGCCCTGCACGTCCAAAAGGAATCCCGCGAGGTCGAGGTAGCTTTTCGTCCCCGTTTCGCGGTAAAGCTCAACAAGCGCGAGTTCGACCTCCGGGTGTCCATCCGCCTCCTCGAGCTTTCCCGGTCCCACGGTCTCGCAAATGAGGTCGGCAAAGCGGACAGCGCAGGAGAGCAGCTTGTCTGATCCCGTCACTCGGTGGTGAGCGACCGCCGCCTGGAAAAGATGTCCCGCAGAGTAGAGCTCGTGATCGGATCGCAGTTTCGTGAACCGCTCCGGCAGCCTTGCGCCTGAGAAGTAGGTGTTCAGATAGCCGTCTTCGTATTGCGCGTCAATCACCCAATCGACGACTCTATCCATCAGCGCGCGGAGATGAGAGTCCTCGTCGGACTCGAGCGCGAGCGCGCAGGCTTCGATCCATTTGAACGTGTCTGAATCGCGCGTGTACCATTCGCTGCGCTCGGTTGTGAGGCGCGACTTGGCGATTCGGAAGTTCTCGATGCGGCCGTGCTGCTCCAGGAGTTTAAGGAGGGCGGGAATGGCGGCTGTGCGGTTGGCCTCCATCCGGCGCTTCCAGAAGCCGCCCTCGCCCATCGTTACCGCGCCAATCGGAATTGGAACAACGCGGCAGCATGGGCTACTCTCAGTGGCGATGATTCTAGACTGTTTCGACATAGGGAGAATGCAGGGGCGCTAGGACCGGCTGAGTGGTATCCAGACCTCCATCTCAGATGGCCCGCGGTTGGCCCATGCGAAATACGGTATTGCCGTGACCTTGTAGTCCCTGGTCTTGCCGTCCTTGTCGCCGCTCAGCGGATGGTAGAGCGAGTTTCGCTTGCTGCCGGATCGGGCCTCGGCTTCGGTTGCAATGGTAACGACCCCGCCGACCAACTCCGGCTTGAATTCGCTCTTGAAGCCGGCCTTCTCCGAAATCCGCAGATCGCGCAGAGGAGCGTCGGGATTGTCCACGCTCTCCAGGCAATACACCAGCGGACCGCGCTGGATTGCGACTTGCCCGCGGTCGTCCGCAACACGCTGATCGGCCTCCATAAGCTCGACCGGCATCTTAAGGTGCAGCTCCACGACGTCACCGGGCTTCCACGCGCGCTTGATCTCGAAATACTCGCCGGCTTTGACGCCCTTGCACTCGGAGCCGTTCACCTCGACCGATGCCTTGCCGCACCACTCGGGGATGCGCAGGTGAAGCTCAAAGTCGGATTCGCTTTCGGGATTGACGGCGATTCTGATGCGGCCGTCCCACGGGTACCTCGTCTTCTGCTCGATAGAGAGTTTCTTGCCGTCTTGCAGATGCCAATCCATGTTCGAGTTGTCGTAAAGGTGGATCCAGACTCCGTCCTTGCTTGTTCCATAAAGGTAGCCGGGGATCGCGGCGAGCGTGCGGACGACGTTTGTCGGGCAGCAGGTGCATCCGAACCAGGGTTCGCGCTGGTACGTGCCCCAGCAGGCGAGCGGGTTGACGTAAAACCAGTGCGTCGTATCTTGAGAGACCCCTGAAAGAAACCCGTTGTACAGCGCTCGCTCCAGCATGTCACCGTACCTCGCTGCGCCGTCCAGCCCTAACATCCGGAAGTTCCACATCCCGTTAGCAATGGCGGCGCAGGTTTCAGCGTAGGCTCGTTCGTTTGGAAGCTCGAAGGGGTCGCCAACCGCTTCTCCGGCGTGACGAGAGCCGAGGCCGCCTGTGATGTAAACCTTGCTCGACGCGACGTCTTTCCAGACTATATCGAGGGCTTTCCGGAGCTTAGCATCGCCTGTTTCGGCGTAGTAGTCGGCTGCGCCAGCCGAGATATAGGCCTCGCGGACAGCGTGCCCGCCAATCTTCTGGCGCGCGTGGAAGTTCTGGAGAGAGATGAAGAAACCTGCGAGATTCAGATACTCACGCTTCCCGGTCGTGCGATAAAGCTCGACAAGGGCCATCTCGATCTCCGGATGGCCGTCCGCTTGCTCGATCTTGCCCGGCCCGAAGTTCTTCACGAGATAGTCGGCGAAGCGCGTCGCGCAGTCGAGCAGCTTTGTCTCGCCCGTCGCCCGGTAGTGCGCCACCGCTGCCTGAAAAAGGTGCCCCGCGCAGTAGAGCTCGTGCTCGTGCCCGAGGTTGCGGAAGCGCTCGTTGTCAAGTGCTCCTTCGAAGAACGTATTCAAGTACCCGTCCGGCCTTTGAGCGGCAACAACATCATCGATCACTCCGTCCAGGGCTTGCTTCACTTTCGCGTCGGGTGTTGACGCAAGGACCAGAGCGGCGCCCTCCATCCACTTGTAGAGGTCGGAGTCGGTGAAGAAGGGACCTTGACGGTCAACATCCTTGCGGCCGGTCATGCGACGGAAGTTGTCGACAGTCCCGTGCTCCTCGAGCTGAGCAAGAAGAGCTGGGATTCCCTTCGTGCGGTTGGCTTCGATCCGAGTCTTCCAGAAGCCCTCGCCCATAGTCACTGCGCCGATGGGCACAGGGGTGATCTTATTGTATGGGCTGGCCGCCGTGTAAATCAGGCCCTGGTCGGCGTGCTGGTTTTTCGTTTTGATTGTTGGCATCTTGTCGTGCTCTCTCTGCCGGGCGTAGCCGTTCACAGTTGGTGAGTTGCGTCCAACAAAACCATGATTAGAAACCTATCCCCAGCCCTTTCCTAAAGGAAAGGGAGTTTTCATGAATTGCTGTTGGTACACTTGTGGGATACGAAGCCAAGGGAACGGTTTTGTTGGACGCCCTGCATCTCCAGTCTCACGAACTCCGAACTCTTATTGCCCGGCCCTGTTCCAATTCTGACGAGAGGAGCAACAGGGAACGGTCAGTTACTTATGCGCGCTCGAAGACTTCTTTGGCGCTGGCTTCTTGGATGGCGCGGTCTTTGGCGGCGGGAGCTTCGTCGGTAGCTTCTCGGGCGGAATCTGTCCGCTCTCAACCTGCTTAGCTACCGCGTTGATGTCCTTCGCCGGCAGCACGACGAGCAGCAGCGTCGGGCGGTCCTTTCCTGAGCCAGGCACCTTCCGGAGCAACTCCATCCCAAGCACCTTGCCGTCCTGAGAGGCCGCGAGCGAGCCCAGCATCTGCTGATTAGACGACATTGCCAGACCCTCGACGAGATACATTCTGCGGGGCTTCGTGAGAACGGACTGGATGGACTGGACTTTCGCCACGGTTTCCCACCGGTTCTGGCGGCCGAAACGGTACACGGTCATCACCGGATCGAGAATGCTGGCTTCGCCGGGGCTCGCGAGATCAACGAAGGAAGCGGCGGCCGGGAGGGCAGTCTTTGGTTTGATGAACGCAAGGTCGAGATCGCGATCGCGGATTGCGATCTCACCGGGTATTTCGGTGCCATCTGCAAAGTGAATCTTGATGTCTGTCACTTCGGACTGCACTTGGAAACTTGAGTCGGCGCCCTCCGAGCTCATCATGTCGCTGTAAACAGAGTAAGGGTCAACTCCCGATAGACTTACAGCGGTCAGCCCGGCGGCGTTGACAACGACGCCCGTGCATTCAGCCTCGACATCGTCCTTGCTGGACTCCCGGCCTTCGCTCGACATAGTGGTCTTCGAGACGGCGCGGACGGATACCACCGCCGGTTCGAGCTTGGCTAGAAGGGCACGAGCGGCATCCGGCGTGATGTCGGCGGCGGACGGCAAGGAAACTGCGCCGAACAGGGCTAATGCAGGCAGAAATCTGAAAATTCTCATAAGGTAACGCTCCGTGGCTCAGTCGGGCCACACGAACTGTTTGCAAGTTAACAAGCTAGCGGCTAACGTTCATCGATGGATGAATCGGAAATGTCTGTTTTGCTGCGCGCGCGATGGTCATGGCTCCGCCGCCCAACTCGGGAGAGCTTCGACAAACAATTCGCTGTTGTTACGCTGGACGTGGAATACGACCTGCTTGGGACGCGCTTGCTTGATCGATTTCATCTGGGCTTCGAGCTCAGTTACGTTTGTAACGGGGACACCGTCAACCGACGTAATGACGTCCCCAACGGCCAGCCGCGCAACAGCAGCCCACCCACCTTCGTCCACCGCTTCTACGACCACGCCGGGTGCATTCTTCGCAGTCGGACCCCGGTCTTTATCCGTAAACGTAATGTTGCGGGCAGTAAACTCGAAGTCTTCGCTTCGGTAGCGCTTCATCTCACGAGGCAGTTTCGGCGAAGGCTCCAACTCGACCTCAATCGTCATAGGTTTGCCATTGCGGAGGACGCTAAGCTTTGCCTTGTCGCCAATTGTCTTCTCACGCACCATCGCCGGGAACACCTCAACATCCTGCGGCTGCGACGCTTCGATTGGATCGTCGTCCAGCTTCGTAATGATGTCCCCAACCTGCAGGCCGGCCTTGGCGGCTGAGTGATTCGGATACACTTCCGTTACCCGCACACCGGTCTGTTTCGGAATGCCGAGCGCGCCCGCGACATCAGGCGTCAATACTTGCAAGCCGATCGGCACCCACGCCTTGGACGCCTCGAGCCCCGGATCCTTGAGCGGGTCCTGACCGAGACGGACGACAGTGATATAGCGCTGAGTTTTGCGGTCAAACTCCACCAGGGCGGGAACCCGCTCCGTGTGTCCCTTCATAATATCTTTCGTTACGGTATCGAGCTCTTCGACGGACTTTACGGGCTTGCCCGAGACTTTGACAATGATGTCGCCATCCTCGATCGGCGGCTTGGCGTCTGCGGCTGCGCCGCTGGTAGAGACGCTCGTGACAATTGCGCCGTCCTTGCTGTCACGGCTAAGATCGCGCGCCATGAGGGTGGAGATATTCTGCGCGGTTACGCCCCAGGCCTTGAACTCCCGCTCTTTCGGAAGCGCCTGTTCCCGGAGAGACGTGACGGGCTTCACGGTCATCTCCTTTCCGTCTCGCACGATTGTCAGCTCAACCGGCTGCCCAACCGGAAGCCCCGCAACTAGCTGGTTGAAGAGGGGCACGTCCTCGCCGAACTGGACTTTGACGGGCTCCCCGTTTACCTTGACCAGAATGTCGCCGGACTTGAGGCCCGCTGCGGCCGCGGGCGACTTGGCAGTCACACCACTGATCAACGCGCCGGACTTGACTGGTGACGACTTCAGGAGGGGCTGGACATCGAGCCCGAGCCAGCTTCGGGTAACCTTTCCCTGCTTGATGAGCTGATCGGCGACCACCCTTGCTATGTTGGCTGGAATAGCGCCGCTCAGCCCGAATTCGATCTCGTTGATTCCGATGATCTCGCCCTGCATGTCGACGAGCGGTCCGCCCGAATTGCCACCGGCGATCTTGGCGTCGTGGCCGATCCAGCGGACCATCGATCCAACATCTTCGCCAGCAAGGGTCAGCTTGTTGTACGGCCACATGAACTCGGGCATGATCATCTCTGTGTTGCTGATGATGCCCGTGGTGACCGACTGCGACAGCGCCACCGGGCTTCCCATGGCCAGGATGCGGTCGCCGACTCGAATCGTTGAGGAATCGCCAAAGGGCGCCGTGGGAAACACCTGCCCCGGCGCACCTTCGAGCTTAATAACAGCTATGTCAGATAATGGGTCGGAGCCGACGAGCTTGGCGTCGACCTCTTCCTTCGTGGAGAGCGTGACAACCATGCTCTTGGCGTCGCCAGCGACGTGGTGGTTGGTGACGGCGTAGCCTTCGGGAGAGATAATAACCCCGCTCCCGGCGGACTCAGACTTCGCCTCGCGCCCCTCTTGATAGTTCGCCTCGACAACGCGAATTCGGATTAACGCCGGCTTCACCTTGGCGATGGCGGCTTCGACGGCTTCCTGGAAGTTCTGGGAAGCCACCGCCGCGGCCGGGCCATCAGCAGCCTGACATCGCAACGGCAGCGACGGAATAATCAGAGTGCCAGCGGCGGCCACGATCAGTGCTGACAGACGCCAATGGTTCAAACTTGAGATCAGATGGTGAGTAAGATTACGCAAAGCAGGCATCCTTGACCAAAGCCGCCGTAAAGTATTCGATCATGGCGGCAAATGACTCATTTCTCCACCCCCCAGGCCAACTCCTGC